>Ga0207711_10000823_pt1 | contig 30322 bp, 33 predicted proteins | sample KBSS34metaG_FD_184401 | JGI IMG/M metagenome (GOLD analysis project Ga0207711, IMG submission 184401) | Switchgrass rhizosphere microbial communities from Kellogg Biological Station, Michigan, USA - KBS S3-4 metaG (SPAdes) (version 2) | ecosystem: Host-associated > Plants > Roots > Rhizosphere... | reverse complement strand
TGAGGCGCGCAAGCTCGAGAACCAGCTAAGGACGCTGCGCACAGAGCGCAGTGTCGCCGTGCTGCATTACTCGCCGATCGTGGACACCATCGAGGGCGAACCCGAGGCGATCTTCCAGTATCTCGGCTCGCAGCGGCTGTGCGACCCGATCGACCGCTTCGATCATGTGAAGGCGGTGGTTCACGGCCATGCCCACCACGGCACCTACGAAGGGCGGACGCCGCGCGGAACGCCGGTCTACAATGTCGCCCAGTTCGTGGTGAAGCCCCTGTTCGGCCGGCCCTACGCGCTGATCGAGGTTTAGGCCGCGGGCCAGCTTTCCAGGATTTCAACGAAGCGCGTCAGCCACGCGTTGGTCTGGTGCCCGTCGACGACCCGGTGGTCGATGGTGAGGGTCACGTAGGCCATCGGATGGATCAGCATGGCGTCGCGCCCGTGCACGGTGCGGACGACGACGCGCTTCTCCAGCTTGCCAACGCCGAGAATCGCGGCCTGCCCCTGGTGCAGGATGATCGGCGCGGCGAGCAGCGAGCCCGACACGCCATGGTTGGAGATGGTGAAGCTGCCGCCCGAGACATCCGAGCGCTCAAGCTTGCCGTCGCGGGCTCGGCGGGTCAGGTCGTCGAGCCTGGCGCCGATCTGCTCGACGCTGAGTGAGCCAGCGTCCTTTACGACGGGCACGACCAGTCCCTTCTCGCCGAGAGCCGTTCCCACGCCGATGTCGATCGTCGGCGAAACGGCGATCCGGTCCTTTTCCCACCGTCCGTTGATCGCGGGGGCGACCGCCATCGCCTCGGCCGCGGCCTTCACGATGTAGGCGGTGTAGCTGAGCTTGACCCCCTTCGCGGCCATCGCCGCCTTGTGCGCCGCGACCGCGGTGAAGTCGGCTTCGAACACGGCGGTGACGTGCGGCTGCTCGGCCACCGCGCGCGCCATATTCTCCGCGATCGCGAGGCGCATGCGGTCGTGCGGGATGTCCTGCCGCGCAAATTGCCGCGGCTGCGCGGTCGAGGGCTCGCCGACACTGACGACGGTCGCTGAAGCAACCGCGCGGTCAACGTCCTCGCGGGTTACGCGGCCGTTGCGGCCCGTGCCGGCAATGCGCGCCGGGTCGATGCCATGCTGCAGGCATGCGCGGCGGACCGACGGCGAAAGGCGGGATTCCAATTCCCCGTTTGCCCTCAGCTTGTCGAAGGGCTGTCCTTCCTTGGCAGAAGAGAAAGACGGGGCATCCACGGGCTCAGCCCGATCGGTTTTGGGCGTCGCACCCTCTGTCTCAATCCGCGCCAACAGCGCTCCCGGAACCGCTTCTGCATCCGTATCGAGCACGATCTCCGCCAGCACGCCCGCCGCCGGCGCAGGCACCTCCTGGGTCACCTTGTCGGTCTCGAGCTCGACCAGCGGATCGTTCTCGGCGACCGCGTCGCCGATCTGCTTGAGCCAGGCGCGGACCACCGCCTTGGTGCCCTCCTGCTCGTCGGGAACGCGGACTTCGATCACCCTCAGAACCCCACCAGCCGCTCGATCTCGGCGCGAATGCTCGTGGGCGACGGCAGCGCCCACTCCATCAGCTTCGGGTGATGCGGGCTCGGGATGTCGGGCATGGTCACGCGAGCGACCGGCGCGTCGAGGTCGAGAAAGGCCTCGTCCGCCACCACGGCCGCAATCTCCGCGCCGAAGCCTCCGGTGCGAAGGTCCTCGTGGACGATCAAGCAGCGGCGAGTCCGGCGGACGCTGTCGAGCACCAAGTCACGGTCCCACGGCTGGAGCGTGCGGAGGTCGATGACGTCCGCGCTGAAGCCCTCGGCCGCCGCTTCGCAGCGCGGCACCATCGCTCCCCAGGTGACGATGGTGATCTGATCGCCTTCGCGGGTCTTCTTCGCGCGGCCAAACGGCAGGACGTAATTGTCGCCGGGCCACGGCCGCCGAGCCCAGCTGTCGTCGAGCATCGCGCGATGCTCGAAGAACAGCACAGGGTCGTTGCCGCGCAAGCTCGCGCGCAGCAGGCCGACCGCGTCCTCTGCATTGGACGGCACCGCGACCTTCCAGCCGGGATTGTGCACGAACTCGACCTCGTTGGTCATCGAGTGCCAAGGATCGCCGCACTTGAAGAACCCCCCCGGCACGCGAAGCACCATCGGGGCCGCGAAGCGGTTGTTGGTGCGCCAGCGCATCGTCCCGCAATCGTGGATCTGCTCGGTTGCAGGCTCGGCATATTTTCGGAACTGGATTTCGGGCACCGGCATCAGCCCAGCGAGCGCCATGCCGACCGCGCGGCCGACGATCCCTTCCTCGTTGAGGCTGGTGTCGAACACGCGGGTTGCGCCGAACTTCTCCTGCAAGCCGAGCGTGACCGCATGGACTCCGCCCTTCGGCCCCACATCCTCGCCGAACACCAGCACGCGCGGGTTGGCTTCTAGCTCCTGGTCGAGCACGCGACGGATTGCAGTCACCATGTTGATCCGCTGGCCGTCGGGCTTCGGCTGATCGCTCGTGCCATCGAGGCTCAGTCCCGCGCGTCCCCCGACTTCGCTCATTTCGCCTTCGAAGAAGACGTTGGTCGTGACCGCCTCGGGCGACGAGACGCCGCGCGCTTCGGCCTCCGCCACGGCCGCCTGAACCTGCCAGCTCGTCTCGCGCTCGAGGTCGGCCCAGGCTTCGTCGCCGACCTGCCGCTTGGCACAATGCGCTTTCAGCTTGGGCAACGGGTCACGCGCCCATTCGGCCTGAACCTCCGCCTCGCTCTTGTACGTCTGCGTGTCCTGGAAGCTGTGCCCTTCGAGCCGGGGAACGGTCAGGCGAAGCAGGGCCGGCCGGCGGCTGCTGCGCACATGGCCAACGGCTTCCTGGACCAGGCGCGAGGCCCCGACCGGATCAGTGCCGTCACCGTTGAATATGGTGAGGCCGGAGAAACTGGCGAGGTTGGCGGCAATATCGCGACCAGGCGTCTGATATTCCGACGGAACAGAGATGCCGTAGCCATTGTCCTCGACGTAGAATAGCAGCGGCAAAGATTGTGTGGTAGCAATGGTTAGCGCTGACCAAAATCCGCCGGTCGCGCAGCTCGCATCCCCTCCGAGCACCAGCGCGATAGCGTCCGCCGGCCCCTCGGTCAGCACCTTATGCTTGTAGGCGATCGCCTGCGCCCAACCCGCGGCCGGCGTATATTGCGCGCCGACCCCCCCGCACATCGGCAGCGCGTGCGCGCCGCCCGGATTAGGATAATTGAAGACGACGCCGATATCGCGCCCGTCCGAGTAGCCGCCGGCAAGGCCCATGCCCGAGCCGAGCGCGTCGGCCAGCGGAACCCCCAGCGCAAGCAGCAGGGGCCGCGATCGGTAATAGCCGCAGGCGGCGTCTCCGTCCTTGAGCTGCAGGCCCAGCAGGACTTGCGCCATGTCATGGCCACGCGCCGAAAATTGATAGAGCACCTTCTTGGCCGGGACGAGTTCTTCTTCCTCGATCCGGTCCATCTCCCGGCTGGTCAGGACCAGCCTTGCGACCTCCCGCCAATCAACTTCGGCGGACACTCTGCCGGGGTCCCGATCGGCCATGATCAGCTGTTGAGAACGCCGATCACGGCGGCGGTAAATCGATCGATCTGGTCGTCGCCCAGCCCGACGACGTTGAAGCGGCCGCTGTCCGCCATGTAGATGGCATCGTCCTGGCGCAGCTTCAGCACCTGCTCCTTCGACAGCGGCAGCATCGAGAACATGCCGAACTGCCGGCCAATGAACGACAGGCGCGGGTCCGCCGCTGCAATCCGCTGGCGAACCGAGTTGATCCTGTCGCGCATCGCTGCCAGCTCGACCAGCCATCGCGCGCTGAGCTCCTCGTCGTCGAGGATGATGTGAACCGCGGCCGCGCCATGGTCCGGAGGCATCGACCACATTTCGCGCGCCCGCTGGTGCACGTGCGCCATGGCGGTCTTGCTGGAATCGACCGAGGCCGTCTTGATCCACAGCGAGCCGACGCGGTCGCGGTAAACGCTGAAATTCTTGTCGCAGCTCTGCGCGATGATGACCTCGTCGCACGCGTCGAGCATCAGGCGGACGCCGTACGCGTCCTCTTCGAGGCCGCGGCCAAAGCCCTGGTAGGCGATGTCGATCAGCGGCAGCAGCCCGCGCTCGCTCACCACCCGCACGACTTCGCGCCACTGCTCGTCGCTGAGGTCCGCACCCGTCGGGTTGTGGCAGCAGCCGTGGAGCAGGGCCACGTCGCCTGGCTCCCCATTCTCCAGCGCCGCGATCATGTCCTCGAACCGGATCGCGCCCTGACCGCGCTCGTAATAAGGGTAATCGATCTGCTGCAGCCGAACCGACCTGATGATCGGCGGATGGTTGGGCCAGGTCGGGGTCCCCACCAGCACCCGCGCTTGCGGGTTGACCGTCGCAATCAGCTCGAAACCGAGGCGCAACGCACCGCAGCCGCCGGGCGTCTGCAGGCCCAGGATGCGCTCGTCACCCGCGTGATGGCCAAGCAGGATCGGGCGAAGCAACTCGGCGAAACGCTTGTCGCCGGCGCTGCCGAGATAGGCCTTGGTGACCTGCGTATCGAGGAGCCGCTGCTCGGCCTCCTTCATCACCTTCAGGATTGGCGTATTGCCGACGGCGTCGCGGAATACGCCAACGCCGACATCGATCTTCTCAGGCCGCGGATCGGCGTCGCACAGCGCGATCAGCGCCAGCAGCGAATCGCTCGCGACGGGCGGAAGATCGGCGAGCCCCCTCGCCTTCGCTTTTGTCTGCGTCAGCATGGGCCCGGGATTAGCCCAGAACGCCCCTCCCTTAAAGGGAGGGGTTGGGGGTGGGTCAACCAAAGCGTCACGCGTCGTAATCCACTGCGACCCCGTCGCCGACGGGCACCGACTGGCAGGTCAGCACATAGCCGTCCGCGACCTCTTCGTCGGTGAGGCCGTAGCGCGCCGCCATCTCGACCTTGCCCTTGGTCACTCGGGCGCGGCAGGTCGCGCAGACTCCGGCCTTGCAGGCGAAGGGCGCCGGAAGGCCGGCCGCGCGTGCGCTGTCGAGGATGTTTCCCTGAGTGAACGGCACGCGGCGCGTGCGGCCGTCGAGCGTAACCGCGACCGTCGCGCCTTCCGCCTTCGTCTGGAGCTGCGCCATCTCCTGCGCGACCGCTTCGGGCGGCCGGTCGGCGGTGAAGCGCTCGATGTGGATCCGTTCCCTGGGGATGTTGCGGTCGAGGAGAGCGCCTTCGGCCGCGTCCATCATCGGGCCCGGGCCACAGATGAACCAGCCGTCGACGACTGCAGCGTCGGGCACCAGCGCTGCGATTGCTTCATCCAGCCGCTCGCGGTTGAGCATGCCGTTGAACAACTCGATGTCCTGCTCCTCGGCGTCGAGGAAATGGTAGATTTCCAGGCGCCCGAGATATTTGTCCTTCAGTCCTGCGAGCGCTTCGAGGAATATCACCGAGCTGCTGTCGCGATTGCCGTAAAGGAGGGTGAAGCGGCTTCGGGGCTCCTCGCGCAACAGCGTTCGGATCAGGGACATGACCGGCGTGATCCCCGACCCGCCGGCGATGCCGACCAAATGGCGACTCTTCGCCGCGTCGAACTCGCAGGTGAAGCTGCCGTGCGGAACCATGACCTCGATCGAGTCGCCGGCCTTGAGCTGTTCGCCGACCCAGTTCGAGAAGAGGCCGCCGCCTATGCGCTTGACCGTGACCATCCAGTCGCCGTCCGCCGGCGCCGTGCACAATGAATAGTTCCGCCGCACTTCCTCGCCGTTGATGGTCGCCCGCAAGGTCAGATGCTGGCCGGCCTTGAACGCGAATTGATCCCGCAGCTCGGGCGGAACCTCGAAACGGATCGAGTTCGCCTCGGCGGTTTCGGGGACGATCTCCGCCACCTTCAGCGCGTGGAAGTGGACGCTCATCCTACCAGGTCGCGTCAGGGTAGGTGCGCGGCAGGAATTGCATCACCGCGAGCAAATGGCCGAGATGCTCGCTGTGATGGCCACGCCGCCCGCCGAGGATCGGACGCTGGTCGGCGGGGGCTTCGAGCCTGGCTTCGGCAAGCACGCCCGCAATCGCGGAGCGATATTCGTCCTCGAACGAGCGTGGGTCGGGCGCGATTGCCGCGTCGATCGCGGCCTGCAGCGGGTCATCGACCTCGAACAGCTCGGGCACGAAGCGCCAATTCCAGTCGAGCCCCTCCGCCATCCTGCGAGCGCTCTCCTCGGTGCCGTCGCCGAGGCGGATCGTCCACTCGGCCGCCAGCTCGCGGTGGTAGGCGACTTCCTTCACCGCCTTGTGCGCGAACTCGCCCAGGAACTTGTCGCTGGACTGCTGCAAGCGTTGCAGAAGCATGTGCTGCCAGGTCGTGTAGAGCAGGTGCCGAGCGATCGTCTGCGCAAAGTCGCCGTTCGGCTGCTCGACCAGCAGGCAGTTCCTGAAATCCAGGACGTCGCGGTGGAATGCGAGCTGGTCGCCGTCGCCGGCTTCGCCCAGCAGCAGCGTCGCTTGCCCGACCATGTCGAGCGCGAGGTTCGCCAGGCTGATGTCGACTTCGAGCACCGGCCCGTGCCCACACCATTCGCTGACGCGCTGCCCAAGCACCAGGGAGTCGTCGCCAAGGCGCAACAGATATTCCGTGCGGGGATCGACGGCCCCATGCACTTCTGACGACGCGCTCGCCATCAGATGTGCTTCACCTCGTCCGGGATGTCGTAAAAGGTCGGGTGGCGGTAGATCTTGCTCTCCGCCGGCTCGAACAGCTCACCCGCCTGGTCAGGATCGCTCGCGACGATGTCCGCCGAGCGAACCACCCACAGGCTCACGCCTTCCTGTCGCCGCGTGTACGTGTCGCGCGCGTGGGCGAGCGCGAGCTCCGGGTCAGGAGCATGAACGCTGCCAACATGGCGATGAGAGAGCCCCCCTTTAGCGCGAACGAAAACTTCCCAGAGCGGCCAATCACCGGTTTTGCCCTCGCTACTCACGCCGCCTTCCGCTCCCGGCGCTTCGCTTCGTGCGCTGCCGCGGCCTCGCGGACCCAGGCGCCATTGTCCCATGCCTCGCGACGCGCCTTCATTCGCTCCTTGGCGACCGGGCCCTCCCCGCGGACCACCGCGTAGAATTCCTCCCAGTCGATCGTGCCGAAGTCGTAGCCGCCCTTTTCCTCGTTCCAGCGGAGCTCCGCGTCGGGGACGGTGAGGCCGAGGAAATCGGCCTGCGGGACGGTGATGTCGACGAACTTCTGGCGAAGCTCGTCATTGGTCTCGCGCTTGATCCGCCAGCGCATCGACTGCGCGGTGTTGGGTGAGTTGTCGTCGGGAGGGCCGAACATCATCAGCGACGGCCACCACCAGCGGTTGAGCGCGTCCTGCGCCATGCGACGCTGCTCGGCGGTGCCGTTCGCAAGCGCAATCATGATCTCGTAGCCCTGGCGCTGGTGGAAGCTCTCTTCCTTGCAGATGCGAACCATTGCGCGCGCGTACGGCCCGTATGATGTCCGCTGCAGCGGCACCTGGTTCATGATGGCGGCTCCGTCGACGAGCCAGCCGATCGCACCGATGTCCGCCCAGGTCAGCGTCGGATAGTTGAAGATGGTCGAGTATTTGGCCTTCCCCGAGTGCAGCGCCTCGATCATCTGCTCTCTGGCAGTGCCGAGCGTCTCGGCCGCGCAATAGAGATAGAGCCCATGCCCGGCCTCATCCTGCACCTTGGCGAGCAGGATCGCCTTGCGCCGAAGCGAGGGCGCTCGCGTGATCCAATTGCCCTCGGGAAGCATGCCGACGATCTCTGAATGCGCATGCTGGCTGATCTGCCGCGTCAGCGTCCGCCGGTAGGCCTCGGGCATCCAGTCCTTGGGCTCGATGAAATCGTCGTCGGCGACGCGCGCCTCGAACGCCTCGAGGAGCTTGGGGTCCTCGAGATTCTCGATCTTGGCCGTCTTCTGAAGCTCGGTCGTGTACATGGTGCCGCCTGTAACCTCTGCGACCTTAACGTTCAAACGTCGACGACCGGTCCGCCGAGCGTCCGCGAATAGCCGGTGAACTCGGCGATCGCGCGGCCGTCGCCCGAGCGCACCGGGACCCGCGTGACGCCCGCCCTGCCTTCGCGCGCAACTTCGGTCGCCTCCGCGATCAGCGTTTCGCCTTCCCGAACCTTGTCGAGGAAGACGATCGACGCCTGCGCCGCGACGCTCGCGTGGTTCGCGCCGTTGCAGACATAGGCGAAAGCCGTGTCGGCGAGAGCGAAGATCATGCCGCCATGCGCGATCCCGTGGCTGTTGAGCATATCGGCGCGGACGACCATCGAGATGCGCGCATAGCCCTCGCGCGCTTCCTCGATCCTGATCCCCCAGGCAGGTCCGGTGCCCTCCCCGGCAAGCATCTCTTGCGCGACGCGCTCGGCGAGTAAGTTTGCGTCCACGGCCCCTCCTTCGCTAGTCCGGCGGCATGGCTTACGAGACCATCGACTTCAAGGCGGACGGCGCGGTCGCGCGCATCACGCTCAACCGCCCGGACCGGCTGAACAGCTTTACCGCCCGGATGCACGGCGAGCTGCGCGAGGTGCTCGGCAACCTGGGTGATGCGCGCGTCGTCGTGCTGACCGGTGCAGGCCGCGGCTTCTGTGCTGGGCAGGATCTCAACGACCGGGCGGTGGCGCCGGGAGAAGCGGTCGACCTCGGCGAAACGGTGCAGGCCTGCTGGAACCCGTTGATCCGGACGCTGACGTCGCTGCCGCAGCCTGTGATCGCGCGCGTCAACGGGGTCGCCGCGGGCGCCGGCGCCAACATCGCACTCGCCTGCGACATCGTCGTTGCCGCCAAATCCGCCAAGTTCATCCAGAGCTTCTCGGCCATCGGCCTTATTCCCGACAGCGGGGGGACCTGGGCGCTGCCACGTCTGGTCGGCCAGGCGCGCGCACTCGGCCTTGCGCTGACCGGCGATCCGCTTCCGGCCGAAAAAGCCGCCGAATGGGGCATGATCTGGAAGGCGGTCGAAGACGAGGCGCTCGACGCCGAGGTCGATGCTATCGCGAACAAGCTGGCGTCGCTGCCGCCGCTCGGGCTTGCCGCGATCAAGGAGATGATCCGCTCCTCCTGGCAGTACAGCCTCGACGAGGAGCTGGAGCGCCAGGCTGGGGCAATGCGGCGCCTCGGGTTCACCGAAGATTATCGCGAGGGCGTCGCGGCCTTCCTCGAAAAGCGAACGCCGACCTTCACCGGCCGATGATCATTTCGCTGAAGCACCGCTTCATCTTTGCGGCGATCCCGAAGACCGGCACGCATGCGGTCCGGCGTGCGCTGCGCCAGCACATGGGCGAACAGGATATGGAGCAAGTCGGGCTGTTCGTTCAGCGCAGGCTGCCAATCCCTGAGCTGGCCCGGTTCCAGCACGGACATCTGACGCTCGAGCAGTTGCGTCCGTACCTGCCGGCGGGGGACTTTTCGGGCTTCCTCAAGTTCGCCTTCGTCCGCAACCCGTTCGACCGGTTCGTTTCCTATTGCTCGTTCACCACGCGCGAGAGTGGCCATTTCGACCGCGATCCACATGGCGTGATGCGGCACTTCATCGACAATCCGCCCTGGCACCACGTCCTGTTCCAACCGCAGCACAGCTTTGTCACCGGACCCGACGGCGGCTTGTTGACCGACTATCTCGGGCGCGTCGAAACCATGCAGCAATCCTATGACGAAGTGGCAGCGCGCATCGGCATCGCGTCGCAGCCGCTGGAGAAGGTCAACGCTTCCCGGCGTGGCAGCTATCGCGACTATTATGATCCGTCGCTGATCGAGGGGGTGGCCAGACTCTATGCGCGCGACCTAGAATTGTTCGGCTACGAGTTCTGAGGCGATGTATCCCAACCCGCGCAAGACGACGTCCATCCGGCGTCTCGGCCATGTCGAGATCGCTTCCCTCCGCGACGCGGTGCTCGCGCTGCCGGAAGAGGTCTGGGACGCCGAGAACGCGTCCAAGCCGAACCGCTTCGGGGCGCTCGACGCGACGCGGCACGTCATCTTTCGCTTCGTTTCAAACGTTCTCGACTGGCGCAATTCCTACGACCGGCCACTGTGGCCGGAATGGCGGCCGCTGCTCGAGCCGGTTCTCGCGGCCGCGACCGCCCCTTACGGCTATGCCCGCGGCGACTATCCGCGGGTGATGCTCGCGCGGATGGCGCCAGGCGGCGTCATCCATCCGCACCGCGACGAAAATCCCGCCGCGAAATGGCCGCACAAGATCCACGTGCCGCTGCAGACCAACGACGACGTCGCCTTCTACGTCGACGGCCAGGCGTATCATTTCGCAGAAGGCGAGGCCGTCGAGGTCAACAACATGGGCCTCCACGCGGTCCAGAACCGCGGCTCGACCGACCGCGTCCACCTGATCTTCGAATATTACGACCTCGACCAACCCGCGCCGGAATGGCTCCAACCGTTGGTCGCCGCCGGGCGTTAGAGGCTGCAACCTCGACTCACGCTCCTTCGTTGCACGTCCGATTCAATGAATGAGAGGAGCGAGTAATGACCCTCATCATCGTCATCATCCTGATCCTGCTGTTGGTCGGCGCAGTGCCGCACTGGGGCTACAGCAGGGGTTGGGGCTATGGCCCGTCGGGAATCCTGGGGGTGATCCTGATCGTGGTCGTGATCCTGCTTCTGATGGGCAGGCTCTAGGCGCCAGCCTTCACCGCGAAGCTCCACGCGGCTGACGCGAGCATCGGGACACGCGCGGCCATTTCGGCAGCCTTGGCGCTGCTCGCCGTGCCATCGATCACGCGCTTCTTGATCCCCTGGACGATGCCCGCGAGGCGGAAGAGGTTGTAGGCGAAATACCAGTCGAGCTGACCGGCGACGGGAACCCCGGACCGCTCCGAATAGCGCCGCACGACCTCCTCAAGGCTCGGGATTCCAAGCGCGGCTAGGTCGAGGCCGGCGAGGCCCGCAGTGCCGTCGGCCGGCATCACCCACTGCATCGCGAGATAGGAGAAGTCGGCGACGGGATCGCCCAGCGTCGCCAGCTCCCAGTCGAGCACCGCGGTGAGCTTCCCGTCGGCATACAGCACATTGTCGATGCGATAGTCGCCATGGACGACCGACACGCGCGACTGTTCGGGCAAGCTCCTCGGCAGATAGTCGATCAGCCGTTCCATCTCGGGCAGGTCGTCGGTTTGGCTGTCGCGATATTGCCGGGTCCAGCGCGCAACCTGCCGCTCGAAATAATTGCCCGGCTTGCCGAAATCATCGAGGCCCGCAGCCTCAGGGTCGATGTTGTGAAGGTCTGCGAGCGTATCGACGAGCTGCTCGTACATCGACCGGCGCTGGCCGGGATCGAACTCGGGCAACGCGCCGTTGGTGTAAGCGCGGCCAGGGACCAGCTCCATCACGTAGAAGACTGCCCCGATCACATCGGGATCGGTGCACAGGGCGTAGGGCCGAGCGACGGGGAAGCCGACCGGGTGAAGCGCCGAAATCAGCCGGTACTCGCGGTCGACCGCGTGGGCCGACGGCAGCAGCGGGCCGAAGGGCTTGCGGCGCAGCACATAATCGCCGGAGGCTGCAGCGATGCGATAGGTCGGGTTCGACTGACCCCAGGCGAACTTGTCGAGCGTGAAAGGTCCTCGGAAGCCGTCGACACTGGCCTCGAGCCAGGGCCCGAGCGCGGCGTCGTCGACCGCCTGCTCGGTCACCGGTACTTCTTGTACTCGAGCCGGGCGATCGCGCGGCGGTGGACCTCGTCGGGCCCGTCGGCGAGGCGCAGCGTGCGAATGCCGGAATAGGCCCGCGCCAGGCCTGCGTCCTCGGACACGCCTGCCGCGCCAAACGCCTGGATCGCATCGTCGATGATCTTCAGCGCCATGATCGGCGCGGCGACCTTGATCATCGCGATCTCGCCCTGTGCGGCCTTGTTGCCGGCACGGTCCATCATGTCGGCCGCCTTGAGGCACAGCAGCCGCGTCATCTCGATGTCGATGCGCGCGTTGGCGACCCGCTCCTCCCACACGCCTTGCTCGGCGATGGTCTTGCCGAATGCGGTGCGGCTCATCAGCCGCTTGGTCATCGCGGCGAGCGCTTCCTCGGCCGCGCCGATGGTCCGCATGCAATGGTGGATCCGGCCCGGCCCAAGGCGCCCCTGCGCAATCTCGAAGCCCCGCCCCTCGCCCAGCAGCATGTTCGAGGGCGGCACGCGTACGTCCTTGAGCTCGATCTCCATGTGCCCGTGCGGCGCGTCGTCATAGCCGAACACCGGCAAGTGGCGCTTGATCGTCACGCCCGGCGCATCGAGCGGCATCAGGATCATCGACTGCTGCTTGTGCTGTTCGGCGTTGGGATCGGTCTTGCCCATCAGGATAGCGACCTTGCAGCGCGGATCGCCGGCCCCGCTCGACCACCATTTGCGGCCGTTGATCACATATTCGTTGCCGCGCATCTCGATCGAGCATTTGATGTTGGTCGCATCGGACGAAGCCACGTCTGGCTCGGTCATCAGGAAGGCGGAGCGGATCTCCCCTTCCATCAGCGGCTTAAGCCATTCGTCCTTCTGCTCGCGCGTGCCGTAGCGGTTGATGACCTCCATGTTGCCGGTGTCGGGCGCGGAGCAGTTGAACACCTCCGACGACCACATGATGCGCCCCATTTCCTCGGCGCAGAAGGCATATTGGAGGTTCGAGAGACCGGGCCCGTCGAACTTGAAGCTGTCGTCGACGGGTGTCGCACCGTGCGACGGTGGCATGAACAGGTTCCACAGCCCCTCGGCGCGGGCCTGTTCCTTCAATTCCTCGACGACCGGGAGCACCTTCCAGCGCTCGCCCTCGCGCTGCTGCGCATGATAATCGACATCGCGCGGGCGAACATTCTGGTCGATGAAATCGCGGACGCGATCGCGCCACTGGGTCTCTTGTGGGCCGAGGCTGAAATCCATCGGCGAGCGCCTATCAGCAACAGTGTCAGTTGGCTATGAGGCGGCGATGGACAGGCTCAGGGGGAAGGTCGCGATCGTCACCGGCGCGGCATCGGGAATCGGCAAGGCGACCGTCGAGCTATTCCGCAGCGAAGGCGCGACAGTGATCGGCGCCGACGCCGTCGAAGGCGCGGACGTGCGTTCCGACGCCGGCAGCGAGAGTGACGTCAAGGCGCTCGTCGAACAGGTCGTGCAGCAGCACGGCGGGCTCGACATATTCTTCGCCAATGCCGGGATTTCGGGCGGCTTCGCCTCGATCGCGGAGCAGACGGAATCCGATTGGTCGGAGATCCTGCGCGTCAACCTGATCGGGCCGTTCCTGGCGATCAAATATGCCGCGCCCGAAATCGCGAAGCGCGGTGGCGGGTCGATCATCTGCACGGCGAGCGTCGCCGGACTTCGTGCCGGCGCGGGCGGCGCGGCCTATTCGGCGTCCAAGGCCGGCGTGATCAACCTCGTCCAGACGGCCGCCCAGCAGCTCTCCGCAGCCAACGTGCGCGTAAACGCCATCTGCCCAGGCCTGATCGAGACCGGCATGACCAAGCCGATCTACGACATGGCGCGCGCGGCCGGGCAGGAAGAGCGCCTCGGCGAGCTCAACCCGCTCCGGCGAGGCGGCGAACCGGAAGAGATCGCGAAGGCGGCTTTGTTCCTCGCGTCGGACGAGGGGAGCTACGTCAACGGCACCGCGCTGGTCGTCGACGGGGGGCTGTCCAGCTCGCACCCGACCACCCGCCGGTTCGAGCTCAGGATGCTCTAGCCTTTCGTCAGGCGCCGGCCGAATTCGACCTGCGCGATGAAGTCCTTCATCATCTTCTCGACTTCGTCGAGCGGGCCCAGGCGGACGAGGCCCCCCGACCCCTCCCAGCTTGCGAGCGCTTCGCCCTTCTCCAGGCTGAAGATGATGCCGCTCGGCGTCGCTCGGCTTTCCGGCGGCCTGCTCGCACGAACCGCCCTGCGCGCCAGCCATACAAGGCCGATGATGAGGGCTGAGGAAATGAGCGATGCGGTATCGCCGAACAGATCCATCGGGGATTCGAGCAGCTGGTAGCGCGGTCCCATGAACAGCGCGTCCGCGAGCGCCACCGACCCCGCCGCCACTGTGGAGGCAGAGCCAGTTCCAAGGAACATCGCCGCCAACAGCACGAACGGAAAGTAGGTCGTGCAGCAGGCCCCGGCGGGCAACGAATGGTCCAGCGAAAGGAGACCGGTGGGAATCGCAAGCGCGCCCAGTACGGCCAATGGCGCGAACCGCCCGACCATCGGACGCAACGCGAGCAGCGAGACGAGTCTGACCATCAATCGCTCCCCCTTACATTTCGCGCATCAAGCCACGGGGGCCGCATCGCTGTAAACTCAGCTGCGTCCGGCTAATCTGATGAACGTTCGGCGACCGTGGGATAGGCCGATCACGCCATCGAGTCCAACGGCCGCTCGCGCTTCGACCGGCGAAGCCCCAGACCTAAGCCGTCGGTCTCGCCGAAGGCGCTGGCGGCGCCGGGGCAACCGGGGCTGCGACGCCAGCACAATCGCCGCTGACGTTCGTAACCACCTTCGGCGGCTTTCCCGGGCCCTGGCTCGTCACCTCGGTCGTGCGCGTGCAGGTCTTCCCGCCGTTGCTCGTCGAGACGACGGTGACGCTCTCCGTTCCCGCCGGCGCATTGCCGTAGGCGGCGACGTTGAGGCCCGGCATCCCGGCGACGGCCGCCGGCGCGCGCGCCATCTGGTCGACCTGGCGCATCATCGCTTCGATCTGGCGGTCCATGTCGAACATGCTGCGGTCGAACATGCCGAAAGGCGCGATCGCTCCCGGAACGACGGTGACCTTGGGGGCGACGTCGCCGACATATTCGACGCGGGCGGTCGAGCCGTCGGGCAAAGGTACGTTCATCACGTGAGAGTCCCGGCTCGCGGCAACAGCGGCGCCCGCGACAGCGGCGGCGCCCAGACCGGCCAGGACGAGGCCATGAGCTTTACGCATCGGCATCCTCCATCTGTTGATCTGAGATCCGGCAATTTATTTGGTGAAGCTGAACGGCAGATTTCAAGATCGCCTGGATTACCGATGTTTAATGGTTTTGGCCGCGCTCAACATCCGCTGCTTCGTACAGCCGGCAGATCATCGCGCGCTCGTGATCGCTGAGGTACGGGTTCCACGCGTCGATGATCAGCACCGCGCGGTCCTGGTCGCTGCGGTTCCACGCCTCATGCTCGATGGTGTCGTCGAAGGCGAACGCCTGGCCCTTGACCCAGGCGCGGGTCTCGCCGCCGACGCGGAACTCGCAGCCGTCGGGCACGATCAATGGCAGATGGACCACGCTGCGGACATTGGTGACGCCGGTGTGCGGCGGAATGTGGCTCCCCGCCTTGAGGATCGAGAAGAAGGCGTTCGGCGCCTTGCCCTCGATCCGGCACATCGGGAGCGATTCAACCAGCGCGGCCGTCTTCGGCGCGCGGGCGCAGGCTTCGTCGAACCGCTCGCCCTCCTTCCAGAGATGAAAGGCGCCCCAGTCCAGTGACTTGTCGAGCCCCGACCACTTGTTCGCGGGCACGCCGGCCGGAAGGGAGATATACGGCGTCAGGCCGGGATCAGGATCGGCGAGGATCGCCTCCAGCTCGGCGAGGATCGTCGGCGTCGCGGCCTCGAGGTCACTCAGCCAGGGGAACAGCTCGCGGTCGAAATATTCGTCGGCGGGCAGGAACGGGTAATGCAGCCCCTCGCAATGATTGGTGTAGATCGGCCGCTTGCCGAGCCATGCGTCGGCGGCCGCGCGCATCCGGCGCGCATCGCGCGTGCTCGCTTCGGCCAGGTCTCCTGCGAGCGCGGCATCGACCGAGGCAACGAGCTTCCCCTGCTCCTCCGCGACGAAGCGTTTCGCATGGGTGAGGATCCCGGCGAATTCCGGCGTCGGATCCTTGATGCCTTGGGACATGGCAAGGACCGCGGACCAGCGTTCGGCTGCCGGCCTTGCTTCGCCCATGCGCTCGTGAAGCTCAGCCTTCCTGACGAGTGCGAGAAGGTCGGTCTGGTCGATGGCGAGCGCCTGGTCGAGCGCTCCACGCTCCCGCTCCGCGTCCCCAAGGGCTCGATACGCCGATGCTAGATTGAGCCAATGCGACCGCTCGCGCGGCTGGCGCTTGCAGGCAATCTCGAAATGTATCGCCGCGGCGTCGGCGTCAGCGCGGGCGAGCGCGTCTGCGCCGAGCCAGTTGCGCGCGGTCGGCTCCTCGCCATCGATCGCGATTACCGCTTCGAAATGGGTTCGCGCTTCATCGCGGCGGCCGACCCTGTTGGCTCGCTGCGCTTCGGAAAGATGCTTCTGGAGGCTTGCCGTCGCTTCTACCGGCATCTGTTCTTCAGCGCCTGCATCGCGCGACCACGAGAAAGACCGAAGCCGACGACGCGCATTTCGCCGCCCCCGTCGGTGTTGATGTCGTAAGCCCTCCGGACCTCGTAGGCGTTCCATTCTCCAACTACCGTGTGGCCTTCAGGAGGCATGACTCCATACTGCCAGACACCGACAACGTAGCCCTGCGGCGTATTGATGACGATCAGTGGACCGCATCGTCCTGAATAGACCACCGGCCCCCGTGTCTCGTCGGCCATCGCGCCGGTCGCGGTGACCGTCAGCAGCAATCCGAAAAGCAGCTTGCGCATGGCGCCTCCTTTGCGATCGCCTATCCTGCGACCAGCTCCGCGAACTTGGCGAGGTCGATGTTGCCGCCCGACACAACGCACACGATCGGGCCTTCGAGCGACGGGTCGCTGAGCGCCGCCGCGAGCGAGAGCGCGCCAGCCCCCTCGGCGATGGTGCGCGATTTCTCGGCGATCAGCCGCATCGCGTCGGCCGTCTGTTCAAGGGTCACCGTAATGGCGCCATCCGTCACCGGCCGCATCCGCTGCCACATCCGTTCCGTGACGCTCTGGCCGCCTGCGCCGTCGACGAAGCTCGCCTGCCACGCGGTGAACTTCTGCGGGCTGCCCTCATGAAGCGACAGTGCATACGGCGCAGCCGTCTCCGGCTCCGCGCCCAGCACCTTCGTTTCCGGCGTCTTCGCCTTGATCGCGCTACCCACGCCAGTAATCAGCCCGCCGCCGCCGATTGCGCAGATGACCGTTCGAACGTCCGGGCAATCCTCCAGGATCTCCAGACCCATCGTCGCGTGGCCGGAAATGAACTCGTGATTGTCGAACGGGTGGACGAAGGTCGCGTCGATACCGGGAAATTCATGGCTTTCGGCCGCGACCCACGCCCGGTCGTAGGAGACCGGAACGATCGTCGCGCCAAGCGCCCGCATCCGGTCGAGCTTGGTCTGCGGCGCGGTCTCGATCGCGACGATCGTGCAGGGAACGCCATATTGCCTCGCGGCATAAGCCACGCCCTGCCCCGCATTGCCGGCGCTGATCGTCCACACGCCCTTGGCGCGCGCCTCGTCGGACAGGGCGGCGACGGCATTCGTCCCGCCCCTGATCTTGTAGGCGTTGGTCGGTTGCAGATTCTCGAGCTTGAGCCAGATGCGATCGTCGAATCGAACCAGCGGCGTGCGCAGCACGGTGCCCTTGATCCGCTCACGCGCCGCTTCGATGTCCGAAAGCGCAATCGGCCGTACCGGCGGAATCATCGTCTCTCCCTCATCTGCGCGGGCACCTCTGTACGGCGAGGCAGTGAGCCTTCCAATGTAGGATTTCATCTGCCACGCTCGGGACCAATGGCGATGGAAGACAGCGGATCGGCCCTGGCTTGCCCGCCGCCAAGCTTAAGTTCACACAAAATGGCCACGCACCTCGTGAATTTAGTGAAGTTAAGCGCGCCCTCCCTGACGGAATGAACCGATGAAAACCCGGCAACTTCTCAATTATGAGCGCGATCAGTGGGTCGCCGGCGACGCAATTGTCGAAATTCCGAGTGCAATTGACGGCAGTCCAGTCGCGACCACCGGGTCAGGCGGAATCGATTTTGGCGCAATGCTCCGCCACGCGCGCGATGTCGGCGGCCCGGCGCTGCGCAAGCTGACGTTCCACGACCGCGCGCGGATGGTGAAGGCGCTCGGCCTGGCGATCATGGCGCGCAAGGAGGAGCTATACGAGCTCAACTATCTGACGGGCGCGACGCGCAAGGACGGATGGATCGACATTGAGGGTGGCGCGGGGACGCTCTTCTCCTTCTCGTCGAAGGGCCGCCGCGAACTTCCCGACGCCCATGTGCTGCTCGACGGCCAGCTGGAAGGCCTGTCGAAGAACGGCACCTTCGTCGGCCAGCATATCTACACGCCGCTCCAGGGCGCGGCGGTGCACATCAACGCCTTCAATTTCCCGGTCTGGGGGATGCTGGAGAAGCTCGCGCCCACCCTGCTTGCCGGGGTCCCGGCGATCGTGAAGCCGGCCTCTGCGACGGCCTATCTCGCCGAAGCGGCGTTCCGCATCATGACCGAGGCGAATGTCCTGCCGGCCGGCGCGATCCAGCTAATCGTCGGCGGGGTTGGCGACCTGTTCGACCATCTCACCGGGCAGGACGTGGTCAGTTTCACCGGCTCGGCGCACACCGCACTTAAGCTGAGGACGCATCCGACAGTGATGCGCGAATCGGTCCGCTTCGTCGCCGAGCAGGACAGCCTCAACGCCTCGCTGCTCGGGCCGGAGGCGGCGCCAGGCACGCCCGAGTTCGACCTGTTCATCAAGGAGGTCGCGACCGAGATGACGGTCAAGGCAGGGCAGAAGTGCACCGCGATCCGCCGCGCGATGGCACCCGCTCAATATCTGGATGCGGTGGAACGGGCGCTGGCGGATCGGCTGGCGAAGACGAAAGTTGGCGATCCGCGCGCCGAGGACACGCGAATGGGCGCGCTCGTGAGCACCAGTCAGCGCGACGATGTCCGCGAAAAGATTGCTCAGCTCGAGGCGGCGGGTGCGCGGATCGTTGCCGGCGATCCCAATGCCGAGCCGCCAATACCCGGCGGCGCCTTCCTGCCGCCCGTGCTGCTGCGTACCGACGACCCGTGGAAGACCGACGCTGTTCACGACTGCGAGCCGTTCGGACCGGTCTCGACGATCATGCCCTATCGTAACCTCGACGATGCGATCGCGCTCGCCAACCGGGGCAAAGGCAGCCTTGCGCTGTCGCTGTTCACTTACTCTCCGGACGCGGCCCGCGACTTCATCCAGGGCGCAGCCGCCTTCCACGGCCGGATGCTGGTGCTGAACCGCGACAATGCCGCGGAATCGACCGGCCATGGCTCGCCGCTCCCGGTGCTGGTCCATGGCGGGCCAGGCCGCGCCGGCGGAAGCGAGGAGATGGGCGGGGTGCGCGGCGTCAAGCATTACATGCAGCGGACCGCGATCCAGTCCTCGCCGGCGATGATTGCAGCGATCACCGAGCAATATGTGCCGGGCGCGCCCAAGCACGTCATCGAAGTCCACCCGTTCCGACTGAAGATGAGCGACCTCCATATCGGCGACACTTGGAACACGCCGAGCCGGACCGTGACCATCGAAGATATCGAGCACTTCGCCGAGTTCACGGGCGACAAATTCTACGCCCACATGGACGAGGACGCGGCGAAGGCTTCGCCGATCTTCGAAGGGCGCGTCGCGCACGGTTATCTGATCCTGAGCTTCGCCGCCGGCCTGTTCGTCGATCCGGACCCGGGTCCGGTGCTGGCCAATACCGGCCTTGAGAACCTGCGCTTCCTGACCCCGCTCTACCCAGGCGATTCCATCCGTGTGGAGCTCACCGTCCGGTCCAAGTCGCTCAAGAGCGACGAGACCGGCGTCGTCCGCTGGGCCGTCGAGGTCTTCAACCAGAAGGACGAGCTGGTCGCGACCTATGACCTCCTGACCGAGAACGTGCCCTAACAACGGCAACGGCTTGGCCCACCGTTCGTTTTGAAAGCGGAATTCCCGACAGGAGGAGGAAACCCATGAAGGTCAGCGAAGTGATGACGCGCGACGTCCAGACCATCCAACCCGATCAGCCGGTTCAGCAAGCCGCGAGCTTCATGCTGAGCACCGACGCCGGCTCGATCCCGGTGACCGAAGGCGACCGGCTGATCGGCATGATCACCGACCGCGACATTGCGGTTCGCGGCGTCGCCCAGGGTCACGGGCCGGACACGCCGGTGCGCGAGCTGATGAGCAACGACATCATCTGCGCACGGATCGACGACGATTGCGACGAGGTGGCGAACAAGATGAGCGAGGCGCAGGTGCGCCGCCTGCCGGTCGTCGACGAACAGGAAAGGCTGTGCGGTATCGTCAGTCTTGGCGACCTGGCGCGCGAGGGTGCGTCCGATACGGCGGAGCAGGCGCTGGAAGGTGTCGCGCAGCCCGGCGGCCAGCACCGGCAATAGCTGCTGCTAGCGGCCGGCGATTTCCTTGATCGCCTGGTCGACGAGCTTCGCATCGGTCGGAGCGTCGTGACGCTCGGCGATCAGCCGCGCGGCAGCCTTTGATGCTGCGTCCGCGGCAACTGCACGGAGCTGCTCCACGGCGGCGCGCTCTTCGGCGGCGATCTTCTGCTCGGCCATCCGCGTACGCCGCTCGATCAGGGTTTCGGCATCGCTCTTGGCCTTGGCGACGATCGCGTCGGCATCGTGACGCGCGCGTTCGAGCAGCGCCTCGCGATCCTTGTCGGCGGACGCGGCCTTGGCCTCATACTCGGCCTTCAGCGCCTCGGCCTCCTTGCGGAGGGACTCGGCCTCGGCCAGCTGGTCGCGGATCAAGGCGATCTTGCTGTCCAGCGCCTTGCGGATAGCCGCCGGCACCTTCTTCCAGATGAGGATGGCAATGACGACGATGATTGCCGCGGCGATAAACCACGGCGCCGTTAGCCCGAACGCGGTCGGCTCAGCTTCGTGCCCGGCCACTTCGGTGCCGGCCGTGGTTTGAGGCTCAGACATTCAACTGGGCTTTCACTGCGTCGGCGGCGTCCTCGGTGTCGACCTTGATGCCGGTCAGACGGGACACGAGGTCCTGCGTCAGCGAAGCGGCAACGCCCTCGATCTCTGATCGGGCCGATTGCACGGCCTCGCGGATCTTCTGCTCCGACGCCTCCACCTTGAGGTGGAGCTTGTCGGCGGCCTTCTTGACCTTGGCCTCGGTGTCGCGAGCGCTCGCCTGTTTCGCCTCGCTGGCGACGCGAGCCGCCTCCGCGCGGGCAGCGTCCATCCGCTCGCGCCAGGCCTGTTCGGTCTGGTCGGCGGCGACCCGCGCCGCCTGGGCCCGCTCGAGATCGTCGGCGATCTTCCTGTCGCGCGCATCGACGGTCGACTGGATCTTCGGCACCATTCCCCGCCCGATCACGAAGAAGATGATGCCGAACACCACCGCCAGCCAGAAGAGCTGCGACCACCAGATGTCAGGAAGCTGATTGAGCTGAGGCATGGCTGATCCTGCATTTGGGCACGCGCCGAAGCACGTCCCCTTCTAGCGGTTCTTAGAACACGAACAGAATGAGAAGCGCGACGGTGAAGGCCATCAGGCCCAGCAACTCGGCAAGCGCGAAGCCGAGGAACAGGCGACCCTGCTGGCCGTCCGCCGCCGCGGGATTGCGAAGCGCGCTGTTGAGGAACTGGCCGAACACGAAGCCGACGCCAATGGCGGCGGTGCCCGTACCGATGGCGGCAAGACCGGCGCCGATAAGCTTTGCGGAAGCGACGTCCATGATTGAACTCCTTTGAAGAATCAGTTGGTTAGTGAAGATTGACTGCGTCGTTGAGATAGAGCGATGTCAGCAGCGCGAACACATAGGCCTGAAGAGCGCAGATCAGCAGTTCGAGCGCGCCGACGCCGACGATGAACGCGAAACTGATGAATCCGACTCCGAGGCCGAGGACGCTTCCGGAGCCAAGCCCGTTCACGATGAAGCTGCCGAACACCTCCATCAGGATGTGACCGGCCATCATCGCCACGAACAGTCGCAGCGCGAGGCTGAACGGGCGGACCATGAACGAGACGATCTCGATCGGGACGATCAGCGGCGCCATCCACCAGGGCGTCCCCGCCGGCAGGAACAGCGAGAAGAAGTGCAGCCCGTGACGCCAGAAGCCGACGATCAGCACCAGGCTGAAGCTTGCGACCGCAAGCACGCCGGTGATGCTGAAATGGCTGGTCGGCGTGAAAGTATGCCAGCCTGGCACGATCGCCAGCGGCAGCAGGCCCAACAGGTTTGCGGCAAGGATGAAGGTGAAGAGCGAGAAGATGAAAGGCGTGAACTTCTTGCCCTCTGGGCCGATGTTCACCTTGACCAGGTCGTCGATGAACCCGGTCAGGCCTTCCACGGCCATCTGCCAGCGGCCCGGAACGACCTCGCGCTTCATGCCGCCCCACATGAAAAGCGCGATCACCAGGAGCGCCGCAACCATCCACGCAGCGCTGTTCGTGAAGCTGATGTCGTACTTCCCGATATGCAGCGGAATCAACGGTTCCACCGTGAACTGATGCATCGGGTCGATCTTGCCTGCCGCCGCCACGCTTGATCCTCTATTATCTTCCGTCCGAGTTTCGGCTCGGGGTATTCCTTGAAATCCGCATGATATTCCAAAATCCCGCACCGAAGCCGAGAAACAGCATCAGCACGAGCAGCCGCGGGAACGTCCCGAGCAGGCTATCCAGCCCCCAACCGAGCAAAGCCCCGCCAAGGGGGCCGCCGATGAGATAGCCGATGACCAGCTGAGCAATCCGCATATTCGGATCGACCGCGGTCTTCGCCTGCTTCGCTGCATCCGCCTGCTGCAGACGGTCGAGCCGCTCATCGAGCGATCCCAGCCGTGCATCTGGTGGAAGCTTCGGGACCTCGCCGTTCTCGTCCTCTGCCATGCGTCTCCCCTGTGCGTCGCCCGTGGCTGAATCCAGGGGCCAGACCGGGACGAGAAACATGGCGGAGCCAAGCCCGCCAAGGCGCCGACCCTTTATGAACGGGGTTCTGACAAGTCAACCGCGCGACTGCGCGATGTCAGCCGCATTGATCGGGCACTGGCGCAGGTTGACCCGGCGACCATCGGCGCCACACTCCGTCCGGCAGCTGGTAAGCCTCGCCGGGACTCAAGTTGCGGAGCAGCTGGCAGCCCGTTGCCACCCCTACCACCGCCGCAGTGACGTTCCGGCGGCCGGCAAGTTCGATATACAGGTTGCGGCGGCGGAGGTTGACCGCCGCGACCAAGCGTCGCACCTCGACCGAGGGCGTCGTGGCGAACCCCATGTAGCCATCGTAGCGCTCACCCACCTGCCCTGCCTGGATCGCGAGCGCCAGCGATGGCGCAGGCTGAGCCGACGCAGGCCCCGCCAGCGCCAGGGCGACGAGGAACGCGGTTACTCTCACGGCTTGCCCGGCGCGGGCGGGAAGGCCTGCGGATTCTTGGTGATCATCTGCTGGACATCCTGCTGCAGCCGCACCAGCACCTCCTGCCGGATCGCGACGTTGAGGTTGATCTCGATCGGCTTGTCCGGCGGCTTGACCGTGATGCAGCCATTGAGCGGCAGCGCAATCGCAGCGCCGGCCGCGAGCCTCGCAAGGTTCATCATGTGTCTGGTCACTTGGTTCCTCCGGGTGGTGGTGCTTGGGGTGGGGGCGTCGTGTCGACGCTCGGCTTGGCGTCGCCCTGCTGTTCGACCTTGGTGGTGCTCAGGACCTCGACCTTGAGCGCCGGCGAGTCGACCGGGAACGGCATCACCGGGGCAATCGCCTGGGTCGGGTCCTTGAAGGCCTTGCCCATCTGGATGAGCGCGCGGAACGGCGCGTTGATGTTCACGTTCAGGCGGATCGGGAGCTTGCTGAACGCGGAGCGCACCAGCCCGGCGAGCAGGCCGTGGCTGGGTCCGAGCGAGACCTGGTCGACGGTCATTCGCGTCGCGAACTCGCCTGCCAGATCGCCGTCCAGCCGGATGATCATCGACTGGTAGCGGATGTCGCTGAGCAGGTTGACCGCGGTCCCGGAGACCAGGCCCTTGGGCTTGGTGCCGGTATAGTGGAGGCGACCGCCCGGCGGCCGTGAGTCGAGCCGCCCGCCAACAATCCGGCCACCATTCTCGTCGAATATCATCGGCAGCACGCCGTCGAACGTCCCGGTGATTTCGAGCCCCTGGAAGCCGAGGCTGTCGATGAACATCTTCGCGTCGAAGCCCCTGAGCTCGAACGTCAGCCTCTTTGCGCTGGGGCTGCCGAAGTTGAGGATGGTCTCGTCGAGGATCAGGCGGCCGCCCATGAACGGCCACTCGCCACGCTCGACGCGCACGAGGTTATGCGGCAGCAGTTGATAGCGGAGGACGCCGTCGGTGACGGTAATGCCGGGGTTGATCGAGGCGATGGTCGCGATCTGGTGAGGTGCGCTCTCCATCTCCAGAAGGTCGGTGAAATGGACGCTCGTGGTAAGGCCGGTGACAGGCCCGAATGGCGCGGCGAGATCCATGCCGGCGGTGGAGAAATCGCCGGTCGACGTGACCTTGCCCCCCGACGACCAGTCGATCCGCCCCTTGCCCCGAACGGTGCCGTTCACCAGTGCGACGACGCCTTCGGTAAGGCGTGTGAGCTGGTCCGGCTGGAAGTTTGGCCCGAAGGCGAGACCAGGCACGTCGAGCAAGGCATGGCCGGCGCCGCTTGAAAGCTGGTGCTCGATATTGACGTCGGTGACCAAGGTCCCGGTCGCCGGATGATGCAGAGCACCAGTGGCACGCACATAATCGCCCGCGATCGTGAAGTGCACATTGTCGCTCTTCAGCGGATAGAAGCGCGGGTTGGGATTACGGTCTGAGACGAGCAGCGACGCATCGACGATGAGATCCTTACCGTAACGCCATTTGCCGACGCCCTCGGTGAGCAGCAGCGGGACCTTGCCGATCGAGGCGGTCGCGCCGGTGAAGTTGCCGTTGAGCTCGCGGCCCATGAAGCCGTTCAGTCGAGCCGCGTCGAACAGGATCGGCGAAGTATCGCGCCCGAGCCGCATGCCGAGCCGGTCGAACACGAAATGCTGACCGGTCAGCAGGCCGTTTGCCGCCTGCAGGTGGAAGGGCGAGCTGCCCAGCCGCCCGTTGAGCACCGGGCTCGGCATCCGGGCACTGGTAAGCACCGAACCGCCCGGGCTTTTCGACACGATTGCGCGGCCCACCGGGCAGACCGGCAACCGCGTGTTGCCGAGTTGGAGAGCGCTCATCTGCAGGTAATTGAAGGTGACGACCGCGCATGTCGTGCCGAAGGCAAAGCTCCCGCCCTTGCCGACCTCTCCACGGATCGGCAGCCGCAGCGCCTGCACGCGTCCGCCGGGGAAGCTGCCGTCGAGCTGGGCGACGGTGCTGATCGCGGTCGAGCCGCCGGCCCCAGGTCCGAAGTGGATCGGCGTCAGTGCCAACCGCTGTCCATTGGCGGCATAAGGCGCGATGTCGGCGACGCCGCTCATCGGCGCACCCGCGCGCGGCTGGCTGAGGCTGACCCGCGCCGTCGGCAGTCCGCCGCCCGCCGTCTCGAGATTGCCGTCGATCCTGAGGCCGCCCGACGGCCAGTAATACGTCACGCCGCTGCCGCCGAACACGCGCGCTCGGGCGCCGCCCGGACCGATGACATTGGCTTCGTTGATCCGCGCCGCCCCCCCGCCGGGAAAGTTGACGACCGTGATCCGGCCCGACGAGTTGAAGTTGTGCGCGGTTCGGATGACCGCATTGGCCATGCTGGTCGCGACCGGACCGATCGGCGACTTGCCGACCGCGGTGAGCGGGCCGGTGACCCCGGCGAACATGCTGTCGGCGAGCGAGGCGCTGTCGGCGGCATAATTGCCGGCCATGTCGAATGTGCCGGCCTTGCCGTTCAGATGATATCGGCCGTTGAGCCGCGTACGGTCGGCGAAGATCGTCCCCATGCGCGATTTCTGCGCAGACAGCTTCACACCGCCAGAGACGTCGTTGAGCGCGCCCTTGAAGCTGATGTCGCCGATGAAATTGGCCAGGCCGTTGGCGCCGGCGACGAGGCTGCTCATCGCCATGCGTCCGCTGCCGTCGATACGGGTAAAGGACTCGTTGAAGCTCGCTTTGGCTTCGAACCGCGGTGCCCCGACGTCGAATCGGCTCGACGGGCAGAAGAAGCGCTCGGCAGTCACCGGACCGTCGATCCGCGGCCGCCTGGCGACCACGGCGACGGCGACATTGGCGCGCAGGTTCGTCGCCGCGCAGCGGCCCGGAGCCATGCGCGGACTCACAATCGCCGCGCGCCCGCTAAAGCCACCACTGAGCTTGCCGTGGCCTTCGAGAGCGAGACCGAGCGGCCCGAACGGGGTCGCGAGGGCGATTGTGCTGTCGGAAATGTCGAGCGCGAAATCGGGCAGAGCGAACGGCTTGTTCGACGGCGGCGGCATCATCCGGTCGATCTGGCCCCAGCTGATCTTGCCGTGGACCAGCCTGCCCCGCAGCCGCACGCCGCGCGCGACGATCCGATAGACCTCGAAATTGCCATTGAGCTTCAGCCGGGTTTCGATGTGGGCGAACCTGGCGACGAGGTCTGGGCGCTGCGGATCGCCGATGACGAGGTTGCTGACCTCCTGGGTCCTGAGACCCACGCGGTCGAGATGATAGCTTGCGGTGACGCCGCGCCGCTCGAACTCACCCTTGAGGTAGTGTGTCGCGATTGGCCGCCGCTCGATCCACACCACCGCAATCGCAGCGACGAGCAGGATCAAGAGTCCGAGCGCGACAAACAAGGCGATGCGGCCGAAAGGCCGCCGCCGAACGATCACCGTCTCTTGCTCTGCAGGCACGTCGAGCCCGTTTTCCTTCTCTCGCTCCCGGCCACTAACCCCTGCATCGGCTCACCGTTCCAGATGCGGCATGACCCCGCTTCCCTAACGGCGCCCACCTGTGCTGTAACGGCGGCTGCTCGGACCACGCGCCCATGAGGGAGCGAAATGGACGCGCGCACAGGCAGTTCCGCGGAGGTTGACGCAAAGGGCCATCGCGCCCGCCTGCGCGAGCGGCTGCTCGAGGCAGGGCCGGCGGGCTTCCACGATTATGAGCTGATCGAATATCTGCTGACGCTGACCATCCCGCGGGTCGACACCAAGCCGCTGGCGAAGCGGCTGCTGCACGATTTCGGCGGCATCGGCCCGCTGCTGGGCGCGAGCGCGGATTCCCTGCGGCGCGAAGGACTGACCGACGCGACCATCGCCGCGCTCAAGATCGCCGAGGCCGCGGCGCTGCGACTTCTAGAAACGAGGGTCGAGGGCCGGCCAGTGCTGTCGAGCTGGGACGCGCTCGGCGACTATCTGACCGCGGCGATGGCTCATCGGCGGACCGAGGAAGTGCGGATCCTGTTTTTGAATGCCAAGAACATGCTGCTGGCGAACGAAGCCTTGTGGCAGGGCAGCGTCGATGAAGCCTCGGTCCACGTCCGCGAGGTGATCGCGCGGGCAATCGCGCTCGGCGCAACCGCGCTGATCATCGTCCACAACCATCCGAGCGGTGACCCAACGCCCTCGACCCAAGACATCCGCCTCACCCGCGATCTTGTCGAGGCAGGTCGGCACATGAAGGTGACGGTGCACGATCATGTGATCGTGGGCGCCCACGGCCGGACGAGCATGCGCACGATGGGACTGATTTGACGAGCGGGCGGGTTACCGCCTTCGCCTATGGATAGCCTTTGATTTGTTCTGACGGTGGAACACCCTCGCCACGGCATCGTTGTCAGTCCGAAATAATGAAGGGACAAGGCAATGAAACGAATTGCGCTTATCATCGTGGCCACGGTCGCAGTCTCGGCATGCGCAACAACGCCAAAGACGCAAACCTGCCCGGACGGATCGACGGTCGCGGTGACTGAGCCTTGCCCGCCACCTCCCCCGCCTCCCCCTCCTCCACCGCCTCCGACGCAGACTTGCCCGGATGGCTCGGTGATCCCGGCGGCTATGGCCTGCCCAGCTCCTCCACCGCCGCCGCCGCCACCGCCGGTGCGTAGGTCCGGCGAAAAGGGCTAGTTGCTTGGGTTTGGGACCGGCGCCCAGGCGCCGGTCCTCTACGTCAGTGGGGCTGATTTGAAGGCCGGCGTCTTCCCTGCTAGCCGCCTGCCCCATGGTTCCCCGCTATTCCCGACCCGAAATGACCGCCATCTGGTCGGCCGAAAACCGCTACCGCATCTGGTGGCAGGTCGAGGTGTTCGCGGCCGAGGCGATGGGCCGGATCGGCATGATCCCGGCCGAGGACGCGGCGACCATCCGCGAGGCCTATGACGCCAACGTCCTTGGCGAGATCGATATTGAGGCCATCGACAAGATCGAGGCCATCACCAAGCATGATGTGATCGCCTTCCTGACTTGGGCCGGTGAGAAATTGGGGCCGGAAAAGCGCTGGCTTCACCAGGGCATGACCAGCTCCGACGTGCTCGACACCGCGCTAGCGGTGCAGCTGAAGCAGTCGGCGGACCTGCACATCGCGGACATCGACGCGCTGCTCGAGGTGCTCAAGCGCCGCGCGTTCGAGCATAAGCTCACACCGACCATCGGCCGCAGCCACGGCATCCATGCCGAGCCGACCACCTTCGGGCTGAAGCTTGCCCAGGCCTATGCCGAATTCTCCCGCAATCGCGAGCGGCTGGTCGCCGCGCGCAACGACATCGCGACCTGCGCCATCTCCGGCGCGGTAGGGACCTTCGCGCAAGTGCCGCCCGAGGTGGAAGCGCATGTCGCGGCCGAGCTTGGACTGACGCCGGAGCCGGTGTCGACCCAGGTGATCCCCCGCGACCGCCACGCGATGTTTTTCGCCACGCTCGGCGTCATCGCCTCGTCGATCGAGCGGCTGGCGACCGAGGTCCGCCACCTCCAGCGCACCGAGGTGCTCGAGGCCGAGGAATATTTCTCGCCCGGACAGAAGGGCAGCTCGGCAATGCCGCACAAGCGCAACCCAGTCCTGACCGAGAACCTCACCGGCCTCGCGCGAATGGTCCGCGGCTACGTGACGCCGGCGCTGGAGAATGTGGCGCTGTGGCACGAGCGGGACATCTCCCACTCCTCGGTCGAGCGGTTCATCGGTCCCGACGCGACGATCACGCTCGACTTTGCGCTGGCCCGGCTGACGAGCGTGATCGACAAGCTGGTCGTCTATCCCGAGCGGATGCAGAAAAACCTCGACCGGATGGGCGGCCTCGTCCATTCGCAGCGCGTGCTGCTGGCGCTGACCCAGGCCGGCCTTAGCCGCGAAGACGCCTATTCGCTGGTGCAGCGCAACGCGATGAGGGTGTGGGAGTCGGACGGCGAGCAGTCACTGCTCGACCTGCTGAAGGCCGATCCGGACGTCTCGCAGCGACTGTCAACCGACGAGCTCAACGCCTTGTTCGACCTCGGTTATCACCTGAAGCACGTCGACACGATCTTCGCCCGCGTGTTCGGCGCAACCTAAGCGCTTCGCGGCACAACAATTTTTAGTGCACTGCGAAAATCACGAGCTATTCTGCGGCGTCTGGATACAGCCGGGGGGCTGATGGACACGGTCGATACAATCGAGAGCGATATGGCGGCTAAGCAGTGCGCCGCCCCTGCCGTTTGCATCCAGCAGGGCAGCTACCTGCTCGAGCTGTCGCTCGACTGGATCGTGCTGCGGGCGTCGGAGAACATCCACCATTTGCTCGGCGAATCGCACGTCACGTTGATCGACGAGCCACTCGGAAAGTTCGTCCACTCGCAGGCCCTCCATGACCTGCGCAACCTGTTCTCCAAGCTCAGCGGCACGACCGGCATCGGCCGTGCCTACGGCGTTCGCCTGACCGATGACCCGGACCTGGTCGACGTCGCCTTCCAGCTTGCCGGCGGACGGGTGATCCTCGAGGCTGTGCCGTCGACCGGCAGCTTCGGGGAATGCTTCGGCAGCGTCGGTGGGCTCGTCGCCGGCTTGGCCAGCAGCGGCGGCCAGGCTTTGCTCGATGGCGGCGCGCGGCGGATGCGCGCACTGACCGGCTATGACCGGGTGACGTTGAGTTGCGGGGATCGTCGCGCCGAGAGCAGCCGCGGCGCATTCGGTGGGCCCGTCGATCCGGCCGACCTGCCGATCATCGTCGCCGACACCGGCGGTCAGGCCGTCGGCCTGTTCCCGCGCGAAGACGAGGACACGGCGGCGCATGCCGCGCTCCTTCGTGCCCCCGAGGAGGGTGACCGACAGGAACTCGGTGCCCAGGGCATCCGCTCAATGCTGCGGATTCCCTTCAAGGCCGGCGCGCTTGCCTGCGAATTCTGCTGCGAGAGCCGAAGCCCGCGCGGTCCAAGCTTCGAGCTCCATGCCGCCGCCGAGCTGTTTGCGCAGATGTTCGCGCTGCGCCTCGCCATCGACGAGGCGGCAAACCCCTAGTCAAATCCACGCAATCCGCAGAGGGCGCAGGTGCACACTTGTTGACTCTTTGGTTAGTGATTACTAACGGTAAGTCATGGCTAACGCG
>Ga0207711_10000822_pt1 | contig 30335 bp, 25 predicted proteins | sample KBSS34metaG_FD_184401 | JGI IMG/M metagenome (GOLD analysis project Ga0207711, IMG submission 184401) | Switchgrass rhizosphere microbial communities from Kellogg Biological Station, Michigan, USA - KBS S3-4 metaG (SPAdes) (version 2) | ecosystem: Host-associated > Plants > Roots > Rhizosphere... | reverse complement strand
CATCGCGCGCCAGCAACCATTTACCGTTCTGTTTTGTAAAAATAGTTAGCGTGGGACCGGATCGCGTAACAGCAGCGGCCCCATTGGGCGGCGTCGCCACCACCGTTAGCTGTTGCCACATGAAAGCCCAATCGCCGAGAATTTTAATTTCCTGAATATCGCTCGAGCCATCGAATTTCGGCGCAGCGCCACTCGCCTGTGCACGCGCGGCAACAGCGAAATCGGATTTACGCATCGGCGGCTGGCCGGCGATGAGAAAAACCGCATCGTCCGTCATTAGCGATAAAACCTTTTCAGCATCGCCGGCTTTAGTGGCGCTCATCCAGGTCGAGACCAATTGCCGTATTTCGTGTTCGTCGTTTTGCATGGGATGCACCTCTGAAGTAAAAAATTATTTTACGGGATGGATCACGCTTTATCCGTAGCAGACAAAACGTTATTTATAAATCCATCCCAACCCGGATGATCCTCTGGCTGCCAAATAGAACCAATAAATTCCCTGGCTTGTTCTGCACTCCAGTTGCCGCGCTTGAATTCGTATAAAGAATAAAATGCGCTGACGCGATAATTCGCGGCGCAATGAATATGAACTTTCTCTTCACGCACGCGATCGAGCGCTGCCGCAAATCGAGTGAAATCGGCCGGCAGCGGTTGTTTGAAATCGACGGGAATATCGATGTATTCGATGCCCTGCGACTTGACGATGCTGCGCTCATTGGCAACCGCGAATTCGCTGGTTTCGGGAAGCAGGTTGATGACGACGTCATAGCCTTGCGCGGCCAAGGTGGTTAGCCCTTCTTCGGGCACCACACCGGACGTTGTTAGGCGCTCATTAATGCGGCGAAAGTTGTAGCTTGATTCGATGTCCATATGGATCTCCTCGTAGGTTGAGGTGCAAGTACAACGGCAATTGAATTTGAGCGGAGTATTTTTACCACAATCGAAATACGCCACGCGATCGCAACTTTTCGTCGGTTTTTTCGGCTGTATAAATCCCTCACTTACAACACGCGTCCTCAATAGTAGAATCAACCGCTCCGATTCAGCGGCCGAGAGATTCCGATGATCGACAACCTTTTCCATCCCGCCGTTGCCGAATGGCTGCGCGAAGCCTTTGGCAGCGCGACGCCGACGCAGCAGCTGGCGTGGCCGGCGATTAAATCCGGTCGCGATGTGCTGATCGCCGCGCCCACCGGCTCAGGTAAAACGCTGGCAGCGTTTATGAGTGCGCTCGATACGCTGGTGCGTGCCGGTCTCGATGCGCCGCTGCCGAATAAAACCACGGTGCTGTACGTGTCGCCGCTGAAAGCGTTGTCGAACGATATTCAGCGCAACCTGGAAATGCCGCTGCAGGGCATTGGCGCCCAGCTCGAAAAAATGGGTATTGCCGAGGTACCGATCCGCACATTGGTACGCACTGGTGATACGTCGCAGGCGGAGCGCGCATTCATGCGCAAAATGCCGCCGCATATTGTGATCACCACGCCGGAATCGTTGTACGTATTGCTCGGCTCGGAGTCGGGCCGCGACATGTTGAGCAATGTGCGCACGGTGATCGTCGATGAAATTCACGCGCTGGTGAACAGCAAACGCGGGTCGCATCTGGCGTTGTCGCTGGAGCGATTGCAGGCATTAGCCAATACGCCGATTCAGCGCATCGGTTTGTCGGCAACGCAAAAACCCATCGAAACTGTCGCTGAATTTTTAATTGGCGCGAAACGCAAATTGCAGCAGTGCGTGATCGTCGATAGCGGGCACGTGCGCACGCGTGATCTGCAAATTATTACGCCGCCGTCGCCGCTCGAAGCCGTGATGTCGAACGAGCAATGGCAGCAGCTTTACGATCAAATTACCGAACTCGTTTTGCAGCATCGCACCACATTGATTTTCGTCAACACACGCCGTCACGCCGAACGCGTCGCGCGGCATTTATCCGAACGCATCGGTACCGAATTCGTCACCGCGCATCACGGCAGCATGGCGAAAGAATTACGTTTCGATGCCGAGCAGCGGTTGAAGGCGGGACAGTTGAAAGCGCTGGTCGCTACCGCGTCGCTCGAACTCGGTATCGATATCGGCGATGTCAATCTCGTGTGTCAGATCGGCTCGTGTCGTTCGATCGCGACATTTTTGCAACGCGCGGGCCGTGCCGGGCACTCGGTCGCCGGGTTGCCGAAAGCGCGGTTATTTCCGCTATCGCGCGATGAATTGGTTGAGGGCGCGGCATTATTCGACGCCGTGCGGCGCGGCGAACTCGATCATTTAATTATTCCCGAGCAGCCACTCGATGTACTCGCGCAACAGATCGTGGCCGAGGTCGCTGCGCGCGAATGGAACGAAGACGAATTATTCGATCTGGTCAGCAGCGCGTACCCGTACCGAGCATTAACGCGTGCCAGCTACGATCAAATTATCAAACTGCTGGCCGATGGTTACGGCACCAAGCGCGGTGCGGTACGCCAATACATTCATCACGATGCAGTGCAAAAACAATTGCGCGGTCGCCGTGGCGCACGCTTGACCGCGCTGACTTCCGGCGGCGCAATTCCCGATAACGCCGATTACACCGTGGTGCTCGAGCCCGAAGGGTTTACCGTCGGCACGCTCAACGAAGATTTCGCGGTGGAAAGTCTGGCCGGCGATATTTTTCAGCTCGGCAATACGTCGTATCGCATTTTGCGCATCGAAGCCGGGCGCGTGCGCGTCGAAGATGCGAAGGGTTTGCCGCCGTCGATTCCATTCTGGCTCGGCGAAGCGCCGGGGCGCAGCGACGAGTTATCGCACGCGGTGTCGCGGTTGCGCGGCATGCTCGAAACGCAGGACGATCACGATGCGAATTTGCACTGGCTGCAACACGAGGTCGGGCTCGATGCGGTCGCAGCCACGCAAATTGTCGATTATTTAATGGCGGCGAAAATTGCGCTCGGCCAGTTGCCGACGCAGGACAAAATTATTTTCGAGCGTTTCTTCGATGAAACTGGCGGCATGCAATTGGTGATTCACGCGCCGTTCGGCAGCCGCATCAATCGCGCCTGGGGCTTGGCGTTGCGCAAACGTTTTTGTCGCAAATTCGATATCGAATTACAGGCGGCGGCGACCGAAGATTCGATCATTATTTCGCTGAGCACGAGTCACAGTTTTCCGCTCGCTGAAGTTGCCCATTATTTGAATTCGAAAACCGTGCGCGATGTGCTGGTGCAGGCGATGCTCGATGCGCCGATGTTTACCGCGCGTTGGCGCTGGAATACAACCATCGCATTGGCGGTTCCGCGTTTTCGCGGTGGTAAAAAAACACCGCCGCAATTACAGCGCATGTATGCGGAAGATTTGCTGTGCGATGTGTTTCCCGATCAAATCGCGTGCGCGGAAAACCTGACTGGCCCGCGCGAAATTCCCGATCATCCGCTGGTACAGCAAACCGTCGACGATTGTCTGCACGAGGCGATGGATATCGATGGGCTGATTGCGCTGCTCAAGCGCATCGAAACAAAAAAAATCGATATCGTCGCACTCGATGTGACCGAGCCATCACCGCTGGCGCTGCAGGTGCTGGCAGCGCGACCGTATCAATATCTCGACGACGCACCGCTGGAAGAACGCCGCACGCAGGCGGTGATGAGCCGACGCTGGCTCGATCCGAAAAGTGCGGGTGATATCGGCAAGCTCGATGCGCAGGCGATTGCGCGCGTGCGCGCCGAAGCGTGGCCGGCGGTGGGCAATGCCGATGAATTGCATGACGCGTTGATGTGCGCACATTTCTTCACTGCTGATGAAATGGTGCAGCAATCGTCATGGCCGGTGCTGTTGCGCGAATTAATTGTGAGCAAGCGCGCGACGCAATTGCGAATTGGCTGCGGTACGCACGAACAATCCCCTCCTTTGGGCGCATCTCCATTCCCCCCTTTGAAAAAGGAACCTGAAGGTCCTAAAGGGGGCACGGGGGGATTTTCAGCTGCGTTAAATCCCCCTCAATCCCCCTTTGCTAAAGGGGGAAGTGGTCCCCAGCCGGCGGAAAATACTAACGATGAAGTCGCATCGGAGCTGACATTGTGGGTCGCCGCCGAACGATTGCCGCGCATGCGCGGATTATTTCCTGACGCCGAACTGGCACCGCCGATTTCTACTCCGCCGCAATTCGCTAACGAAACTCTCACGCGTGAACAGGCGCTGCTCGAAATTATGCGCGGTCGCATTGAAATGCTCGGCCCGGTCACCGCCGAACAATTAGCCGCGCCGTTGAAGATTGCCGTCGCGGAAATCGACGCGGCATTGCTCGCACTCGAAACTGAAGGCTTCGTGCTGCGCGGGCATTTCACCCCCGATAAATCTAACGATATCACTGAGTGGTGCGAGCGCGGTTTGCTCGCGCGTATTCATCGCTACACCGTGAATCGCTTGCGCGCCGAAATCGAACCGGTGACGACGCAGCAATTCATGCGCTTTTTATTGCGGTGGCAAAATGTCGCTGCCGATACGCGCAAGGAAGGGCCAGAGGCGCTGGCCGCAGTGCTCGCCAATCTCGAAGGCTTTGAAGCCGCGGCGATTGCATGGGAAGGCGATATTTTGCCGGCGCGGTTGCAGCATTACGATTTCACTTGGCTCGACGATTTATGTTTGTCGGGGCGCGCCGGTTGGGCACGCCTCGCGAAACCGAAAGGCGGCGACGCCGGTAAACGTGCCGGACCGGTGCGCAGCACGCCGATCGCATTGGTGACGCGGCGCAATATGCCGTTATGGAGCGCAGCGGCGAGCGCGCAAGGCGTGGCGGAACCGGTGGCGATGAGTTCGCGCGCTGAACGTGTGGTTGAGATTTTACGCGAACACGGTGCGTCGTTTTTCGATGAGATCGTCGATGGCGCGCGCATGTTGTCGAGCGAAGTTGAAGAAGCGCTCGGTGAATTGGTTGCGCTCGGTCGCATCACCTCGGATAGTTTTGCCGGAATTCGCGCGCTGCTGTTGCCGCTGGATAAACGCAAACCGTTTAGCGGCGGCAAACGCCGTCATCGCACTGCCGCGTTCGGCATACAGGATGCGGGGCGCTGGGCCCTGGTGCGCGAGCATCTCACTAACGACGATGCCGGGCTCGAATATATCGTGCGCGTTTTATTGCGTCGCTACGGCGTGATTTTTTGGCGACTGCTCGCGCGCGAAGCGGATTGGCTGCCGCCGTGGCGCGATATTTTGCGCGTGCTGCGTCGGCTTGAAGCGCGCGGCGAAATTCGTGGCGGCCGTTTTGTTGCCGGTATCACGGGTGAGCAATTCGCACTGCCCGATGCGTTGGCTGCATTGCGTGCGCTGCGCAATGAAGCCACCAGTGATCAAACAAGTGGCGATGAATTGATTTGCGTCAGCGGCGCCGATCCGTTGAACCTGGTCGGCTTGCTGGTGCCCGGTCCGAAAGTACCAGCGCTCGCCAGCAACCGCGTGTTGTATCGAAATGGCATTGCCATCGGCGTTTTAATCGCGGACGAGGTGCAATGGTTGCAAACGCTCGATCGCGATATTGAACCGATCGCCAGAAATGCATTGATCCAACGTCATGTTGCCGCGCCGCAGTTGCGACCGTTGCATTCGCGTTGAAGTGCGATGCTCTTTTGCAGGAATCCTGTGCTAGCCTAAGTAAATGTTCTGAATGATTCCAGCGCAGCGCGCGTCAGCGGTTTCTTGCGCGCAACTACAGCGAGGTGGGCATTGGATATTGATTTTCAGCGCTTGTTCGAGAGTTCTCCCCATCCCTATCTAGTACTGAGCCCCGATCGCGAATTCAACATCATCGCGGTTAACGAACACTATTTGCGCGCCACCGGCACACAGCGCGAAGCGATTATCGGCCGACCGCTGTTCGATGTATTTCCCGATAACCCCAGTGATCCCGCTGCGAATGGCACCAGCGATTTGCGATCGTCGCTATTGCGCGTGCTGCGCGATCGTGTCGCCGATGTCATGGGGGTGCAGAAATACGATATTCCGCACGAAAACGGCTTCCTTTTGAAATATTGGAGCCCGATCAACACGCCGGTATTCGGCGCCGATGGCAATATTCTGTCGATTATTCACCACGTCGAAGATGTGACCGAATTCGTGTTGCTGCGTGAACAGGTCAATGCCAACAATCACTCTGCAAATACCGATCGCATGGAGGCCGAAGTGCTGCGGCGCTCGGCCGAACTGAAGGATGCCAATCGCCAATTAAAAGCGGCGAAAGCGCAGCTTGAAGATCGCGAGGCCGACTTAGCCGCGCTGAATGAATTGCTGCGGCAACAGGCGCAGGCGAAAAGCGAATTTCTTGCAAGCATGAGCCATGAAATCCGCACACCATTGAACGGCGTGCTCGGCATGGTCGATCTGCTGCAACGCACTGCACTCGATGACACGCAGCGCTCATTTGCGAAAACAATTCAGAGTTCGGGCAAAACGCTGCTCGCCGTTATTAACGATATTCTCGATTTTTCAAAAACCGATGCCGGCAAGATGACGCTGGTTGAACGGCCGTTCGATTTATCTGAAATCATCGAAGAAGTCATCACGCCGTTTCGCACCAGCGGGCAAGCGACGGTCACGCTGGTGGCGTCGATCGCGCCGGAAACGCCGGTGCATTTGCTCGGCGATGCGACGCGCATTCAGCAAGTCATCGGCAATCTGATCAACAACGCTTTCAAATTCACTGAGCGCGGCACCGTGGTGATACGTGTCGCGCCCTTGCGCAGTGAAGACGGCAGCGTGCAGTTACAAGTGCAGATCAGCGATACCGGCATCGGTATTGCGCCGAGCGATCAACGCCGGTTATTTCAGCCGTTCAGTCAGGTCGATCAGAGTGGTCATCGCTATGGCGGCACCGGTTTAGGATTAATTATTTGTCAGCGCCTGGTGCAATTGATGCACGGCGAAATTACGCTCGACAGCGAACCCGGTCGCGGCTCGATCTTTTCATTTTCGATCTGGTTACAGCGCGATCCGGCGCCGATACCGAAACGCGCCGATATTGATTTGCGCGGGAAAAAATTACTCGCGGTCGATGATCGCGCCGATTATCTGCGCATCATCGAAGAGCAGGCGCGCTCGCTCGGCATGCAGGTGTTGACGATTGATCAGGCGCCCAACGCGATCGCCGCGGCGCGTGAATTCCATCCCGATATCATTACCGTCGATCTCGATATGCCGGGGCTCGATGGTTTTAGTCTCGAGAAAAAAATAGGTGCCGATGACACGCTGAAAAATGTGCCGCGGTTGTTGTTAACGGCATCGAGCACGTTGCCCGGTGCACGCGAATTGCTCCATACGGGGTTTGCCGCGGCGTATGTCAAACCGATGGCGGCTGAGCAATTGCATTCGATGTTGTCGGTGGCGTTACTCGGCGCAACCGCCAAGACGCCTTCGGTGAACGCGATGGCATTGCCGAAGTTTTCCGGCAAGAGCGTGCTGGTTGTCGATGACAACCCGATCAATCGACAGGTGATTGCGGCGATGTTGCGCGAGCTCGATATGGCGTTGGAAATTGCCGATGACGGCGCCCCGGCGATTCAGCTCGCGACCTCGGAGCAAAAACGGTTCGATGCGATTTTGATGGATTGCGAAATGCCCGGTGTTGATGGTTATCGCGCCGCGCAGACGATCAGACGGTATGAGCGTGCCAGCGGTCGGCAGCGCGTGCCAATTATTGCGTTAACCGCCCACGCGCTGCCGGAATACCAGCAGCGCAGTCTCGACGCCGGCATGGACGACCATCTGAGCAAACCGATCATTCTCGCCACGTTGGCGCAAACCCTCAGCCGCTATCTTTAAGGCGCGGCGTATGGCGCTACCACCAGCCGGTCGCCGGTAAACGAGCCGAGATATAAATGTCCACCAACTTGTTGCGCAATACTGGCGGTGCCGAGCGGCGGGCTTATGCGTTGCAGCACAATGCTGCTCTGCATCGTGCTCGGATCGATGCGCACGACTTCGATGCCGCCGCTGCAATTGCTGCCTGGATGTTTCGCGCAGTCCATTCGATCGGCGCCACCGCCGGTATAACCCACGCTAAGCAATTGGCCGTGGTTGTCCCAGCTCAGATTGTCCGGTTGCGGCACCGCTACTGAACCTAACAGTTTGCCTGAGGCGCGCTCGAACTTGAGCACTTTGTTGCCGCCAGTGCTACTGGCGAACACGGTGCTTTCATCGGCGCTGATGGCAACGCCATTCGGCAGATCGGAATTGCTGCCTGCGAGTACGCGCGTGCCTTTATTCGGAGTCCACTCGAATAAATAGCCGGTATTCATGCCGAGCAGACCTTTGAATATCTCGATACTCATGCCACCGATTTCCGGTTTGCGCGGATCGAGCATATTGCTCGCGATAAAACCGCCATCGCGCAGTAGCGATAGATCATTCATGAAAATGCCGGCCGGCGGTACCGCACAACCATGCCACGTCAACGCGTAATGGCTGGCGTTATCGACCACTTCGAACATTTCGACAGTTTCGCGCTGGCCGTGATTAATCGCGGCCAATTGCCAGCGACCATCGGCGCGCTGTTTTAGCGAAATGCCGTGCGGCGTGAACTCGGCACCGGGTAAGCCGGGGCACGCTGCATCACCCCATAATTCTTCGCTGCGCACGATGGTGGCGTTAGGGAAAATCACCGTGAGCTGCGCGGTTTCGGTATCGAACAGCGCTAGACCGCCCGGTTTTTTCTCGATGAAATTACCCATCTGCGAAACGATCAACGTTTTGCCGTCGGGCAGCAATTCCAAATCTTCCGGATTATGAAATTGACAGATCGGCCGCAGATTGTCGGCCGCATTGCAGTCAACGATCGGCGGTGATTTTTTGCCGCAACCGGTCAGCCCCGCAAGGGCGATAAGCGCAGCCGCAGCAATCGCAAATTTTTTGTTCATGACGTTCGTCCACTGTTATCGAATTATTTTGAACTGGCGCAAGGCGATGCTGGTTGACTCAAATCCAGCCGCCGCTATTGGGCGGTCGCAGCGATGGCGGACCCCCGAATAAAAACAGATTCAGCAGGAAGCTCAGCACGGCAATGAATATGCTGGCAAAGAACGCCGTCCAAAAGCCGGATACCAAAAAACCGCTCACCAACGACGAAACCAACAGCATCATCAGCGCGTTGATCACGAGCAGAAAAAATCCGAGCGTGAGCACCGTCAACGGCAGTGTCAGAATTATTAAGAGCGGGCGAACGATCGCGTTGGCGAAGCCGAGCAGCAGCGCCGCAATGATCAACGCCGAGGCATTGGCGAATTTGAGGCCGCTGAACACATAGCTTGCGACCCACAGCGACAGCGATGTAATTGCCCAATGCAGCAGAAATGGCCAGGGATTTGCGAACATTCGTGCGACTCCGCGAGAAGGGATGGCCCAATCATATCAGCTGCGTTATGCCATCGCGCCAGTCGTAATGTGATCGTTGTCGGTCGATGGTCGCGGCAATGCGTTATATTTCTCGTTACCGCATCGCACCCAAATGTCGACGCAGGGCTAATGTCGATATGCCGATAAGACAGCGATGTCGCCACCAACGAAGGAAGCAATGAACGATCTCTCTTCCCCTTCTGCCGGTATGCAGGCGCCGCCGCCGCGTCGCAATTTCTTGAAGCAGATCATTCGACTGGCTGGTCCGTACTGGTATTCGGAAAATAAATGGCAGGTGCGCGGTTTCACGCTGGCGTTATTTGGGTTGACGCTGCTGCAGGTGGCGCTGGCGGTCTGGACCAATTACTGGAATCGCGCGCTGTTCGATGCATTGGAGGATCGCTCGCTGTCGCATTTTTTGCTGCAGATCGGCACCTTCGTATTGATATTTATTCTGACCATGCTGGTGACGGCGGTGCATTTGCACGTCAAGCGCTGGCTGCAGCTCGGCTGGCGTAAATGGCTGAGCGAGCGGCTGATCGGGCACTGGATGACACAGGGCCGCCATTATCAATTGTCGTTTACCGCCGGCGAGCACGATAACCCGGATGGTCGCATCGCCGAGGATATTCACATCGCCACCGAAACGGCGATCGCGCTCGGTCACACGCTGGTGTATTCGGTGCTGATTCTGTTCAGTTTCGTCGACATTTTGTGGTCGGTGTCCGGCACCGCTAATCTGCCCGGCACCTCGTTCATCGTTTCCGGATACATGGTGGTGCTGGCGTTCGTCTACGCCGGTGTTGGCACCGTGCTTGGGTGGTCGCTGGGCCGGCCGTTGATCCTCTGGACTAATCGGCTGCAAACGGCGGAGATGAATTTTCGCTTCGGGCTGGCGCGGGCGCGCGAAAATTCTGAATCGATTGCATTGATGCACGGCGAAAGGGTCGAGCGGCGCCACGCCGAGAAGCTGTTTCGCGATGTCGAGTGGGGTTGGAATCAGCAGACTTTTTCCTATCTGTGGATCGTCTCGTTCTCGTCCGGTTATGGCGCGTTGCTGCCGGTGTTTCCGGTATTGGTCGCGGCGCCGCAGTACATCGCAGGCACCATGACGCTGGGCGTGCTGATGCAGGCGGCGCAGGCGTTCCAAAAGCTGACATCGGCGCTGTCGTGGCCGATCGACAATCTCGGCGATATGGCCAAATGTCGTGCGTCGGCCGATCGTGTGCTGTCGCTGTACGACGACCTGATGTTGATCGAGGCCGGCGTGAAACAGCCCGATGCGCATCGCATCACCGTACGCGAGACCGCGACTTCGACCTTGCGCATCGACAATCTGACCATTGCCAATCCCGACGGACAGATATTGCTCGAAAATTTCAGCGTACAGCTGGAGCGCGGTGCGCGCGTTTTAATTGCGGGCGATCCGGCGGTCACCATCAGTTTGTTCAAGATAATCGCCGGCCTGTGGCCCTGGGGCAGCGGCGAAGTGTTGCTGCCGCGCGGACAGACCGTGATGTTCATGCCGCAGCGACCGTTTCTGCCCGAGGGCACGCTGCGCGCAGTGCTGAGTTATCCGGCAGCGCCAAGCACTTTCGATAACAAAGCGATTCACTATGCGCTCGAATGCGCCGGTGCCGCCTGGCTCGCATCGCGCCTCGACGACCGCGCTGCGTGGGATCGCATTCTGCCGCTACGGGTACAACAGCGGCTTGGCTTCGCCCGCGTTTTTCTGCAGCAACCGCAATGGGTGTTTATCGAAGAGGCGACCGACGCGCTCGATGTCAGCGGCGAGCAATGCATGTTCGAGGCGCTGCGCCGCGACTTGCCGAACACCGCACTACTGACGATCAGCTTTCACGCCGGGCTGGAGGCGCTGCATGATCGAAAGCTGGTGTTGAATCGCCTGCGCGAGGAGCGCTATTTGTTTCAGACCGCCACCCTGGGCACTGCGAGCGAGCGGCCGGCGGACGCATAACGCATTTGGCCTGTGATGCCGCGCAATTTTTACCAAGCCGACAACGGCGCACTTCACATTTTCAGCGCGCGCAAACAATCGTTAAGCACCGGTGTTCTACAGTTCGATGGAACTTAAACAGCAGCCAACGGATTGTGCATTACCGGGTGCTAAAAAAATGCGTAACTCTTTCTTTGCTTTTGCCTTCACTGTTGTTGCCGCAACGCTTTGCTCCGAGTCGTTTGCAGGCTCGAAAAACTATTCCAGCAACACCCTGACCTATAACGGTTCCACCTATTCATTGTCGAGTACATCGACCTGTGCCGATGGCACCGCCGCACTGCGGATGAACCGAAAATGGTGGTGCAAGGTACCGACCACGACGACAACCAGCACAACAACGACAGGTTCGACGTCGACAACTACCACCACGACCACCCCTACGGCGCCAGTCGTCTATAGCGCGCAATTGAGCTGGACCGCGCCGACCACGCGCGCGGATGGCACACCGCTGACGTCGGCCGAGCTGGCCGGTTATGAAATTTACTACACGACCGATGATCCGGCGGTTGCTGGCACCATCAGTGTTGCGAGCAGCACCGCGGCGAACTACACGCTGTCGAATCTCGCCGCTGGTAACTACTATTTCGCGATGTCAGCGATCGATACGACTGGCCTGAAGAGTGCGCTGTCGGCAATGGCACCCATCAAATTCGGTCCCTAGATTAATCGGAGGCAATAAAAAAGGGCTCCCATGGGGAGCCCTTCTTGTTTCCGCGCGGCGTGCGCTCAGCAATTACCTTTCTTCGCCTGCCCCGGTGGGCAGAAATGGCCGCGATGATGATCGTCGTCATAATCATCATCGTGATGATGGCGGCGATATTCGCGATCGTCGTAATCGCGACGACGCGGCTCTTGATGATCCTTCGTGTTGATGGCAGTACCCGCTGCGGCGCCGACGCCCGCGCCGACAATCGCGCCCTGGCGCCCGCCGACTTCTGCACCGACTGCGCCCCCGACCGCGCCACCAATCGCACCGCCAATCGCGGCATCGGTGGTGAGATCGCCTGCTAAGGCAGCCATCGATAGTGTGGGCAGTGCAGCGATTATCGCGATTCTTAATGCTTTCATTGGATTTCCCCAGCAAATTGACTCCGTGAAGTATAAGCGAGGCCAGTTAACGGCACCTGAATGGCCTGGGGATTAGCGAAGTCGTTCACGCTCTTGCGCGGCCATCGAACAATGCCGGTAACCAGCGGCGTTCGACACAGGCGCGGAAGCACCATGCCGGCGTCGTTTCCGTTTTGTAATTCCAGAAAAACCAGCCGCGATATTTTTCGAAGGTCAGTAATTGCGCCGCCGCATAACCGCGGTAAGCCGTGATTTCCTGAAAGGCATCCATTTGATCGAGCGCATGGTTGAACGGCCCCTGTGCCCATAGCGACACCACTTTCAGATCGAGCCCCAGGCTCCACTCGCCGCAATAAATCGGGATCGCGAGTTCATCGATCATGGCGTCGGCCTCCGCCTTCCACTCGATCGCCGCTTTTTGCAGATGGCCGTGGATATCCATATCGATATCGGCGCGGTCGAAACACTGATAGCGATGGATATCGAACACGATATTTTGAAACTCGGGCTCATGTAGAAACTCGGTGAATTCGCGGAACGAGCGGAAGCCATCGTGAAATACAACCGCGGTATTTGCGGCATCGCAGTGTTTGCGGATGCGTCGGTAAGCCTGGCGATAATAATTTTTTAGATAATCAGTCGGCACGTCCCAGCGCGGCTCGTTCAATACTTCGATCGCGTGCAAATTCGGATGGGCGCGATAACGCTCGGCCAAGCGTTCGAGCACAGTCAGCGAATAATCGAAATATTCCGGCCGCGTATGCCATTCGCAAACATCCTTAATGCCGCCGTTGTCGAAGCCGTTTTGACAACCGGGTGCCGCGTGCAGATCGAGCACGACGCGCAGATCGAATTCGCGCGCCCACGCCATGGCACGGTCGAGCACATCGATCCCGCCGGTGACGAACGGGTGTCTATTTGCACCGTAGCTGCGGTGGTAGGGATAATCGTCGCCGGTAAGCCAATGCCCGACTGGAATGCGCACCGCGTTGACGCCGACACCGGCCAGCCAGGCGAAATCATCGCGGGTAATGAACGTATCCCAGTGGCGCCGCAGTGGGTCGGCTGCGGCGGCGCCAAGCTCGGCGCACCAGGTGGTTTCGTCGGTCGCCTGCAGCCCCTCGAACAGGCTCGGTACCATCCATTTTTCCAGTACCAGCCAACTGCCGAGGTTCACGCCGCGCAGTTTTAAATCCGAGTTTGCTGTCATACCGCTCTCCTTAGGCAAATGTCCGTATCGCAGACGTTTGATAATTTAACCTACACTATGTCGCCAACTGGTGCGCCGAACCGATAGTTGCGTTGCCGGCTACCGTGGAGATTTTTCGCGGCCACGCCCGAGGAGGCTCGATATGTCCAGCTCGAATCCACCGCTCAATTTCACCTCCGCTGATGCACCGCCATGCGCACCGCACGCCGAGCTGTCCTGTTCGCAATGCGGGTTGGCGGCGCTGTGTCTGCCATTGGCAATGGCAGACGACGAAATCGAGCAGCTTGAGCACATCGTGCAACGCAGTCGTCCGTTGCGAAAAGGCGCGCACCTGTATCGCGAGCGCGATGCGTTCACCGCTATTTACATCGTGCGCGCCGGCACCTTTAAAGGCTACCGCATTACCGATTCCGGCGAGGAACAGATCGCTGGGTTTTATTATCCGGGCGAAATTCTCGGCTTCGACGGCATCAGCACCAACAAATATACGAGTTCGGCGAAAGCGCTGGAAAGCGCGAGTATTTGTGAAATTCAGTTCGACGCGTTGAGCCGCCTGAGCGCAACGATTCCGACGTTGCAGCAACGCGTGTTCCAGATGATTGGCCAGGAGCTGGCGCGCGATCAGCAGCTGATCATGCAGCTGGGTAAAAATACTGCCGACCAACGGGTTGCGGCGTTGCTGTTCAGTATCTCCACCCGCAACGCGCGGCGCGGCTTTTCGGCGACGCGGTTCATATTGCCGATGACACGTGCCGAAATCGGCAATTATTTGGGGCTGGCCATGGAGTCGGTCAGCCGCGTTCTTAGCCATCTGCAGGCGCGCGAGATTATTGCGGTCGAGGGCAAGGATATTGTCGTGCAGGATGTGGACAAGCTGCGCAATGCAGCCAATGGTTGCTTCGAATAAGCATTTGCCTTCTTCGCTTTTTGCCTGCGCCAATGGCGAGCCAAATTATTTCGGCGCCATCAAGGTAATGCTCACCGGGCAATGATCGCTGCCGAGCACGTCAGGATGTATATCCGCGCTCTGTACCAACTCACGCAGCTGTGGCGATACCAATACATAATCGATTCTCCATCCCACATTGCGCGCGCGCGAATTCGCGTAGTGACTCCACCATGTGTAGTGGCCATTACCCTGTTTGAATAACCGCAAGGTATCGACGAAGCCGGCATTGACAAATTGCTGAAAGCCGGCGCGCTCCTCATCGGTAAAACCCTTTTTGCCGCGATTCGGTTTCGGGTTGGCGAGATCGAGTTCGGTGTGCGCGACATTCAGATCGCCGCAGAAAATCACCGGCTTCTTCGTTTGCAGCCATTGGCAGTAGGCGAGAAACGCCGGGTCCCAATGCTGATGACGTAAATCGAGCCGGCTCAAATCCTCTTTCGCATTGGGGGTGTACACCGTCACCACGAAGAATTTTTCGTATTCGGCGCAGATCACCCGTCCTTCGCTGGCGCTGTCGCGGGCGGCGCTATCGGTCAGCTCATAACGGCTGGCGATGTCATCGGGAAACCCGAAGCGCACATCGAGTGGCTCGGTGCGCGAAAAAATCGCGGTGCCCGAATAACCTTTCTTGACGGCGGAATTCCAGTATTCACGGTAATCCGGCAGATCGATTTCGACCTGGCCGCGCTCGGCTTTGGTTTCCTGCAGGCACAAAATATCGGGCCGATGGGCTTCGATGAACGGCAGAAATACATTTTTTTTGAGCACCGCGCGAATGCCGTTGACGTTCCACGAATAGATTTTCATTGCCGCTTCCATTAACGATCCGGTTGGGCCGGGAATTACAACGGAGAATACCCGCCGCGGCAAGCGTTGCCGCCAAGCGCAAAAAATCGGCTTCTGTGATAGCGTTGCCGCCGTTTTCACGCCCGTATCAGCCAATCTCGCCAGGTGCGCCAATGTCCAATACGTTGATGTTCAACGACCGCACGTCGTCCTCCCGTCATACCATCGCCGCCGATGTAGCTTATATCCTGGGTTGCGCGGCGGTGTTTCTCGTTTTATTCGCGGTCGCGCGCGGCTTGTTGTTGTGGCGCAACGAAACCTTGCTCGCCGATATTCCACTGCGCGATGTGCTGACGGCGTTCGGCGTCGGTTTTCGCTTCGATCTAATCATGACCTGTTATGCGCTGACGCCGCTGGTGCTGGCGACGCTGCTGCCATCGGGCCTGGTGTGGCGCGGACTCTGTAATTTCTGGCTCGGCCTGGTGGCGCTGCTGTACAGCTTTCTCGCGGTGCTCGAACTCGATTTCTATCACGAGTTTCACGCGCGGCTGAATAGCCTCGTATTCCAATACATCAAAGAAGATCCACAAACCGTCGTCAGCATGCTCTGGTATGGCTTTCCAGTGCTGCGCTATTTCGCGCTGTGCGGTGCGCTGACCGCACTGGCTGTATTCGCCATCAAAGCCATCGATCGCGCGACGCGCACGCCGCAGGGTTTATATACCAGCACATATCGCAGTCGGCTGCTGGTGGCATTGTTATTGATTTTCGCAACTGCTGCTGCCGCGCGCGGCACGTTTCGTTCGGGTCCGCCGTTGCGCTGGGCCGATGCGTATCGCACCGAACATTTATTTACCAATCATCTGGCGTTGAACGGCGCGTTCACGTTGTTGAAAGCCGCGCAACAGGAAACCGATCGCAAGCACGAAAATATCTGGTTGAAACAAATGCCGGCCGATAAAGCGCTAGCACTGGTGCGTGCACATTGGGTATTGCCGCAGGAACAATTGCTCGAACCCGCCACGCTGCCGTTGTATCGCCGTTTCAGCGCGCCGGCTGAAGTCGAACCGTCGCCTTACCAAAATGTCGTGTTGATTATCGACGAAAGTTTTAGCGCACAACGCACCGGCACCTTTGGCAATACGCAAAAAATCACGCCGCGTTTCGATGAGCTCGCGCAGCAGGGTTTATTGTTCGATCACTTTTTCTCGCAGGGCACGCATACGCATCAGGGCATGTTCGCGACGATGGCATGTTTTCCCAATCTGCCGCATTACGAATATTTGATGAAGCAACCGGAAGGTGCGAATAATTTTTCCGGCATTACCAAAGTGCTCGACGAGCGCGATTATCAAAGCCTGTATGTCTACAACGGCGATTTCGCGTGGGATAACCAATCCGGATTTTTCCGGGCACAGCACATGCAGCGTTTTATCGGCCGCCACGATTTTATCAATCCACGTTTTTCCGATCGCACCTGGGGCGTGTCGGATGAAGATATGTTCGAGCGCGGCTTCGACGAAATCGTCAAATTGCAGCAATCGGAAAAACCGTATTTCGTGGTGCTGCAAACGTTATCGAATCACGCGCCTTACGCATTGCCGCCGCAATTGCCGGTGGCGCCGGTCGAGATTAATGGCCAGCGCGACGAGCATCTGACCGCGATGCGCTACAACGATTACGCGCTTGGTATGTTCTTCGACAAAATCAAACAGCACGGCGGTTTCGATAACACGCTATTCGTATTTCTCGGCGACCACGGCTTCGGTGGCGGCGAACAAATTACCGATATCGATTTATGGCGCTTCCATATTCCGCTGCTGATTCTCGGCAAGGATATGCAGCAGCGCTTCGGCAGCACGCGTTCGGTGGTTGGCTCGCAGGTAGACGTAGTGCCGACCATCATGGGTTTGCTCGGCGGCGATTACGATCATCAGTGCTGGGGTCGCGATCTGCTCGCGCTGCCCGAAGGCGATGCGGGCCGCGCTATCATCAAACCATCGGGCAGCGATTTCACCACGGCGATTATCGAAGGCGATAAGATTCTGGTGCAGCCGCCCAACGCAACGCCACGTTTATACCGCTACGATACGCTGCCGCATCTGGTCGCGACACCGCAGGACGACGCCGCGCAAGCGCAGCAAATGAAAACGCTGATGAACGCGTATATTCAAACTGCAACGCGGGCGTTGCTCGATAATCGGGTCGGCCATGGCGATCATGTACAGCAGGCGGCGATCGATACGCCGAACTGAGGACAAACGATGGCGGCAAAAATTTATGTGCTGGTACACGGCGCCTTTCACGGCGGCTGGTGTTGGCGCGAGGTAGCGCAGCTATTACGCGCGCAGGGCCATTGTGTATTCACGCCGACCTTGAGCGGTTTGGCCGAACGCGCCGAGCTGGCGGTACAGCAGCCGACTCTGAGCACGCATATCGAAGAAATCGAGCAGTTCATCGCCGACCAGCAATTTCCTGAAATGATTTTAGTGGGTCACAGCCTCGGCGGTGTTGTGGCGAGCGGTGTCGTCGATCGCATTCCGGAAAAAATTCGCCATCTCGTTTTTCTCGATGCGCATTTGCTGCAGAGCGGCGCATCGGTGCTCGCTACCGCGCCGCCGGATGTGCTCGATTATTATCAACGCTTGCGTGTAAAAAATGGCGGTAGCGGTTTAATTCCGATACCGCCGATTGATTTTTTCGCGATAACGGTACCTGAGCAGGTGGCATGGCTCGAACAAAATCTGACGCCGCAACCGGTCGAGACCTTTTTTTCGCCGTTGCAATTACGCTATCCACTAGGGGCCGAGCGCCCGGTAACCTATATCACCTGCACCAATCCGTATTTTCGCCATGTCAAAGCGGCGCGCGAATTTGCGCATAGCATGTCCGCCTGGCATCACTGCGATATTGCTACCGGCCACGACGCCATGATTTCGGCGCCCGCTCATGTTGCGAATTTATTGACAGCAATCGAGTGAGATAACCGCTTTCCATTTTCATTGCTTAACCAAGGAATAAACCATGGCCGAATTATTTACGCCGTTTCAACTCGCCGAGTTGAGTTTGCGTAATCGCATAGTCGTTGCGCCGATGTGTCAATACTCAGCGGAAAACGGCGAAGCTAATTCGTGGCATTTAATGCATCTGGGCAGCCTGTCGCATTCCGGCGCCGGTTTGATGTTTATCGAGGCCACCGCCGTTGAGCCGATCGGTCGTATTACGCCGCATTGTCTGGGCCTGTGGGACGACAAAACGCAAAGCGCACTGCGCAATGTCGTCGACGAAATACGCAAATATTCCGCTATCAAAATCGGCTTGCAGATCGCGCACGCGGGGCGCAAGGCATCGACCAAATCGATGTGGGAAGGCAGTGCGCAAATTGCCGTTGCCGATGGCGGTTGGCAACCGGTGGCGCCGTCGCCGCTGCCGTTTCTCGACACCGAAGCAGCGCCGGCCGCGCTCGATAAAGCCGGGTTGCAGCGTATTCGCGAGGCCTTTGTCGCCGCCGCCAAACGTGCCGATGCGATCGGTATCGATGTGCTCGAAGTGCATGCCGCGCACGGTTATCTGCTGCACGAGTTTTTATCGCCGCTGTCGAATTTTCGCGATGACGAATACGGCGGCGATTTCGCCGCCCGCGTGAAATTTCCGCTCGAAGTATTCGATGCGGTGCGCGCAGCGTTTCCCGCACACAGGCCGGTGGGTATTCGCATCTCGGCAACCGATTGGGTCGAGGGCGGCTGGGATCTCGATCAAAGCGTCGAGTTCATTAAGCTGCTGAAGCAGCGCGGCTGCGCATTTGTCGACGTGTCGAGTGGTAGTTTGTCGCCGCGGCAGCAAATTCCCGTCGGCCCCAGTTATCAGGTGCCGCTGGCCGCGCGCATAAAAGCCGAAACCGGCATGCCGACAATTGCTGTGGGCCTGATTACCGAGCCGCAACAGGCCGAAGAAATAATCACGGCGGAAAAGGCCGATTTGGTCGCGTTCGCGCGGGCGATGTTGTACGACCCGCGTTGGCCGTGGCATGCGGCAGCAGCACTGGGTGCGCAGGTCGATGCACCGCCGCAATACTGGCGCGCGGCGCCGGCGCAAGCGAAGGATTTGTTTCGGAAATAGCGCGGCGACAGAACAGCGGCGGACGCGATAAGTAACGGAAAACGCCAGATGAAGAAAAGCCAGGAATAAAAAAGGGCAGGAGGTCAGCTCCCGCCCTGCTTTCGTGGTGGTGGTCGCTGCCCGATGCCTGCAGCAGCGCGTCGCTTTATTTTTTCACGCAGCGTGGGCCATGGCTGCCGCTAAACCAATCGCGCGGCGACGCAGTCGGGACGCCCGTAACCACGTTATTAATCACCGTCGCCGGGGAGTCGATCGCCAGATTGTTCTCGACTTTACATGCCACGCCGCGGGCGTTGATATTGGGCGAGAGATCCTTGGCCGCAACCCGATTCTGTGAGATGAACCCCGGTGCGCTGCCTTTGGCCAGGCCGCCGGCGATAGTAAAGCCGGCATCGCTGGCGGCGAAGAAGTTGTTCTCGATTGTCAGTCTGGTCAGCTCGTTGCCGACGACCCCAGTGGACGCATCGCCGGGCGCCGCCGCCGACAGCGCACCGCCCGCGACGACGATGCCATTGGTGGCTTCGGTGACGAAGTTTTGCCGGTACGCCACCGACTGCATTGAATTGCCAGTGCTGGTACCCGGCGTGCCCCAGTTGTAGACCGGCGACGCGAAGGCGCCCCACTCGCATCCCTCGATTCGGTTGCCCGCCACCTCAACGGCATTCATCGACGAGTCGACGACGCCGGGGCTGCCCTGTTCCGTCAACGCCACGATGGTGGTGACGCCCACAACGCAACTGGTGTTCGCTTTGATGTGGTTGCCGATCACCTTCACGCCAGTCACTTCGACGTGCTTCGATTGTTGGCCACCGAGTAGCGATTCCACGCCAGTGACGAATATAACGAAGCCGTCGGCGACGATGTCATTGTGTTGGATCAACAGATCGTTCACCTGGACGTCGGAGACATCGCCAAATACCGATACGCCGCCCCACAGATAGATTGCTGGATCGGAATTGGGAGCCATCACGATTTTATTGCGTTTGATATGCACGCCGGACATCCGTGCGCCGCTACTGGGACTGAAGATCGACTGCAACGCCTGCGCCTGCACGGCGCTGGTGTACTGTTTGATCACGTTGTCGGAGACATCGACATCTTCGATGACGTAGGTCCCAGGGCCGCCGGCGGCACCGGCATTTAAGCTGATGGCGGTGAGGAATTTGCTGGGAAAGTTTTCCCCAAACTCCGCCGGGCCGCGGAATTCGTTGTCGGAAACATCGACGTGTCGCACCGCGCTTCTAGCATTGCCGGCATGTGTCGCCGTAAATCCGAGGCCACCGCTGTTGTAAATCTTATTGCCGACGATTTTCACATCGGAAATTCCCGCGCTATTAGCAGGAGGCTGCATCGACAGCGTGCTGATGAATCGCTCGAAGGTGATGCCGGTAAAAATCACATCGGAGCTCAACACGCTTAACGCCTTACCACCGAGCGGAGCGCCGACGAAAAATTTGGGATTGTTGAGTGTGTCGACGGCATCGTCGGGACCATTGGTGAAACGGATGCCGTTGCCGACGAACGCATCGCCCTCATTCCCCTCCACGGCCGGCATCAGTGTGTTTGGGCTGAGTACGGCGAAATCGAAAAGCGGCTTTTCCTGTATCTGCAGCGGAAAACGCACCGCGCCGTCGGGGACCTTGAACTGCACCTTATCTCGGCTCACCTTACCTGGCAGACCCTGGACCTGCGCGCGCTCGTAGTCGGATAAGGCCGACAGCGCTAGCGAACCGTTGGCTAGGCGAATCGCTTCAGCCAGCGACAACCGTTGATCTCCCACCGCACCGATCGCATCGGCGTCATTCACCGTGATCAGCGTGTTGTATTTGATCTTGGCAAGCATTGCTTTTGCGTTGCTCTGAGAATCCGCGGCTACGGCCAGCGGTAGTGCGAGCACCGCCAGCACGAAAACTGTAATCGTTTTCATGGGGCGCCGATGAAAAGCCATAGCAGCGAGCAAACGGCGATAACCGTGATGATGGTTTACGACGAGAGAGGTATTCGGAACGCGCGACATAGCCAACTCCTTGAGCTGTGACGACTCGATTATTGTTATGAATGCTGGATGTTTCACCCCGAACTGTAAGGATCGCGTCAGAGAGCTCTCAAGTTAATTAAATTTAATATGTTCTCGACTCGACCATGGCGTGATGAGCATTGAGACTATTGTGGCGGCAATTTCTATGCGGCAACGACGGCTTGCGATCGATGCGCATCCTCCTCTTGTTGCAGACGCCACATCTCCGCGAATTTGCCGTTGCGTTCGATCAATTCGCGAAAGGTACCGCGTTCGATAATGCGGCCCTGCTCCATCACCAGAATCTGATCGGCATCGACCACGGTCGATAAACGATGTGCGATGATCAGTGTGGTGCGATCGGCGGAAATTTCTCTCAGCTCGGCCTGAATCGCTTTTTCGGTGCGCGAATCGAGCGCCGATGTCGCCTCGTCGAAAATCAGAATCGCCGGTTGTTTCAAAATCGTGCGCGCAATCGCAATGCGCTGTTTTTCGCCGCCGGATAATTTCAAGCCACGCTCACCCACCATGGCGTTGTAGCCGTCGGGCAGCGATTCAATAAATTGATGGATGTGCGCCGCTTTTGCCGCAGCGATTACTTCATCGCGCGTCGCCTCGGGTCTGCCGTAAGCGATGTTGTAATAAATCGTATCGTTGAACAGCACGGTGTCTTGCGGCACGATGCCGAGCGCTGCGCGTAAGCTATTTTGCTGCACGGCGCGAATATCCTGGCCGTCGATCAAAATATTGCCGCGATCGGCATCGTAAAAGCGAAACAACAACCGCGACAGTGTTGATTTGCCTGCGCCGCTCGATCCCACCACGGCAACGGTTTTTCCCGCGCCGACTTCAAAGCTCAAATCGAACAATATCTGACGTTTGCTTTCGTAATTAAAATCGACGTGCTCGAAACGAATTGCCGCGCCGGCAGCTACATTGAGCGGTTTAGCATCGGGCGCATCTTGGATTTCGCGATTCTCATGCATCAGGCCGAACATTTTTTCCATGTCGGTCAATGCCTGTTTGATTTCGCGATACATTACGCCGAGAAAATTGAGCGGAATATACAACTGCACGAGCAAGCCATTGATCATGACCAAATCGCCGAGCGTCATATGGCCCTGCACAATGCCATCGGCGGCGCGCCACATCAGCAGCGATACCGCGAGCGCAATGACAAAACTTTGTGCAGAGTTTAAAAATCCCAGCGAGGTTTCGTTTTTTACCGCGGCGTATTCGTAGCGCTGTAAATTTTGATCGTAGCGCTGCGCTTCATATTCTTCGTTGCTGAAATATTTTACCGTTTCGTAATTCAATAGCGAATCAATTGCTTTGGTGTTTGCCTTCGAATCCATTTCATTCATGGTGCGCCGATGCGCGGTGCGCCATTCGGTGATCGCCACTGTCGTGCCGATATAAATCACCAACGCGGTCAGCGTGATCAGTGCAAACCAATAATCGAATTTAACGAACAACAGACCGCATACCAGCGCAATTTCGAGAATGGTGGGCAGAATGCTGAACAGCATAAAGCTCATCAAGGTAGCGATGCCGCGTGTACCGCGCTCGATATCGCGCGACACGCCGCCGGTTTGCCGTTCGAGATGAAAACGCAAACTGAGCTCATGCAGATGACGAAAAACATTCAATGCGACGCGCCGCATTGCGCGCTGGGTGACACGCACGAATACGATGTCGCGCAATTCACCGAACAATGTCGATGACAGCCGTAGCAAACCGTAAGTGACGAGCAGCGAAACGGGCACCGCGAGCGTCGCCTGCGTCGGATTCAAACTATCGACAATGCGCTTCATCAACAGCGGCACACCGATATTGGCGAGTTTGGCGATGACCAGAAAAATCGTCGCGATGATGACGCGGCCGCGATATTCCCACAGATACGGCACCAGCATTTTAACGACGCGCCAATCGCCGGTAGCGGGACGTTTTGTGGTGGAGGAATGCGGTGGAGTCATGAGTAAACCTGCAGCAATGACGCGGAAATTCCGCGTCATTATTTCATAACTAACAGTACAGCGTGGCGGGCACAATCAGAAGGCGACGTAGGGAGCACTAATGCCCGATGTGCCTTCGATCGATGTAAATACTTTGCGGCCGTAAAAAAACGGCAGACCCCAGTCGAAGCCGTTATCGTAGCGGCCGGCCAAATTATTGAATGAATCGAAATTGCCATTCAGCGATTCGGCATTTGCGACGTTGAACGTAATATTCGCGTTGGCGCTAGGCGCCGCCCCAAAAATTGTTGCGCTTTTGCTTAGTGTCGATGACGGGCAATAAAATCCTACAAGTGTTTGGCATTCGGTAATTGTCGGTGCGTTGACGTTGGGAAAATACAAACCATTCGAGCCGCTATCGATGAAGCTCGCGGTATAAGTCTGGCCATTGAATGTGGTTGAGATGTGGCCGTTGTTTTGAATATATTGCGGATTTGCAGCACCGAGTTGATTGTTGCTGCGCGTATTAATACCAAAAATTAAATAGCCGCTGACATTAGCCGCACCGCTACCGGCAACCGCCGGTAACTGAATGAGCGATCCGTTGTTGTCCTGCGAAAATTTCGCGATCGGATTTTGCAGCTGATTCGCCAATGTCACTATCGATTGAATGCAGCCGCTGATGGGGCAGCGATAGTAAAATCCATTGTTGGCGATGGTAGTGCAACCGGGACCGCAATCCTCCTGGAAATTACCAATGCCGAGAATGCCGTTGCCGCCGAGCTTGGCCGGCGTCGTTAAATTTTTGGTGGTATCGCCACCGCCGCAGGTGGACGGTTCTGCGCCGATCGCGGATGTGCTGGTGACTAGTTGGATTGGAATGGCGCTCGCGGTTTCGCCGACGATTTTTATATCGGCCATCTGCAGCGGGCCCCACGCATGCGAGTTGTCGACAAATTCAACGCATTCGGCCAGTGCATCGCCGTTGCTCGCGCTTTGTTGCGGCAGTGTTAGCGATAGTCCACCGGGTGCAGATGGGCCTGCAGGCACCAATCGCAATCCTACTGAGCCGGTATCGATCAAGATGTTGTCGATGGTTTGACATTGGGCTGTGCCGGGCACGCAGACCTGAACACTCACAAACGCCTGATTGACGTTTCCGTTCAAGCCGCCGTTGACCACAATCGCCGCCACGTTGTCGCCGGTCGGCGTGGTGACGGTGACACTACCGCCACCTCCTCCACCCCCGCCGCCGCACGCGGTCAGCAATGTCGACACCACCAAAGCAATCAGTTGGTAACTTAATCCGTAACAACGCCGCACCGTAATTCTCCCCGTTATTGAATTTCGTCGATGGTCACTTGCGGCGGCACTAAGCTTGGCACATAGGCGCGGCCGGCAAACGCCCGCATGCGTCCGCCCGATTGCACCACCAGATCTTCCTGCGCGATTGCGACCGGGCCGCGAATGCCCGCGTGGCGGCGTGCGGCGGCGGCTTCGCTGAAGGCGGGGAAATATTGCCCGAGCAGTTGCTGCAGATCGGGCATTACCGGTCCATCCCAGCTCACCGCGAATACCTTGCCGGCGGTGCTCAGATATTCACGAATGGTAATGCCCGATTCGGTCTGGATTGCATGCACGGTATAACCGTTGCTGACGGTTGCACGCATGACCGCGTGCAGTTTGTTGTTGTCGGTTTGCACCGACGCGGCATTGCCGCCGAGTTCAGCGCTGGCCGTTAGCGGCAGCAGCGTCAGCAGCAGCGCAGGAACGAATTTCGTGCTCATCGTGGTCGCTAATCCGAGGAGGTTGAATGGTCAGTGTAGACAGCGCGCTGACCGTGAGAATGTATTTATGGTTGGGTAGCGTCGCCGCTGCGCGAAATGTGCATTGCGTCCGTGACGATGGGCTTCGCTAATTCGTATTACGAGCCCATTTTGCTTTGCAGATAATTTTGCAGACCGAGCTGATCGATCAAACCGAGCTGAGTTTCAAGCCAATCGATGTGTTCTTCTTCACTGTCGAGGATGTCTTCGAATAATTCACGACTGTTGTAATCGCCGACCTTCTCGCAATGCGCGATCCCCTCTTTCAGATCGGGTAACGCTTTTTGTTCGAGGAGCAGATCGCACTTGATCATCTCGACGACATTCTCGCCGATCAGCAATTTGCCGAGGTGTTGCAGATTGGGCAGACCTTCGAGAAACAGAATGCGCTTGATGAGCTTATCGGCATGCTTCATCTCGTCGATCGACTCGTGGTACTCGTGCGCTTCGAGTTCTTTGAGACCGAAGTTGCCGTACATGCGGGAGTGGAGAAAATATTGATTGATCGCGATCAGCTCATTGCCGAGCACTTTGTTCAATAGTTCGATAACTTTTGTGTCGCCTTTCATTGTTGTTTCTCCCTTCAATGAGCATGCGAGGGATTGTCGGCGGGCGCTGGAAGTGTGTCAAACGCGCAGAAGGAAAAGCGTAAAAGGAAATAGCGGATGGGAACTGCGCGCGTCAGGCAACCGCGCGCGCGGCGGGATGATCTGCGGCATAGAACAGCGAAGTGTCGTACACGCCTTGTGTTTCCTCGCGAAAAATTTCGCGTGCGTGCACGGCGCAGCGACCGCATTGTGAGCTGAGCCCGAGCGCCATCCGCAACTCGCGATAGTCGGTCATGCCGTCCGCGATAGCGGTGCGGATGTGCGAATCGGTAATGCCTTTGCAAAGACAGACGTACATGGTGGCGAACGCGCTCGGTTTGACTGTGTTAAGAATCGTAGTGCTAATGAGAATTGTTGTCAACAACTGGGCGGCTCGTGCCGCGGCGGTGCGCAACGCTTAGTATTGGGCACGTTTATACATTGGAGATGACTATGACCAATTGGCTATCAGCCGATTACGCCGATCATTTATTGCGCATGGTGTTCGCGCTGTTGGGTGGTGCTGCGATCGGGCTGAACCGTTTTCTGCGCCACAAATCCGCCGGTATGCGCACGCATGCGCTGGTGGCGATGGGGGCCGCGATAGCCGCGTTGCTATTTACTGGGGAGGAGGCGATCAGCCGCGTGGCGCAGGGTGTGCTGACCGGGGTCGGCTTTATCGGCGCCGGCGTGATCATGCGCGACGGCGAATCGCATGTGCAGGGGCTGACGACGGCGGCGTCGGTGTGGATTTGTGCGATTCTCGGGCTAGTCTGTGGTGTCGGCGATCTATTCGTGGTGGGCGCTGGTGTGCTGTTGACCTTGGTTACGCTGATTGTGGGCCGCCCAATCGAGCGTTTTCTGGCGCGGCTGGCGCACGATAGGGCAGCGGCCAACGATAAAAGCGGGTGACGCGATCAGTCGGTTCGCGCCGCCCGCAACGCAATGCCCATCGCGACGATCAGTAACGCGGCCGCGAGCAAGAAGGGTGCGCCGGGTAGATGCAGCGGGCGCGCGGGGCCGATGAAGAAGGCAAAGGCGCGTGTAAATAAACTAGGGCCGATCATCTGCGCCACGCCGGTCAAGCTGCTGTTCGCGCCTTGCAGTCGACCCTGCTCGATCGCCGACACGCGCTGCGTCATCAGACTCTGCACCGATGGGCCGGCAAAGCCCCACAGCCCCAGCAACGGAATTCCCAGTAGAAATATCCCGCCGCTCGTCGCGACGCCGAACACCACGAATCCGCCCAACCCGGCACCGAGACCGACCATCAGCGCAGTGCGCGGACCGTATTTCGCGACGAATGGCCGCACCAAACCGCCCTGCACAATCATGCTGCAGATGCCGACCAGCGCCAGCGCCAACCCCACCTCGCGCTCGTTCCACTGATAGCGATACCCCGCGTACAACACGAACGTGCTGTTGAGTACGACGTGCGCGAGGTTCGATAGAAAGCCGATGCTCGCCAGTCCGAACAATTCGCGCTGGCGATGCAGGAATTTCAACGATGCGAACGGATTCGCGCGGCGCCACGAGAACGGCTGCCGCTTATCGAGGGGCAGCGATTCCGGTAGCACGAATAACCCGTACAGCGCGTTGGCCAGGCTCAGTCCCGCCGCCACCCAAAAGGGCAGGCGCGGATCGACGCTGCCGAGAATGCCGCCAACGCCCGGCCCCAGAATAAAACCGAGACCGAAGGCAGCGCCCATCAAACCAAAAGCTCCCGCGCGTTTTTCCGGCGGCGTGACATCGGTGATATAGGCGTACGAGGTGCTGATGCTGGCGGCGGTGATACCGGAGATAAGGCGGCCGACGAATAGCCAGATCAGATTCGGCGCCAGTGCCATCAGAATGTAGTCGAAACCGAGCCCGAAATTCGAAATCAAAATCACCCGCCGCCGACCGAAGCGATCCGACAACGCGCCGAGCACTGGCGAAAATACAAATTGCATGAACGCCCAGGCGGTCGCGAATAAGCCGAAAATCGCAGCGCCGCGCGCGGTATCGCCGCCCGCGAATGTCACCACCAGTTTCGGTAATACCGGTATCACCATGCCGAGCGCGAGCATGTCGAGCACGACGGTGATGAAAACGAAAATCAGTGCAGGCTTGCGCAGGTTTCCAGTCATTGCGGGCGGTCTTGCATCGCGATCGCATCGAGGCGGGCGACCTCATTTTCGATCCACTGTTTCGCCGTTTCGGTCAGCGTGCGTGAATCGCCATCGACGGTATCGATAGGCATCCCGATGGTGATACGAATCAGCCCGGGATATTTCAGGAATTTTTTAGCGGGCCAGTAGTGCCCGGCGTTGTGGGCCACCGGCAGAATCGGTACGCCGGCCTTGCACGCGAGCGTTGCACCGCTGCGTGCGTAATTACCGGTCTGGCCGACCGGTGTGCGTGTACCTTCCGGAAAAATCATTACTGACCGTCCAATGCCGATGAGCCGTTGCCCTTCGTCTATGATGTGCCGTAACGCCTGCTTCGGATTATTCCGATCGATCGCGATCGGTTCGAGTAGCGCCAGCCCCCAGCCGAAAAAGGGCACCTTCAATAATTCTTTTTTTAGCACTGTCGCAATCGGCGGCCGCAGTACCTGTAAAAAAAATGTTTCCCATTGGCTTTGATGCTTGGCGAGCAGCACAAACGGCCCGGCCGGAATATTTTCGCGACCGCTAACTTCGCAGTGAATGCCGCAGATGATACGCAGCCAGAACATCACCATATGGTTCCACCACGTCAGGTAGACATAGCGCGCGCGGTAGGGCATCAACCGACAAAATAGCGAGCCGGTGACGCTGAACCAGACGGTGATCATCGAATAACCGAGATAGAAAACCGACGTGCGCAGGCCGAGCCACAGCAATGTGAACAGCGACAGTTGTGTAGTGGGATAACTCACGATGCGGGAGTCTCCGCAATCAACGCATCGGCGGCGGCGGCGAGATTATCGAATACGCGCACATCGCTCCACTTGCCGCTGCTATCGTCGCGTAATTGCCGTTGCGTTTTTTGGCCTTTGCCGGTCAACACGAGTACCGGCTGACAATGTTTTGTGTGCGCCGCTTCGAGATCGCGTAACGAATCGCCGATCGACCATGCGCCGCGCGCACTCGTGTTCAATTCGCGTTCGATCGCGTCGATCAAACCCGCTTTCGGTTTGCGGCAATCGCAATGATCGTCGGGGATATGCGGGCAATAAAAAATACCGGCGACATGGCCGCCGGCGCTTTCCACCATTTCGCATAATCGATGATGCATCGCTTCGAGATCGTCGAGCGTGAATAATCCGCGCCCGAGTCCCGACTGGTTGGTCGCCACGACAACGCTGAAACCATGGCGGCTCAAACGTGCGATGGCATCGATGCTGCCCGCAATCGGGCGCCATTGATCGAGCGATTTGATGAATCCGTCGGAGTCTTCGTTGATGACGCCGTCGCGGTCGAGAATTACGAGCATCAGGACTTTCCAGTTGCCTCGGAGTCTTCAGCGAGAGGAAGTGCTTTTCAAAACCGTCGGCGACAGGACGTCGCCGACGGAGCTTACATGGATGTACTTGCAGCGTTTTTGAAAAGCACTTCCTCTTGATGAAGACGGTCCACGGTTGATTCGAAATTATTTCGTGGTCGGTGCTAACAACGAAATATCGGCGACTTCCAAAAACAAATTGCGCAATTGCGACAACAGCGCGAGCCGGTTGCTGCGAACCGCAACGTCATCCGCCATCACCATCACGTTATCGAAAAACGCATCGACTGCGCCGCGTAAACTCGCGAGTTGTTCGAGGCCCTCGCGATATTTGCGCGTGGCGAACAGCGGCTGCACTTTACTTTGCAGCGAAGCGAGTTGGACTGCTAATTCTTTTTCGGCCATTTCGGTCAGTAATGATGTTTGCAGAGCCGGCAACTCGGCATCGCCGCTTTTCGCGAGAATATTCGATACGCGTTTGTTCGCGCTCGCGAGTGCCTGCGCTTCCGGTAGTTGCGCGAAGCGATAAACGGCCTGCACGCGCTGATTGATATCGAGCGGCTTGCTCAGTTTTTTCGCGCTGACCGCAAAAAAAACTTCGGCTGGAATATTTTCGTCTTCAAACCAAGCGCGGAAACGTTCGATCATGTAGTCGAGTACTGCATCAACGAGATCGGTTTTCGCTGCTAGCTGCGGATATTGCGCCTGAGCGTGTTGCAGGCATGTGCGCAGATCGAGATCGAAGCCTTTCTCGACAATCATGCGCAGCACGCCGAGCGCAGCGCGGCGCAGCGCGAACGGATCTTTCGAACCGGTTGGTGGTTGGCCGATACCGAAAATGCCCACGAGAGTATCAAGCCGATCGGCGAGCGCCACGCTAAGACCGGTCAATGTGCCGGGCAATTCGTCGCCGGCAAAACGCGGCTGATATTGCTCGCCCAATGCAGTCGCCACTTCATCGGCTTCACCATCGTGACGC
>Ga0207711_10000817_pt1 | contig 30510 bp, 26 predicted proteins | sample KBSS34metaG_FD_184401 | JGI IMG/M metagenome (GOLD analysis project Ga0207711, IMG submission 184401) | Switchgrass rhizosphere microbial communities from Kellogg Biological Station, Michigan, USA - KBS S3-4 metaG (SPAdes) (version 2) | ecosystem: Host-associated > Plants > Roots > Rhizosphere... | reverse complement strand
CCGCTGTACACGCCCGAGTGCCGCCAGTGTAAATCCTGCCTCTCGGGCAAGACCAACCTCTGCACCGCCATCCGGGCGACGCAGGGCAAGGGCGTCATGCCCGACGGCACCAGCCGCTTCAGCTACAGGGGCGAGACCATCTACCATTACATGGGCTGCTCGACCTTCTCGAACTTCACGGTGCTGCCCGAGATTGCAGTCGCGAAAATCCGTGAGGACGCGCCTTTCAACACCAGCTGCTATATCGGGTGCGGAGTCACGACCGGCGTTGGCGCGGTGACGAAGACGGCAAAGGTACAGGCCGGCGACAACGTCGTTGTCTTCGGTCTTGGCGGGATCGGCCTCAACGTCATCCAGGGCGCAAGGTTGGTCGGTGCGAACAGGATCGTCGGCGTCGACATCAACCCGGCGCGCGAGGAGTGGGGCCGCAAGTTCGGCATGACCGACTTCATCGACGCACGCGGGAAGGACCGTCAGGCGATCATCGACGCGGTGTTGGCAATCACCGACGGCGGGGCGGATTACACGTTCGATGCGACCGGCAATGTCGAGGTCATGCGAACCGCGCTCGAATGCTGCCACCGGGGATGGGGGACAAGCATCATCATCGGCGTCGCCGAAGCAGGCAAGGAAATCGCTACCCGTCCATTCCAGCTCGTCACCGGGCGCAACTGGCGCGGGACTGCGTTCGGCGGCGCCAAGGGCCGTACCGACGTCCCGGAAATCGTGGACTGGTACATGCACGGCAAGATCGCCATCGACCCGATGATCACGCACACGCTGAAGCTCGAGGACATCAACAAGGGCTTCGACCTCATGCATTCGGGCGAAAGCATTCGGGCGGTCGTCATTTACTAGGGAGAGCCAGGACATGTTCAGCCACATCATGGTCGGGTCGAACGACGTCGAGCAGTCCAGGAGATTCTACGACCGCCTGTTCCAGAAAGAGGGGCGCGCGGACGAAAAGGGGCGTGTTGCCTACCGCCGTAAAGGCGCGGTGTTCATGATCGGCAAACCGATCAATGGCGAGCCCGCATGCTGCGCCAATGGCGGCACGATCGGGTTCAACCTCGAGAGCCCCGAAGAGGTGGACGCCTGGCATCAGCGCGGCGTCGAGGCCGGCGGGACGTCGGTTGAGGACCCGCCCGGCTACCGCGAGAACGCGTTTGGCAAGCTCTATCTTGCCTATCTTCGCGATCCTGACGGGAACAAGCTGTGCGGCCTGCACCGTCCCGAGCAATGACCGTGGAGATGATTTCCGAGAACAGGTCGCACGGCGGCCGACAGCTGGTCGTTCGCCATGCATCGACGGCAACGTCGACCGACATGACCTTCTCGATCTTCCTTCCCCCCCAGGCGGAAGAGAACGCCAAGCTGCCTGTCGTCTGGTACCTGTCGGGTCTCACCTGCACTCACGCGAACGTCACCGAAAAAGGGGAGTATCGCGGCGCCTGTGCGGAGCTGGGGTTGATCTTCATCGCGCCGGACACAAGCCCCCGCGGTGAAGACGTTCCCGATGATCCTGAAGGCGCCTACGATTTCGGTCTCGGCGCAGGCTTTTATGTCGACGCGAAGGAGGAGCCGTGGTCGCCGAACTACAGGATGTGGAGCTACGTCACGGACGAGCTTCCCAAGCTCGTTGGCGACGAGTTCCCGGTCGACATGAAACGGCAGGCAATCACCGGCCATTCGATGGGCGGTCACGGCGCACTGACCGTCGCGCTCAACTTCCCGGATCGCTTTCGAAGCGTATCGGCATTTGCGCCCATCGTCGCTCCCAGTCAGGTGCCGTGGGGAGAAAAGGCGCTCTCCCGCTACCTCGGCGATGACCGCGCGCGCTGGCGCAAGCATGATGCCGTCGCCCTCATCGAGGACGGCGCGCGCCTTTCGGAACTTCTCGTCGACGTCGGCGATGCAGACCCGTTCATCGAAAATGAATTGCGGCCCGAGCTTCTCGAACGAGCATGTGCGGCGGCCGGCATTCCACTGACGCTGCGGCGTCAAGCGGGATACGACCACTCATATTACTTCATCTCGACGTTCATGGCCGATCACCTCGCCTGGCACGCACAGAGACTGAACAGGAGATAGCCGATGACGCTCAGCCGCCGCGACTTCATCCAGGCAGCCGCGGCAATGGGAGCGTCACTGGCGTGGAGCGGCCGGGCTCGCGCCTCTCGTGTCAACTGGCGCGAGCGCCGGGACCTCTACCCCGAAGGCGTTGCGTCAGGTGATCCCGACGAGACCAGCGTCATCCTCTGGACCCGCCGGCCGTTCGCGGATGCAAATCGGCACATTCTCACGCTCGAGGTCGCTGAAGACGAGGCGTTTCGACGCGTAATCGCCAAAGCAACAGCCCCCGTCTCCGCCTCGGCAGACTGGACAACCCGAGTGCTAGTCGGCCGGCTGAAGCCTTCCAAAGTTTACTGGTACCGGTTCAGCGACACCGAAGGAAACGGAAGCCGGATCGGCCGCACCATCACCGCGCCCACTCGGAACGACCCGCGTCCGGTCAATTTCGCTTTCGTCAGCTGCCAGAGCGTCAACGAAGGGAAACTGAACGCCTACCGTCGGATGATCTTCGAGGATGAGCGTGCCGCACCGGCCGAGCAGCTCGGCTTCGTCCTTCATCTTGGCGACTTCATCTACGAGGTGGTCGAGTATCCTGACGAAGTGAAGACAAGATACGACCGCACGATCTACGAGGTCGCGCGGATTCCCGACGGAGGAAAGAACGGCAATCTCCACTACCCGCTGACCGTCGAGGGCTATCGTGCCGTCTATCGCGGCTATCTCGCCGATCCTGATCTCCAGGACGCGCGCGCGCGCTGGCCGTTTGTCGGCATGTGGGACAATCACGAATTCTCCTGGCAGGGGTGGCAGAGCATCCTCAAGCCCGGCGACGGCGGCCATCCCGGCCAGAGCGTGAAAGTCGCCGCCAACCAGGCCTGGTTCGAATTCATCCCCGCAAGGGTCACGGCGCCGAGCGGCTCGCTGGAAACGTTCGGGCCGCCGCGGGTGCAGAATGTACCGATCGAAAAATGGGATCGGAACGGTCTCGGCGACGAGCCCAACAACCTTGCCGCCATCAATAGCCTGATCGGCTACCGCGCACTGCGCTACGGGCCCCATCTCGACCTTATCATCACCGACCAGCACAGCTACCGGAGCAAGGATCCGACCGACGATCCCTCGCTCGAAAAGCTCGGCGCGCCCGAGTTCAACGGCATGTTTCCCGAAGAAGCGATGCAGATCCTCGATGGGGGACGGGCCTTTAACGGCGGCAAGCCGCCGGCCGAGATCGCATTCGGCGACGTGCACATTCCCAATCCCCAGATGAGCGCTCCGCCTCAAACGATCCTCGGCGCCGACCAGAAAGCGTGGTTCAAGGGCAGGCTTTTGCATTCGACGGCTACGTGGAAGATATGGGGCAACTCCCTCGGGTGCCTCGACTGGCGCGCCGATCCGCAGAACATTCCTTCAGGAACGACCAAACAGCGATGGCCGGGAGGCTATGCGAGCCTCGGCGGAGGCGACCATGGAAGTGCCTACGTCGAACGCAAGGAAATCTACGACCTTGTCCGCAATGCGAAGATCAGCGGCTTTGCGATCGTCTCGGGTGACCGGCACAGCTTCTGGGCTGGCTATGCCGCGGCCGAACTCCCGCCCGGCAACTACGAGCCGGTCGGCCTGAGCTTCATTGGTGCCTCGCTAGCAAGTCCCGGGATCATGGAAGCCTATGAACACCGGCTGCCAAGGGACCACCCGCTGCGGGCACTCTTTCTTGCCGATCGGCCAGGCGCCGCCCGGCCGGAGTGGACCTTCAACATGCTCCTGAAGCACGGCGTCAGGTCGTGCCTCGAATATGCAAAGAGCCTCGATCTCGTCCGCGCGAGATCGCTCTCGAACCCGAGCCTTGCCCCGCATCTCGAGTTCGTCGATTTGGGTGGGCACGGCTATGCGAAGGTTCGGCTCTCAGGAGATGAAATGCGGACAGAGTTCGTCTGCATCCCCCGTCCCGTCACGCGTAGTGACCGGCCCGACGGGGGGCGGCTGCGTTACCGGGTGGTGCATAAAGCTTCCTTGTGGAAGCCAGGCGAGCAGCCGCGGCTCGAGCAGCAAGTACTCGAAGGCGATCCCGGTCTCGCAATCTAGGGCCGGCGCGAGGTGAATCCCGGCTTCCAGGCGCTGGGTGTCCTGACGGCCATGGCCTGCGGCCTCCTCGTTGGTATCGAGCGGGGCTTTGACCTCAGGGGACTTCGTGCAGGCACTCGGGTCGCAGGCGTGCGCACGTTCACGCTCGTCGGACTAGCGTCGGGCCTTGCCGGGCTTGCCGGACACTTCGGCCAGCCCTTCGCAGCCGGCGCGCTCATTGCCGGTCTCGTGGCTGCGCTGGCGATCGGCTATGCCAACCGGCCCGGCCTCAAAAGAAGGCCGGACGCGACGACGCCGGTCGCGGCACTGACCACGGTCGGCCTCGGTTTCATAGCAGGCTTCGGCCAGCCCGGTTTCGCCATCGCGGGCGCGGCCGTCGTGACGCTGCTCCTCGCACTGAAGGCCGAACTTCACGGCTTCCTCGACAAGCTCGACGAGGACGACGTCAAGGCGCTTGGCCGATATGCGGTGATAGCAGGCGCCGTCCTGCCGTTCCTTCCGAACGGCCACTACGGTCCGCTTGGCGCTTGGAACCCGCAGAAGCTGTGGCTGGTGGTCGTGCTGGTCACCGGCTTCTCGTTTCTCGGCTACGTGGCCAACCGGATTTTCGGGGAGCGACACGGGACCATCGCCACCGCCCTCATCGGCGGCGCCTACAGCTCGACAGCGGTGACCCAGTCGCTCGCGCAGCGGCTCGGAAGCGATCTCAAAGGTGGTGCCGAAAATGCCGGCATCGCACTCGCGACGGCCGTCATGTACCTTCGAGTATTGCTGCTAATCGGCATACTCGCGACGCGCGTCCTCGCGCCCTTTGCTATTCTGATCCTCCCGGCATTGATCATCGCCTGGTCTGGGGGTTTCTGGCTTTACCGCAGGGCGCCGAAGTGCGACGCGCCGACGGCGCCGGGCAACCCGATCGCGATATTGCCGGCGTTCGGTTTCGTCGCCTTCGTTGCCTTCGCCGCCGTTGCAGCGAAATGGGCCGCCGGCCGCTTCGGCGAGCAGGGAATTGCCGCTCTTCTCCTGATCGTCGGGTCGACCGACGTCGATACCGCAATCATCACGCTGGGTGGACTTCAGCCGGCGGCGATCTCCCCGGTTCTTGCGGCGATGGCGATCGGCGGGACGATCATTGTCAACATGATGGTGAAGATCGGCATAGCCTTTGTCTATGCAGGCCGGCGCAGCCTTCCGGCGGTCGCGGCAATGGCGACGAGCGTCGCCGCGCTGGCGGTGATGATCGGCCTTGCGTGGACGCGCCTATGACGCGCGCCACGAGCTGCCTATAGCTGCTTGATGGCCGACCGCATCTCGACGCTGGTGATGTTCGGCGCCACCGGCGATCTCGCCAGGCGCATGCTGCTCCCATCGCTGTACGGCCTCGATTCCGATGGGCTTCTGCCTATTGGCCTCAAGGTCGTCGGGACTGCGCGTACCGAGCTGGACGATGAAGGTTTTCGCCAGCGCGCGGACCAGGCGTTGCAAGAACATCTTCCGCAAGGCTTCTACAGCAGTGGCATAGCCGAGCGCTTCCTGTCCCGGCTGCACTATGTGCCGATCGACATTACCGACCAGTCGAGTTTCGCGACGCTTGCCGAGCGGATCGGGGATCCATGCCATGGCGTCGGCATATTCCTCTCGACGGCGCCGTCGCTGTTCAAGCCGGTCATCGACGGCCTTTCCTTCGCGGGGCTCGCCTGCCCGACCGTCAGAATGGCGCTCGAAAAGCCCCTCGGCACGGACCTCGATTCGAGCCGCGAGATCAACGACGCCGTTGCAGGCGCCTTTCCCGAGGACCGGACGTTCAGGATCGATCACTATCTCGGAAAGGAAACAGTGCAGAACCTCATCGCTCTGAGGTTCGCCAACTCGCTGTTCGAGCCGCTGTGGAACAGCACGCACATCGACCATGTCCAGATCACGGTCGCGGAAACCGTCGGTCTCGAAGGGCGCAGCGATTATTACGAAGGTTCCGGCGCGCTCCGCGACATGGTCCAGAACCACATGCTGCAGCTATTGGCGCTGGTGGCGATGGAGCCGCCAAGCGATTTCAACGCAACCGCCGTCCGCGACGAGAAGGTGAAAGTGCTTCGCGCGCTTCGCCCGATCACGGCGGCGGATGCCGAGCAATCAACTGTCACCGGCCAGTACACGCGCGGCGCAATCGATGGCGAGCCGGTGCCCGGCTACGCTGAGGAGGTCGGCAAGGAGAGCAGCACCGAAACCTTCGTTGCGCTGAAGGCTCATATCGACAACTGGCGCTGGAAGGGTGTCCCCTTTTACCTCCGCACGGGCAAGCGCATGCCCATGCGCGACACCGAGATCTTCATCCAGTTCAAGGACGTGCCTTATTCCATTTTTGCCTCACGCGGCGCGACGACGAGGCCCAACAAGCTGATCATCGGACTGCAGCCGGAGGAAAGCATCGAGCTTCGCCTGATGGCGAAGACGCCTGGCCTTGATCGCCAGGGCGTGCGCCTGCGCGAGATCCCGCTCGACATCGGCCTTAGCAATGCATTCAGCGAATATCGCCGCCGCATCGCCTACGAGCGGCTGCTGCTCGACCTCATCGAAGGCGATCCCACGTTGTTCGTCCGCCGCGACGAAGTGGAAGCGCAGTGGACCTGGATCGACCGCATTCGTTCGGCTTGGGCCGAGAAAGGGATCACTCCGAGGCCTTATGGTGCGGGAACCTGGGGGCCATCCGCGGCAATCGCGCTGACGGAACGCGACGGCATCAGCTGGCACGAGTAAGGATGAGCGGCATGGCACTTCATCGCACCATCGCCGCCGTCACAGACCGCATCATCGAACGCTCGAAACCCACCCGTCGCAATTATCTGGAGCTGATGGCCGGGCAGAAGGAGCGGGGTATCAACCGGACGCGTCTTAGCTGTGGGAATTTCGCACACGGCTTCGCCGCTGCAGGCGAGGACAAGGATGCGATCCGCCACGTCTCAGGCGCCAACATCGGTATCGTCACGGCATACAACGACATGCTCTCGGCGCATCAGCCCTACGCTCGCTATCCCGAGCAAATGAAGATCTTCGCGCGCGAGGTCGGGGCGACGGCGCAGGTCGCAGGCGGCGTACCGGCCATGTGCGACGGCGTGACGCAGGGGCAGCCGGGCATGGACCTCTCGCTGTTCAGCAGGGACGTGATCGCCTTTGCGACGGCGATCGCGCTCAGCCACGGGATGTTCGATGCCGCGGCACTCCTCGGCATCTGCGACAAGATCGTGCCAGGCCTCCTCATCGGCGCGCTGCGCTTTGGTCATCTGCCGATGCTCCTGGTGCCAGGCGGGCCGATGCCGTCCGGCCTTCCGAACAAGGAGAAGCAGCGCGTCCGGCAACTTTATGCCGAAGGGAAGGTCGGCAGGGACGAACTGCTTGAAGCCGAAAGCCGATCCTATCACGCGCCCGGCACCTGCACGTTCTACGGCACCGCGAACTCCAACCAGATGATGATGGAGATGATGGGCCTCCATGTCCCGAATGCGGCCTTCATCAATCCGGGCACTCCGCTGAGGCAGGCACTGACGCGTGCGGCCGTTCATCGCCTCGCCGATCTTGCGCGCACCGGCGAACGGCCGCTCGCCAATGTCGTCGACGAGAAAGCCATCGTGAACGCGATGGTTGGACTGCTGGCGACGGGCGGGTCGACCAATCACTTCATTCATCTGCCGGCGATCGCGCGCGCGGCGGGAATCATCATCGACTGGCAGGACTTTGCCGAGCTGTCGTCCCAGGTCCCGCTGATTGCGCGTGTCTATCCGAACGGTGCCGGCGACGTTAACGACTTCCAGGACGCCGGGGGCATGGCGTTCGTGACCTACACATTGTCGCGCGAGGGCCTGATCCACGCCGACCACCTGACGGCGGGGGCAGACTCGATCGACGCTTGGGTCGGAAATCCCGAGCTTCACGGCGACGAGCTCGTCTGGAGGTCGTCCGAAGAAAGCGCCAACATCGATGTGCTCCGGCCCGTCTCGGATCCGTTCCGGGTCGATGGCGGGCTGCGCCTCGTGAAAGGCAATCTCGGGCGCGCCGTCTTCAAGACCAGCGCCGTCGACGAGGACAGGTGGCTGGTCGAAGCCCCCGCCCGCTGCTTCTCGGATCAGAATGAAGTTCTCGAGGCTTTCAAGGCAGGCGAGCTTGACCGCGACGTTGCCGTGATCGTGCGTTTCCAGGGTCCGCGCGCCAACGGTATGCCGGAGCTTCACAAGCTGACGCCAACGCTCGGCGTGCTCCAGGACCGCGGCCACCGCGTCGCTCTGATCACCGACGGCCGGATGTCGGGCGCCAGCGGCAAGGTGCCGGCGGCCATCCACGTTTCGCCCGAGGCGCTCCCCGACGGGCCGCTAGCACGTGTCCGCGACGGCGACCTCATTCGTCTCGATGCCCGCGAGGGGATCCTCGACGCGGTCGCAATTGATCTTGCGACGCGTCCGCCTGTGAACTCGCCGTCTCCGCCAACTGGAACCGGGCGCGAGCTGTTCGCGATGATGCGCCTTCATGTGGACGGTGCGGAAGCCGGAGCGTCGGCGATGCTCGCGGCAATGGAGTCGGGACTGGCATGACTATCGATGAAATCATGCGTACAGCGCCAGTCATCCCCGTGCTCGTCCTCGAGGAGGAAATGGACTGGGCGGCGCTCGCGGAAACGTTTGTTGCCGCGGGGCTGCGGGTGCTTGAAGTGACGCTGAGGACGCCGCTCGCCCTCGATGCCATTCAGGCCATGTCGCGCGTCGCCGGCGCGATCGTCGGCGCAGGCACCGTGCTCGACGAGCGGCAGGTCGAGGAGGCTGCGAAGGCCGGCAGCCAGTTCATCGTTTCTCCGGGACTGACCGGCGCGCTCGGGAGAGCGGTGATCGAGACCTGGCTTCCCTATCTTCCGGGCGTTGCGACCGCGAGCGACATCATGCGGGGACTGGAGCTTGGGCTCGACAGTTTCAAATTCTTCCCGGCCGTCGCTGCAGGCGGGATTGACGCGCTCACGGCTTTGGCGGGTCCCTTCGAAAACATTCGATTCTGTCCGACAGGGGGAATTCGGCCCGACACGGTCCTCGACTGGCTCGCGCTCGAGCCCGTGCTGTGCGTCGGCGGCAGCTGGTTCGTGAAGCCCGGCGACAGCCTGGAGATCATCGGCGCCCGGGCGCGGCAGGCGCGCTCGTTAACCGGTTAGTCCATTAGGTTGCGCTTCGCTCGGCAACGTGAAAAATCTCGTCCGGCAATCAGGGAGGTCGTAGCATGTGTGACGAGTTCATCCACCAGGGCCTGGTTGAGGACACCCGAATCTCGCGGCGAACGTTCGGCCTGATCGCGGTTGCTGCCGCCGGTGCGGCGCAGGCGGCGGCGCCGGCCTCGGCGATTGTCGATGAAAAAGATGTTCTCATCAAAACGAAGGACGGCAACGCCGACGCGGTCCTCTTCACTCCCAAGGCCAAGGGCACCTTCCCGGCCGTTCTGATGTGGCCGGATATCATGGGCCTGAGGCCAGCGTTCCGCGACATGGGAAGACGCCTCGCGGCTGAAGGCTATGTCGTGCTCGTGCCAAATCCATTCTACCGGTCGAAAAAGGCACCGGTGCTCGAAGGGCCGATCAATTTCGGCGATCCCAAGACGCGCGACGTGCTTGGCGGCTATCGCAAGGCGATGACGGACGTACCCGGCGACGCATTGGCCTACCTCGCCTTCCTCGATGCCCAGCCGAAGACGAACAAGCGCAGGAAGGCAGGCGTGCAGGGCTACTGCATGGGCGGCGGACTGAGCTTCCAGGCCGCGGCGGCAGTGCCGAACCGCATCGGCGCGATCGCCAGTTTCCATGGCGGCAACGGCCTCGTCGGCAAGGATGCGAACAGCCCCCACCTCCTTATCGCGAAGACCAATCCCAATTCGGCCTGGCTGGTGCTGCAGGCGCAGAACGACGATGCGCAGCAGCCTGAGGTCAAGGATCAGCTCCAGGCAGCATTCGTCGCTGCGAGGCGCAAGGCAACGGTCGAAGTCTATCCCGCCAACCACGGCTGGTGCGTCCCTGGCGGGCAGGCTTATGATGCGGTGCAGGCAGAACGCGCCTGGAGCGCGCTGTTGCAGTTTTATCGCGTGGCGTTGGCGTAAAGGATCGGCACGATGAAAATCAGCTCACGAATTCTCGTCGGCACCGCGTTCTTCGGAATCGCGCTCGCGGCCTGTTCGACTGTCGCCACCACCCCAGCGCCCGATCTCACCGCAGTCCTTGCCGATCCGATCCGGCCGCCGGTCGACGTGGCCCGCGACGCCGATCGAAAACCTGTCGAGCTTATGGAATTCGCCGGCGTTCGCCCGGGCGAGAAGGTCGCCGAGCTCGCGCCGGGCGGCGGGTATTTCACGCGGCTCTTGACGGCAGCCGTGGGCCCCAACGGGCATGTGTACGCATTTTCGGGTCGAGCTTCCCCGGCACTCCAGGAAATCGCCGCCAAGCGGCCCAATCTGATCGTGACAGTCGCCGAGCCGGGAACCATTCCGGTGCGCGAACCGGTCGATATCGTCTGGACCACTCTCAACTATCACGACTTCAAGAACAACAAGCTTCCGGCCGGCGGCGACGTTGCGCAGGCGCTGAATGCTGCAGCGTTCCGGGCGCTGAAGCCTGGCGGCGTTTACCTCGTCGTCGATCATGAGGCCGCGCCGGGAGCAGGAGCGAGCCAGACGTCGACGCTTCACCGGATCGAGGACACCGTCGTCCGCCAAGAGGTACAGGCCGCTGGCTTCGTGCTCGATGCAGAGAGCAATCTCCTCCGCCATCCGGCGGACGACCACAGCGCGAAAGTTCAGGAGACGGGTATCCGCGGGAAGACCGACCAGTTCATCCTGAAGTTCCGCAAACCCCGGTAAGCGTCAGAATTCCTGCCGCGTCGGTCGGTAGAGGATCTCGTTGATGTCGACGTCCTCGGGTTGGCTGATTGCGAACGTGACGCAGCGGGCGAACGAATCTGCCGAGATCGCCGTGTCGGCGTAATAGCGTTCGAACGTTGACGCGATGTCCGGCTCGGTGATGCTGCCGCCGAGCTCCGTTCGCACCGCGCCGGGCGAGATCAACGTGACGCGGATGTTGTAGGGCTTGACGTCCTGCCGCAGTCCTTCCGACAGCGCACGCACCGCATGTTTGGTTGCGGCATACACGCCGGCGCCGGGCCTCACCTTGTGACCCGCGACTGACGATACGTTGATGAAATGGCCGCTTTTTTGCCGCTGCATGTGTGGCAGCGCGGCGGCGATCCCGTGCAGTACGCCCTTGATGTTGACGTCCACCATGCGGCTCCAGTCGTCGACCTTGAGGCGATCGAACGGCGAGTGCGGCATGATGCCGGCATTGTTGATGAGGACGTCAACGCGGCCGTGCAACTCGACTGCGCGATCAACGAGACGCCCGACATCCGTGAAGCGCGTGACGTCCGTCGCAACCGCCGCTCCGCGATGCAGCGCCAACCGGTCGGCGAGCGCCTCGAGGCGGTCGAGACGTCGCGCGCCGAGCACCAGCTTCGCGCCGTTGCCGGCAAGATCGCGGGCAGCAGCCTCGCCGAGGCCGCTGCTCGCACCGGTAATAACGACGACCTTGCCGGAGATGCCTTCGGTCACCGGGTGAACGCGGACAGGGGCAGACGTCCGTAAAAGACGCCCTGGAACCCCGCGCGCGAATCGCCCCACACCATGTGCATGTTCGCACGATCCATCGAGAAGTCCTGGATGTCGTCGCCGAACCGCCCTGCGCTCCGGTAGGGGTCGGAGCCCGGCGAGCGCGCGTGGCTGACTCGCACGGGATTGCTGAAGCTCTTTCCGCCGTCACGCGAGATCGATGCCCAGATGTCGTAGCTCTGGTCCTTGTAGATCGCGCGCCACATCAGCCCGAGAACCCCGTCGCGCGAATATTCGAACGCCTGCTTGCTCGTGGCGAGGGAACCGGGCGCGCGGCCGGCCGGAACGAACGAACCCCAGGTTTCGCCCCAATCCTCGCTGACCGCGACCGACAGGTTGGGCCCGTCGGACTTCAGGAGTGCGATCCGACCAGCCTTGGTCGGATCGATCGAGATGCGATTGAGGCCGCCGTTCGCACGCGGATCGCGCGGGTCGGTCAGGCCCGAAGGGATGCTGATGTTGGGCAGCACGCGGTAGGAGAAAGTCCTGCCGCGGTCGCGGCTGAGACCAAGTACTGCGCACGGGCATCTGGCATTTGCCGAAGCCGGTGCGCGGCTTGCGATATAGGTCACGGCAACGACGCCGTGGCCGGCACTCATCGACAGACCGCGGCTTTGTTGCTGCCATTCGGGCGAGTCCCACGACGTGATCGGCCCGAAGGTGCGGCCTCCGTCCGTCGAGGCGGTGATGTAGGCCTGCGGGCGGCGCTTGCCGGCTTCCGCGCCGACCTCGGTCCAGCCGCCCCCGGCCTGCGCGTAAATGACGCCCGTGCTGTCGTCGATATAGGTGAACGGGCGATCCCACGGCGAGTTCGATGCCGACTTGCCGCCCTTCGGCCAGGCTCCCGAAATCGGCTTTAGGCCGGGCGCGAACCGGTTGAGCTGAAAGTCGCTGACCAGTTGCACGACGGGGCCCCAGCTGTCGCCCTTGTCCTTCGAGATCCGGAACGCCGACATGCCAAGGTCATCGGGATCGATCGTCTGGCGCGGTTCGCAACCGGCGATGAACGTGCCGTCTTTCGTGACATCGGCAAACGCGTCCGGGCAGCGCGTGAGCTTGCCCGACAGGATCGGGAATTCACCGACCTTCCAGGTCGAACCGCCGTCGTGGGTCACCGCGAGCCAGGTAATCGTGGAGCGCGGGAGCGAGTGATATAGCTCGGTCGAGTTGGCGGTCGCGGGCTGGCCATTGACCTGCTGGATGTTGCCCATTGCAACAGCGATGATGTTCCTGGGGTTGGTCGGGTCGACCGCAATCATCGGCTCGCCCGCGCCGCGCGTGGCGTCGCCGAGCAGCAGATATTCTTCCGAAAGCGGAGCAGGGACAGCAGCCGTGCTTGCGGCCTGTTCGTCTTCGTCGGGATCTTTTTGCGCAAACGATGCCGCAGACATTGCGGCAAGAGATACGGCGCTGAGCACCAACGCGAATTTCCTGATCATTCAACTCTCTCCCCACGAGCGAACAGGCACGCCGCCGGCCGCTCGACGCCAGCTCGCATAGCAAAGTATTATGTCCGACAAAATGATTGACTGCGTGCCCGGAAGCTGGAAGCTTGGACGTTCGAAAACATCCGTCTGGGGAGAGGGTGGTTCATGAAGAAAATGCTGTTGTTGGTTTCTGGTCTCGCAGTTGCAGGTGCGGGATTTGCGCAGCCCGTGCCGCCGGCGCCGACCTTGCTTGCCGACAAGGATGCCGACGGTCGTCCGCTTCCGTTCGGCCGCCGCGCCGTCGAGCCATATGACAAGGCGCTCGGCAGTGGCCCCTACAAGGCGATCATGGCGACCGACGCCAGCCTTCCGGCGCACGTCCTCTACTATCCGAAGGACCTCAAGGCCGCGGGCAAGCTACCGATCGTCGCGTGGGGCAATGGCGCCTGCATCAATGCCGGCAACCGCTTCCGCTACTTCCTGACCGAGATCGCAAGCCGTGGCTACTTCATCGCCGCCAACGGCGTGATGGCGAACGACAAGCTGGAGGTCGGCCCGCAGGAAAACCCGGCGGTGCGTCCGCCCGGAAGCCCGCCGCCTCCGCCCCCCGCGCCGGAGCAGCGCGCCGCCAATGCGCGGCGTGCACCGGGCACCACGACCAAGGAGCAGCTGATCGAATCGATCAATTGGGCCGTGCGCGAGAACGAGCGGCTGGGCAGCCCTTTCTATCATCGCCTCGACACGTCGAAGATTGCCGTCATGGGCCAGTCTTGCGGCGGCGTTCAGGCGCTCAACGTCGCGTCTGATCCACGCATAAGGACGATGGTTATCTGGTCGAGCGGCGTTGGCATGATCCCGAACAATCCGGCCGATCCCTCCGCGGTGCTCGCGAGCGTTCACACGCCGATCGCGTACATCCACGGCGATGCGCAAAACGACGTCGCTTATTACGCCGGCATCGACAATGTGAAGCGGCTCGGCGAGCGCGGCATTCCTGTGTTCGGCGCCTGGCAGGACAAGATGACCCACCTTGGCACCTACGGGCAGCAGGACGGCGGCTACTTCGCTCGGATCGCGACCGCCTGGCTCGACTGGAAGCTGAAGGACCGCCGGGCCGCCGGGAAAATGTTCCAGGGCAAGAACTGCACGCTCTGCACCGGGCCCGGCTGGCACGTCGCCAAGCACGGCATCGACTGAAGGAGGCTGCCATGGGGCCTGTTACCCGCCGCGCCGCGCTTGGCGGGATAGCCGGGTCTGCGCTGCTTCCGGCGACCGCAAGCGTTGCAAAGGGCCAGCCGCTGACGGCGCGGGAAGTGTTCGCGCAGATCAGGCGAGCATCCGGTCAATATTGGAATCCCAATCCCACCGACGATCGCATCATCTACGGCGAGCGTGACGCACCCGTTACAGGCATTGCTACCTGCTTCTTCTCGTCGCTCGATGTGCTGAGGCGTGCCCGGGCTGCGGGGCTCAACTACATCATCCCGCACGAAGCGAGCTTTTACGAACGTTATGACGATCTCGCCGAGTTTGTCCTGCCCGATGACGATCCGGTCATCACCGGCAAGAAGAGGTTCATCGACGCGAACCGAATGGTGATCCAGCGCATGCACGGCCATGCGCATTCGCGCCCCGGCGACGCGATCACCATCGGGCTGCTGCGGCAGCTTGGCTGGGACAAGTATCGCGTGAACGACCAGAACGGACGTCCGATCGTGAAGCTTCCTACCGCTTCGGCAATGGAGATCGGCCGCTCGATCAAGGAGAGGATGGGACGCCGAACGCTTCGCATGTTTGGTGACCCGAACCGGCAGATATCGACGATCAGCGTCTCGGCCGGGATGCCGGGCGAAAACGTCCAGATCAGCCAGATGACCTCGGACGTCGACGCGGTCTACCTCGGTGAAGTGCGCGAGCCGGAAGTGCTGGGTTATGCGCAGGACCTCGCTGCCAGCCGCCCGATCACCGTCTACCTCGTCGGGCATACTAACGAGGACCCGGGCATGGGCGTCGTCGCCGAATGGCTGAAAACGGTCTTTCCGGGCCTCCCGGTCAGGTGGCTTCCGATGGTCGATCCCTACACAAACCCGGTGTGAGAAAGCGCAATGGCTGAAACCGGAAACGATCTCTTCGATACGATCCAGGCGGCGCTTGGTGCCGAAGCGCATCGGCACCGCGGGATAGACGCGCCTGGCCGCCGCGACCTTGCAATCGCGGGCGGGTCATACCGGGCGCCAGGTGCGCTGGTCGACGGCTTCCGCGCCGGTGACGGCGATGCTCCCATAAAGGGTATCGTCGTTGCGGCCCGTGCATCGACCGCGGTCCTCAGGCGAGCCCAGCAACTCGGCGCCAACATCGTCATCAGCCGCGAGGCTTTCCTCGGCGACAGCCAGGACCGTCCGGTCGGCAAGCCCGAACCGGCACTCGCGGAGAAGATTGCCTTCATCGAGAAGAACGCCATCGCTGTGCTACGACTGCAGGATGCGCGCATCGCGACGGAGGGGGTCGCGATCACGACGGCATTCTCGCGAGCAATCGGCCTTGCTAGGCCGAAGCCGGGTCTCAACCTTGCCGACGGGCTCGTCTACGCCACCGCCCCGACGCGCGTCGTGGACATCGTCCGCCGCGTGAAGAAGGCGCTTGGGACAAAGACTGTGCGCCTCGTCGGCGACCCGCAGATGGCGGTGAGAGGGGTTGCCGTGGCGACGGAATCAAGCCGCCCCAACGCGCTCGCGCCGCTAATCTCGCGGCGCGATGTGAACTTGCTGATTGCGGGTGAGGTCCACGAGACCGAGACCACCGCCTACGTGATGGACGCGATCGCGCTCGGCGAGCGCAAAGCCCTGCTGCTGGTCGGGTCTATTGCAAAGGAAGAGCCGGCTGCACGCGAGCTCTCGAGCTGGCTGAAGACAATCACCGACAAGCCCGTCACCTATGTTCCGTCGAACGAAGGCCTGATCGAAGTTGCGTAATCATGCGATCGGTGTTGCCGCCGCGGCAGCTCTCAGCAGCGCTGCGCTCGCCGGTCCTTCAGGCGACTGGACGAACTATGGCCGCGATCCAGGTGGAATGCGCTTTTCGCCGCTGACGCAGATCACGCCCTTGAACGTGAACAAGCTGAAATTGGCATGGACGTACCGGATGCGCCCGCCCGGCGCACGGATGGAGGTCGGCACGGGTTTTGGTGGCGGACCACCGCGCCAGTCCCAAGGCGCTGCGCCCGAAGCCGCGGAAGCTTCGGGGGCAACCGCCACAACGCGTCGCTTCATCCAGTCGGAAGTGACACCAATCATCGCCGACGGGCTGATGTTTGTCTCGACGCCCTACGGACGTGTCGTCGCCCTCGATCCCGAAACCGGCAAGGAGGTCTGGACCTATGCCGCGCAGGCGCCGACGCGCGGCGTTGCTTACTGGCCTGGCGATTCAAGGAATGCTTCTCGCGTGATCTTCACGACGAGCGATGGCGGCCTGGTCGCGCTGGATGCGAGAACGGGGAAGGGCTCTAAAGGCTTTGGCGTTGACGGCGTCCTTGCCGGAAAGACGAAGCGCGGGAGCAACAATTCGCCGCCGTCGATCTACCGGAACATCATCATTTCCGGATACGCCAATCCCAACGCAAGCGGCCGGGACGGCGACATACGGGCGTTCGACGTCCTTACGGGCCGCGAGCTTTGGCGTTTCGCGACCGTGCCGGCCACCGGCGACGAGGGCTACGGCAGCTGGGCGCCGGGAAGCGCCGAGCGCCAGCGCGAGATCCACGTCTGGGGCCTGATCACGGTCGATTCGCAACGCGGCATCGTCTTCGTTCCGACCGACGCTCCTGACTGGGACCGCTATGGCGGCGACCGGCATGGCAACAACCTTTATGGCACGAGCCTCGTTGCCCTCGACGCGCGGACCGGCCGGAAGCTGTGGCACTTCCAGCTCGTGCACCACGACGTCTGGGACGGCGATAATTCCGCGCCGCCGGCGTTGTTTGATGTTCATCGGCGCGGGGAGACAATCCCGGCGGTCGCGACCATCGGAAAGATGGGAATCCTGTTCCTTTTCGACCGTCGCACGGGAAAGCCGATCTACGGTATCGAAGAGCGGCCAGTCGCAGCCAGCGACGTGCCCGGCGAGCAGACCTCGCCAACGCAGCCCTTTCCGCTGAAGCCCCGGCCGCTCGCGCGCGTCGCGATGACGGCGGAGGAAGTGGCGACTGTGACGCCCGAACTCGAACGTTACTGCCGCGCGCTTATCAGGGACAATAATATCGGCCTTGGAGGTCCCTACAATCCGCCTGGCTGGAAGCACCCGACGCTCAACTTCCCGGGGGCGCTCGGCTCGGCCAATTACGGCGGCGTTTCCTATAATCCGAAACTCGGCTTCCTGTTCGTCAACACGCATGATCTCGGGCAGTTGACCGGAATTGATCAGCGAGGCAGCCCTCGCAGGGTCATTGGCGTTGCGGGAGCGGGCCCCGGCATCAATCCCGAGATCCCGTACGACATGGCGGGGCTGCTGGGACGGTTTAAGGAGCCTTCCGCCAATATGATGTGTCAGCAGCCGCCGTGGGGAAGTCTCACCGCCGTGAACGTCAACACTGGCGAGATCGCATGGCGCGTGAACCTTGGCGAGACGACCAGCCTTCCGGAAGGGAAACGTGAAACCGGACGGCCCAACCTCGGCGGAACGATTACCACCGCGAGCGGACTCGTCTTCGTCGGCGCAACCGACGATTCGCGCTTCCGGGCCTTCGATGCGCGCACCGGCAAGCTGCTCTGGACTGCCGAACTGCCGGCGCCGAACCATTCGGTTCCCGTCACTTATGCCGGCCGGAGCGGAAGGCAATTTGTCGTCTTTCCGGCAACGGGCGGAAGCTTTCTTCAAGATCCCGCTGCTGCAGATGACCTCATCGCCTACGCCCTGCCTTAGGGTTGTCACGATCATGGTGACGAATGTCTGAACCCGTCCGCTGGGGCGTGCTCGGAACGGCCAATATCGCCGTCGAACGAACGATTCCCGCAATTGCGGAGGCCCCAACAGCGGCATGCATCGCGATCGCCTCGCGCGACTTCAAGCGCGCCAGAGTTGCCGCGGACACGCTCGGCATCCAGTCCGCGTACGGAAGCTATGAAGAATTGCTCGCGGACGAAAATGTCGAGGCGGTCTACATCCCGCTTCCCAACCATTTGCATGTCGAATGGTCTGAGCGCGCACTTCGTGCCGGTAAGGCCGTTCTTTGCGAAAAGCCGCTCTGCCTCGCTGCTCCCGACGTTCGCCGCCTGATCGAGGTTCGTGACGAAACCGGCGGCTTGATCGAGGAGGCCTTCGTCTTTCGCAATCACCCGCAATGGGCATTCATCGAGGAGGTCCTTCGAAGCGAACGGGTCGGCGCGCCGCTTGCCGTGCAGGGCAGAATCGCAAAGCGCTTCCTCGATCCCGCAGACATCCGCAATCAGGCGGGTCTTGGAGGCGGTGCTTCGTACGATCTTGGCACTTATGTCATCGCCGCCTGCAACCTCGTCTTCGGCCGGCCCCCGGCTCGCGTTTGCGCGGCAATGGACATTGATCCCGACTTCAGGATCGACCGATTAACGACGGTCCTCCTCGACTACGGCGACGCGCACGCGAGCTTCACTGCGAGCTCGCAGGGTGGGACCTCGGCCTGGGCCACTCACCAGCTTTTCTCGCTGCTCGGAAGCAAGGGCTGGCTGGCAACGAATTTTCCCTACGCGCAGGCGCGTCCGGCGACGTGCAGCGTCCACGTTGGCGACGAGACGAGCGTCGGTGCACTTCCAACCGAGGTCCACGACTTCCCCGCGGTCAACCAATATGCGCTGCAGGTGGATCGCTTTTCCGCGCTCGTTCGCGGCAAGCCCGTTCGGCACTGGCCCATCGAGGACTCGCTCGTGACACTTTGCATCATCGAAGCCCTGTTCCGGTCGGCACGGAGCGGTGGCTGGGTCGATCTCGACTAGGCCGCGGCTCCGACCCGGCGGGCAGCGACGTCGGCGACCAGCGCCTTCGTTGCTTCGAGAGCCTGACTTGCGCGATCCTCATTGCTGATCTTTGCGGCAAGCCTGCTGTTCGGGATCTCCACGGCGATCGCGGCATCGGTCGGCAGTGCCTGGAGAAGGCCAGCGAGATCCAATCCTCCGGACCCCGGATTTAGCCGGTCCTCGCGCGCCGCGAAGATCAGGCCTTCCACGCTCGTCGGACCGGCCGCTGGTGCGTCCGAAACTTGGATGAAGTGGAACAGCTCCGCGGGCACCGCGCGCAGGTCGTCGAGACTGCAGGCGGACCGGTAGAAATGAAGCGTGTCGACAGTGATGCCGACATTGGTCCGGTTGGCCGCGTTCAAAAGGCGCATCACTTCATTGACGCCGCGCATCTCGGTCCAGGTCAGGAACTCGATGTCCGCAGTCATCCCATAGCCTGCGAGGAGATCGCACAGGCTTCCGAAATTATGAACGAGGCGCCCCCAGTCGGTGTCGTGCGCCTGGGTCAGGATATGCTTCACTGCAAGCTGCGCAGCGGCCTCGAGCGTCGGTCGAAGGTCGTTGATCCTGATTTCCGGGGTCAACCGGACGAGCTCGACGTCGAGCACGCCGACACCGTGCGCACTCATGGCGGCCTTGGTCTCGCGCATGAGCCGAGCATCATTGGCGAGCGGCCATGCATCGCCGCCGGTGACTTCGAGCAGGCGCAGCCCGACGAAATCATAGCCGGCCTCGCCGGCAATGCGGATCAGCTCGGGAGGCGAAGCTTCGAGGACGGTCAGCTGGGCAAGCGAATATTTGGTCATGCGACGCTGAATGTCAGCTCAAGGCGAAGGCCGTTAGGATCCTTAAGGTTGAACTGCAGCATCCCTGCCTCTTCAAACTCCATTTCCTCATGTCCGATGCCAAGCGATTTCAGCTTGTTGCGCCATGCCTCGGCATCGTCGCTGTCGAATGCGAAATGGTGGATGCCAGCGCCGCTCATTTCCATGCCGATTGCTGTCGTGCGCTGCAGATGGACGCAAGGTTTGCCGGAACTGTCGCTCAACCAGACATGGTCGTTCGAGCCCGGCCGGGTCGCCGCTGGTCCGGGTGTCAGCCCGAGGACGTCGCGGTAGAAGGCGACGCTCTCCTCGAGCTTGTTTGTGCGGACGTTCACATGGCCGAATGTAATCACTTGCTTTGCCCCCTCGAGACAGCGCGCCGAGGCGCGAAATTCTCGTGCAAATAATGTACGACAAAATACTTGACCACTCCAGCCCGCAATGCAAGCGTGCCTGCCGCTGGAGCAAGGAGGGAGCCACGCTGCGGCATCGAGTCCGCCGCGCCGGCGAGGTTGTGAAAGGCGAAGGAATGCTATTCTCCATCGGCTGCGTCAAACTGGCACGCAGCAGCAGCAGCGCAATTGCGCTGCTCGCTTTGTCGGCATGCGCTACTATGCCCGTCGGCACGTCGGTGGCCGCCTCGGACTGGCCGACCGTCAATGGCGAGCCCGGCGGATCGCGTTTCTCGCCGCTCACTGAAATCACGCCGGCGAATGTGGCGCGCCTGGAGCCGGCCTGGGCGTATCACATGAAGCCCGAAGGCGCGCCGGCGATTGCCCCCTCCGGCGCCGAGCGCGCGCAGGCGCAGGCCGAACAGGGCGGTGGTCCCGGCGGCGGAGCGGGCGGGCCACTCAGCGGCTTTGGCCCGGGCGGCCCGTTTGGCGCTGGGGGACGCTTTTCTCCATCGGAAACGATCCCGCTCGTCGTCGACGGCGTCATGTACGTGGGCACGCCCTACGCTCGCATCGTCGCCCTGAACGCCGCGACTGGGCAGCAATTGTGGGTTCATGACCTTCCCAAGGGCGCCAATCCGGCGACCCGCGGCATGGAATATTGGCCGGGCGACGGCATGGCGCCGCCCTCGCTGATCTTCGGCACGAGCGATGGCAAGCTGCGCTCGCTCCGCACTTCGGACGGCTCACCGTCGCCTGGCTTCGGCGAGAACGGCGTCGTCGACTTGCGTACGCCGGACGTCATGGTCGGGGGGCCCAACAAGCCCTATCAGTTGAGCTCGCCACCGATCGTCTATCGCAATCTCGTCATCACCGGTTCGCAGGTCGGTGAAGCGATCGGCGGTTCGCGCGGTGACGTCCGCGCCTTCGACGCGCGGACCGGCAAGCTCGCATGGACCTTCCGGTCGATTCCCGAACAGAACGAGCCGTTCGGGGACAGCTGGGCGAATAACAGCGGCCACAACAGATCGGGCGTCAACGTCTGGGCATTAATGACGCTCGATACGGCCAGGGGCATCGTCTATTTGCCCTTCGGTGCTCCGACCAACGATCGTGTCGGTGTCGATCGGCCCGGCGACAACCTGTTCGGATCATCGATCGTCGCAGTGGACGCGAACAGCGGCAGGTACCTCTGGCACTTCCAGGTCGTCCACCACGACATCTGGGACAATGACACCGAAGCATCGCCCACGCTGATCAACGTGCGCCGCGGCGGCGCGACGATTCCTGCAATCGCGGTCACGTCCAAGAACAGCCTGCTGTTCATTCTCGATCGCCGCAGCGGCAAGCCGATCTACGATGTCGTCGAGCGTCCTGTACCGGCGAGCGATGTTCCGGGTGAACGGGCATCGCCGACGCAGCCCTTCCCGGTCACGCCGGAGCCGTTGTCGCGAATGAGCTTCAGCGCCAACGACGTCTCGACGCTGACGCCCGAGCACGAGAAGTTCTGCCGCGATCTCACCGGCAAGCTCGCGTTCGGCGGCCCGTTCAATCCGCCGGCCTACAATAGGCCGAGCCTCTACTTTCCAGGTACGCTCGGAGGAGTGAACTGGGCGGGCGGATCGTTCGACCCGAAGCTTGGCCTCTACGTCGTCAATGCTTTCACGCTCGGGCAGATCCAGCAGATCGTGCCCGACGGCAAAGGCTTTTTCGCGAACCGGGGGCCGCTCAACGGCCGCTTCTGGGATCCCAAGACACGTCTCCTTTGCCAAAGCGGCTCCTGGGGTGAGCTGGTGGCGGTCAACGTCAGCACGGGCAGGATCGTGTGGCGCTCGCCGAACGGCATTTCGGAAAATCTCCCGCCCGGAAGGCAGGCGACGGGGCGCCCGTCCATCGGAGGTCCGATCACCACCGCAGGCGGTGTCACCTTCATCGCTGCAACCGACGACAGCCGCTTGCGCGCCTATGATACGCGCACAGGCAAGGAATTGTGGACCTACAAGCTGCCGGCGTCGGCGCACACCAACCCGATCACTTTCTCGGTCGGGGGCCGCCAATATGTGGCCATTGTCTCTACCGGCGGAAGTTTTCTCGGGACGCCGATCGAAAGCGACCAGCTTACCGTTTTTGCACTGCCCAAGGGGTGAAGCCGATGCGTTTGATGAAGCCGATTGCCGCGCTTGCCTTCATGGCGGGTGCTCCAGGCGCAGTTGCGCAGGTCGGAAATCCCGGCGGCGCCATCAACGACAATCTCGGCAATCTCGATTATGGCGTCTGCCGCGGCACGAGCCCCCGCTGCTACCACGACTGGGGGCGCGACAAGACGAGCAAATATCGCGTGCTCCTCTACACGCGGACCGCTGGTCCGCGGCACGCCGCGCTTGGCAAGCCTCTCGGAACCGGCCTGAACCCGACGCTCGGGACCGACAATGTCGTGCAGCGCGAAATGCAGCGCATCGCGGGGGAGAATGGCTGGACGCTCGATTACACCGAGGATCCGGCGCAGATGGTCAATCTCAACGGCTACAATGCCGTCGTTTTCATCTCGACCTCTCGCGACAATCTCGACGATAATGGGAAGACCGCGCTGCGCCAGTATATGCGCGCGGGCGGCGGGTTCGTTGGCATCCACAACGCGTTCGGTACGATGTACAATTGGCCCTGGTACGAGGGCCTGCTCGGCGGAACGAACTATTACGACCACGGTCCCTTTCGCGAGGCCGACGTCGTCACCGTCGATGCGAAGGATTCATCGACGAGGGGACTGCCCGCGCGCTGGCATTTCGGCGACGAGTGGTACAATCTCATGCCGTTCCCGACGAAGGTCCGCTTCCTCGCGACCGTCGACGAAAAGAGCTACGGCAAGACGCTCGAACAGCCGCGCCCCCCGTCGACGGCAATGCCGGCGGGCTTCCCTCCACGAATGCCGTCGGTCGTCGGACATCACCCCGGCCACGGCAGCTTCCACCCCGTCGCCTGGTGCCAGTATTACGACGGCGGTAAGGCCTGGCTGACAACCCTTGGCCATGATGCACGAGCCTTCGAGAAGAACGGCAGTTTTACCGGCGCGGTCGAGTTCCAGAAGCTGATCGTGGGTGGGATCAAGTCGGTAATGGGCGAGGAGCCCTTCTGCCAATGACCGGCAAATTAAGTCCGACAATTTGTTCACCAGACGGTCAGCGAGGCTTCGCTAGCGCCCGCCCGAACCGCCGTGTTTCGAGGGGTGTGTGCGTGAGCGCTCGCAATGTTCTTTATGCCGCAGTGGCCGTCAGCTTCTTTGCATCTCCGGCTGCGGCAAAGGAATATCGCGTCGCAATGGTCAACCGCGGCTCCAACGGCGCCATGGATTTTGCTCCCGCTTATCTGCGCATCGCGGCCGGTGACACGGTACGCTTCGCCGTCCAGGACAAGAGCCACAACGCCGAGAGCATCCGCGAGCTCACTCCAGCGGGCGGGACCCTGTTCAAGGGCGCGATGAACAAGGAGGTCGTCGTCAAATTCACCAGGCCTGGCCTTTATGGATACAAATGTCTCCCGCACTTCGCGATGGGCATGGTTGGTCTCGTCCAGGTCGGCGCGGCGGTGAACAAGACCGCGTTTTCAGCGGCTCTTGCGAAGCTTCCGCCGCTCGCCCGAGTACGTATGACGAAATTCCTGCAACAGGCGAAATAGGGGAGCTTACGTGAAGATCAGCATCCCGAACGCCGTCCTTCTGGCCGCGAGCCTTATCGCCGGAACTGCGGTCGCGCAGGGCGCGACCAAGTCACCCGCCGCCGCTCCGCCAGCCGCCAACCCTGCCAAGGCCGCGGCGCCCGCAGCCGATGCCGACGAGGCGCTCGTCGAAAAGCAATGCTCGAGCTGCCATGGCATGGACCAGGTCACCGCCCGCAACCGCACCGCTGCCGAATGGGCGGAAACGATCGACCGGATGATCGGCTACGGTGCCCAGCTGTCGGCCGAGGACAACAAGAAGATTACCGATTTCCTTGCCGCTCATTACGGCGCGAAGGATGCGCCCCGGCAGAATTAGCGACGGCGCGACTGTCGGTCCGTCGGCGTACCCTCGATGTCGGCGCGGGCGTGCGCAATGAGGCCGACCATCGCATCATAGGCCTGGCTTGACCGTCGCGCGCGGATCGCCTCGAACAGGGCCTTGTGGTCTGGCCAGGTGTCGCGCTCGATATGCTGCTCGCGCTTGAATTCGGCGACGAACTTCACCGATGCCGCAATGATGCTCGCAAGCCGGCCCAGAACGTCGTTGCCCGCGGCGGAAAAGATCGCTTCGTGAAAGCGTTCGTCTGCTTCCTCTCCCTCGGGACTGTCGGGCGCGTAACCGCGCATTTCCTCCAGCGCTTCCTCGATCGCGACAAGGTCCTTATCGCTCCGCCGCTCGGCAGCAAGCGATGCCGCAGACGGCTCCACGATCGAACGAAGTTCGAACAGCGCATCACGAAACTCCGGTGTCGGATTGCTCGACAAGGTCCAGTGCAGCACGTCGGGATCGAGCAGGTTCCAGCGGTTGCGCTCAGTCACCAGCGTTCCCGCTTTCTGCCTGCTTTCAACAAGCCCCTTCGCAGCTAGGATGCGCACGGCTTCGCGATATGCGTTGCGCGAGACTTGGTAGTTCTGGCTTGCAGCAATCTCGCCGGGAAGACTTTCTCCAGGCTGATATTCACCCGTGACGATCTTCGTTCCGAGTTCGCGCGCCAGCGACTGATGAAGCCGCGTCTTCAGCTCTTCGGTGGGGCGGCGGCTGACCTTGCGGGGACGCGGCGTTGCGGGTGCACCTACAGCTTGCATGAACTCGCTTTATGAACGGGCTCGCCACCTGTCGAGAACGGTGCGGCGAATAGGTAGGAAAAGTTCGAATTCCGACTCGACAAAAATAATGTACTACAATATCTGTCTGGAGCGAGGGAGAAATGTCAGTTTCAGGGACCAGCAGCAGCGACGCTCTCGCGAGCGCCGACCGCGCACGAGGAGATTCGCTCCGACGGTACGGCGCTTATGTCGACGGCGCCGAACAGGCGCCGGCGGGCGGCGAATATTTCGAGACCGAGGATCCCTATTCGGGGAAGGCCTGGGCGCTCATTGCGCGATGCACATCGGCGGACGTCGACGCTGCCGTTGGTGCAGCAAAACGCGCGTTCGAACCCTGGTCGCGGCTGCGGCCCTCGCACCGCGGTCGACTTCTGCGCAGGTTCGCGGATCTCATTGTTGCCAATGCAGATCGTCTTGCGGAAATCGAGCGTCGCGACAATGGCAAGCTCGCGGCCGAGGTCAACGCGCAGGTCCGCTATCTTGGCGAATATTTCCACTATTACGCGGGGCTCGCCGACAAGGTGCAGAGCGCCGTCATTCCGACCGACAAGGAAGGTGTCTTCGCCTACACGGTCTATGAAGCCAAAGGCGTCGTCGCGATCATCACTCCGTGGAACTCGCCTCTGACGTTGACGAGCTGGAAGCTCGCACCGGCCCTCGCCGCCGGCTGCACCACGGTGATCAAGCCGTCGGAATTCACGTCTGCCTCGATGATCGAGCTCGCCGCGCTCGCGACGGAAGCGGGCATTCCCAAGGGCGTCATCAACGTCGTCACCGGCTTTGGCCCGGAAGTGGGCGAGCCGCTCGTAAGCCATCCAGACGTCGCGCACATCGGCTTCACCGGCGGCGAGATTGCCGGCCAGAAGATCTATGAAGCCGCGGCGCGCGGGATGAAGACGGTGACGCTCGAACTTGGAGGAAAGTCGCCGAACATCGTGTTCGATGACGCCGATCTCGACCAGGCTGTGAAAGGCATAGTTTCGGGCATCTTTGCTGCGACCGGCCAGACCTGCCAGGCAGGTTCGCGCCTCCTCGTGCAGAACAGCATCCACGACGAGGTGATCAGGCGGCTGATCGACTTCATCAAAGATGCGAAGATCGGCGACCCCGCCGAACTCTCGACGCAGATCGGCCCGGTCGCAACGAAGCCGCAATTCGAGAAGATCCTGTCCTACATCGAGATTGCAAAGCAGGAGGGCGCAACGCTTGCCTACGGCGGCCGTGCGCGTTCCGATATCGGCTCGGGCCAATTCATCGAGCCGACGATCTTCACCAACGTCGAAAACAGGATGCGCGTTGCGCAGGAAGAGATTTTCGGACCGGTCCTTTCCGTCATCCGCTTCGAGGACGAGGAAGACGCGGTCCGGATCGGTAACGACATCGCCTATGGTCTGGCCGCCGGCGTTTGGACGCAGAGCCTCAAGCGAACGATGTACGTCACCGAGCGGCTCAAGGCCGGAACGATCTACGTCAACAATTACCGGGCAACGAGTTTCACGACGCCGTTCGGCGGCTTCAAGCGCTCCGGGATCGGACGCGAATCCGGGCCTGATGCGATCAAGGATTATCTCGACATCAAGACGGTCTGGCTGTCGAGCGACCTCGACGTGCCCAATCCGTTCATCAGGCGCTGACGCATGCTCCTTGAAGGTGTTCGGGTACTCGACCTGACCAATGTCCTCGCCGGACCGTTCTGCGCCTACCAGCTCGCGCTTCTCGGTGCAGACGTCATCAAGGTGGAGACGCCTGGCACTGGCGATCTTGCACGTCAGCTGGGGGCGTCGCCTGAGCTGAGTTCAGAATTGATGGGCGCGTCATTCCTTGCCCAGAATGCCAACAAGAAGTCGATCACGATCAACCTCAAGTCCGAGGAGGGCAAGGAGGCTTTTCGCCGCCTCGCGGCCACTGCGAACGTGCTCGTGGAGAACTTTCGGCCCGGGGTGATGGCGCGCCTTGGAGTGGCGTATGACGATCTCAAGGCAATCAACCCTCGCCTCATCTACTGCGCTATCTCCGGCTTCGGCCAGGAGGGCCCGATGCGCGGTGCTCCGGCATACGACCAGATCGTCCAGGGCTTGTCCGGCGTGATGAGCATCACCGGCGATGCCGAAAGCGCGCCGCTCCGGGTCGGCTATCCCGTGTGCGACAGCATCGGCGGCATCACCGCTGCGTTTGCCATTGCGAGCGCGCTGGTCAGGCAGGGTCGGGCCCAGGAAGGAACGTTCATCGACGTCTCGATGCTCGACTCGACGCTCGCCACCATGGGGTGGGTCGTCTCCAATCACCTGATCGCCGGACAGCAACCGGTGCCGATGGGCAACGACAATTTCACGGCAGCACCCTCGGGCGCGTTCAAGACCCGTGATGGACTGCTCAACATCGCGGCTAACAAACAGGAGCAGTTCGTCGCGCTCATGAAGCTCATCGGGCGCGATGATCTCGTGGCTGATTCGCGCTTCGCGCATCGCGAGGATCGCAAGCGCAATCGCGCCGCACTGTCCGTCGAGGTCGAAGCTGGTCTCGCCTCGCGCTCGGCCGCTGAATGGGAAAGCATTCTCAACAAAGCCGGTGTGCCGGCGGGCCGCGTGCTCACGGTACCGGCTGCGCTTGATCTCGAGCAGGTCGAGGGTCGCGAGCTCGTCGAACGGTTCGACGACTTCGACGTGCTCGGAAAGCCGCTTTCGCTGGTCACCGCAGGCTACAGGCTCGGCGATGGCCAACGACGCCTTCAGGCGCCGCCGCCGCGCCTTGGCGAGCACACGGACGAGATCCTCGGCGAGGTTGGCTATTCGGCCGACGAGATCGCCCAGCTTCGGGAAGCATCGGCGATATGAGCAAGAGCCCAACGGAAATCCTCGAAGACGCGGAGCGCTGGTGGAGTACGTCCATCATCGACATCCATCCGGGCGAAATCGATATCCGAGGCTACCCGGTCCAGGAACTCATCGGCGCGATCAGCTTCCCGCAGATGATCTGGCTGATGGTGCGCGGCGAATTGCCGACGTCGGGCCAGGCTCGCCTGCTCGAAGCTGCGCTGGTCGCCTCCGTCGACCATGGTCTGCACGCGCCGTCGATTGCAATCTCGCGAATGGCGATCACCTGCGGCGCCGAGCTCAACAATGCGATGGCCTCGGCCATCAACGTGCTTGCCGACATTCACGGCGGTGCCGGCCAGCAGTGCATGGAGTTCTACCAGATGATCCGTGCCCGCCGCGATCAAGGTCTGGAGCTCGAGAAAGCGGTTGAAGCTGCGCTTCCCGAATATCGCGAGAAACATGGCAAGATCGTGGGCGGCTTCGGCCATCGCTGGCATCCGGTCGATCCGCGCACCGAGCCGCTCCTCGGCCTGGTGCGCGAGGCTGCCGAAGCCGGCGAAATCACCGGTGAGTACATTGCGATCGGCCGCGCGACCGAAGCCGTGCTTACGCGACAGAAAGGCAAGCCGATCCCGATGAACATCGACGGATCGACTGCGGTGATCTTTTCTGAGCTCGGCTTCGAGCCGGAGATGGGCCGCGGTCTCTTCATCCTGTCCCGCTCGGTCGGGATCCTATCCCATGCATGGGAGCAAATGCAGCAAGGCGGCCGCATCAAGGGGCCAATGCCGAAGGACATTCCATTCACCTACACCGGGCCCAAGCGGCGGTCGCTCGACCGCGAAGCTGTCGGCAGCGGGCAATCGGACACCGCGAAAGCGGACTAACGGAGACAGTGATGAACGACCTCATTTCTCATCAGCTGGTGAGATATCTGGAGCACCGCGGTGTCGAGCACATCTTTGGCCTTTGCGGCCACACGAACATCGCCGTTTTGACCGCACTGACCAACAGTCCCATCAAGTTCATCAACGTGCGGCACGAGCAGATCGCGGCCCACGCCGCCGATGGCTATGCGCGCGTCAAGAGGAAGGCCGGCGTGGTTCTCTCGCACCTCGGTCCAGGGCTCACCAATGCTGCAACCGGCGTCGCCAATGCCGCGCTCGATTCCATCCCGATGGTTGTGATCGCCGGCGATGTGCCGAGCCATTATTACGGAAAGCATCCGCACCAGGAGATCAACCTCCACGCCGATGCCGCGCAGTGGGAGGTCTATCGTCCATTCGTAAAGCGCGCATGGCGAGTCGAGCGCCCCGATCTGTTCCCGGAAATCATCGCCAAGGCGTTCCAGCTTGCCGAGAGCGGCCGGCCGGGCCCGGTGCTCGTGTCGGTGCCGATGGACATCTTCTCGGCATCGATCGACGTCGAATTGTTCGAGCGCGTGAAACCGCACACGGCCGAGCTCGCAAAGCCATCGCTCGACGAAGAGGTCGCAAAGCGGATCGTCGTTGCGCTGGGCGATGCCGAACGCCCGGTGATCTATGCCGGCGGAGGCGTGCTGATCGCAGGTGCTAGCGAAGAACTTGCAGCGTTTGCGGATCATATGAGCATCCCGGTCGCGCATTCGCTGATGGGCAAGGGCGCAATCCCCGACGACCATCCGATGACACTCGGCATGACCGGTTTCTGGGGAACGCAGTTCGTCAACGACAGCTGCCGCAAGGCGGATGTCTTGCTGGGCCTCGGAACCAGCTTCAAGGAGGCGGACAGCAGCTCGTGGGAGAAGGAATATACTTTCGACATTCCCAGAACGAAGCTCATCCACATCGACATCGACCCGTCGGAGATCGGCCGCAACTATCCCGCCGAGATCGGCGCGATCGCCGACCTCAGGCAGGCGCTGATCGCGCTTAATCGTGCGGCACGGCAACTCTATCCTGCTGGACGCAAGGCCGACGCGCTTCGCAGTTCAATCCAGCGCTACCGGTCCGAGTTTGCAGCAACCAACGCTGAGGCCGAGCGCAGCGACCAGTTTCCGATGCGGCCGGAGCGAATCCTTGCCGACGTGCGCGCGGTGCTTCCGCGCGATGCGATCATCACGACCGATGTGGGCTGGAACAAGAATGGTGTTGGCCAGCAATTCCCGATTTACACGCCTGGCTCGATCCTCACTCCGGGCGGCTACGCAACCATGGGTTTCGGTGCTCCGGCAGCACTCGGCGCAAAGATTGCTGCACCCGAACGCGTCGTCGTATCCCTCGTCGGCGACGGCGGATTTGGTCAGAACCCCTCGCTGCTCGCGACGGCGTTCGAGGACGACATCCCTGTCGTCTGGGTGGTGATGAATAATCGAGCGTTCGGTACGATCGCCGGACTCCAGAAAGCGCATTTCGGCACCACGCTCGGTACGGTCTTCG
>Ga0207711_10000816_pt1 | contig 30549 bp, 29 predicted proteins | sample KBSS34metaG_FD_184401 | JGI IMG/M metagenome (GOLD analysis project Ga0207711, IMG submission 184401) | Switchgrass rhizosphere microbial communities from Kellogg Biological Station, Michigan, USA - KBS S3-4 metaG (SPAdes) (version 2) | ecosystem: Host-associated > Plants > Roots > Rhizosphere... | reverse complement strand
GGAATTGGAGCAGACCAGTTCGGCCAGCGCGTCCGTCTGGTGGGCAGGCGTGCGCTCTCCGGTGCCGCGCATCTCCGACAACCGCACCCGAACACCGCGCCGGGCAAGCTGCCAGGCCGCTTCGCTTCCCGCGAGGCCGCCGCCGATGATATGGACTTGATGGGACACGGACAATCAGCCGGTAACCGGTAGCCGAACCTTGCCGTCCTCGTCGCGCTCCAGCGCGCGGTAGGCGATCACAGCCGAGAGCGGCAGGTCGGCGTAGATGTGGGGAAACAGCGCGCCGCCACGCGAGGGCTCCCACTTCACCGCGCCGCCGAGAGCCTCGAGATCCACCGCGGCGATATGCAGGTCCTGCTGGCCGGCAAAGTGCTTAGCAACGGTTTCGTCGAGTTGCTCGGCCGTGGACAAATGGATGTAGCCGTCCGCCTTGTCCACCGGTGCCCCTTTGAAGACACCGGTTTCCAGCTCGGCCATCTGCGCGCTCGTGAGCACCTTGTAGGCGACGAGCGCGGTCACTCGTCGTCCTCCCCCTCGGGTGCATCCTCGTCGTTGGGGTCGAGCTGGTCGCGGTCGATGGTCGTGGCGATACCGACGTCGTCCGCCCGGCGCGCCAGCATCTCCTCGACAACCGCCTCTTCCGCCTCGTTCTCCGGCGTTTCCGTCTCATCGATGCGGACGGCGCTGACGACGTGCTCGTCGGCGGCGACATCGAATAGGCGAACCCCGGCGCTGCCCCGACCGATCACGCGCAAGCTGTCGAGACCGATGCGGATCAGCTTCGCCTGGTCGGTAACGAGCATCAGCTGGTCGGCCTTGGTCGCGGCGAAACTGGCGACAACCGGGCCGTTGCGAGCGATGTTGTCGATATTGGTGATGCCCTGGCCGCCTCGGCCGGTGCGCCGGTATTCGTAAGCCGATGACAGCTTGCCATAGCCATTGGCGCACACGGTCAGGATGAACTGCTCGCCGAGCGACAATTCGGCGAAGCGATCGGCGGGCATATCAGGTTCGCCCTCGCGCTCGGCTTTCCAGGGCGCGTAACGAAGATAGGTCTCGCGCTCCTCGGCATTGGTGCCGACGCGGTGCAGGATCGAGAGCGAAACCACCTCGTCGTCGGCCTTGAGGGTCATACCCCTGACACCGGTGGACGTGCGGCTCTGGAACTCGCGAACGTCATCACCGGCGAAGCGGATCGCCTTGCCCAGGCGCGTCGCGAGCAGGACGTCATCCTCGGGACCGAGCAGGGCCACGCCGATGAGTCGGTCATCGCTCTCGTCCTCGAAGCGCATGGCGAACTTGCCGTTGGAGGGGATGTTCGCGAAGGCATCCATGGCGTTGCGGCGCACGTTGCCTTTGGCGGTGGCGAACACCACGTGGAGCGCGCCCCAAGTACCTTCGTCCTCGGGCAACGGAAGGACGGTCGCGATCGTCTCGTCCTTGTCGAGCGCCGGCAAGAGGTTGACGATCGGGCGTCCGCGCGTCGCAGGACCGCCTTCGGGCAAACGCCAGACCTTCAGGCGATAGACCTTGCCGCTGGTCGAGAAGAACAGCACCGGGTTATGCGTCGAGGTGACGAACATGTCGGAGACGACATCCTCGTCCTTCGTCGCCATGCCGGCGCGGCCCTTGCCGCCACGGTTCTGCGCACGGAAGGTCGAGAGCGGCGTACGCTTGATGTAGCCGTCCATGGTCACAGTCACGACCATATCGTCGCGCTCGATCAGGTCCTCGTCCTCGATCCCTTCGGCGGCGCTGGTGATCTCGGAAAGGCGCGGCGTCGCGAACTGGTCTCGCACCGCCACCAGTTCCTCGCGCATCACAGCATGGAGCTTTACTCGGTCCGCGAGGATGGCGAGGAATTCCTCGATCTTCGTCGCGAGTTCCTTGAGCTCGTCGCCGATCTCGTCCCGGCCAAGCGCGGTGAGGCGGTGCAGGCGCAGATCGAGGATAGCGCGCACCTGGATCTCGGAAAGCCGGTAAGTTCCCCCGGTTTCCTCGGCACTAGGCTCGATCGCTTCGACGAGACGGATATAGGGCGCGATGTCGCCGATCGGCCATTCCTTGGCCATCAGGCGGGCGCGTGCCTCCGCCGGATTGGGCGCACTGCGGATGATCGCCACGACTTCGTCGAGGTTCGACACGGCCACGACCAGGCCGAGCAGGATATGGGCCCGGTCGCGCGCCTTGTTCAACTCGAACTTGGTCCGGCGGGTGATGACCTCTTCGCGGAACTGAATGAAGGCCTGGATGATGTCGCGCAGCGACAGGGTCTCGGGCCGACCGCCACGGATCGCCAGCATGTTGGCGGGGAAGCTCGACTGTGCCGGAGTGTGACGCCACAGCTGGTTCAGCACGACTTCCGGCGTCGCGTCGCGCTTGAGGTCGATGACGACGCGCACGCCCAGGCGATTGGACTCGTCGCGGATGTCGGAGACGCCCTCGATCCGCTTGTCCTTGGCGGCTTCGGCGATCTTCTCGACGAGACCGGACTTGCCGACCTGGTAGGGGATCGAGGTCAGCACGATCGAGCGCGAGCCGCGGCTCGATCCGCGCCCTTCCTCGATCTCGTGCCGGCAGCGCATGATGATCGAGCCGCGTCCCGTCAGGTAAGCGGCGCGAGCGCCGGCCTTGCCGAGGATGAGCGGGGCAGTCGGGAAATCCGGACCGGGGATGATGTCGAAGAGCTCCTCGGCGCTGATCGCCGGGTTCTCCATCATGGCCAGACAGCCATCGATCACTTCGCCGAGATTGTGCGGCGGGATATTCGTTGCCATGCCGACCGCGATACCGCCGGCCCCGTTGACGAGCAGGTTGGGAAAGCGGGCGGGCAGGACCTGCGGCTCCTGACGGGAGCCGTCGTAGTTGTCCTGGAAGTTGACCGTATCCTTGTCGAGGTCTTCGAGCAGGAAGTTGGCGACACGCGCGAGGCGCGCCTCGGTGTACCGCATCGAGGCCGGCGGATCGGGGTCCATCGACCCGAAGTTGCCCTGGCCGTCGATCAACGGCACCCGCATCGACCAGTCCTGGGTCATACGAGCGAGCGCGTCGTAGATCGCGCTGTCGCCGTGCGGATGGTAGTTACCCATCACGTCGCCGACGATCTTGGCGGACTTGCGGTAAGCCCGTCCGGCGACGAAGCCGCCTTCCTGGCTGGCGAACAGGATGCGACGGTGAACCGGCTTCAGGCCGTCGCGCACGTCAGGCAACGCACGCGCCACGATCACGCTCATCGCGTAATCGAGGTAGCTGGTCTTCATCTCATCGACGATGTCGACGCGGGTGTACTCTCCACCCGGGCCCTCGGAGTTAGGTCCCTGCGGCTCCGGAATCTCAGTATCCTCGCTCACGCGTTGTTGTCGTTCGTAGTAGTTGTAGGGGATGTGCGGAATGATCGCCCTAGGCGATGGCGCTCAGGAATGCGAGTCATGCGCGGATCGTTCGGCACGAGCCTGTGCGTTTTTCCACATTTGGCAATGATCAAGTGGCTCGGGCGGGTGCTTGCAACAAATCGCATTCAATCGGCGTTCACCGGCCGCGACCTAGGTCGCGATCAAGGCGGGCACATGGTTGCCAAGGCGGGTTTTCGCCGCCATGTGACGTTGGGTTTCAGAACGCGGGCCTTCGCCATATGCGAACGGCTCGCGGATTTCGAGAGGAGTAAGCCGCAAGATGGCTCGCAAGTTCCTGATTTCCCGTATTGCTCTTGCCGTTGCCATGACCGGCGGTTTGGCCGGCGCGATCGTTCCTGTTCCGGCGATGGCCGCCAAGAAGGCAGCCCAGGGTTCGTTCTCCAAGGAGTTCGCCGCCGCCGCTGCCGATATCGACAAGGCCGTCGGTTCCGCGCAGAGCAACCCGGCCGTCAAGGCCGCCAGCGATCAGGCAGCGGCCGCGAAGGACGCGGCGGCCAGGGCACCGGCAGCGGCTCAGGTCGATGCTGCCCTCGGCGGCGCGGATGCGAAGCTCGCGGCCGCAGCGGCAGTGGCATCCACCCCGCTCGACAAGCTGAAGCTGGGCGAATTGACCCGCAACGTGGGCGTGCTGAAGTCCGACCCTGCGCAACAGCACAAGGGTCTCGTCATGATGATCGACAGTGGCGCGGCGCAGCCCGATACGCTGGGGCAACTGCAGTATCTCGCGGGCGTCACGGCTTACCAGTCGGGTGATTATGCGGGAGCCGTTCAGTATCTCAAGCCGGCGTACGATGGCGGTTATCGCGATCCCCAGGGCCTGATCGACAAGGTACTGGCCGATGCTTACAAGCGCACCAACAATTCCGGTGCCGCGCTGCAGTTGGCGCAGGCGGAGATCGCCAAAGCCAAGGCTGCAGGAACCAAGCCGAGCGACGGCGCCATCCGCACGGCCCTACAGGCGGCGTATGACGCCAAGCAAGCGGGGCCGGCGGTGGACCTGGCTGCCCAGCTGGCGGAATACTACCCGACCGTGGACAGCTGGACGGCTGCCTTCCAGGTGACTCGCGCGATGAGCAACCTGAACTCGCAGGAAGATCTCGACATGATGCGGCTCATGGCCCGTACCGGCGCGATGAGCACGCGTGGCGACTACCTGAGCTACATCCAGGATGCCGACCCGCGCCGTCTGCCGGGGGAAACCCTGAAGATCATCGACCAGGGCGTTTCGTCGGGCAAGCTCAGCCAGGCCGATGCAGCCGAATCGCGCGGCATCGCCAGCGGCCGTGTGACCGCCGACCGCGCGGGGCTGCCATCGTACGAGAAGGACGCAAGGTCCGCCTCCGCCACGTTCGCGGCGATCAATGGCGCTGCCGACGCCTTCCTCAACTACGACCAACCGGCCAAGGCCGAGGAGCTGTATAAGCTGGCGCTCGCGAAGGCTCCCGCGACTGAGAAGGACCGCGTGCTGACGCGCATCGGCATCGCCCAGGCGGATCAGGGCAAGTATGCCGACGCCAAGAGCACCTTCGCGCAGGTCAGCGGCACGCGCCTGCCGGTAGCCAAGCTGTGGATTGCCTATATCAATGGCAAGACCAACCCTGCCGGCGCGGCCTCGGCAGCTCCCGCCAGCTGAAACGATCAGCGCTGGTAAACGGAAAAGGGCGCCTTTATCGGCGCCCTTTTTTGGTTTCGGCCTGGTCGGAGAAGTCAGTCGGCCGGCGCGAACTCGCCCGTGTGCTCGTCCATGAGGTGCAGGACCCCGTCCGAGATGGCGAAGAAGGCGCCGCGCAGTCGCAGTGAGCCGTTCTCGACCTTCCTGCGGATCCACGGGAAGGTCAGCAGGTTGTCGAGGCTGACCCGGACCGCGGCAAGCTCCATGGCGCGTTCGGCAGTCCTGCCCTCGGTGCCGAGCTCGTCGGCTACAGGCTTGCGCGCGTCGTCGAGCAGCGAAATCCAGTCGGCGACGAAGCCGCCGTCGCCGAGCTCCTGGCCACGCATGGACTGCGTCAGCGCCGCCTTGCAGCCGCCGCACATGCCATGCCCCATGACCAGGACTTCCTTCACTTCCAGCACCTGAACCGCGAATTCGAGGGCGGCGGAGACACCGTGATGCCCGGGCGAGGTTTCGAACGGGGGCACGAGGGCGGCCACATTGCGCACCACGAAGATTTCACCGGGGTCGACGTCGAATATCTGCGAGGGATCCACCCGGCTATCCGAGCAGGCGATGATCATGACCTCGGGCTGCTGCCCTTCGCCCAAGGACGCCCAGCGGTCGCGGTGCGGTGTCCAACCCGTCTCTCGAAAGCGGCGATACCCGGAGATAAGGTGATCGAGGACGGGAGAGGCGGCTGGCGTCGTCGAGTCTGTCATGCCGGGCTCCATGACGTGAGACATTGCCACTGGCAAGGCTCGAAGCATGCGACTATCTGGGCGGGCATGAACGACTTGTCCTCCGCACCGCTGCCCCCCGGCGAGCCGCAGCAGCGCCAGCGCAAGCCCGAGTGGATCCGTGTCAAGGCACCCACCTCCAAGGGCTATGGCGAGACGCGCCAATTGATGCGCGATCTGAAGCTCAATACGGTGTGCGAAGAGGCGGCATGCCCCAACATCGGCGAGTGCTGGACCAAGAAGCACGCTACCGTGATGATCCTGGGTGACACCTGCACCAGGGCCTGCGCATTCTGCAACGTGAAGACCGGCATGCCTGGCCGCGTCGATCCCGACGAGCCTGCGCACGTCGCCGAAGCCGCCGCAAAGCTTGGCCTGGAGCACATCGTCATCACCTCGGTCGATCGTGATGATCTGCCGGACGGCGGTGCCGGTCAGTTCGTCAAGGTGATCGAGGCCCTGCGCCGCAATACGCCGCAGACGACGATCGAGATCCTGACCCCCGACTTTCGCGGCAAGATGCGCCAAGCGGTAGAGGCCATCGTCGCTGCGCGGCCCGATGTCTACAACCACAACCTCGAGACGGTTCCGCGGCTCTATCCGACGATCCGGCCCGGGGCGCGCTACTATGCCTCGCTGCGCTTACTTGAAGAGGTGAAGCGCCACGATCCTTCGATCTTCACCAAGTCGGGGATCATGCTCGGCCTGGGCGAGCAACGCCTCGAAGTGCACCAGGTCATGGACGACATGCGCTGCGCCGACATCGACTTCCTGACCATGGGACAATATCTGCGGCCGACGCCCAAGCATGCCGAAGTCGCGGAGTTCGTCACGCCCCAGGCCTTTGCGGCCTATGGCGCGATCGCCCGAGCCAAGGGCTTCCTCCAAGTTGCGTCGTCGCCCTTGACGCGATCGAGCTATCACGCCGGCAAGGACTTCGCGGAGATGCGCGCGGCGCGTGAAGCGCAGCTGCGCAAGGCGGCGCCCACAGGAACGCGCTGATGCCGGGGATTCGCGAGACGCGGCGGATGCCGTACACGCCCGAACAGATGTTCGACCTCGTAGCCGATGTCGGCCGCTATTCCGAGTTCCTGCCCTGGGTGGTGGCGACGCGGGTGCGGTCCAACTCCGATACGGAGATGGTCGCCGACATGCTTGTCGGCTTCAAGGCGTTGAAGGAGAAGTTCACCTCGAGGGTCGAGAAGCAGCGCCCTGACCAGCTGCGCGTCCACTATGTCGACGGGCCGCTGCGCGACCTCGACAACAGCTGGACGTTCCGTCCCGTCGAGGGCGGCTGCGAGATCGACTTCTGCGTGGACTTTGCCTTCCGCAATCCGATCTTCGAGAAGATCGCGGGCCAGTATTTCGACCGCGCGTTCCGCAAGATGGTGGGCGCCTTTGAAGAACGCGCCGCCGATCTTTACGGCAGCAGCAGTTCGAGCGCCACCAACGTCGCCTGAAGGCGGATCGCCGAGCGGTCTGGACCATCTAGAAGGCGCTGCTCGGCATTGACGTCCTCGTCGCCCTGGTTGCGATGGGCGCATGCGAAGACGACAGTGCCGACGGGCTTCATCTCGCTGCCACCGCCCGGTCCCGCGATGCCGCTGATGGCGACTGCGACGTCAGCGTCGCTATGGCGCAGGGCTCCTTGTGCCATGGCCCATGCGGTAGCAGGCGAGACCGCGCCGAACGTGTCGATGATGTCTTCCGACACGCCAACCATCTGCTGCTTGGCTTCATTCGAGTAAGTGATGAAGCCCCGGTCGAGCACGGCCGAGGAACCAGGGATCTCGGTCAGCGCGGCGCAGACGAGGCCGCCGGTGCAGCTCTCGGCCACCGCGACTTTGCGTCCGGCCTTGATATTCTCGGCAATAACACGGCTGGCGAGGGCCAGTACCTCTTCGGAAAGGATGGCCGCGTTCATGTGGAACTCTTGCAGATGCTGAACTTGCCGCTGTCGCCTTTGCCCGACTTGCCCGCCAAGCCCAGCATGACGGCGACCAGGTCAGCCGTGTTCTGCGGCGGCAACGGCGCGAGCAGGCCCACTATCCGATCGATCTCGCCGCAGCGTTCGGTGGGGATTTGCTGCGCCACCACGCCCTCGATCATCGTATCCAGCAACTGCTGGAGCGAAGGGTCGGGCAGGGCGGTGAGCATCGCCATCCCCTCGTCCTTGGAAACGCCGCCGATCTTGATGAAGGCCTGCTTCGCGCCCGGCCAGTTCGCCGCCTTGCGCGCGGCGTATCGATTGGCGAGGTCAGCGCCTCCGTTGCGCAGGAAAGCGCCGGGAGCGAGCGTCGGCGCGCAGCGCTTGGTCGTGCCAGTGATGGCGCTCGGCAAGGCATAGGCGGCGAGCGCGGACGCTTCCACCAGGGTCAGGCAGGGCTGAGCGGCCTGGGCGGCTCCGGAGCCAAGCGCCAGGATCGCGGTGCAGGTGATTGCAAGCTTACGCATGGTCATTGCCTCTCAAGTGCGCAGGAGGCTGGTCACGGCCTGTGCCGCGATCCCCTCGCCGCGACCTGTGAAACCGAGCTTCTCGGTCGTGGTTGCCTTGACGCCGATGACACCCTTGTCAACGCCGAGAATCGCGGCGAGCCGCTCGCGCATCGCCTCGCGATGGGGACCAATCTTGGGGGCCTCGCAGATGATTGTCAGGTCGACATTGCCGACACGATAGCCTGCGTCCCCCACGAGCCGCGCCGCGTGCGCCAGGAAGCGGTCGGAGGAGGCGCCGCGCCATTGCGGATCGGAAGGCGGGAAGTGCTGGCCGATATCTCCAGCCCCGATCGCTCCCAGCATGGCATCGACAAGCGCATGGATCGCGACGTCGGCATCGCTGTGGCCGGCGAGGCCGCGATCGTGGTCGATACGAACGCCGCAAAGCCAAAGCTCCTCGCCTTCCTCCAGGCGGTGGACGTCGTACCCGCTGCCCACGCGGACGGGCGGCGGCGCCTCTTCGAAGTCACTGGCGAAGGTCAGCTTGTGCAAGGCTTCATCTCCTTCGACCAGGGCGATCGGTATTCCCGCAGCCCGAGCCACTTGCGCGTCGTCTCCGGCATCGAGGGTGCCGGTCCAGGCGCGGTGGGCGGCGAGGATCGACGCGAATTGGAAGGCCTGGGGCGTCTGGACACGGCGTAGTCGCTCACGCGGCGCAGGCGCCCCCATGAGATCGTCCTCGGTCTCGACCAGGCTGTCGACCACTGGCAGCACCGGGATCGCGCCACGGTGAGCGTCGAGCGCCGCGACAAGACGCCGGACCATTGCCACCGTAAGTCCCGGGCGGGCGGCGTCGTGGATCAGCACACGCTGCGGCTCGCTATCGGACAGCGCCTCCAGGCCGGCGCGAACCGATCCCTGGCGCGAGGCTGCCCCAGCCACCGGTCTCACATCGGCGGAAAGATCGCCCAGCGCCTGGGCGAGCGCATCTTCGGCACCCTCCGGGATCACGACGACGATCGGCGTCACCCCCGCGGCCAGCAGCGCCTCGACCGAATGGCGGACGACCGGTTTCCCCCGCCACGGCGCGAACTGCTTGGGAAGCGGCTGTCCGGCGCGCAGGCCCTGGCCCGCGGCGACGACCACCGCCGCGACATGGTGGGGAAGGGCATCGGTGTCCTCGGGCATCGCCGCGCCGGTAATCGCTTGATGCCTTCCGGGCAATCCACTATGCGCGTGCCTGTTTTTTAGGCATGCTCAGCACAACAATGAACCACCTGCCAACGCCCCCATCGCTGAAGCCGATCCAGGTGGGGCCTGTCGAGATCGGCTGCCCCGTCGTGCTCGCACCGATGACCGGCGTGACCGACTTGCCGTTTCGCAAGATGGTGCGCCGCTTCGGGTCGGGGCTCAATGTGACCGAGATGATCGCCAGCCCCGCGGCCATCCGGGAGACCCGCCAGTCGATCCAAAAGGCCGCCTGGGACCTTTCCGAAGAGCCGGTCTCGATGCAGCTGGTCGGCTGCGAGCCGGCTCAGATGGCCGAGGCCGCCAAGCTCTCGGCCGATCGCGGCGCGGCCATCATCGACATCAACATGGGCTGCCCGGTGCGCAAGGTCGTGAACGGCGAAGCTGGCTCGGCGCTGATGCGCGATCTGAAGCTCGCCGCGTCGCTGATCGAGGCTTGCGTCAAGGCCGTGGATGTACCGGTCACGGTGAAGATGCGGATGGGCTGGTGCCATGACAGCCTGAATGCGCCCGAACTGGCGCGGATAGCGCAAGACCTCGGCGCGAAGATGATCACCGTCCACGGCCGCACCCGCAATCAGATGTACAAGGGCAATGCCGACTGGGGCTTCGTGCGCCGCGTCAAGGAAGCGGTCGACGTGCCGGTGCTCGTCAACGGCGACATTTGCGGCATCGACGACGCCGCGACCGCGCTCGAGCAATCGGGTGCCGACGGCATCATGATCGGGCGCGGCGCTTATGGACGGCCCTGGTTGCTGGCGCAGGTCATGCATTGGTGGCGCACCGGCGAGACGATGGCAGCGCCCAGCATCGCCGGGCAATTCGAGCTGATCTGCGAGCATTACGAGGGCATGCTGTCGCTGTACGGCACCGATACCGGCGTCAAGATGGCGCGAAAGCACCTTGGCTGGTACACCAAGGGACTGCCGGGTTCGGCTGAACTGCGCAACCGGATCAATTTCATCGACGATGCCGGCGAAGTGCTTCGCACGCTGGGCGAGTTCTACGAACCGTGGCGACAGCGCAAGGCCGCGTGACCCTGGTGGGCCGAGGCGCCTTGCCCGAGGCGCATCGCCAGCTCGCCAGCTTGCCGCACGCGGTCCTGCTGCTGGAGCCGGGCCACTGCATCGCGTCCGCGAACACGGCTGCCGAGCAGTTCCTTGGCCAGAGCTTCCGGCGACTTGCCGGATTGCGACTGGATGCGATCCTGACCGTATCCGACCCGCGTCTGATCGAGCGTCTCGACGATGTCGAGACCCCGGTGTCGGCCCGCGAAATCCTGGTCAAGGTCAAGGATCGCGGCGCGCGGCGCATCGACATCAACGCCGCACCCGTGGCCGACTGGCCGGGGTGGCAGGTCGTCAGCATCCACGACAACACGCCGACCGACGCGCTCGGTGATGACTCGGGAGGGGCCGACAATGCGGCACTGCGCGGCCCTGAGATCATGGCGCACGAGATCAAGAACCCCCTCGCGGGGATACGCGGCGCCGCTCAGCTTCTCGCCCGTCGGGTGGACGAGCGCGACCTTGCACTCACCGACCTGATCACCGCGGAAGTCGACCGGATCGCCACGCTCATCGACCAGATGCAGCGCCTCAGCCGTCGGACGACACCTGCGGTCGCGCCCTGCAACCTTCATGAAGCGGCGCGCCGGGCGATCGACGTGATGCACGCGGCCGGCGGTGCCGACGGCCCGAGCCTGAAGGTCGAAGAGGAATTCGACCCCTCGCTTCCGGCCGTGCTCGGGAATGCGGATGGCCTGGTGCAAGTGCTGATCAACCTGCTGTCGAACGCGCGTGAGGCGATCGGCAAGCGAGCGGACGGGCGCGTGGTGATCCGCACGCGCTTTGCCAGCGGGCTGCAACTGCACGCGACCGACTCCGGCAAGTCGGTTCGTCTGCCCGTGGAGCTGCGCGTCAGCGACAATGGCCCCGGTGTTCCGCCCGAGGTGCGCGATCACATCTTCGAGCCCTTCGTCACCACCAAGAAGGCGGGGCAGGGGCTGGGTCTCCCGCTCGTGCGCAAGCTAGTGCGCGACATGAGCGGACGTATCAGCCATGAGCGTGACGAAGCCGGAGGGTGGACGCACTTTCGCGTGCATCTCCCGCTCGCGCGCGAACCACGCGTGCGAATGCCCAAGAGGAAACCGCTATCGTGACTGTCCTTCTTGTCGAGGACGACGCCTCGATCGCGCTTGTCATCACTGCTGCGCTGGAAGCCGAAGGCTTCGCCGTCACGCACTGCGACAGCATTTCCGAGCGCGATCGCCTGCTGGCGCGAGACCGTTTTTCGGCCCTGATCACCGATGTCATGTTGCCTGATGGCGACGGGATCGACACGCTTAACGCCGTGCGCGAGCAGCACCCGCGTATGCCGGTCGTGATCCTCTCCGCTCAAAATACCCTGGACACCGCTGTCAGAGCGACGGACACCGGTGCCTTCGAGTATTTTCCCAAGCCGTTCGATATCGACGAACTTGCCCGGACCGTGCGGCAAGCGGTGGGCACTGCCAAAAGCAACGTGGGGAGCGGCGAAGAGCCGGTTGCCGGCGCACTGCCCCTGGTGGGGCGTAGCGCCCCGATGCAGGCGGTGTTCCGAATGATCACGCGCGTCCTGCGCAATGACCTCACCGTGCTGATCCTGGGCGAATCGGGTACGGGGAAGGAGTTGGTCGCCGAGGCCATCCATCAGCTGGGCAACCGCCGCGCTGGGCCGTTCATCGCCGTGAACACAGCCGCGATCCCCGCCGAGCTGATCGAGAGCGAGTTGTTCGGGCACGAGAAGGGCGCCTTCACCGGCGCTGTCGCCAGGCACATCGGCAAGTTCGAGCAGGCGGCCGGGGGCACGCTGTTCCTCGACGAGATCGGTGACATGCCGATGCAGGCGCAGACGCGGCTGCTGCGCGCGCTGCAATCGGGCACCGTGCGCCGGGTCGGAGGGAGAGAGGAAGTGCGGCTCGACGTCCGCATCGTCGCTGCCACCAACAAGGACCTGCAGCCGCTGATCGGTGCGGGGCAGTTCCGCGAGGATCTCTATTACCGTCTCAACGTCGTGCCGATCCACATGCCCCCCTTGCGCGAACGCCGCGACGATATCGGTGCGCTCGCTCGGCACTTCCTGCTTTTGGCGAGCGCCGAGGGCCTTCCGCGGCGGCAACTGACAGCCGAAGCCGCGGACTTGCTGGGCACGCAGCCCTGGCGCGGAAACGTGCGCGAATTGAAGAACTTCGTTTACCGTCTCGCGTTGCTGGCTCGCGAAGAGGTGATCGACGCCGAGAGCGTCGCGTCGCTGCTGCCGGACGAGCCACTCGGAGGCGTGGCAAACCATGCGGCGCCGCCCGACATGGAAAACGCCGTTCGCGCGTGGCTTTCGGCCGAACGTCCCCCGTCCGGCGCGATTTACGAGACTGCCCTGCTCGCATTCGAACGGCCGCTCTTCACGCAAGTGCTCGAGGAAACCGGAGGCAATCAGCTGCGGGCCGCGCAAGCGCTTGGCATCAATCGCAATACCTTGCGCAAGCGGCTTAACGAGCTGGGGCTCGACTTGGAGCGCTTCGCTCGTCGAGCCTGATACGTCGCTCGTGGATTTATCCTTGCGGGAAAGTCACAGTGCTGTTGTAAGCTTGCAACCATGAGCTCTGCCTCGCCTACGAAACGGACCTGGCCTCGCTGGTGGCGGCGCATGCAAGTGGCGGCACGCCGCGCCAACTTCTTCGCGATCGTCGAAGTTGCGTGCGTCATCGCGTTCGTCACGATGACCGCGGTCACATGGGTAGCATTGCGCACGAACGCGAGGAGCGGCGAGTTCCTGTCATCCAACCTGACGGCGACGCTGCTGGTCGGCACGCTCGTACCGGCCATGGCGATCCTTGTGCTCCTGGGCAGGCGCATGGCGCTGCGTCGCGCGGCCGAGAGCATCGGCGGCGGCACGGGTCGCATGCATGTGCGCCTGGTGTTCATCTTCTCGATCATTGCCGCCGTGCCGACGCTGCTGGTGGTGATCTTCGCATCCTACTTGTTCCAGTCGGGTGTCGAGTTCTGGTTCTCCGACAGTTCACGCGGGCTGCTGGAGAACGCCAACAAGCTGGCGCGCGGCTACTACGAGCAGGCCCAGCGCGACGTCAGCCAGGAGTCCTTCGCGATGGCGCAGGACTTCAACGTGGAGCTGCAGCAGGAGCCGATCACCAGTCCCGCGTTTTCGGCCTTCTATGCCGAGCAGATTTATCGGCGTAAGCTGACGGCTTCGGCCGTCCTGCAGAAGGGCGAGGACGGCAAGCTGCACACGCTTGCCATCGTCGATCCACGGGGAGACTGGACAGCGGAGCGCATTCCCGCAGGGGCGGTGCAGACGATCGACAAGGGGGACCCCCTCGTTGTCACGTCCGATGCCGGCAAGATCGAGGCGCTGCTGCCGATCGACCGGCCCTCCGGGCTCTACTTGTACAACGCGCGCACATCGGACTTGCTCGAGCTCAGCCAAGGCAAGCGCGCCGAGAACATCGTCAAAGGGTACGAGATGCTGACGAGCCGCGCCCGGCTCTACCAGCTTCGCTTCAACGTCGCCCTTTTTATCGCCTCGCTTGCGCTCGTGGGCCTCTCTGTGTGGTTCGCCATTCGGTTCGCGGACCGACAAGTGAAGCCACTCTACGAACTGGTCGACGCGGCTAGGCGCGTCGGCAGCGGCAACTTCGCTCTGCGTCTGGCCGGGCGGACGGGGGCGGACGAAATCGGGCTGCTTAACCGGGCCTTCAACCGCATGACCGGGCAGATCGAGAAGCAGACGCAAGCGCTGCTCGGCGCCAACCTTCAGTTGCAGGAACGCCGCGCCTTCATCGAGGCTGTGCTCGAGTCGGTGACTGCCGGTGTCATATCGCTGGACGGAGCGGGCGCGGTGCAGCTCATGAACAGCACTGCCCAGAAGATGCTGCTGGATCAGGCGCTCCCCGCGCCCGTGGGCCTGCCGCTTTCCCAGGTCGCGCCGCAGATCGCGGTCCTGATCGCGAGCGGAAAGTCCGGCGCCGTGGTTCAGTACAGCAAGAACGGCGAGCTTCTGACCCTTGCCGTGAAGATCACGCGCGATGCCGCCGGACATGTGATTACCTTCGAGGACATCACGCGCCAGCTGCTCGACCAGCGTCAAGCCGCGTGGTCGGACGTCGCCCGGCGTATCGCCCATGAGATCAAGAACCCGCTGACACCGATCCAGCTGGCCACCGAACGTCTCAGCCGCCGGTACCGCAAGCAGATCGTGCAGGACCCCGATCTGTTCGAAGACCTTACGCGCACGATCATCCGCCAGGTGGGCGACCTGCGTAAGATGGTTGACGAATTCTCATCCTTTGCCCGCCTTCCCAAGCCGATTTTCCGGCAAGAGGATCCTGTTGCGCTCACCCGGCAGGCGCTGTTTCTGCAGGAAGTCGCACGGCCCGACATCGCGTTCTCATTCGCGAGCTCGGGCGAAATGCCGATCATCGGTTGTGATCGCCATCAATTCGGCCAGGCCATGACCAACGTTCTCAAGAATGCCGTTGAAGCCGTCGAAGCGAAGGCGAAGGAAGCCGGCGAGGGTTACCGCGGCCGGATCGAAGTCACTGTCGCGGGACATCCTGACGGCGTCGAAGTGCGCATCAGCGACAATGGCATCGGCCTGCCGCATGATCGTGACCGCATCATCGAGCCTTACGTGACCACGCGGGAAAAAGGAACGGGCCTGGGGCTCGCTATCGTCAACAAGATTGTCGAGGAACATGGTGGCGAGATGACGTTCACGTCCGCGCAAGGCGGCGGCACGACAGTGATGTTGCGCTTTGCCGCCGATCCGCTGGCGCTGGACCGAAGCTCCGAGGCCGCCGAATGAAGAGCAGGACGAGATAACGCTATGCCCATCGATATCCTGATCGTCGATGACGAACGCGACATTCGCGAACTTGTCGCCGGTGTCCTCAGCGACGAGGGCTACGACTGCCGGACTGCAGGCGACAGCGAGAGCGCCTTGGCCGCCGTCGACACGCGACGCCCATCGCTGGTGCTCCTTGACGTCTGGCTGCACGGCAGCCCGATGGACGGCCTGGAAGTGCTGGACGCGATCAAGGCGCGCGAGCCCGAACTGCCTGTGATCATCTTCTCCGGCCATGGTAACATCGACACGGCCGTCGCAGCGATCAGCCGTGGCGCCGTCGATTTCATCGAGAAGCCGTTCGAAGCCGAGAAGCTGCTCCATCTCGTATCCCGCGCGACCGAGACGCAGCGCCTGCGGCGCGAAAACGCGCACTTGCGCCACGACTTCTCGAATGCCGAAGAGTTCACCGGCAACAGCGGCTCCATCAACCAGGTGCGCGCGACCTTGAAGCGCGTTGCCAACACCGGCAGCCGCCTGCTGATCACCGGCCCTGCGGGTGCTGGCAAGGAGGTCGCGGCAAGGCTGCTCCACGCATGGAGCCCGCGCGCGGGCAACCCCTTCGTCTGCGTGAACTCGGCGCGGATCACGCCCGAACGCTTCGAGCAGGAGCTGTTCGGCGAGGAGAGCGATGGCAGCCTGATCCGCCCCGGCCTGCTGGAGTCTGCCGACGGCGGCACACTCTACTTCGATGAGATCGCGGACATGCCGCTGTCCACCCAGGCGCGCATCTTGCGTGTCCTGACCGACCAGGCGTTCGTTCGCGTTGGCGGAACACGCCAGATCCGGGTGGACGTACGGGTCGTCTCCTCCACGTCGCGTGACTTGGAGAAGGAGATCTCGGAACGCCGCTTCCGCGAGGACCTCTTCTATCGGCTCAACGTCGTGCCTGTCTCGGTGCCGGCGTTGCGGGATCGCCGGGAGGACATACCCGCGCTCGTCGAGCACTTCTTCACCCGGTACGCCAGTGAGCAGGGGGTTGCGCCGCCGGAGATCGGCGAGGATGCGATGACCTCGCTCCAGGCCTACGAGTGGCCGGGCAATGTCAGGCAGCTGCGCAACGTCGTCGAACGCACCGTCATCATGACACCGCGCGACCGTTTGCAACGCATCGCGGCAGACATGCTGCCGCCCGAAATCTTCAACAGCCGCGGGCAGGGCGATTCGCGCATTTCCGTGATGATGAGTGCCCCGCTGCGCGAGGCGCGGGAGAGTTTCGAGCGCGAGTACTTGCGCGTTCAGATCCATCGTTTTTCGGGAAACATCTCAAAGACCGCGTCCTTCATCGGCATGGAACGTTCCGCATTGCACCGTAAGCTCAAGCTGCTCGGAATGAGTGACCGACGCGATGCTGAACTGGAAGGCGAGGAAGGCTGACCGAGCCGCACATTTCGCGTTTACTGCGCTGCAGCAAAAAACTAGACTGGAGTCGAACGGCCGAGCCCAAGGGGACCGGCCAGATTGCGGACCGTAGAAACGGCCGCCAACAAGAAGGAGTTCGAGATGACCGGTCGTACGCTTTCCGCTCGACCCAAGCCCGCGGCACCGCCGCTGCCTGAGCCGACGCCGCCACCGGCCGGCGCCAAGGGTCAAAACCTGCAGGATCAGTTCTTGAACCTGCTGCGCAAGAACAAGACGCCGGTGACCATGTTCCTGGTGAAGGGCGTCAAGCTTCAGGGCATTGTCACTTGGTTCGACAACTTCTCGATCCTGCTGCGACGCGACGGCCAGTCACAGCTGGTTTACAAGCACGCGATCTCGACGATCATGCCCAGCACACCGATAGACGTGCGGCAATTCACGGGAACCGCCGACGGGTCGAAGAAGTTGCGTCTGCTGCAGGACGTGTTCCTTTCGAGCATCCGCAACGCGGGCGTTCAAGTCACGATGTTCCTGGTTAACGGCGTGATGCTGCAAGGCCGTGTGGCAGCGTATGACTTGTTTTGCATGTTGCTCGAGCGTGAGGGATATGTTCAGCTGGCCTACAAGCACGCGGTTTCTACGATCCAACCGGTAACGCCGGTCGATCTGCAGTCGCACGAAGAGGACGAGGACTGAAAGAGGCCGGCTTGCCGGCTTCACCAGCCCCAGGAACGATTTGAACGAAGAAGCACAGGGTGAGGTGGCCCGCGGCGCGCGGGCCTTGGTTGTCTATCCGCAAATGCGGAACAACCGAGAGGTCGACAGCGAGTCCCGCCTGGAAGAGAGCAAGGGGCTCGCTCTGGCCATCGGTCTTGTCGTCGCGGATGCCTTCATCATCCCGATACGCGAGCCGCGCGCGGCGACGTTGTTCGGTGAAGGCCAAATCCAGAACATCGCGACCGCTTGTGAGCAGAGCGAAGCCTCGCTCGTAGTCGTCGACGGTTCCCTGTCGGCGATCCAGCAGCGTAACCTGGAAGAGAAGCTCAAGCGCAAGGTTATCGATCGCACCGGCCTGATCCTCGAAATCTTCGGTGAGCGTGCGGCAACGGCAGAGGGTCGCCTCCAAGTAGAGCTCGCGCACCTGGACTACCAGGCGGGGCGACTGGTTCGCAGCTGGACCCACTTGGAGCGCCAACGCGGCGGTTTCGGTTTCCTCGGCGGTCCCGGCGAAACACAGATCGAGGCCGATCGGCGGCTGATCCGCGATCGCATGGCCCGCATCCGCCGCGAGCTCGAGCAAGTGCGTCGCACGCGCGGCCTCCATCGCGAGCGCCGCGAGAAGGCGCCATGGCCGGTGGTCGCGCTCGTCGGCTACACCAACGCGGGCAAGTCGACGCTGTTCAACCGCCTCACTGGGGCGGAGGTTCTTGCCCAGGACCTGCTGTTCGCCACGCTCGATCCGACGATGCGCGCCATCCGCCTGCCGGGTGTGGAGAAGGCGATCCTCTCCGACACCGTGGGCTTCATCTCCGACCTTCCGACGCAGCTTGTCGCCGCCTTTCGCGCGACTCTGGAGGAAGTGACCGCAGCGGATCTCATCCTCCACGTGCGCGATATCGCCAATCCCGACACCGAAGCGCAGAAACGCCAAGTGCTGGAAGTCCTGAGCGATCTCGGCATTTCTGGGGAGAAGGAGGAGGGCGCACTAGAGGAAGGGGATCGCTCGATCCCGATCATCGAAGTGTGGAACAAATGGGACCTGCTTCCGCCCGATCGCAGCAAGGAACTGATGCAGTTCCTGGACGAGCGCGGTGGGGACGACACCGTGCTGATCTCGGCACTGACGGGTGAGGGCTGCGAGGCGCTCCTGGCCGCTGTGGGCCAACACCTCACCGCGGGCGCTAGCCTCTACACGTTTGTGCTGCCTGCCAGCGATGGCCAACGGCTTGCGTTTCTGCACGCCCGAGGAGACGTGTTGTCGGAAGACGTGGAATCCGGTGAGGGCGGCCCCCAGGTTCGCCTGCAGGTAAGGCTAACTGAGCGAGAGCTAGGTCGTTTTTCCGCGCTCTGAGGCTTTGACGGCCTGCCAAAGACGTTCCTGCGAATCGATGTCGAGGTTGGCGAAGTCTGCCTCCTCGACTTTCGCCAGCTGCTCCATGGCCTGAAATCGCCGCTCGAATTTGGCGTTGCTGGCACGAAGCGCATCTTCGGGTGCGATGCCTTTCGCGCGCAGCAGATTGACGACAGAGAACAGGAGATCGCCGGCTTCGAGGATCTGCTCGTCGGCGCTGCTCGCGGCCTCCAACTCGTCGAGTTCCTCGAGCACTTTCGCACGCGGGCCATCGCTGTCCGGCCAGTCGAAGCCTACGCGCGCCGCCCGCTTCTGCAGCTTCTCTGCCCGCACGAGCGCCGGCAGTGCGATCGCTACGCCATCCAGAGCGCTAGTGGCGCCGCGAGCGTCACGCTCGGCGGCCTTGATGGTCTCCCAACGGGCGGTCTGATCCATCAGGGCAACATCGCTCCCGAAGATGTGGGGATGGCGCGCTTCCAGCTTGGCGGAAATGGCCTGCGCCACATCGTCGAAAGCGAAGACACCGGCTTCCTCGGCCAGGCGCGCGTGAAACACGACCTGAAGCAGAAGATCGCCGAGTTCGTCGCGCAGGGCTTCTAGATCTCGACGCGCAATCGCATCCGCGACTTCGTAGGCTTCCTCGATCGTATAGGGCGCGATCGTCTCGAACGTCTGTTGGCGATCCCAATCGCAACCATCCGCCGGATCGCGCAACCGCGCCATGATCGCGAGGAGGCGTTCGAGTTGCTGATGGGGCGCTTCGCTCATGACAGGACGATAATCTATATTATGTAAAATGAGAGGGTGGTAGACGCGTGTAATCGGCCCGCGCTCCGAACGCAAATGTCAGCGCGACGGCAGCCAGGATCCAGATGACCATATACAGCATCATGCGGGACGCCGGCGGCCCGCGGTGGCGCAGCGCTCGCAATGCCAGGATCAACGCAGCGCCAATCCCGATCAGCGCGGTGAGCATGGCCGCGCTCACGCGACCACCACCAGGCCATCGTAGCCGACCCGAATGTGATCCGGCAGCTCCGCGCTCAGCGTTGCGTAATCCATGCTCTTGTCGAGATGCGTCAACACCGCTGTACCGGCACGCACGGCCTCGGCCAGTTCCAGAGCCATCCCGAGATGCGCATGCGTCGGATGGGGTTCGCGGCGCAGGCAATCGACCACAAGCACGTCGCAGCCAAGGAACAGCTCGACCATGCTTCGTGTAATCTCGCTGAAGTCCGTTGCGTAACATACGGATTTTCCGTCACAATCGAACCGGTATCCCGTCGATTGCACTGGCCCGTGCGGCATCTGGCAGCTGCCGACTCCGAAGCCTTCGCAGACGCGAAGGCTTTCCAGATCATCCAATGCGACGATCGAGGGGTAGCCGAACTGACCGTTGAAGACATAGCCGAACCGCTGCTTCAGGCGCCGCGTCGTCTCCGCATCGGCATAGCCCGGGATCGCACCGGCGCGGCCATATCGGAGTGGGCGAAGATCGTCGATGCCATGGCAGTGGTCCGCGTGATCGTGAGTCCAGAACACCGCATCGAGCCGCGTGATGTTTTGCTCGATCAGCTGGGAACGAAGGTCCGGCGGGGTGTCGACGAGAAGCCGGTTACCGGCCTCGCTCTCGACCACGATAGACACGCGCGTTCTGCGGTTGCGGGGCTCCTGCGGATCGCACAAGCCCCAATCGACACCCGCGTCGCCAGCAAGCCGCGGTACCCCCGTTGAAGTTCCACTTCCGAGAAGCGTCACCTTCACGGGGCAGCTTTCCCGAACAATCGGAAGAAGTTGCGCGTCGTCGTTTCACCAAGCTCTTCAACAGAGACACCACGCAGCGACGACACGAAGCGTGCGGTTTCCATCGTATACGCAGGCTCGCACGTGCGCCCGCGATGCGGCACGGGCGCGAGGAACGGCGCATCGGTTTCGACCAACAGGCGATCTGCGGGCAGTTCGGCAGCGATTGCCTGCAAGTCCTTGGCATTCTTGAACGTTACGATGCCAGAGAGCGAGATAGACAGGCCTTGGGACAGCATGCGCTTAGCGAAGTCGGCCGAGGCTGTGAAGCAGTGGATGAGCGCGGGGAACGCCCCCTGCTCCATCTCCTCTTCGATGATCGCGGCGGTATCGGCTTCCGCTTCGCGTGTATGGATGATGATCGGCAGCCCGGTCTCGCGGGAAACGCGGATATGGGTGCGAAACAGCGCCTGCTGTGTCTCCCGGTCGGACTTGTCGTAATAATAGTCGAGACCGGTCTCGCCGATGCCGATGACGCGCGGGTGCGCAGCCGCTGCAAGCAGCACGCCTTCGCCAAGATCGGCGTGAGCGTCCGCTTCATGCGGATGGATGCCCACGCTTGCCCACACATCCGGCTCGCGTTCCGCCGTGGCAACTACGGCATCCCATTCGCGCTGCCGGGTCGAGATATTGAGGAAACCGCGAATGCCCGCCTCGCGCGCGCGCTGCAAGACGCCCTGCCGATCCTCTACCAGGCCTTCGTATTCGAGATGACAGTGTGAATCGATGACCGTCATTCGGTCGACACCGGTGCAGGAAGTTCTAGGCGCGGAAACACGCCGACAGGCTGCTGCAAGCGGAAGTCGCTGGCGGCGAGCGTGTCGAGCCAATCTATGTCCGCGAGCGCGTCGTAGTTCCGAGCGGGGCCAATGCCCATCTGGTCCAGCAGCCGGTCGACGGCGTTCGGCACCACTGGGCGCACCGCGATCGCGAGGCTCCGTACACAGCGCAGCAGCGTCATCAGCACGGCTTCCATCCGCGCAGGGTCGGTCTTGCGCAGAGTCCAGGGCGCCTGCTCGTCGACGTACTGATTGCAGGCAAAGACCGCCCTCATCCAGGCTTCAAGACCTTCGCTGAACTCCAAGTCCAAGAAGGCGCGGCGCAGGCCGGTGATGCCAAGCGCAACCGCGTCACCCAGCGCCACATCGGCTTTGGAAAACTCATGGCCGGTCACCGGTTTACCGCTCATGTTCTTGTAAATCATGGACAAAGTTCGCTGCGCCAGGTTGCCGAAGCTATTCGCCAGCTCCGCGTTGGCGCGCGTCACGATCGCTTCCGGGGAATAGCTCCCGTCGTGACCGAACGCGACCTCGCGCAAGAGGAAGTAGCGCAGCGTGTCGACACCGAACTGGTCTGCCAAGGCCAGGGGATCGGTCACATTGCCGAGTGACTTGGACTCCTTCTGGCCCCGGTTGAGCAGAAAGCCATGCCCGAAAACTCGCTTCGGTAGCGGCAGTCCCGCGCTCATCAGGAATGCCGGCCAGTAGACGGTGTGGAACCGCACGATATCCTTGCCGATCAGATGGAGATCAGCCGGCCACCACTTCGCGTAATCGCCGCCCTCGTCTGGAAAGCCCAGCCCTGTCAGGTAGTTGGTCAGAGCATCGACCCAGACGTACATCACGTGATTGTCACTGCCGGGCACCGGCACGCCCCAGTCAAAGCTGGTGCGTGAGACTGACAGATCCCGCAAGCCGCCTTCCACGAAACGCATGATCTCGTTGCGCCGGCTCTCAGGCCGGATGAAATCGGAGCTTCGGTAGAGCTCGAGAAGCGGCTCCTGAAAGCGCGACAGCCGGAAGAACCAGCTCTCCTCCACGGTCCACTCGACAGGCGTGTTGTGCGGAGAAAGCTTCTCACCGCCCTCTCCGACAATCAGTTCGCTTTCGTCATAATAGGCTTCGTCCCGAACCGAGTACCAGCCTTCGTAGCGATCCAGATAGAGGTCGCCGGCAGCTTCCATGCGCCGCCATAACTCCTGCGTCGCCGCATGATGACGCGGCGCGGTGGTGCGTAGGAAAACATCGTAATCGACGTTCAAAGCCGCGCACATCTCTTTGAAATACCCGGACATCTCCGTGGCAAGGTCGGCAGGAGTGATACCAAGCTCCCGTGCCTTCTGCGCCATCTTCAGGCCATGCTCGTCGGTTCCGGTCTGAAACCGCACGTCGTAGCCCTCGGCCTTGCGGTGCCGTGCGATCACATCGGCGGCAATCGCCTCGTATGCGTGGCCGATATGGGGGCGACCGTTGGGATAGCTGATGGCGGTGGTGATGTAGAATGGCTCGGCCATGCGGCTCGTGCGGCTTTCTCTGGCTGTCAGTTCGGGCGGGCTCTTGCTCTAGGCGCGGCGGCAGAGGCCAGCAAGCCGCCAATCTCCATTATGAGGACGCCGGGATCGAAATTGTAGGTCGGCGCTTGTGCGGAAAGCTTGGTCAGCGCCGCATGCGCCTCGATCAGGTTTGCCTGCCGCGCCGGATCGACGGACGCCAAGGATTGCGCGAGCGAGGCGCGCGCGAGCTCCAGAACCGCGGTCTGGCGATCGCGTGACGGACGAGCGCCCATCGCCTCGGCCAGCGAACCGCGCAGCCGAAAGTCAGGATCGCCGGCGCCAAGGATGCGCTGCATCAGTTCATGGATCGTCGCGAGATCGTGCTCGACAAAAGCGAGCGCGACACCCGGCGAGCCATGTGCCGCCACAATGGCCGCGTCCCGCAAGGCTCCGCTCGCTTGGGGGAAGTCGCGCCGTAGCACGGCATCCAAATCGCTCGCGGCAAGCGGCGCGAAGCGCAAAACCCGACAGCGTGAACGGATCGTCGGCAGCAACCGCCCGGGCTGATGCGTCACCAGCAGAAAATAAGTGCCCGCCGGCGGCTCTTCCAGAGCCTTGAGCAACGCGTTGACGGCCCCCTTTTCCAGATCGTCGGCGGGATCGACGATGATGGCCCGGCGCGCGCCCATCGTCGGTTTGGTCGCCAGGCGACGGATCATGCCGCGCACTTGCTCGACCGTGATGTTGCGCTTGGTCTGGTAAGGCTTGCCGTCCGCCTTCTTTTTCGCCTCGTCGTCGTTGGCGGGAAGGTGGCTGAGGATGTGAATGTCCGGGTGCGTCGCCGGCTCCGAGTCCCTGGACGGCGCCTTTCCGACGAGTTCCGCAGCCGCGGCGCGGGCGAAGCCGCCTTTGCCCAGTCCTTTGGCGCCTGCCAGCAGCCATGCGTGGTGCATGCGCTCCGACGCGAGCGCCGCCATCCAATCGCTCCACGCCGCCTGTTGACCGATGAAGCCGGCTTCGCTCACCCTCAGGTTTCCAGCAACGGGCGCAACGCCTGAAGCGCGCAGGCGTGGATCTCGTCGGGCGAGCCGTCACCATCAATGATCCGAAACCGAGCCGCATCCTCGCTGGCGTATTGGGAAAAGGCCGCCGCCACCCGCGCATGATAGGCCTCCGGCTGGCCGCCGATGCGGTCTGGCCGACCCGCGTCGCGAAGGGCGAGCCTCTTGGCCGCGATGTCCGGCGAGACCCTGATGAGCAGCGTCATGTCCGGTAGAAGGCCCTGGCTGCCGATACGGTGCAGTTCGAGGATGTCGCTGTCGCGCAAGCCCCCACCGCCGCCCTGATAGGCACGGCTCGAATCTAAGAAACGGTCGCAGATGACCCACTTGCCGTCCTCCAGCGCGGGCCGGATCAGCCGCTCGACGTGATCTGCCCGCGCCGCGGCGAAGAGCAGCGCCTCGGCCCTTGGCCCCCAGCCCTCGCCCTCGGGAGCGAGGAGCAGCGAACGGATCGCCTCGGCTCCCGACGTGCCACCCGGTTCGCGAGTGAGAACAACGTCAAAGCCCCGTGACCGCAGAGACTCCGCGAGCAACCGAGCCTGGGTGGACTTGCCCGCCCCCTCCCCACCTTCCAGGGCAATGAACCTGCCGCGCGTCATGCGAACAGGTTCATAAGCCCGTTTCGCAACCGTGCCCAGACGCCTGCCGCCGGTACCTCCCGCGCCGCGTAGAGCGGGATCGGCGAGGATTCGACCCCATCGACCAGCACTTCCACTTGCCCGACCCTCGCTCCTTTGACGATCGGTGCCACCAAGGGGCCGCGGTAGCTCATGCGAAGGCGCACTCGTGCGCGCGCATCGCGCGGCACCGTGGCGTAGAGATCGCGGTTGGCGATCAGCGGCACTGTCGTGCTCGAACCGTCCTGCACCCGCGCTTGCGCGACGACTTGCCCTTGTCGGACCAGCGGATAGGCGCGCCACTGCGTGAAGCCCCATTCCAGGAGCGCACGCGCCGCGAAATCGCGATCGAAATGGTTGCGAGCGCCCGCCAGCACCATCACGAGGCGCCGGCCGTCGCGCTGTGCCGAGCCGAGGAAGTTGTAACCCGCCTCTCGCGTGTAGCCGGTCTTGATGCCGTCCGCGCCAGGCACCACGCCCACGGTGGGGTCGTGGCTGGTCATCGCCACGTCTTCCCAGCGGTAGTGCTTCTGGCCGGAGAAATGCCGGTACAGCCCCGGATAGCGCATCGTCATCGCGTCTGCGAGGCGAACGAGGTCGCGGGCGCTGACGAATGTCTGCCCATCATCCATCCACCCGTTGGGCGTGTTGTAGTGGCTGTGCGTCATGCCCAGGCGCCGCGCCGCGTCGTTCATCATCAGCGTCCAGGTGTCGACGCCGCCCGCATAGCCCGTGGCCAGCATGATCGCACCGTCGTTGGCCGAGGCGGTCATGATGCCGTGCAGGAGCCCGTCGGCGGTGACCAGCTGATAAGGCTTGAGGTACATCGAGGTACCCTTGGCGAACCACTCCTTCGAGACCTCCGGCGGCACCTGAAAGGTGCGATTGAGCGAGAGCCGACCCGCCGCGATCTCTTCGAACGCAACGTAGGCGCTCATCACCTTCGTCACCGATGCCGGCAGGAAGCTCACGTCGGCACGATGCGAGACGAGCACTTCGCCCGAACCCAGATCGACCAGCATGCTGACCGGCACCCGGGAGACTTCCGGCGGCTCGGCCGGCCTGGACGCGAATGCGCTGGCCGGCAGCGCCAGAGCAAGTAGGAACGACAACAACCGCTTCAAAACGCGCGAACTCCCGAACACCGCACCCTTGCGATGTCACCAGCGGCGCGTCTCAGGCGATCTTAGTCCGCCCGCTGGATTCGCGCGTCGCTATAGCCCGCCGCCTTGGCCTTCTCCAGCGCGGCCGTGGCTTCTCCACGGCTGAACGGCCCCAGACGCACTCGCCAGTATGAGCCGGCGCGCGAGACGCTGCCACCCAACTGCGCGGCGACCCGCTGGGCACGATCCTGCGCCGAGAAGGCGGCGACCTGGACGATGGTGTCGCCCTTCCCTGCGCGCGCCGGCGGTGGAGCTGAGGTCGCAGGTGCCTTGGCTGACGCCGTAGGCTTGGGTTTGATGGCGCTTGCGGGCTGCGATGGAGCGGCGCTCGGTTCAAGAGCCGCGTCGACGAACGCCAGGGACGGCGCCTTCGTGCTCGGCTTCGCGACCGGACGCGCGGGTACTTCCGCCACCGGAGCGCTCGTCGGCATCGCAGGTGGGATAGACGGGGGCGGCAGCAGCGGCGATTGCTCCGCGAGCTTGCGGCGCAGCACCTTGAGCAGCGGCTCGGGCGTGTCCATCCGCTCGGGCGCGCGCAGGCCGGAGCGCAGCTGCGCCCGCTCGACTTCGGGCGGATTGACCCTGCGGATGCGCACCGCGGCGCGGTCGGCAGGCTCGATCCCCAACTGAGTGGCGGCGGCAGGAGACAGGCCGATCAGCGTCTGGTTGTGCATCGGCCCGCGCTGCACCAGGCGCACCACGATCGTGCGGCCAGTGTCGAGCGATGTCACTTCGACATACGAGGGAAGCGGCAGCGTCTTGTGCGCCCCCGAAAGTCCGCTCAAGCCGTCGGCATCCACGGCCGCATAGCCCACGGCGTCGTAGTTGAGCTGATCGGCGGGCGTCCACGTCCTGCCCTCGACCTTATAAGGCTCGCCCACCACAACGGGATAGTCGGCGGCAGGACCGGTCGACGCCGGCGCGGCCGCCTCCTTGGCGAAGGCCAGCCCATAAGCGCCGGCCGCGATCAGGATCGACAGCGCGACCGTCTGGTTAACGGGTAATCTCATCAGCCAGCAATCCCACTGACAACGCGTAATAATTCGAGCAGTTGTACTGGAGGATCACTCGATAATTCCCGGTTAACAGATAGGCGGGCGTGCCCGGTCCATCGGGCTGGAACAGCGAGGCAAGCACCTGATCGCCGATGTAGCGTTGAGGCGCCACGCCCAGGCGTTTCCACTCGGCAATCGTCTTCCACTGCGAATGGCGCGCATGGACCCGGTCGCACGTGGGCGCCAGCAGCGCGCTTTGGACGCTGGAGACGGCGAAACCATCGGGAACGCTAGCCCGCACCCCCCACGGCTCGCCCGGTCGCCAGCCCGCATCGCGAAAGTAATTGGCGATCGAGGCGAGCGTATCGGCATCGCTGCTCCAGATATCGCGGGTTCCATTGCCATCGCCGTCGACGGCGAGGCGCAGGTAGACGCTCGGCAGGAACTGCGGATTGCCGAACGCACCCGCCCAGCTGCCCTTCAGCCGATACTGCGGAACACCGCTGTCGACCATCTTGAGCAGCGCCACCAGCTCGCCCTCGAACAAAGCGCGGCGACGACCTTCCCAGGCTAGCGTCGCCAGCGAGCGCGCGAGATCGAAGTCGCCGGTGTAGCTGCCGAAGTTGGTCTCGTGGCCCCAGATGGCCAGCAGGATCGGGCCGGGCACGCCAAAGCGCCGCTCGATCGACGGCAGGGTCCCGGCATCCGCCGCATAGCGGCTGCGCGCCCGGGCGATCAGGTCGACGCCAAGGTGCTGGGCCAGATAGGGCGCGGTGGGCGGCGGCGCGGTCTGCCGCCCCGGCTGCGCCGTATCCAAGGCGATCACGCGAGGGTTGGGGGTGAGGTTCAGAAGCACTTGCGAGATCGTCGCCTCGCGCACGCTCTCTTGCCGCGCGCGAGCGGCCACGAGTTGCATGTAGGCGTTGAAATCCTGGCCGACCGGCTGCGCAAGCAGGCCAGAGGATGGCACCAGAGCAAGGATTGCGCAGGTAAGCCCCTGACGCAGCAGGCGAAGCGGGAAGCGTCGTCTCATCGTGCCCGACGTGTCGCACAAAGGCCGGCCCATGGGAATGCCCGTAGTCGCCGGACTGCCGCGCCCGCGGCTCCTTTCCCCCGGCACAGGCATGGCGCGCGCCGCGCCGACTGCTTGCGCCGCCGCACCAATGCGCTATGCGCCCGAACGCGCGAGCGGACAGGTGGCCGAGCGGTTTAAGGCACCGGTCTTGAAAACCGGCGTGGGTGCAAGCTCACCGTGGGTTCGAATCCCACCCTGTCCGCCACGTGCTTTACCGTATTACGCGGTTGCGGTATCATGCGGCGTACCTTCGGCGCGTTTGGACCGGCTCAATGAAACTGCTTGTGAAGATGATCCCGTTGCTCGCCGTGGCGGCCTCTCCGGCGGTCTACGATACGACCATCAGCCGCTTCAGCCTTGCAGAGGCGAGCGCGGAAGCGGCGAAGACGTGCAAGGTGCAGCCGGGGCTGTTTTCGGTGACACAGGACGCCACCGGCAAGACCCGCATCCAGTTTTCGCCGACCCTGAACGTCGGACAGCAAAGCTGCCTCACCGGTACGCTCGGTAAATTAGGATTTTACGACCAGAGCTGATCCGCTGTCGTTTGTGACAGCCGATAACTTGGTGCCCATCGCATAAGGATTTCGGACGCGCTTCAGCGCATATTCGCCTTGGAATTCCCCGGTCGTATCGAGCACGCGGAAAACATCCGACTGGCCGCCGCCGCCAAGGGTCTCGATGATTTTCCAGCGGCCTCCATAGATCTTTGCCATAATGCTCCTGGCGGCTCCAGCCGCGATGATAGCCTGCGGATCGAATGTGGGAACATGACGCACCTGTCCAGCGCCCGGACGCCGTCAAACCCGGATCAGTGCCGCCGCCACCTCATCCCTGACGCCGTACCGACGCGGGGCCAAGGGAAGGCCGGCCGTTGCGCTACATCGGAACCACCACCATTGAGGCCGACATGATCGATTTGTTAAAGCGCATGATCGAATGGGTCGACGCCCCGCGCATCATCGACGTTCAGCGAGGCCGGAACAGCAAGCTCATACCCGCGAGACTGCACGTCGCCCTTCTCACCGCCTATGACATCATCGAGATCTACCAGATTATCCTCGATGAGTTGTCCGCCTTCCTCGACACCCATCGGAAGCGTCTCGACGGGCGCGACAGCTTCACGCTCAACACCCATCGGATGGTTTGGCTGCTGCGGCGGCAAGCCGACAATCTCCAGCAGCTCGATTACGTGTTCCGCGATCTCTACGCCGAAGTGCGTCTGCTGGATCCCGTTTTCGAACGAACCTATCAGGCTATGTTCAGTGGCAAGTTTGGGATGCTGATGTCTGCCCAAATCTTGCTTGCCGAAGGCCGCCTTCCGCTGCACGAGGATCATCCGATCCCGCCGACCGACGAGTTCGAACATGCCTACCGGACATTGTGGCTGTCGCCGGATGGTCCGCCCGATGGCGACAGGGCAGAGGCTGCCCAATATCTCCATGGCTATGCCGGTCGCGATAAGATCGTGGTCGACATCCATATCCAGGATGGCGAACCCTTTTTCATCGAGCTTGAGCGCTATCTGAAAGAGGATCAGCCTTATCGCCGGCTGGCGGAGCTCAAGGCCGTCTGCGAAGCTACCGCCGGGCTCTCGAGGCCAATTTTTCCCTGGGTGACGTGCTCGGCACATAGTCAGGATACGCAGGCGAGATCATTGGGCTCCGGAGCGCGAATGATCCACCGCAACTCCCGCCGTCTCCCAGCGTGCATCATGGGCTCATCGGGAAGGAGGTCAAGCTGCCCCCGATCGAGGATAGAGAGCACGTCATGTCTTACCAATTGCTTTCCCCTACCGCGGATATCGTCGCCGAGTCGAGGCTGTCGTGGTCCGCGCAACAAACCGCGATCCCGTGCGAGAGACGGCTGAAGATAATTGGCAATTTTCCATTGGACGAGCGCGGCTCCTGGCAGGAGCGGACATTCAGGCGCAGCCCGCCGAATGTTTGAGATTGTCGCCTGCCGCCGGCAGATCATGGGACAATGCCGTCGTTCCCATGGCAAGCGCTGAACGTCAGCTCTTGTCAGAAGCTGACGTTCAGCGCTTGCCTGAGCGGCGGCGCGTCGTGACAGAAGCTGGGCCTAGTGCTGACTGTCGGCTTCGGAGGAAGTGGCCGCAGGGAACCGTCATTCGGCTACCGACCCAATTGACGTCGTCAGGCGTCGATCATGAACTTTCCTGTTTCAACCGCACATTGCTCGCCACCCCGCATGAATTTGAAGTTGAGGTTGATCCAGAAAGAGCCAGCCGGCGTCTGGGCGACCTGTGGGTAATAGTGGTCCGAGAAAAACTTGATCTCGGCGCGGCCGCTACCCGTAAAACGCAAATTTTTGTCGACATTGACGACCTTCGTTCCGGGCATTTTACTCAGCACGAGATCGTACCAAGCCTTGCCATCGTAAAAGCCACCGCCAACATATTCGGCAAAGCTAAAGGTCCGGACCGCCACTTGATCCAGGACATATTCCTGACTCTTGCCGACAAAGTCGAAATAGAGAACGGGCGCGAGACTGCGGCCGAGCGTGACATAGAACGGGTCCGCGGCCTTTGCCCAACCGACGAAGTCTTCGCGGGCTATCTGGCCCCCCGTTGAATGGGCTTTCCGATAAGCTTCCAGCAATGGGCCATGCCGCTGAATATAACGCAAGCCAGCAGCATTGCCGGCCTTGTTCATCTGAAAAGCTCGAAAGGTCGCTCCCTGAGCCTGGGTCGGCATGTCCGGATGGGCCTGGTCCGCATAAACAGT
>Ga0207711_10000813_pt1 | contig 30582 bp, 20 predicted proteins | sample KBSS34metaG_FD_184401 | JGI IMG/M metagenome (GOLD analysis project Ga0207711, IMG submission 184401) | Switchgrass rhizosphere microbial communities from Kellogg Biological Station, Michigan, USA - KBS S3-4 metaG (SPAdes) (version 2) | ecosystem: Host-associated > Plants > Roots > Rhizosphere... | reverse complement strand
GGCGCTGTTGAATCGCACTATTTCCGCAGGACGCCACGCCGTGATTGCCACTTTCGCCCTCGACGGACCCGAGAAATGCAGTGGACTCGACGTCCGGCGCTACAGCGGGTTGAGCCTGAGCGCCGAGCTCGGGCCGTCCTTTGAGCTTCTTAAAAGCGTGCCGCAGGCTCACTTGACTCCGGGCGCAAAGCGGCAATCATTTCAGTACAGCGTATTTCGACGAGTGTAACTGCCTTGAAGGAGACAGACCGTGATCCGTAGGTCCGGGCCGAGCCAATGGCGCGGTACGTGGTCGTACGCAGTAGCTTACTAATCGAGTGAACTGCTGAACCCTTTATGTGCAGCCATTCGCTTGCGTGAGGCGGCAATCCATTCAATACGAAGAAATTCGTCAACTAGCTCGATTGCGACGTTTAGTTCGCAGCCCGTCTCACGCTGAATCGCCTTCGCCAACGCTTCGGGCGTAATCCTAGCATTAGATGGGCTATCACCAATAACCATACGCACGAGGAAGCCCAGCAGTTGGTCGTCTTGAACGAGTTCCCGGATAAGCTGCGATTCAGCCCTGAGAGCTTCGCGCTTTCCGTCTCTGAGTAGGATCATCGGTAGCGCCCGGTTTTTTCGGAGCAGTCGTAATGGCTCAGAGTTCATCTTCATATGTTATATAAATCCCTTCCACATCAAATCCTTCACCACGGAGCGCGTAAACAGGTTAGGATTGCGCGGACGCTTGACCGTTTGGTCAGGAAGGGGTGGTAGGATTATGCCATGACTTGGGAGAGAGTCGAATGGAGTGCATGCATTCTTCTCTGTTCCGTGAGCCTGTTTGCTCAGGCCCCTCCGCCAGAGGGCTTCTACGTAGGGGAATTAACTAAAGTTCTTAGTCGCCCGGACGTGCCCTCTTACGAATACACGATATTCAATGGGGCTGACGACGCGTTTACGGGAGCAACGACTGTTGCGATCCGGGTACGCCTAGGCACGCAAGTTAAATACACCATCAGGAACGAGTCGATCTACATCATCGACGATGATGGGAAAATCCAACAGACTCGCTACATCAGACAGGCAGAAGTCCGAAGAGTTACGATTTCCGAAGACGACCTACAGAAACTATTGGACAAATCCCCGTCCGGCCAAACTGTGAAGTCAGAGATCCCACAGGTACTAGATCTGAATACGCCCCGGACTGGCACCGCGCCGACGCCCGAACCCAAAGAAAAATGCCAAGAAGGCAGAACCAAAGAAAAATGCCAAGGCACAAAGTTCAAACTGAACGACTGCCCCGCGATCTGACATAACCCAGTCGCAAATCTATACGACTCGCACGTTAGTCATCGGGTGCGTCACGCCGCCGTGGCCGTTGGCATCTCCGATCACGTTTGGAGCATTCGCGAACTCCTGGAGGCCGCGTGAGTCATAGGATGAGGATAAAATCGGCACAGTCAAAACATGGAAAGCTATCGTAGATCGAGCACTCTCTACAAGATAATTGCGTATACCTTGGCGGCGGCATCCATCGGAGGTCTACTCTACGGCTTTATGCGTTCGGCAATCCTGTGAAGAGGGCCTTTCCTTAGTTCGTCAGCGACATGGGCCGACGATTAACCCCGACACGTCGTGGTCCCTCACCTGTTCCCGACACCGGGTGGCACAAATAATCCAAAAGAAAACTGCACGCATTCGACGTGAATGATATCCAACCTGCGTTCCTCACTTACTAGGGGCTTGTCTCACCGGGAAGCACGCGGGGCCAGCAAGTTAAGGGTTCTATACTGGACAACGAGTCAAGCTCCATATTGAATGTGGCCTAATTGCGCCGACCCCACGGAATCCTAACCGACGGCGAACACTTGGCCGACTTTAGATCAACCTTTACGTTCCCCCCTGCAACACCCTGTTTATACGGTAGTATCGCAATGACGTAGCGCCCATCTGCGTCGGCCTTACTCTTTTGGCTATGGCGTTCGCCCTCCGAGTCGGAATCCATCGTCAGCTCGGTATTGGCGGAGAACCCTGAACCTTCAATTAAAACCAGCTCGGACCCAGGTGTGAGCAAGACTCCCTCGATCGTGCACCCCCGATCCTCTCCCCGCAGTGGAAACGGCACAATCTTTGCGAAAACCTTGATGTCACCGCTCGCCGAAACAAGCCCAATGCGAACAGGTTCTCCAGGCACGGGTTGAAGAACAAGATCAATTGGATCGTTAGGCTTGTCGCCACGGCACGTCGTAGGAGTTCCCGCGCAGATCGCGAGGCCGGTTGCATCCAAGGTGACGCCTTGCTGGACGCCGACAGGCTGTTTCTGAGTGACCGGCCAAGCAACGATGGAGTAAATTCCATCCTTGGCCACGCCCTCGGCAATCAAATTAAACTTTATGGTTCGCCCGGATCGGGACAATTCCTTGATCGTAAGCGAAGCGTTTGGAGTACTCGTACCGGCTCCCCACGCTTTGTGCATTCTTACGAGATTCGTCGCAGCATCCGGCACATCTGCATTGGATCGCACACTGTCCTGCCCACTAATCAACTGAGCACCCAACAGGGCAATCGGCAACACCGTTGGACCAATTAACCGGCACATTCGCCGATTATATCGCGCAGACGTCAAAAGTGTTGCGACCTCAAGGTCGTCTAAAGAGCCTTTTCGTGACCTGTTTTCACGCGGGCTGTAGAGCTTGCAACTCGCCATTACTCCGGCCTCGAGCCGCGCTTGGTCTCGGAGCGCTGCCCCGCGAATCGCAATACCAGCACGGTGCCCTGAACTCACTCAAGGTCGTGTCTTGCCGCTCTTTGACACAATCTCGGCACGTCACAGCTTTGGTTCTGTGTCACTTTTGACCGCCAGCTGAAGCTTAGCGATGAATGTGTCATAAGCCGCTTGTACTTTAGCGGGGTCGGGTGATTTGCCTTGCACGGGTTTGATGAAGTCATCCATGGCCTTGTCGATTTGTCCCCACAGATCAGGGGATTTCTTTTTCAGCGCCTTTTCCTTGTTGTCCCACGCTACTTCAAGCTCTCGGGCCTTCTGTTTTGCCGCGGGCATATCGTGGGCCTTGAATGCTTCCAGAGTATCTGTAGCCAGCTTTCGATACGGGGCCATGTTGTCAATCGCAGGATCAACCGCTACCGGCCTCGCGTCGGCTGGCTTTGGTTTCTGCGCCGAGGTCGGGATCGTCCCGCACACGCCCAACGTCACTAACATCGCGGTCCTGATTAAAGACTTCATGATGCCTCCCATTTCCAACCAGACGCCTGATCGCCATTGGCAGTGTCGGATACTGACGACGGCAGAAGCAGTCGGCTGCTGGAGAAAATCGAGCATGCCAAGTTCCATTTCCCCAGGCACTAGAAAGTACGACGTTTGCGAAGGATGTACGAGCGGCCTCTGCGTAAGGACGCCGGTATTGCTCGGCCTATTTTGCACTTGCGGATGGACAATCGCCCCAACGCCACAGGTGTGAAGCGGGCAGAGAGGCGTTCGATCGAGATCGCCGTTTCCTCTTGGTTGCTCTATTTGGCCAGCGCGAACCAGCCAGCTTAGAGCGGGACGAACTTCAGGACTTGCTTGATCTGAAGGTGAACCGCGATAGGCTTTCATTCTCGGTCGTCGATCATCTCCGCGTTCTCGATCAACGGGAACGGTTGATCTCGAAGCTTGCGATCGTAGTCGGGATGCGTCCAGGTGAAGTCTTCGCCCTGACTTGACCCAGATTGACGACTTTTTGCGGCATTCGGCCAACGGGTGTATCGCGGAATTGTCGATAGTCCAAAACAGGTCGGTCGATCCGCGAAGCGGCGGTGGCCGAGGGCGTGTAGCGGGAAATCGAAGCTTGGCGCGCGCTGGCCATCTCGACTGGGGATGGCGCTTGGGTCTTTCCGTCGGAGAGGACGACTCCGCTGTCGAAAGACAACTGTTGGCGGCGGTCCATGAAGCCGAAGCTGGATGAGGTGGCCTGGGTTGGGCGAACTTCCAGGTCATGCGCCGTACCCACTCAAACCTGATGAAGGCCGCGGTTGAAAGCAGGCTAGAAGGGGTCAACCAGCTCGAGAAGAATCTGTTGGTAATGTAAATGGAGCACAAACAGAGCACAGGGAAAGCCGGGGTTTGCAAGTCATTGAAAAAAGTTGGAGCGGGAGACCGGGGTCGAACCGGCGACGTCCAGCTTGGGAACTTACGCAGCGATTGGAAACAGACAACATATGCGACCAAGGCGCTGGATCCCGACCATCAAAAACCACGGAAATCCGGGCTTCTGCGGACTGCGGAGATTTTAACGCAGTAATCGCAGTAACGAACCGGAGGGTCCGTGGAACACCAGGGAAAGCTTGCGACGCGGAAGCAAGCGACTATCGGCGAACCGTTCAATCCACGGTATGAGGCCTGCGGCTTCCATCCGGAGGAAATCGTTTCACGGCGTCGCGATCTGACTGATGGTCAGAAGTGGCTTTACGAACGTCTGGTGCGGTGGGCACGGTCCGTCGATGGGGTTCGAGCGAACGAGCGGGCGGGCGAGGTGTGGCGGTCGCACAAAAATATTGCTGCGGAACTAGGAAAGTCAGAACGCCAGGTACGCCGCGACCTAAAAAGACTCGAATCTCTGGGTCTGCTCAAACCCAGAATCCGGGATGGTCGAAAGTCCAACACTTACGTCTTTCTGTTCCACGTATGGTTCGAGCGGACGATGACTTCCAGTCAAATCATCTCTGATGAAAGAAGCCCAAGGCGGTCATCGGTGTCCGCTCAAAACCACGCTTGCGAACCAGAACGTCCGCTCGCCAGCGGTCGTCTCCGTCCTGTCAACGCTGCTTTCAGCGGACATCCACGTCCACCAAATCAGAAAGGATTTAATCAGAAAGAGGAATCTTCTTCGTCTCCGGATCGGCATGGTGGTCGGTTGGAAGAGCCGACGGTACCGTCTGAGTTAGAGACGACGAAGAAGTCCTTCCTTTCGCCTCCTTGGCAAAATACGCCAGCGAGACAGCCGTGGACACAGGAGGAACTGGAAGAAGCTTCGGGAATCCTCACGGCTTACACCAAGGATTTCTTTCTATTCCTTCGGGTAGACATTGCTACGGTTGACATGATAACCGCGTACATGGAATCTGCTGAGGACTTGCGTCTTTGGTTGGAATCGAGCGCGGCCATCCTGAAATCGGCCAAGACTTGGGGATTGTTCGTCACTGATGCTAAGCAATGGCCTCTACGACGAGTTTTGGTAAAGAAACAAGCAAACTGGTTAGCATTGCACCGGGCCTGTCAACACGGCGAGAGGCCGGCCGAAAAGTGTGTACGCTGCGCGCAGGAACGAGTTAAGGAGCAGGAGGAACACGCCCTTCAGGATCTGAAAAACCGAGGCCATCGCAAGGGATGGCGATATTTCCCAGGCCTGGACGACTGCAAATCTTGTGCTGGCTTCGGACGGGATCCAGATAGCGAAAAGATCTGTAGCTGCAAAGCCGGCCGGGCATACCACGAAAAACTTACGGCATGCCCCCGTTGTGCAAATGAAGGTGTTGTTAAGAAGCCAGAGGATGCAGCACAGAACGCGCTCTATCTGGTGGAGTGGTGCGAGTGTGAGCACGGTGACCGCTTACGTAGAGTTAGCCCCGAACGTGTTACAGAGTCCAACGCCATCGTGACGAAACTCAGGGGACTTAACACGACGAAGGCGCCTGTTAGATAGAAGGTAGAATTAGAGGCTCCCATGTACACGAGGTGTACACAGCCGCGATCGATGACCAACCAAACGCTAATGCCATTCCTATCGTGTTCGCTTGACGCAACGAGGTCAACATGACCAATAATCGAAGGAGGAATCCGAATGTCGGCCTTGCACCATTCGCGGCACGAACAGTTCACCCAACTAGTTGCGACTGGTAGGACTCCGGCTGAGGCGTACGCCGGCGTGGGGTACGCAGAGAAGACCGCCTATACCTGTGGGCCGCGGTTGCTCAAGAAGCCCTCGGTGCAAGCCCGGGTCAGCGAACTTCAACAGACGGTTGCCACTGCCGCTGTTACCAGAGCAATGCTCGATCGGGAATTCGTGCTTCGCGAACTGATGGATAACGCCCTGCAGGCCAAGCAGAATCGCGAATGGTCAGCCTCAAACCGCGCCCTGGAATTGCTGGGGAAGAAACTGGGAATGTTCACTCCCGCCGAACTGCCATGGGACGGCGATCCGGCCACGTTGAGCGACACGCAGCTTGACCAACTCTATAGGTATTTGGAGCGAATTGCCTGCGGTGGGGATGAGGCCAAGATACAGGCGGTCCACAAACGGGCGATGTTAGAGGTGGGCCTGGTAGTTGAAATTGAGCCGACGTCGGAGTCGACTCAAGAACCAGCAGTGTCAGTTCCGACTCAAGACGAGTGGTAGATCTAAAGTAACGCGGGCTCGGCTGCCACATCGCCCAATCTGTCTAAGTTAGGCAGGAATTGTCTCAACGCGAAGCCCTGAGGCGCTTTTCCTTGAGCAGCCTTGCTCGAGAGGGTAGTCTATCAACCTCCGAACTATCAGATACTTAGGCTTTTTGGTATGCTCCGGATCCTGAGCCAGAATGAGCCGTCTGGCGATCCGCAGGATAACGTAAGCCAAGCGGGCACTAGCGCATGCTATCAAAGCTTCGAGGATGCCTGCTAGTTTTTAAAGAGTAAGCAGTCCGCAATGTTGGATGCGGAAACGCCCCTGGGTAGCGGGCCATGCGCTCGGGCACATTGTCGAGCATTATCGGTATGTATGGTCTGGGCGATCTTTCAGTACTGAATACGAGCCACAAAGATTCCGGTGCGCATTCCCGAAGTTCCGCTCAGCGGATTCATAGTTCCAAATCCAGTGGGAATTCCGTTGGGAAATGACGCGGCGGTCGTGAAATTCGCCAGACTAATCGCGGGCAGCCGCGTCCGGTTGAACGCGTTCGCAAAGTCCACACGAAGATGCAGGCTGACCCGCTCCTTGAAACGAAAATCGCGGCTGAAGCCGACATTCTCGGTGGGCTGCCGGATTCCGCGGAACGACCGAATCGAGCTTTGATTCGCTGCCCATTGGGCATCGGGTACGCTGACCCAAGCCTTCGGATTGAGCAAGACCGTCTTGGCCGGATCGAAGCAGTGGCAGTTGGGATCCAGCGGGTCCGTGTGATGCACTCCGCTGTAGTCCGTCCAGTCAATGGACCACGGCGAAATCGGTTGTCCGTTGGCGTCCAGCGCCTGCTGCGCAGGACCCGGGCCGCGGCCAAGCCACTTGCTGATGGGATTGGTGGTAACCGTCGCAGGCAAGCCCACATTGACCGTTGCGGGACCCACCAAACCGGCGCTTTGATATTGCAGATACCAAGTCATGCCCCAATCGGCGAGAGCGTATTTCAGAATTTTATTGCTTAGAATCCCGCTTGTGGCACGGAGCTTTGGAACCACGTATTGCGACTGGAATCGGAACAAGTGGGGTATATCGTTCGCCGAAAGGTTCTTGCCTAACGCGCGATTGAAGATGTCCGGAGAACTCATCAAGTCGAGGTTCTTCGAGTACGTGTAATTCGCACTGAACGTGAGACCGCGTGAGAGGCGTTTCGTCGCCAGCAATTGGAGAGAGTCGTACCAGGTGTTCCCCAGTGGGGCACTGGTTGGGCTGATGTTTCCGTTGTACTGAGGGAACGGAAGCAGCGAGCTTAAGACGCTGGGGCTGCTCAATGACGCGAATCCGGCGTAGGGCAGTCCGACGCCGTGTTGCGCCAAAGTCGATTTCTGCGCCGCGTTCAAATTCGGCACTAGCGTCTGAAGCAAGTTCCCATTAGCATCGCCGACGGCGAATCCGTACTTCGCTAGCAAGTCCACGGACATCGAATTCACGGGAGCCAGACCCGACGCGGGCCACCAAACACCACGGTTAGCGACGTAAGAGGCTTCCACGAGGAAGTTATGATTGATCTCGCGCTGAATCCCAACGCTCCATTGAAGCTGTCGCGCGGGACGTCCGGAATTTCGGTCCAGGTTCGTCGGATTCGTTCCGATGCTGCCAGGAGCAAAGCCCACCCCCGGATGAAAATCGGGGAAGACAGGCGCGACACTTGAAGGGACGCCATCCTTTAACTGCGAAACCCAACCGCCGAACTGGGCGGGAGTTCCGGCGTTGGCGCCGCTGATGATTGACCCCCCGGTTGTGCCGGTTGCGTTATAGACGACTCCAATTCCCCCACGAAACACGGTTTTGCTATTGATCTGGTAGGCGAGACCGACTCGCGGACCAATCGCATAAGGATAGACGTCAGCGAAAGTGCAATGGCAGGTGGCCTCGAAAATAGCCGCGCCAAGATGATTCCCAGCGTTCTCATTCGGAGTGGTGGCGCTGAAAGCGGCTGCGCGCCCGTACTGCTCACGCGGATAGGTGCCGTAATCCCAACGCAGGCCGAGATCGAGCGTGAATTTGCGCGTTACCTTCCAGTTGTCCTGCAAAAAAACTCCCCACTCGGATTTTGCCTGCCTCGTGACGGTGGGTTGACTGAGCGTGAGGGCCTCAACGTCCCCCAATAAGAAATTCGCGAATGCGAAGCCTCGAATTGTGGCGTTTGTTAAGCCCGAAAACGTGGGCGTGATTGCCGGTTGATCCGTAGCTCCGCCGCCGATAAAGGCAGTACCGGCGAAGCTGTAGTTCCCCGCCGTATTGCCCGTGTTCACCACAGGATATCGTTCAAAACGAGCGTCCATTCCTGCCTTGAACGTGTGGTTCCGCTTCACCCAGCTTGCGTTGGCGTTCCCTTCGGGCCGGCGTTCGCTTCCTGTCGAACTCTGCACCAGTGGTCCCAATCCGCCCGATCCACCTGACAATCCGCCAAAGTTGACACCGGCGCTGCCGATCGTGATGACAGGAAACTGCCGGATCAGCGTGCCGCCTTTCAGGCCCAGTTCCTTGAACGGGTCGTAGTTTCTTACCGGCGCGTTATCGAAAAAGTCCTCTCCCGAATAACCCACGCCAACATGTAATAGCAGCGTCGGCGTCAACGTATGGTCGTAATTCAAACGGATCGTCTGTGCGTGTTCAAACGTGCCCCGAGCCTGCGTGATCGGTGTGGGGAACCCGTCGGCGTTACCGAACGGGATCGAATATTGTGAGTCGGTTCCTGTGGTTCCGCCATAAAACGAAAAGTGGCCCTTCGAGCCAACCTGATGGTCGATCTTGAGGCTCGGCACGGTCGATACTCGCGAACTCGTGAAAGGATTCTGGAAGTTATTGCCAGTCTGGCCTGCAAGGGAATTGGGCCCAGTCGGCCGCGGAACCAGCGCCAGAATCTTTTGGGCAACAGGGTCCAGGTACGTTGCATTCTGAGGAATTTTGTTGCCCGGAAACGGATCGCGGACATCGAATAAGCTGCCTGTCAACCCTGAGGTTGCGCACGTGGGTACTGGCGTCCCGGCTGCGCTGCAAACGACTCCCGAATGCGTCGTGAAGGGATCGAAAATCTGACCCGCGATGATACTGCGCCCAAGCGGATCGATGAAATTTGCTCCACCAATCCCAATGAACCTGTTCTGACCATTGAGTTGGTTCCCAACAATGAGTTGGTTGAAATCGCCGTTCCGGTATGCGTCTGTTGGCACTGTCGAGGTGACTGTCTTGATCACCTCATCTTCGCGGAATTCCTCCCAATTCCAGAAGAAAAACGTCTTGTTCCGGCCATCATAGACTTTCGGAATCCGAATTGGCCCGCCCATGGTCCCGCCGAAATCGTGGCGGCGCGTAGGGCTCCGCAATCCGGTGTAGGGCTGTGCGGCGTTGAGAATCTCGTTCACTCCGTAATCGAACAAGACGCCATGGTACTGGTTCGTGCCGGACTTCATCGTGTAATTGATGACGGCACCCCCGACTTGCCCGAATTCCGCCGCGTAGTTGCTGGTCTGGACCGCGGCTTCCTGCACCGCATCCACGCCGGCCTGTCCCAGATCTGTGAAGATCTTGAATGCACTGGTGGTCATACCGGCTGGCATGCCTTCGACCAACGCGGTTGTGGTGCCGTTCGGCGTGCCGTTCACGACAATCGTCGCGTTGACGTTAAAGTTTACGCCAGGGATCATCTTTAAGAGCGCAGCAGGGTCGCGAAGTCCGGTGGTCTGGTTGGTTCCGACTCCACCGACGCTGATCACCGGGAGCTGTTCCAACTGGTTGGAACTGATGTTGTGTGTTAGCTCTCCACTCTCCGTTTTGAGCAGAGACGCTTCGGCGGTCACTGTGACGCTCTCTGTATTCGTGCCAACTTCCAGTGGAATATCTATGCGCATGGTCTGCGCCGCCGCCAGATTCAGGCCTTGGCGAGTGTACTTTTTGAAACCCGCGACCGTGACCGACAGTTCGTACGGCCCGACCGGCAATTGACTGATCGTGTAATTGCCAGTCTCGGTGGAGACAGCTCGGTAGATCTGGCTGGAGTTTGTGCTCTTGGCTTCGATCGTTGCGCCGGCAACAACGGCGCCCGCCGGATCATTCACGATTCCCGTGATGATGCCGAGCGCGGTTTGAGCAACAGCTGCGACAGTAAAAACGCTCAGGGACAAACAGAAAAGACAAATCGAACGTCGACTCATAAGCCTCCCCTGCTGAAAAGCATAGACTCCGGGTGAGTCTATGCCAAAAAGCCGACGAAATCAAGGCGTAGCCAGGCAAATGTCGTTGAGCAAGACAGCCTTCTATTCAGCAAGAAGGAGCAGCAGGCGTCACGAGAGCCATGTGGCCGTGAACCTGAGGTGCGTTCGAGACAGGAGCAGATTCAGCATGGATAGCTGTTGGCAGCCGGAAACGGGTGTATACTTTTTACCACTGGAAGGCCTAGAACACCATTTCCGAACTTCTTGTCAGAGGAGTGAGCCATGGACTCGAAGAAACCGAATAGGCGTGGATTCCTGAGGGGTAGCGCGGCGTTAGCCGGTCTGGCAGGCGCGAAGGTTGCGAGGGGTCAGACCCAGGGCATGCCCCCAAAGAAAATCGATGAGCTGATCGCCTATGGAGAACGCTCGCGGTTCGTCAACTCAATCCGAGTGCCCGTGGCAGAAAGGCATTCGCCCGATGAATTTGGACTTACATTTCACGTTTTAACCCCACTCCAGGATTCGTCCGGGATTATCACGCCCTCGTCGCTGTTCTACACAGCGACCCATCGCGGCTCCTATGTTCCCGATATTGACCCCAAGGAGCATCGTCTGATGATCCACGGGATGGTGGACCGGCCGCTGATTTTCACGATGGAAGAATTGAAGCGGCTCCCGTACGTTTCGCGTATCCACTTTATTGAGTGTTTGGGAAATCGCGCCCGGCCGACGCACAAAACGGTTCAGGAAACCCACGGATTGACGAGCTGCGCCGAATGGACCGGCGTGCCGCTGTCTCTGCTGCTCAAGGAAGCGGGAGTGCAAAGTGCAGCATCGTGGATCGTCGCGGAAGGCGCCGAGGAAGTGAAAGGCGCATCGAGTATTCCGCTCGCTAAAGCCATGGATGATTGCATGGTGTGCTATGCGATGAACGGCGAGCCGCTCCGTCCGCAGCAGGGCTTTCCCCTGCGGCTCATGGCTCCAGGATTCGAAGGCATTTATCAGATCAAGTACCTCAGGCGCATTAAGCTTGTGGACCGCTACTACATGACCTATGACGATTACGGGCACATCAATCCGGACCCGAAGGTGACGGCGTTGACTCATGAGATCGGCCCGAAGTCGGTCATCACGTTCCCCTCCGGCGGGCAGCAGCTTTCGGGCCCCGGGTTCTATGAGATCTCCGGCTTGGCGTGGTCCGGAACGGCTGCGATCAAAAGCGTGGAGGTATCGACAGACGGAGGCCGAAGCTGGAAGAGTGCGGAACTCCGGTCACCTGCCTTGCCCATGGCACACACTCGATTCGGCTTGCACTGGAGCTGGAACGGACAAGAGTCTATCCTGATGTCGCGCTGCACAGATGCATTGGGGTCGATCCAGCCCACGCGAGCCGAGGTCGCGAAATACTGGAATCAACCGTTGGACGGGAATTTCCGTGTGCCTGGCGCGGACAATAGCGTTCAACCTTGGAGAGTAGCCGCGGACGGGAGCGTGCACAATGGTCTGGCGTAAGGTTGCCATCGTCGCTATTACAGCCATTTTCGAGCTTTGCCAGAGCGCCTGGACGCAAACGCCTACCTATGGCGTGGGAAGGACGCCCACGCCGGAAGAGATTCGCGCCTGGGACATCGCCATCAGCCCGACGGGAAAAGAGCTCCCGCAAGGGCACGGGTCGGCCAAAGAAGGCGCGGCGCTGTTCGTCAGCAAGGGCTGCGGTGGTTGCCACGGGGCATCGGGGTCCGGAGGGCATGCCCCGACGTTGGTCCCCAGCAAAGGGGCTCAACCGGCCATGGCGATGACGTGCCTCGCGCCTTGCGTGAACGACTCAAACGCGATGGCGATTCACTCACCGTTCGCGACGACTATCTGGGATTACATCAACCGCGGTATGCCTTTGGGGAAAGAAGGTTCGCTCACTCCCAACGAGGTGTACGCGCTGACGGCTTACATCTTATACAAAAGCAACGTCGTCAAAGAAGACGATGTGATGGATGCCGAGAACCTGCCAAAGGTGAAGATGCCGAACCGTGACGGGTTCGCGCTACCTCCAGCGTGGAAGCACGGAGCTCCGAGACTGCCGGGCTATCCGCAAAACCGTTGACCGCGGCACCAAGGCTGTTCGGTCGCCCCCGTGCGGAAGTTAGACTGCCCGATAAGCAACATTATCGGAAGTCATTCGATATGACCGTTGGCGAGTTCGGAGGAGCGCCAGGTATAGCACGACATGGTTGACCACAACCGCCCTTGAGGCGGTGTACCGAGCCCAGCGTATCCGCGATAATGTTGCATTAGAACGCAGGCTTCCACTAGCCGAACCTTCCCATGACAGTCAGGGCACAACAGGAGAGTCGCAGTCTGTCATTCGTTGATGTTCTGCGGTTTGCATTCACGTACTGGACTCGACAGCGTATGCGCTTTGCCCTCATTTTGGCACTCGTAGTGGCTGCGGCGTTAGTGCAGACGCTCTTGCCCAATGCCCTTTCTGCGCTACTCGGTTCATTGCGGTTAGCGGAGGGCAAGCAGGCAGTGTTGTTACGTCTGGGCGTGTTCTTGGCGATGTACATCGGGCAGGCGGTGCTGGCCTCATCCTCTTGGATGATTTACAACCGGTTCGAAACATGCGTATTCAAGGCGGTCATGGATGATGCGTTTGCCCATATTTACCGTCTGCCAGAATATTTTTTCGCCAATACATTCACCGGGGCCATTGTTTCGAAGATCAACCGCGCTCGGACCAAGATCGAAACGTTTGAGGATCAGATTATCCTCGGCATGCTGCCGACCGTGGTGATCCTGGCCGGCACCATCGGTTTCATGGCGATGCAATTTCCAGGGCTGGCCGCGTTAATCGCCGGCTATGTTTGCATATTGGGGGCGGCGAGCGCGTTTTTCGTGTTTCGCGTTTCGGGTCCGGCGCAGGGAGACTACGCGGCCGAGCAAGATCGTGTAAGCGCGCGTTTGGCCGACGCAGTCGCAGGTATTTCGACGACGAAATCGTTCGCACGGGAAGCAGAGGAGCTAGATGACTGGTTTGCGGCAACCGAGCAGCTGCGGATAACGAATGCGCGTGCTTATGTCTTAAGTAATCTAACCGGATTATTTCAGCGTCTGCTGCTGGCCGGCATGCTGGCGCTGATGCTGGGAGGCGGGGTTTGGTATTTTTTTCGCGGCGAGGCGACAGTGGAAAGCCTCGCTTATTTAGCGTTTGCCTACACAATCGTCGAATCGGACATCCGCGGGTTAGGAGAGAAAATCAAGAACCTGCTCACCGCGTCGTATGATCTGCACGCGATCATTCGGATTTTGCGCGAGAAGCCGGAATCGCCTCATGAGGCCGATCTTACAGCTCTTGAGATCCAGCGCGGCAGAATTGAATTCAATGGGGTTGGATTTGCTTACCCGGGTAAAGTGGAACCGATTTTCGACGATTTGAACGTGACGATTCTTCCGGGCGAACGCGTTGCGCTTGTGGGCCATTCGGGCAGCGGAAAGACAACGTTCGTGCGCCTGTTGCAACTTCTATATCCGGTAACGTCGGGACGCATCTTTGTCGACGACCAGGATGCGGCCCTTGGATCCCGGCATTCCTTGCGCAGGGCCATTTCTTTGGTGCCCCAGGACCCGATCCTGTTCCATCGGAGCTTGCGGGAAAATATTGCGTATGCGCGAACGGGCGCAACCATGGAAGAAGTCCGCGAAGCGGCGCGGCTGGCGCACATTGATATTTTCATCGAAGCGCTTCCGGATGGTTATGAAACACTGGTCGGCGAGCGCGGTGTGAAGCTGTCGGGCGGCGAGCGCCAGCGAGTGGCAATTGCACGGGCAATTCTCGCGAACCGGCCGATCCTGATTTTGGACGAGGCCACAAGTTCGCTGGATTCTGCGAGTGAGCGCGCAATTCAGGACGCGCTTCACACGCTGACCCGCGACCGCACGTCAATCATGATTGCTCATCGGCTTTCAACGATTATGGAAGCTGACCGTATTCTCGTGTTTGATCACGGCCGCATCGTGGAGCAAGGCACGCACGCCGAACTAATCGAAAAGGAAGGCGGAATTTACGAGGGGCTATTTCGGCTGCAATCCGGCGGATTTATCGCGGACTGAGTGTCGGGCGGCCCATCGTATGTATCGAATTGATTCGGACCGCGGTGGCGGAGTCTGTGTTCTCCGATCAACTCGAAAACGTCACTGCGGGATGGGAAATCGACCGTTAACCACCATTATCGGAAGCGTTCCGAGCTTCCCATAAACGCTGTTTCGAGGGCAATGTCGAGTGGCCGACTACGCGCCCGGAGCTGCCACAGTCCGTTCGAACGATCAGGCGTTTTCCATCAAACTTGCCTGGCACGAAAATTTGCTGAACGCATCGCGGCTATACCGGAACCAAACTAGAAGGAACGTGGCCAAGCTAAAAGCCAAGTCAATTCTCAGTTGGCCGCGAGGCTTGGTCGATCACAAGTACGTTCATGGCGCCCTTCCCCGACTGGAGTTTCAACCCCCACTGCTCCTGTATCGCCGTGAACAGGGACTCCGAAAACTCGTCCACAGGCGCCGCCGCACCCGCAGGTCCGGGCGGCTGGAATCGAAACTCAAGCAGCATGGTGTACTCGCCCGATAATCCCGTCTTGTCCACTACGGGACGACTCAGGTTCGGGATCCGAGAAGAAAGCATGTCCGCCACCACCCCCATGGAGGCTCCTTCCATCACCATCCCCGGCGGCCTGAAAAACGCGACGCAGCGGGGACCAGTCGGATTTGCACTGCGGGGAGGAGCGTCGCGTCCGCCGCGCGTCCCGTCCCACGTCTGGACCTTCGGCCCAAGTTTTCCGTCGGATCGCGCCACCGTCATTGAGTAGACGTTCACTTCTTTGGTTTGAGTGTGCACTTTCAACCCAAACCGATCGGCCAAGAGACCCTTTGTCATTTGCTGCCGCTCGGGCAAGGTGGCCGACCCCGCGGACTTAGCCTCAAGGTTGTAAGAATCCCTGTCGATCCAGCCCGGACCGCCCGTGATCTCGATATTTCCGGCGATTCCTTCGCCGTATGCGAAACGAATTATTTGCAAGAAAGTCATGTTCGTAATGGTCAAGTGACCGGGCGAAGGGCGGATGAACTGCCCTTCGGCATCCGGCGCGGCGGCCTTAATGGTGGCCTCGAAGCTTTGCGCGCGCATTGAGACGACAAAACCAACAAAACAGCTAGGCGTAATGACCTCACGCCCCAGGCGTGTGTCGCGGGCATGATAGACCTCACCCTCACCTCCAGCGCCGATTTGTTTGAGGATTTGTACGCCAAGTTGTCTCCCGCCGTTAGTAGCATACTGTTTGATCGACTCTAACGCGAATGGCCCTCAAGCTCCCGGGATACGGCGATGTCGGAGGTTGCGCGGCTCCGGACGAGTAACGCGCCACTGGTACAAAGCTCTCCGGATTAGGCGGGGTAGGCAAGAGTCTGGTTGTGGGTTGACCGTTATGGGGCATTATCGGTAGCTGTCTGCGTCCTTTGAAACCAATCTCGAAGCTGCAAGGGATCCATCGTACAAGGGAACTTCATATGTTCAGGTGAGGCTGATTTCACGGGAGCAAGTCCCAGAACGCGGTTGGGAGCCCAAGTCCATTAGTCGGCATTGTGGCCGAAACGCCTAATGTTTAGCAAACTCGCGAAAGTCCTTTGGCCCGCTGATTGATATTATGTATCTCATGCGAATTGCTTTATTGGCGCTTACGCTGAGTGGCATCGCAGCGTTTGCTGAGCCCTGCCAAACACCGGCGCGTGTGGACGTGCTGACGCATCGCTACAATAACTCCCGTACGGGATCGAATCTTCAAGAGACCTGTTTGACTTGGGACAATGTGGGCTCGATTCGCAAGCTCTTCAGTTTTCAAGTGGACGGGCAGGTCTATGCCCAGCCGCTGGTTGTTACGAATTTTCCGATTCACGACACGACAACGGGCTTAACTCTGACCAGGAATGTCGTGTTCATTGCAACGATGAAGAATTGGATATACGCATACGACGCGGACGGACTAAACAAGCCCTCCGGCAACGTGCAGGTTCCGTACTGGGGCATGCAACTGACAATTCCGTATCCGGATGGCTCAACGAATATGATCTCCGCCCTTCCTTTACCTGTCAGTCGTATTCCTTGGGACGCGGGAGCAGCTCAATTCGGGCAGTTCAATATCGATCCGTGGGTCGGGATCACCAGTACACCGGTGATTGATCGCAACAACTCGACCATGTTCCTAGTGGCAAAAGTGGCGGCTCCGGCGTCTCGGTCATGCGATCAAATGGCATCCACGCCCGAGTGCCCCGTTGAAAATCGGATCTTCGCGATCAATATTGCCGATGGGTCGATCCGTTCTCAAGTCAGGATCGACCTTGGTACGCCGGAGGACCTCCAGGTAGACGACCCGGACGCCTGCGCGCCATACAATCTTCACGATCCTCGAAAAATGACGGCCACAAGGGACGACGCCAATCGCATTCATATGCAGCGCGCGGCATTGCTGCTTACCGGCGCAGCACCCGCGCTGCATATCTATCTGGGCTTCGGGTCCCATCAGGACGCCCCTTGCCCGATGTACCACGGCATGATGGTGAGGTTCAACTACGATACGGCTACGTCCATGCTGACGCAAAACAGAAACGCAAACAACCTGCATCCGTTTGCTTTCTTCGTGACAAGAAAAGGCGAAACGGACCCGCCGGTTCTGGGCGTCTTCCACCACGAAGATCAGCTCGGCAAAGGCGGGATCTGGCAGGCGGGGAACGGCCCTGCGGCCGATTCGTCGGGAAATATCTACTTCATGACGGGGAACGGGACCTACAATCCGGGTACTGAGTTCTCCGACAATATTCTCAAGCTGACTCCAGATCTCGACCAAAAGGTGGCCGGATATTTTGCGCCTCCGGACATTAAACTCCTGACTACAGACGTGCTCGATGTCGATCTCGGTTCTTCGGGTCCCCTCCTGATCCCTGGAACCCAGCAGGTGCTGGGAGGTGGGAAACAGGGCAAGTTATATTTGCTGAACACCGCCGCCGATGCGAACGGAAAGCTGCCTGCGGTGCAGGACTTTTGGGCCGCCAAAGGATGGTCTCCTTCCTGGACCCACCTGACCGTGAGAAAATTCGAGTTCTATTTCCCGATCAGTTTGTTGCTGCCTCTCTTTGCCACTGGCTATCACCACATCCACGGAGCGCCGGTGTATTGGGGTGCCCCGAACGAAACAAATCTGCCGAGTTCAGCGAAACGCGCTCTCTTTGTTTGGCCGGAACGTGACAAACTGCGGTCGTTTAGATATGCCGGAGAAAACGGCCAGGCCGGGAAGTTTATTGCGAAACCGGTAGCGACGGGACCCGACGCGCCGGGTGGAATGCCCGGTGGCACGTTGTCTATTTCGGCAAATGGCGTCCAGGACGGGATTCTATGGGCTTCGATCCCGTTGAATGATGACGCTTGGGTGCGAGTTGTGCGCGGCCGGTTGATGGCATTTAAGATTAATTCCGATGGAACCAGTCCAGATAAAACCAATCCCCATGGACCCGCAATAACACCCGCGTGGTCCTCCTATTGCGCTGACCCGCAAGACGATTTCTATTTCGGAAAGTATGTGCCGCCTGTTGTGGCGAACGGCCATGTCTATCTGGCGACGTTCTCCGGCTTCGTGTCCGTCTATGGTGTTCCCGATTCTGGGGCCAATCCAGCTCCGAGTCCGGATTGCAAGGTGCCGTCGGCGTCTAAAAAGAAGTGACGCGCGGGATGATTGTACACAGTCTAACATCCGGAGGTTAACCGATCCAGTGACGCGACTTCTGAGTTTTTCGCCGGTGCTCACGGCCGGATTCCTTGCGCTTTTGGTGGGATCGACGGTCAAAGGCCAGACCGGAAAGCAGAGGTCACAGACTCCGCGCGAGGCATTCCTTTCCGGCTCGATCGGCGCGGAATTCATGCCGCTCGCCGTTTTCCAGGTTTTGCCGGATCTCTTTCCGGATCAGATGCAACCCGGCGGCGCAGGGGCCGGCGATTGGATCGACCAGTTTGGATTCGTCCGCGGAGAGCAACTCGTCAAAGAAGGATTGCCTCTGGGATTCAATGTCACAAAGTTCCTACCCAAATCGGGAGGGCGGTCGCCGTTGCCTTGGGTCGGCTTCACCTGCGCCTTATGCCATACAGCGATCATCCGGGAATCCGAGGCATCTGGTGGCGTGGTCGTGTCGGGAATGGGTAACCCTGCGCTCGACTTGGTGCCGTTCGCTGATGCCATCAAGACGATGGTCCTCGACAAACGAATGACGGTTAAAAACATTGCCGCCGCATACCAGAAGAAATATGACAAGTCCATTTCCCTGATTGACAAGCTTTTCATCTCCCTATGGCTGAGTGGCGCGCGCAAGCAGATCCGCTCCGAAATCGCGATGCGCGGTTCCCCGTTCGGCGGGGCCAACCTCCGCAAGGCAGAACTGTTCCCGAGCGGTCCTGCGCGGATCATGGCCGTGAGAGAGACGGTTCGCAGGCTCGTTGACCAGACACCGATTCCCGACGGCGGCCCCTCGAAGTTGCCTTGCCTGTATGAAGAAGGGCGGCGGGAATGGGCACAATTCGATGGAAGCGTGCGGGACCCCTATACTCGTAACTCGATCGCTGCAATGGGGGTTGGCGCCACCGCACAAAACATGCGTAAGCCCGCCATACTCGACACCATTCGCCAATCGTACACGTATGTAGAGACCTTGGCAGGCCCGAAGTATTCCGAGGTTTTTCCCGCCCACCCGATCGAGCATGCCCGTGCGGAGCGCGGATCCGAGATCTACAGACAATACTGCGGCGACTGTCATGGCTGGCCGGGAGCCGCGCCCGGAACGTGGGTCGATGGAAAACGCCAGGGACAAATCATCTCCCTCGACGAAATCGGCACCGACCCGGGACGTGTGAGCGTGCGTTATTACGATGAGCTGGCAAAGCTGATTTTCGACTATTTCCCCGCCGGACATCCGCTCAAGCCAAAGCCGGGTGAGCTACGCCCAACGCATGGCTACATTACGACCCCGCTCGAATCTGTTTTCAGCCGCGCGCCCTTTCTCCACAATGGCAGTATTTCTAGCCTGGCCGAGTTGATCAATTTGAAACCGCGAAAGCGAGTATTTTATCGCGGACGAAATCTGTTCGATCCCTTCGATGTGGGGCTTCTTGTCAAGGATGACTCGGATTCGAGCCGATATTACCGCTTTGACACTCAGGAGCATGGCAATTCCAATCGTGGCCATGACTATCCATGGCCCTATCGTGGCTCAGGTTGGAGCGAAAACGCGCTTCGCGATCTTCTCGAGTACCTGAAAACCCTTTAATGGCCTCGCATATCACAGCTCAAAGCTGCTGTCGATTCCTCCCATGAAACGCCGTTCACGGAAGTCCAGCGACGTCACTTTCACTCGGATCCTAGTGGACAAGTAGCAGGCGCGAGCCCGCATCCCGCTCGTTAATTGGCATTATCGGAAAGCATCCCACGAGATCCAGGTCGACATAGCTTCCGGATACGCCGTCATCCAGGAGTTAGTCGCCGGCGTATGGAAACACAAGACCACTTCGAAGAGCTGCCGGGCTCGTCAGAGTGAAACCTCCCAGAAGCGGACTCCGTGCCAGCATCGCCGCGATCGGACCCTCGAGTTGAGGATTGCCTGGCAGGCCCTGTTTTATCTGGGTCTGGAGTCCCTTAAGCTGTTTCATACTGTCCGATAGCCCGAAGTTCATCGCGTCGCAAGCGTGATCCATTGCTCGCAGCGGCGAGCATGTTAGGATTGCACGGAGATCGAGCGAGGGAGTCTTCCACGGAGGCAGACATGACACGTTCTGCAGGAGTTGTTGCGATAGGCGCGGTGGTCGCGGCGATCATCGTCTGGGCATCGCCTTCGGTGTTTCCAACCGGCACAACCATCTACGATCCAGAAAAGGCGTGGAATGGGTTCACAGTTCTGTCGCCGCTTGCCGGAGACGTAGCGATTGTCATGGACATGAATGGCAATGTCGTGAAGCGCTGGGCAGGATACAACAGCTCTGCTGGCGGACCGGTGCGGGTTCTGCCGGGCGGTGTGGTGATCGGAGCTGCCGGGGCGAATGCGGGCAAGCAGGAATCACTCGCATTAATAGCGCGCGATTTTGAAGGGAAAGAGTTGTGGCGCGTCGACCACAACGAACAGCTTACGGGGCCCGGGGGCGCGATGACTTGGGCACTGCGGCAGCATCATGATTGGCAGCGCGAGGATTTTCCGGCCGGCTATTATTCGCCAAGTGCGACTCCCGGTGCTCCCCCAAGCACCGCCGCGAAAACGTTAGCGCTGACACACAGGACCCATGCTCAACCGGCGGTGGCAGAAGAAATGATGCTCGAGGACGACAGGCTCATCGAGCTGAACGCTGACGGGAGAGTCACGTGGGAATGGGTGATAAGCGACCACATCGAGGAGCTGCATTTCGATAAGGATGCTCGCGAGGCGATCCGTCGCGGCGGTGCGGTGCGGGGCGCGTTCGACTGGTTCCACATGAATTCGGCGACGTATGTGGGACCAAACCACTGGTATGACGAAGGCGACAAACGCTTCGCTCCAGAAAACGTGGTGATCAGTAGCCGGGCGGCGTCGATTGTGGCAATTGTGGCTCGGGATGGCAAGATTGTGTGGCAGATAGGGCCGGACTACAGTGCAACGCCGGAGTTGCGCGCGCTTCGCCAAGTGATCGGACAACATCACGCTCATCTGATCCCTAAGGGGCTGCCGGGCGCCGGGAACTTGCTGGTGTTCGACAACGGCGGCGCGAGCGGGTACGGACGGCCAAATGCAATCGCGTTGAACGGTCAGAACATCTATGCGCGGCCGACGTCGCGGGTATTGGAGATCGATCCGGTTACCTTAAAGCTGGTGTGGTCGTACACCTCACCGACGTTCTTCGCGACAAACATCAGCGGTGCGCAACGGCTCGCGAACGGGAACACGCTGGTCACGGAGGGGCCGGACGGACGGTTGTTTGAGGTGAATCAGGATGGCGTGATTGTGTGGGAGTACGTGTATCCGGTCTTCAGCGGCGGCGGTAAAGGTCGCCCGACGAATTCGGTGTATCGCGCTTACCGCGTGCCGTATGCTTGGATTCCACAGCTCGCTCGGCCGGTGGAGCAAGCGGTAACACCTCCTAAGATGGAAGAGTTTCGAGTGAAGTAGGCTCAGACCGAAGAGCGTTAGATTGGCCGAATTGCTCCCGAGTGGTCGGCTAACTGTCCATTACTTTTGTAATCGTTGGATCAGGCTTGCCTTATGGGATGGTCCACCGTCCCTGCTGAAGTGGTCGATTCTTCCCCGATAACTACTAATATCGGCACTAAGTGCGCTTGGCTTCCGATATTAGTAGTTATCTGGTCGATGTACCGCCTGAACTGCGGCGGCGGAACTACTTCAGGTTGGCGTATTCCGCCGTGACTTGCTTGAAAATCGGGAGGTCGTGGGCATCTTTCCACAGGTCGAGGAAATTCTGGTAGGCGGCCTTGGCTTTGGCGTCGTCGTGCGCCAGATGCCAGGCCCTGCCGATTTCCCGACGGGCCATCGCGGCTATGGGATCGACGAGCATGATCCCCCGATGAGCGATGATTTTCTGGAACTGGGCCGCAGCCTCGGCGCCCTTGCCCTCCCTGAGAAAAACTTCGCCGCGTACATACAGTGGGTACAAGGCGCCGTAGAAAGAATTGATGCTCATCGGGTTCACGGGGAGTTCATAGCGTTCGGCGGAAGCGAGTGCCTCTTCGGCCTTTTCCAGATGACCGTCTCTTAGCGCGGCAAGGGCGTGAAGCACTGGCAGGTATTGGGATTGAACCACCGTGTCTTGGGGAAACCGTCGATTCAGCTCGCTTGCCAGATTCTGCGATTGATCTGTATCTGGAAGCTCTGCCAGCGCAAACGCCACCGCAAATTCTACGTCGCGCCCGTTGGATAACTTCAGGGCGGCTTGTGCCCTCTCCCGCGCTTTCAATGGGTTTCCCAAACGGCTTTCGTAGATGGCGGCTGCGCCCTCAAATGTGGCTGCTCTCTCGTGATTCTCGGCCGCCCGGGCAAGAGCCACGGCGCTGTTTGACAGCTCGCGCGCTTGCTGCAAACGCCCCGAGTAAGCCGCTACCAAAGCCCGCCCGTGTGTTATCCAATCGTTCGTGTCAGGACGATTCTGGGCCAGTTGGACCTGCTGCTCCATGGTTGCCGTGTCTCTCGACAGGAACGCCGTAAAGTAACGGATAAGGATGAGCTGAGCCGGCTGGAGCTTGCGGTCCCATGCCGCTGCAATCGTCTCATTGGCTTTCTCCGGGTGTTCGAGAATAAGGTAGTCCAACGCTTGGCTGACGTAGCCGAAGGCGGAATCGGGATCGACCGCGATCGCTTTCGAGGTCTCTTCCAGCGATGCTTCATAACGCCCGGTGCTGCGTAGGCCCATGGACAAGAACGTGTGGGCCCGCACGTCGCGCGGGTAGGTTTGTGCCCAGGATTCGGCAATCTCCGTCGCCTTTTCCAGATTGCCGGTCACGTCCTGCTCATAGTTGATGGAGATGAAAAACTTTTCCGGATCACTGGCGCGATTGCGCAATTCGTAAGCCTTTTGGATGCTGTCTGACGCGAGCGCCCGTTCGCCGATATTGCCATATGAGCGGCCGAGATGGGCCGAAGCCAGCGCGAAACTCGGGTCCAAATCGACCGCTTGCTTAAACAGGGGAATCGCCGCGCCGCTCCCCTTCGAAATGTTTACCGCCTGAGCCGCGCTGTACGCCTGTAGCGCTTCGAGTGAAGCGGTGGTCGCCTCGATGAGCGGAATTTCATGCTCCTTCACTTTCGCGAGAGACTCGCCGGCTTTCCTCCGGAATCTGCCCGCGATCTGGCTGAGTGCGTTCAGGACTTCTTCCTTCTTCGCCACTTGCAACTGTTCTTCGTCGATCATGCTTCCATTACGGCAGTTCTTTGCACGGAAGCCCAATACATACTGCGTGCCGACGGGCGCTAGTGAACCCTCCAACACGGCCGCGCTACCGCTGCGCACGCAAACCTCCTGGGCAATTGCCGGAGTAAGTTTCGCATCCGGTGATTGCTTCATCAGCTCTAACATTTTGCGGATGCTCTGATCGGAAATCATGCTCAGGAACGGGGATTGTTCCAGCTCCGCGGCCATCCCTTGGCGCAGTGAATCGTCAAAAACCGGGTCAGTGGTAGTGTTCTTGAAGTCGGCGAGGACGATGGTGTCCTGATCCGTGAGAACAGTTGCACGAAAGTGCTGCTGCCACACAAAGAAAACGCCCAGAGCAATCACGATGGCAGTTGCGGCGACCAGGGCATAGGGCACCAGAGGCATGCGCCTCTGCCGTGCAGCGCCAGGACTCGATCCCGCCTGCAGCCGCTCCAGATCTACGCGCAGTTCCGCGGCAGAGGAGTAACGCAGGGTACGATCCTTTTCAAGGAGCTCGTTAATAATCTGTTCCAGCGCATCCGGGACCTTCGGATTGCGTGCCTGCGCGGAAGCGGGGGCGTTGTTCAAAAGAGCGTCGAAGATGATCGGGGAGGTCGGACCATCAAACGGGCGCGCTCCGGTCACCATCTCGTACAGAACCACGCCTAACGACCACAAGTCACTACGCTTATCCACAGGCTGGCCGCGGGCTTGTTCCGGCGACATGTATGCGACCGTGCCCATCGCCGAACCAGGCTCCGTGAGCATATCCACGGTCAGCGCATCCGTGTCTGTCGGCTGGTTGTGCTTGGCTAAGCCGAAATCGAGCACCTTGGCGTTGCCGCGATCGGTTACAAAAATGTTGGCTGGCTTGATGTCGCGATGGATGATCCCTTTCGCATGTGCTGCGTCCAGTGCGTCGGCCACTTGAATGCTCAGCGCCAGTGCGATCGAGATATCCAGAGGTTTACTTCCGATATGCTCACGCAGCGTCTTGCCATCTAGCAATTCCATCACCAGGAAGGGATGACCCGCCGCTTCACCCACATCGTGGACCACGCAGATATTGGGATGATTGAGCGCCGAAGCGGCACGCGCCTCGCGCTGGAAACGCTCGCGCGCTTCTTCCGTTGCAAAGGATTGCGGGAGAACTTTGACGGCTACTTCGCGTCGGAGCCGGGTGTCCAGGGCACGATAAACTTCGCCCATGCCTCCTTTGCCAATGGGCGCAAGGATCTCGTAAGGGCCGAGTCTGTCGCCGAAAGAAAGCGGCATGTTAGTGAATCAGTTAAGTTTAGCTGATTAGGAAGCACTTAGCCCTTGGATGACGGCGTATCCCAGATACTATCTTCACCCAGGTTCCGTTTGAAGCTTCCGTTAATGGTACATATCGTTCCTGAAGGTCAGGCCAAATCCGTGTTCTAAGGGCCTCTTGTTAAGCCTGTTAGCGCATTAGAAACCCGAAAATTTCTCCTCGCACCGTAAAAACCCGCACTCCGGCGCGTCTTGTAGTTCGTAAGACCGCGCAAGGACATCGCCACCATCACCTTGCAGTAGAGGAGAACTTCATGAAGAGGATTTCGATTCTATTCACATGTCTACTGTGTCTGCTGCAGGGAGCAGTGGACGTTTCTGGCCGGTGGTCTGGAACCATAGGTCTCGCCGCTGGCGAGGGCTCCCAGCCAATTCAGCTGGTCCTGCACCAGGATGGGACTAAATTGACCGGGACCGTCGGTCCCAGCGCCGAGATACAGCCAGTATCACTTCAAGACGGGAGTGTCCTCAGTGGCGTTGTGCATTTCAAATATGAACGATTCGGTGTCTTCACTTTCGACCTGACACTAAACGACAATCGTCTAAGCGGCCACAATGTGCCGCTGGAAGGCCAGCCGAGTGTGACGATTTCGGTCGAGCGCGTCGCCGACTAGGAACTTACCGATAAATACGAATTAACGGGCGACAATCTACTGCCTGCGGCAGGTCAGCGATTATCCACACCGCCCCAGTACTATAATTGTGACGAAGAATTGTGCGCCACAGCTCCTTTCTCGCGCTTCCTGCAGTATTAGCCATCGCCGCCGCCCAAGCCCAACCCCCCGCCGAGCTGCTCCAATTCGAAGTCGCCTCGGTCAAGCTGGTCGATCCCCCCATGGGACCCCACGCCGTAGGCCTCCGCGTCGAACACGGAATCGTCACCTTGCAAGGCGCTACGGTTCGCCAGATCATCGTGCAAGCCTACGCCGTCCAGCGAGTCCTTGTAATGGATGGACCCACTTGGTATGACGATGATCAGTACGACATCTTCGCCAAATCCCCCACCGCGGATGCGACGCCCGCCGAGATCCGCACCATGCTTCAGAACCTCCTGGCTGATCGCTTCCAGCTCTCCATCCACCGCCGCATCAAAGAAGTGACCGTCTATTCACTCACCATCGCAAAGAACGGATCGAAGCTCGCCGATCCCTCCCCCGACCAAGTCTCCAATGTTGCGGTGGACGATCGCGGCGGCGTAGTCTTCCAAAACGCCACTTTGGCGGGCCTCGTCAATACGCTCGCGAACATCCTAGACCTGCCCGTTCTCGACAAGACCGGCCTTAATGGTCGCTATACCTACAAATTCAACCCCAGGTCGGATCCCTCCGGCCCCTCTCTCTTCACCGCAATCGAGGAGCAACTCGGCCTCAAGCTGGAATCCGGCAAAGCCCCCGTCGAAGTCCTCCAAGTCGATCACGTCGAACGGCCCTCCGCGAATTAGCTTGGCCCTCAACTCGAGAACCTAAAGATCGGTGCTGTTGGTGACAGCAAGCTATTGCGATGACTTGGAACCTTCCGATAATGCCCCATAATGGTCGCTTGGCTCGGAGCCGAGTTTTTCCATGCCTCCTTAATCCCGGGCTTTGTACGAGGGGCGCGTATCACAGGCACCATGTCCTTTTGATCGGCTAAACTTAGCTGATCCCTCAATGCCCCTTTCAGCAGGCGAAAAGCTCGGCCCCTACGAAATCCTCTCACCCATCGGCAGGGGCGGCATGGGCGAGGTGTGGAGGGCCCGCGATACGCGGCTCCATCGCATCGTGGCTCTTAAGCAGCTCAATGGCCAACACACCAACCGCTTCGAGCAAGAGGCGCGGGCCATTGCGGCGCTGAATCATGCGCATATTTGCCAGATTTACGATGTCGGTCCGGACTTCCTGGTGCTGGAATACGTAGAGGGCGCGCCGATCGGCGGTCCTATGGCAACTGCCGACGCCCTGCGTGCGGCGCTGCAGATTGCGAGCGCGCTCGAAGCTGCGCACGCCAAAGGGATTCTGCATCGAGACTTGAAGCCGGGCAATATCATGATGACCGCGGCTGGCGCGAAGCTGCTCGACTTCGGACTGGCGAAACGAATTACGGACGAAGACGCAACACACACTATCGGGATCTCCGGCACGCCTGTGTATATGTCGCCGGAACAAGCCGAAGGAAAGCCGCTCGATGCCCGCTCTGACATATTTAGCTTCGGCGCCGTTCTGTATGAAGTCGTGGCCGGGCGGCGCGCGTTCGACAATCTGGTAGCGGTGCTACGGGATGAGCCTCGAATGCTCGATTCTCCTCTGGCCGGCATTGTCAGCCGTTGCCTTGCCAAACGGATCACGGAGCGTTTCCAGACCATCGCGGATGTGAAGGGTGCTCTAGAGCGTTTGCTTGCGAAGCCAATGGACCAGCGGCCCTCGATTGCTGTACTGCCATTCGCCAATATGGGCGGTAACAAGGAAGAGGAGTACTTCAGCGACGGGCTCGCCGAAGAGATTATCAACGCGCTGACCAAGGTATCTGGCCTTCGCGTAATCGCGCGGGCTTCCGCATTTCGTTTCCGGGGAGAACCGGATCTGCGCAAGATCGGCGATACCCTGCGAGTACGCACTTTGCTTGAAGGTAGCGTCCGCCGCGCCGGTAATCGCCTCCGTGTGACGGCGCAATTGGTCAATATTGAAGATGACTCCCCAATTTGGTCGGAGCGGTATGACCGTGAACTGGCGGACGTCTTTGTTCTACAGGATGAGATCTCGTTGGCGATTGTGGACGCTTTAAAGGTCCAACTGGTCGGAAGTCCCAACCAACCGCAGGGCCCGCATACCTTGGTCAGGCGAAAGACGGCGAATCCTGAAGCGTTTCAAGCATGTTTGGAAGGTCGCTATCAGTTCCTTCAATACACGGTGGAAGGAATCCGACGCAGCCAAAGCTTGTTCGAACGTGCAATCGAACTCGACCCGAATTACGCCGACGCCTACGGGGCCCTAGCGGAATACTTCATTTATCGGACCCTGTACGAGTCGGTGCCAACCATGGAGGCAGCTCCGCAAGCGCTGGCCGCGGCGGACCGTGCCGTCGCGCTGGACCCCAATGAGGCGAGCGGGTACATGGCGCGCGCCCTAATCCGGGGCCTTTTTCACCATGATTGGATGGGTGAGGGCCCAGATTTAGAAGCAGCGCTACGACTTAGTCCCGAGTCTCCGTTTGTTCGCTATCGGCGAGGGATCTGGTATCTCTTGCCATTGGGACGGATTGAAGAAGCGGTCGCAGAGGTACAACGGGCTATTGAATCGGACCCGTTGTCGCTGGTCGCTCGGGGAGTCGAATGTTTCGTTCTAAGCGTCGCGGGTCGCACCGAGATGGCTCTCCGGCGGTCGCGCGCTTGTCTGGAAATGTTCCCCAACAGCTTTCTCGCGGCATTCCTGGCCGGAGGTGCAATGGCAGGTTGCGGCGCCCCTGCGGATGCCGCGGTTGCATTGTCGCAAGCCATGATAGCGAATCCCGGAAATCCGTGGCTTCGGGTTATCTTGGCGGGCATCTACACAAGTCTCGGCAGTCGGGAGGAGGCTTGTAGAATCGCGGCGGAGTTTGAGGAAGAATCGCAAACGCACCATGTACCTTCCTTAGTCCGAGGGATGGCGCAGGCGGCCGCAGGCGATTTGAATGCGGCATTCCATTGGCTGGATGTGGCGTGCGACGAACGTCAGGTGTGGCTAATGGCGGTTCTGCTTATGCCGCTGTACCGAACCATTCTGGATGACCCACGCCGCAATGCCCTGCTGCGCAAAGCGAATGTAGCGGCGCGCTAAGTACGTGGCTTTGAGCGTGTAGTGAATTCGAAATTTGGGCGAGCCTACGAGACGCCCTAATCTGGCAGCGATTCGTTGGATAGTCGATGTGTGGTCGGCCACTCATACATTGGTTGGAAAACGCCCGGGATGGGAAGTTTCGCGGGTGGCTAGTCGAGAAGCTTCCAATAATGGTGGACATCAGGCTGTCTCGGGCGCACAGTGTCCGGATTCGGGGGTCACCCAGGACCTCTCCACTTCTTGACGGCGGTCAACCGCGCTTCTCTTCAATCCACCCACTGTTACAGCTAGTAGACTAACTACCACCTAGCATGGTAGTATGTCTACTACCATGCTAGGGAAACTCGAGTTACTACAAGGAACCCTCGACCTACTTATTCTGCGAACCCTTCAGTGGGGACCTCAGCACGGCCACGGTATCGGCCAGGCTATTCGCGCGCGGTCAGACGATTTGCTCCAGGTGGAGCACGGCAGCCTGTATCCGGCCCTCCATCGCCTCCGTCGTGAGGGTTGGATCGAATCCGAATGGGGCATTACCGACAATAATCAGCGGGCTAAGTTCTATCGCCTGACTGCGGCTGGTAAACAACAGTTGGCCGCTGAAGAATCCCGGTGGAAGCTCTTTGTAAAGACGGTGGGTCGCGTACTTCGCTCGCAGGAATAAGCACATGTGGAAACGAGTTCTATGGTGGTGGCGGCGCAAGCAGGAGAGCGAGGAGCTGGATGAAGAGTTGAGGGCGCACCTCGCTATCGAGGCGCGCGAATGGTCGGCCAAGGGAATCGGCCCGGAGGAGGCGCGGCTCGCGGCCCGGCGCTTGTTCGGGAACCAGGCGCGCATAGCGGAAGAGACACGCGACGTTTGGCGCATCGTATCACTGGAACAGCTGTGGCAGGATGTCCGGCATGGGGTGCGCGCTCTTCGGCACACTCGCGGATTCACCGCCATCGCGCTCCTGACGCTCGCGATCGGGATTGGAGCTAATACCGCGATCTTCAGCGTTGTGAACAGCGTTTTGATCCAGCCTCTGCACTATCCCGAGGCCGGGCGGCTGGTGGCGGTCTGGCAGGTGGCGCCGGGCTTACCCAACTTCACCGGAAACCTCAACTGCGCGCCCACGATGTACTTCACCTACCGTGAGCAGAACCGCACTTTCGAGAAGTTCGGCGTGTGGTCAACCGGCAGGGCGAGTATTACGGGCGTGGGGGATCCCGAACAACTCCACGTCGTGTTTGTGACCTATGGCGTGCTGGATGCGCTGGGCGTGCAGCCCGCTGTCGGGCGCTCGTTTTCCGAGGCCGACGATGCACCCGGGACTGAAGAGACGGTGATCCTGAGCGACTGGTACTGGCATGAGCGGTTCGGCGGCAACGCGTCGGTAGTGGGCAGCATGCTGCAAGTGGATTCGAGGCCACGCCGCGTGATCGGCGTGATGCCTAAGGATTTCGAGTTTCCAGGCAACCTGCCGGAGCTCTTTATGCCCGAGCGCCTGGAGCGCAGCAAGCTGTTCTTGGGTAACTTCGGTTACACGGGCCTGGCGCGGCTCAAGCCGGGCGTGACCCTCGAGCAGGCGAACGCGGACCTCGCCCGCATGATCCCGATCTGGGTGGACTCCTGGCCGCTCCCGCGGGGATTCAACAAAGCGTTTTTTGTCAATGCCCGTTTGGCGCCGAGGATTCGCGCGCTGAAGGAAGACGTGGTGGGCGACATCCAGCAGGTGCTGTGGGTCCTGATGGGAACCATCGGACTGGTTCTGCTGATCGCCTGCGCCAACGTCGCCAGCCTGCTGCTTGTGAGGGCGGGAGGTCGGCAGCAGGAGTTCGCGATTCGCGCCGCTCTGGGTGCCGGGTGGGGCCGCATCGCGCGCGAGCTGCTGATCGAGAGCCTGACTCTCGGAGTGCTGGGCGGCGTCATCGGGCTGGGGCTCGCT
>Ga0207711_10000812_pt1 | contig 30626 bp, 20 predicted proteins | sample KBSS34metaG_FD_184401 | JGI IMG/M metagenome (GOLD analysis project Ga0207711, IMG submission 184401) | Switchgrass rhizosphere microbial communities from Kellogg Biological Station, Michigan, USA - KBS S3-4 metaG (SPAdes) (version 2) | ecosystem: Host-associated > Plants > Roots > Rhizosphere... | reverse complement strand
GCCGTGCTCTTGCTGGCATCCGTCACCGCGGCGTCCGCCCTCGCCGTCGACGCCGCCTCCGAGGCCGCGGCGGACTTCGAGCGTCTTCGCTCGCTCGTCGGCCGGTGGCACGGCACCATCGAGTGGACGGGCGCGCGCACGGACAAGGGGGAGATGGACGCGGAGTACACGCTGACCGGCCACGGCACGGCCGTCGTCGAGAACCTCGTCTCGGGCGGCGAGACGGTCATGACCAGCGTCTACCACCGCGACGGGCCGACGCTGCGGATGACGCACTACTGCGGCGTGGGAAACCAGCCGCGGCTGCGCGCGGAGCCGGCGGACCCCGCGCATCCCGAGCGGCTGCGCTTCGTCTTCGTCGACGCGACGAACCTCGGCGACCCGCCGGGCCCGCACGTGGACGGGGTCGAGCTGCGCTTCCTCGATGCCGCGCACGCGGAGCTGTTCTTCCACTTCACGAGCGCGAAGGGCGACAGCCTGGAGCGGATCGCGCTGACCCGGGCAGCGCCCGCACCGCCCGCGCGTTAGGCGCGGAACCGGAGGCTCTGCGTCCCGATCTGGATCAAATCGCCGTCCGCGAGGACCTGCTCCTTGACCTTCTTGCCGTTGACGTAGACGCCGTTGTTGGAGTCGAGGTCGACGATCCGAAACCCGTCGGGGCCTAGGGCGATCTCGGCGTGGCGCCGCGAGACCTCGGTGAAGGGGAGCTCGATCTCGCACTTGGGATGCCGGCCGATCGTGTTGGTGCCGGATCGAAGCGCGAAGACTCTCTCCTCCTTCCCGTCGACGATCCGGACGGCGCGCGCGGCGGACGCGACGACGGTGTCCTGCGAGGAGGGGGCGCGGGTCACCTGCGTGGTCACGGGCGTGCGCGGGTTGGACGGACGCCGCGCCGGAGGCGGAACCGGAGGCGGCGGCCCGGCCTTGTCGGGCGGCAGGATCCGCGTGGCGTCGTCGGCGGCCGAATCGGCGGGGGCCTCGAGCTCCGCCTCCGAGCGGAACGCCCGGCGGAACTGCTCGCGCATCCGCTCGATCTCGTCGGCCCACGCCTTGCGGTCGGTCAGGTCCCGCTGGCACGCGGCCAGGCGCGTCGCGAATTCCGCCTCCGGGTACTCGCCGAGGGAGTTGCGGAACTCCAGCTCCTCCTTGGCGAGCCCGGTCTCCTGGAGGCTTCGCTCGGCGTCGGACTGGAACGCGCGGAGCTTGGCGTACTCCTCGCGGGCGCGCTCCCGCAGCGGACGGGCCTCCGTCTCGAGGGCCTCGAGGCGCGTCGCGTAATCGCGCCGGACGCGCTCGAAGACCGCCGGCGAGACCGTTCCGCGGCTCGACTCCATCTTCCCGAGCCGCTCCCGGAAACGGTCCTCCTCCTCGCGGATGCGCGTGAGCTCGCCGATCGCGGAGGTGTCGATCTGTTTCAGGTCGTCAGGCATGCGTGCGGCCCGGAGACCTCGCGCGTCTCCTCGCCGCGAAGAAGCTAGCAGGCCGCCCGCGACGGGTCAACGGCCCGGGCGATCCCTTACCAGATCTGGCACCTCGGCTCGCGGATCATCACGACTCCGGGCGTGCAGGCGAACGCCTTGGCGAACTCGGACATGTTCGAGGCCGTACCGACCGCGCGGTACTTGCCCAGGGGATGCTCGTTGGTCGCCGCCAGCAGGCGCGCGTACTCCGGCCGGTGGTTGGACGCCCAGATCCGGCCCCACGAGACGAAGAACCGCTGGTCGGCCGTCAGCCCCTCGATCGGCGGCGGAGTCGGCTTGCCCTCGAGGCTCTTCTTGTACGCCCGGTAGGCGATGGTCAGGCCGCCGAGGTCCGCGATCGACTCGCCCTGCACGAGCTGGCCGTTCTGGTGGACGTCGGGCTCGATGAAGTAGCCGTCGAACTGGTCGATGATGCACTTCGCCCGCGCGTCGAAGTTCTTCGCGTCCTGCTCGGTCCACCAGTCCGTCTGGTTGCCCTTCGCGTCGAACTTGCGCCCGGAGTTGTCGAAGCCGTGCGTGATCTCGTGCCCGATGACGGCGCCGATGCCGCCGTAGTTGATCGCGTCGTCCCCCTCCGGGTAGAAGAAGGGAGGCTGCAGGATTCCGGCCGGGAACGTGATCGCGTTCTTGGCCGGGTTGTACGACGCGTTGACCGTCGGCGGCGTCATGCCCCAGTCGCTCTTGTCGCGGGGCTTGCCGATCTTGCCGAGGTCCCTCTTCCACTCGAACTGGCTCGCCGCGAGCACGTTCGACCCGTGGGACGCGCGCGTGATCGCGAGCGTCGAGTAGTCGCGCCACTTGTTGGGGTAGCCGATCCGGGTGTCGAACGCGGCGATCTTGGTGAGCGCGGCCTTCTTCGTGTCCTCGCCCATCCAGTCGAGCGTCTTCACGTCGTCCGCGAGCGCGGCGAGGAGGTTCCGGACCATCTCGTCCGCCCGCTGCTTGGCCTCGGGCGAGAAGTGCTCCTTCACGTAGATGCGGCCGAGGGCCATCCCCATCGCGTTGTCCGTCGCCGTGACGCAGCGCTTCCAGCGCGGCTGGATCTCGGGCACGCCGGAGAGGATCTTGCCGAAGAAGGCGAAGTTCTCGTCCACGAACCGCTTGGGCAGCGACGGCGCGGCGGCGGAGACGAGCCGCCACCGCAGGTACGACTTCCACACCGGCAGCGGCTCGGAGCGGAGCAGCCCGTCCGCCGTCTTGAAGAAGTCGGGCTGCCAGACGTTGACGGCGACCGCCGGGTCGACGCTCTGTTCCGCGAAGTACTTCGTCCACTCCAGGTTGGGGTTCGCCTTCGCGAGCTCGGCGACCGAGGTGGGGTGGTGCGTCTTGTCCGGGTTGCGGATGTCGACGTTGCTCTGCGAGGCCTCCGCGAGCCTCGTCTCGAGGCCGAGGACCGCCTTCGCGTCGCTCGCGGACTTCTCCGGCTTCGTGCCCGAGAGCTCCAGCATCTTCGCGACGTGCGCGAGGTACTGGTCGCGGAGCTTGACCGACTTCTCGTCCTTCTTGAGGTAGTAGTCCCGCTCGGGGAGCCCCAGCCCGCCCTGGAGCGCGGCGGCGATGACCCGGGAGGAGTCCTTGCGGTCCTCCTCCGAGCCGAACTGGAAGAGCACGCCGACGCCCATCGGCTGGAGGCGGCCGATCTCGGCGCGCAGCGAGGAGACGTCCTGGATCGCGTCGATCCGGGCGAGCTCCGGCTCGATCGGCGCGACGCCCTTCTGCTCGATCGCCGCCTCGTCCATGCAGGCGCCGTAGTAATCGCCGAGCTTGCGCTCCTCGGAGCCGGCCGGCGCGGCCCTGTCGGCGGCCAGCCGCTCGAGGATGTCCCGCAGGTCGTTCTGATTGCGCTGGCGCAGCTCGTCGAAGGTGCCCCAGCGCGGCCGGTCGGCGGGAATCGGGTTCTTCTCGAGCCATCCGCCGTCGGCGTACTGGTAGAAGTCCACGCAGGCGTTGGCGCCGGTGTCCATGTCGGCGACGTCGAGCGTCCGCTGCCGGGCGCTCGTGCTCGTGCTCATGCTCATGCTCATGGAAGTCGGAGACGGCGACCGGGGGCCGTCCGGCGCTTCGGGCGATGCCCCGAGGACCATGACTCCGAGAGCGCCCGCGGACAGGAGACGGAACAGAGCTCGAGTTCGCACGAAGCCTCCTTGGAGCGGGCACACCTTCGCGCCCGCGGATACGGGATCATACGTAGGACCCGTCGGCGTGTTGGGACTTCGGAACTAGAATTCTAAGCTCCGATGTCCCTTCCGGTCGGAACCCGACTGGGTCCGTACGAGATCCTCGCGCCTCTCGGCGCCGGCGGGATGGGGGAGGTGTACCGGGCGCGGGACACCCGGCTCGGCCGCGAGGTGGCGATCAAGGTTCTGCCCGCGAGCCTGCGCGAATCGCCGGACGCCCTCGCGCGGTTCGAGCAGGAGGCCAGGGCCGTCGCGGCGCTCTCGCACCCCAACATCCTCGCGCTCCACGACTTCGGGCAGGCCGAGGGCGTCGCCTACGCGGTCGCCGAGCTCCTGGAGGGCGAGACCCTCCGGCAGCGCCTGGCGCAGGAAGCCCTGGCGCCGCACAAGGTGGTCGAGGTCGGCATCGGCATCGCCGAGGGACTCGCGGCGGCGCACGCGAAGGGGATCGTGCACCGCGACCTGAAGCCCGAGAACGTGTTCCTGACGACCGACGGCCGCGTGAAGATCCTCGACTTCGGCCTCGCGCGGGTCGGAGGGCCCACGCCCCCTGCCGAGGAGTCCACCGTTCCGACCTCGGCGCCGTCCGCGACCGAGTCGGGAGTCGTGATGGGAACCGTGGGCTACATGTCTCCCGAGCAGGTGAAGGGGCGCCCGGCCGACGCGCGCAGCGACATCTTCGCGTTCGGCTGCGTCCTCTACGAGATGGTCGCGGGACGGCGGGCCTTCGCCGCGCCCACCGCCGCCGAGATCACGGCGGCCATCCTGAGAGACTCGCCCGACATGCCGGCGTCCCCGGCTCCCTTGAGCCGAATCCTCCGGAGGTGTCTCGAGAAGAGCCCGGACGAGCGGTTCCAGTCGGCGCGTGACCTCGCGTTCGCCCTGAGGGAGGCCTCGGCCCCGCCGGCCGCCGCCGCCCGGGTGGATGGGCCGTCACCTCGGCGGCGCCTCTGGCCGGCGGTGCTGCTGGCCGCCGTCGCGCTCCTCGCCGCGGTCCTCCTCGCGCGGCATCGCGCGGGCGGTTCGAGCGGGAGAATCGAGTCGCTCGCCGTGCTGCCGCTGGTGAATCTCTCGGGCGATCCGAACCAGGAGTACTTCGCCGACGGCATGACCGAGGAGCTCATCACGGCGCTCGCGAGGATCGGCTCGCTGCGGGTCACCTCGCGGACCTCCGTGATGCGATACAAGGGCGCCGCCAAGCCCATGCCCGAGATCGGGAAGGAGCTCGGAGTCGATGCCGTCGTCGAGGGCTCCGTCGCCCACTCGGGCTCGCGCGTCAAGATCACGGCGCAGCTCATCGACGCGGCCAGGGACCGCCACCTCTGGGCGGACTCCTTCGAGCGGGACGTCAAGGACGTCCTCGCGCTTCAGGGCGAGGTCGCCCGAGCCATCGCCTCCGAGATCGGCGTCCGGCTCACCGCGCAGGAGCGCGACGGCCTCACGAGCCGGAAGACCGTCGATCCGGCCGCCTACGAGCTGTACCTGCAGGCGCAGTTCCACATGGGGAAGGCGACGGCTCCCGATTCGCGCAAGGCGCTCGCGTATTTCCAGGAGGCGGTCGCGAAGCAGCCGGACTACGCCCTGGCGCACGCCGGCCTCGCTAACGCCTACGAGCGGCTCGCGAGCTCCGCGTACAACGTGCTCGCGCCGAGGGAGGCGTTCCCGGCCGCGAAGGCGGCGGCGCTGCGGGCCCTGGAGCTCGATCCCTCGGTCGGGGAGGCGTACACCTCGCTCGCCTGGGACAGCTTCATCTACGATCACGACTTCCCGGCCGCGGAGAGCCGGTACCGGCAGGGGCTCCGCCTCAGCCCGAACTTCGCCGACGGGCACCGGTCGTTCTCGATCTTCCTCGTTCGGATGAGCCGCTTCGACGAGGCCGTCCGCGAAGTGACGCGCGCGCACGAGCTCGACCCGCTGTCGCTCGAGGGGAACATCGCGCCGGGCTTCATTCTCCACCACGCGCGGCGCAACGAGGAGTCCCTCTCGTACTTTCGGCACGCGCTCGACATGGACGAGAACTTCGCCCGCGCGCACTGGGGGCTCGGGCTCTCGCTGACGTCGTTGAAGCGGCTGGACGAGGCCATCGCCGAGCTCCGCAAGGCCGTCGAGCTCTCGCAGGGGAGCGGCGCGCAGCTGGGATCCCTGGGCTACGCCTACGCCGCCGCCGGCCGGAGGGCGGAGGCCCTCGAGGTGGCGCAGCGGCTCCAGGCGATCGCGAAGGAGCACTACGTACCGCCCGGAGCCGTGGCTCTCGTGTTCTCCGGCCTCGACGATGCCGATGCGGCCATGCTCTGGCTCGAGCGGGCGAACGAGGAGCGCGACCCCTGGGTCACCGGAATTCAGATCGAGCCCATGTTCGACCCGATTCGCACCGACCCGCGCTTCCAGGATCTCGTGCGCCGGGTGGGCCTGCCGCACTGAGGCGGCGGCCTCTCCGGTCAGCCGGGATCGCATCCCGTGCCTGTAGGATGCGGGGACGATGCGCCTCCGGCCCGCTCCCGCTCCCGTCGCCGCCTGTGCGGCCGCTGCGGCCCTGCTCGTCGCGGCGGCGCCGCCGGCCGCGGCCCGCCAGGACGCGCGGGAGCCGAAGGCGCCGATCGTCGCGCGGATCGATCGCGCCGAGCTCGCCGGGCGCGTGAAGGCGGAGATCCTGCACGCGTGGAAGGGCTACGAGCGCTACGCGTGGGGCCACGACGAGCTGAAGCCCGTCAGCCGGACCGGATACGACTGGTACGGCGAGTCGCTTCTGATGACGCCGGTCGACGCGCTGGACACCCTCTGGATGGCCGGGCTGACCGGAGAGGCCGACCGCGCGAAGCGGCTCATCCTCACCCGGCTCTCGTTCGACCGGAACCTCACCGTCAAGAACTTCGAGATCACCATCCGCCTCCTCGGAGGCCTGCTCTCCGCGTATCAGCTGACGGGCGACGCGGGTCTCCTGCGTCTCGCCGAGGACCTCGGCACGCGCCTCTTGCCGGCGTTCGACTCGCCGACCGGCATGCCCTACATGTACGTGAATCTGAAGAGCGGCAAGGCCAGCGGCGCGCGCACGAACCCCGCCGAGATCGGCACGCTGCTGCTCGAGTTCGGCACGCTCTCGAAGCTGACCGGGAAGCCCGTCTTCTACGAGAGGCCCAAGCGGGCGCTCCTCGAGCTCGCGAAGCGGCGCTCGGCGATCGGGCTCGTCGGGGACGAGATCGACGTCGAGACGGGCCAGTGGACCGGCAAGGCGAGCCACGTCGGGGGCGGCATCGATTCGTACTACGAGTACCTCATCAAGAGCGCGCGTCTCTTCGGCGACGCCGACTGTGCGCGCCTCTGGGGCGAGAGCCGCGTCGCCCTCGACCGCTACCTCGCCGACGACCTCCCGACGGGCCTCTGGTACGGACAGGCCGACATGGACACGGGAGAGCGCACGGCGACCGAGTTCGGCGCGCTGCACGCGTTCCTGCCGGCGGTCCTCGCGCTCGCGGGCGACGTCCCCCGCGCTCGCCGGCTGGAGGACTCCTGCTTCAGGATGTGGAACCTGAAGGGCGTCGAGCCCGAGTCGATCGACTACCGGACGATGAAGATCCTGTCGCCCGGATATCGGCTCCGGCCCGAGATCATGGAGTCGAACTACTACCTCTACAAGGCGACGGGCAACGCGCGCTACCTGGACATGGGCCGCACCTTCCTCGAGGCTCTCGTGCGGCGATGCCGGACCGACGCCGGGTTCACCGTCCTGACCGACGTCGTGTCGCGGCAGCAGGGCGACCTGATGCCGAGCTACTTCCTGGCCGAGACGCTGAAGTACCTGTACCTGCTCTACGCGCCGGCCGAGACGCTCGACCTCGATTCCGCGCAGCAGCCGATCGTCCTCAACACGGAGGCGCACCCGCTCCGGAAGACGTGGTAGCGAGTCGGCGGCGAGATTCCGGCGAGTCGTCCGGACGGCTCGCCGGTCGAGAAAACCGCGTGTCGCGCGCTACGCCGAGGGCCGCGGACGACGGACGATCTCGGGCTCCTGCCAGGTTCGGCGGGCGCCCTTGAGGGGCCTCCCGCACCTCCGGCAATGCGTGCGGATGAGCAGGCTCGGAATCTGGCTCTGGCCGCAGTGCGGACACCGCTCCGGCTTTGGATCCTCGGGCATGTTCGGCCTCCGCCGGGAGTCGGAGCAAGGAGCGTGCCTCGGCGGCGGAGGGGCGGCGCACCGCGGATGTAGGATGCGCGGCAATGCTCCCGGACTCCGCGAGGGCTTCCTCCGCGTGTCGCATGACGGAGGCCGCGTGACGGCCGGACTGCGTATCCGCCCCGCCCGGGCGGAAGACGCGGCGTGGATCCTCCCGATGTCCCCGCGGCTGCACGACTTCGGGCCGCCGCCGTTCCGGCCGCGCGATCAGATGGACCGTGCGGTCGCCGCCGACATCGCCGCGGGCCTCGGATCCTCGGACCCGGGAATCGCGGTCCTCGTCGCCGAGGACGAGGCGTCGGGCCGGCCGCTCGGGTTCGCGCACATCAAGACGTTCGCGGACTACTTCACCGCGGAGCCGCACGGCCACGTCTCCGACCTGGTCGTCGCCGGCGGCGCGGAGGGACGCGGCGTCGGGAGCGCGCTGCTCGCGGCCGCCGAGGACTGGTCGCGCGCGCGAGGGCACCGGCTCCTCACGCTCAACGTCTTCGACGAGAACCATCGGGCGCGCCGGCTCTACGACCGGGTCGGCTATCGCCCGGACACCCTCCGCATGGTCAAGGTGCTCGCGCCGTGACGGAATGGACGCGCCGGAGCCTGATCGGAGCCGGGACGGCGGCGCTCGCCGTCCGGGTCCGGCCCCTCGGAGCACAGCCGGCGGCGACCGCGTCGGCGCGGGTCGAGGTCAACTTCGTCGGCGACGGGCTCGAGCTCCCTCCGTCCGCCTACGCGGATCTCCTGGCGCGGCTCGCGCGCGGCGGCGTCGAGGCCGACGAGTACTCGCGGGGCGGCGCGGTCGAGGCGCTCGAGAAGCAGTTCGCCGCCCTGCTCGGCAAGGAGGCCGCGGTCTTCCTCCCCTCGGGCACGCTCGCCAACCACCTCGCGGTGCGCACCCTGGCGGGCGCTCGCCGGCGCGTGCTGGTCCAGGACGTCAGCCACCTCTACAACGACTCCGGCGACTGCGCGCAGCAGCTCTCGGAGCTGACTCTGGTGCCGCTCGTGCCGGGAAGGGCCACGTTCACGTGGGACGAGGCCTCGGCCGCGATCGACCGCGGCGCCAACGGCCGCGTGCCGGCGCCGGTGGGCGCGATCTCGATCGAGTCGCCGGTGCGGCGGATGCACGGAGAGGCCTTCGAGTTCTCCGAGATGCGGAGGATCTCCGACGAGGCGCGCCGGCGTGGGATCGGAATGCATCTCGACGGCGCGCGGCTCTTCGTCGCGTGCGCCTACTCGGGACGGGCGCCGGCCGAGTACGCGGGGCTCTTCGACACCGTCTACGTGTCGCTGTGGAAGTGCTTCAACTCCGGCGGAGGGGCGATCCTCGCCGGGCCGGCGTCGCTCCTCGCGAACCTGTACAACGTGCGCCGCATGTTCGGCGGCGCTCTGTGGAACGCGTGGCCGTACGCCGCGGTCGCGCGCCACTACGCCGAGGGCTATCTCGGCCGGCTCACGGCGGCCGTGAAGCGCTCGGAGGAGCTCCTCGGATCCCTGCAGCTGGCGCCGGAGAAGTTCGCGGTGGAGCGCGTGCAAAACGGCACGAGCCTCTTCCGGCTGAAGCCGCATACCCGGGACCCGGCGGCCTTCCGGCAGAGGCTCGCCGCGAAGGGCATCCTCCTGCCCGAGCCGGACGGCGACGGGTTCTGGCTCAAGGTCAACGAGTCTCTCGCGCAGGCGCAGGTCCGGACGGACGCGCTCCGCGCGGCGATGGAGGCCGCGGTGTGAGCGCCGTCATGGACCGTGGGGTCCGTCCGGACTACGGCCTCGACGCGCCCAAAGTCGTGCGCAACCTCCTCCTCGCCGGAGCGCTCGGTCTCCTGACCTGGGGCACCGCGTACTTCGGCCTCTGGTCCGGTCAGCTCGCCGGCCGGATCGGCCGCGTCGAGCTGCGCTTCCCGGCGTCCGGCGCGCTCTGGCCGGGTGCGGGGTGCACGGCGATGGCCCTATGGATGATCTGGACGAGCAAGGTCGGCAAGGTCCGCGACCGCGAGAAGCTGCTGGCACGGATCCCGTGGACCGGAACGGAGCGGGTGCTCGACGTCGGCTGCGGCCGTGGGCTGATGCTGATCGGGGCCGCGCGGCGGCTGACCTCGGGCCGCGCCACCGGAATCGACATCTGGCAGGCGGAGGATCTCTCGGGCAATCGGCCCGAGGAGACGCTCGAGAACGCGCGCCGCGAGGGCGTCGCCGACCGCGTGGAGATCCGCACGGCGGACATGCGGAAGATCCCGTTCGACGACGGCGCCTTCGACGTCGTCTTGTCCTCGCAGGCGATCCACAACATCTACGACGCCGGAGGCCGCGCCCAGGCGATCGGCGAGGTCGCCCGCGTCCTCGCCCCGGGCGGCCGCGCGCTCCTCCGGGACATCCGGCACCTCGGGGACTATCGGGCCACGCTCGCCTCGCGCGGGATCACGGACGTCCGCTCGCTCGACTCGCGGCTGATGACGATCTTTCTGGCGGTCGTGACCTTCGGCTCGCTGCGCCCGGGGACCCTGCTGGCCCGCAAGCCGGGCTAGCCTCCGGACGCTTCCCGATTCTTCCCAGGGAACCTTTCCGGGCCGGGTGCGTAACCGGTTCCAGGGAGGAATCCATGCGTGGACTCTTTGGAGCCGGACTCGTCCTGGCCGGAATGACGGTGGGGATGGCGGCGGCGCCGGCCGTCCGCGGCGAGGAGGTCGTCCGAACGATCCGGGCCGACCTGTCCGCGCTCCCCGCCGGCTCGCGCTTCTCGGTCGAGAACCTCGTCGGCACGATGCGCATCCAGGAGGCCGACGTCCCGGCCGTCACCGCCGTCGCGACCGTCTACGCCGAGAGCCAGTCGCTGGCCGACGCGGTGCGCTTCGAGCCGGTGTCCGGCGAGCCCGCGACCCTGCGCGTCCGCTATCCGTACGACCGGATCGGTACGTTCCGCTACCGCGAGCCGGGCAATCACGACGACGGGCTCTGGCTCAACTTCTCCTCGTCGAGCAGCTACACCTACGACGGACGGACCGTGAAGGTGAACCCCGGCCGCGGCACCCGGATCCACACCGAGGTCGAGGTCCAGGTGCCGCGCGGCGAGACGGCCGGCCGCTTCAAGAACCTGGTTGGGCTGATCGAGGCGGAGGGCCTGCGCGGGCAGCTGCGCTTCGAGGTCGCGAGCGCGGACCTGCGGCTCGCCCGTCTGGAGGGAAGCCTCGAGCTCGAGGGCTCCTCCGGCGACATCCGGGCGCGCGACATCAAGGGCACCTGGAAGTCGGACTTCTCGAGCGGAGACGTGCGCCTCGACGGCTTCGAGGGAGAGAGCCTGGAGCTCCACGCGAGCTCGGGAGACTTCGCGATCCGCAACGTCAAGGCGACGAAGATCGTCACGGAGACCCACTCCGGCGACGTGCGCTTCCTGGACGCCGACGTGCAGGAGTTCACCGCGGAGGCGACGTCCGGAGACGTCGAGCTCGAGGACGTCGGCGCGCGCCTCCAGTCGGTCGACGTGTCGACGAGCAGCGGGGACGTGACGCTGCGGCTGCCGGCGGACGCGAGCTTCGAGGCCAGCGCGCGGCAGTCGAGCGGCGACATGAGCGTCGGATTCCGGGACGGAGTCTCGGTCGAGAAGCACGACAGCCTCGTGGGCTACCGCCGCGGCGATCACGGGGCGCGGATCCGCGTCCGCACGTCGAGCGGGGACCTCTCGATCTCGCCGATCTAACCCGTCTCGCTGAGCGCCAGCCGGCGCGACGCCTTCAGCGCGCGCACGAACGCCGCGACGGCGGGATCCGGCCGGCGGCGCTTCAGCGTCGCCGCGCTCCATTCCCGCGCGAGGCCCCGGCGCGTGATCCGCGCGGCCCGCAGGGTCCCGGACGCGAGCTGCGGCGCAACTGCCCAGCGCGCCAGGACGGCGATGCCCAGGCCGGACCGGGCCATCTCGATCATTGCCTCGGTCAGCTCGAGGGGCGTCCAGCGCGGCGCGACGCCCGCGGGCTCGAGGACGTGCCGGAAAACGTCCAGCTCCTCCCGCGGCGCGTTGTAGGTCAGCAGGGTCTCGCCGGCGAAATCGCGCGCCACGAGGACGGGGCGCCCCGCGAGGCGGTGCGCGGGGCTCAGTACGGCGACGAGCTCGTCCGCGAACAGCGGCTCGAGCGCGACGCGGCGGTTGCGCGCCGGCTCGCTGACGATCGCGACGTCGAGATCGCCGCGCAGGAGCGCGGGGATGGGACGGCGCGTCGCCTCGACCACGATGCGGACCTCGACGGCGGGATGCTCGCCCTGAAACGCGCGGAGCGTCCGGGGCAGCCAGTGGTAGCAGGTGTAGCACTCGGTCGCGATCCGGACGACTCCCGACGGCCCCGTGCCCAGGGCCGCGACGTCGCGGTTCGCCGCCTCCATCTCGCGGGTCACGGCGTGCGCCGCCTCGATCCATCGCGCGCCCGCCGCCGTCGGGGTCATCCGGCGGTGTCCGCGCTCGAAGAGCGCCGTGCGCAGCGTCCGCTCCGCGTCCGCGAGCTGGTGCGACAGGGCCGACTGCGAGAGGTGCAGGCGCCGGGCCGCCGCGGTCAGCGTCCCCTCCTCGGAGACGGCGAGGAGCAGGGGAACGTGGCGCAGCGGAAGGGCCGAGGGCCGAGCCGAAGACGGAGAAGGAGACGGATGGGAGGCGGCCATGCCATGAATCTAGCTCATGCCACACATGAAAACAATTCGTTCGGTTTATGGCGCCGGACCGCGTAGCCTCGCCGGGGATGGGGCCGTACGCCGAGGCCGGACGCGTCATGAGGATCGCCGTCCTCGGCACCGGGACGATGGGGATGGCGCTCGGCCGGCTCTTCTCCCGCGCCGGCCACGACGTCGTGTTCGGCTCGCGCTCGCCCGAACGGGCGCTCACGGCGGCGGCCGCCGTGAGGCGCGCGTCGGGCAGCTCCTACGAGGGGGCGCTCGTCGGCAGCGACCTCGTCGCGCTCGCCCTGACCTGGCCCGACGTCGGCCCGCTCCTGTCGGGGATCGGCGTCTGGAGTGGGAGGATCCTGCTCGACTGCACGAACCCGGAGCCGCCGTCGGGCCGCGGCCTGCTCCTCGGCCACTCGACCTCCGGCGCCGAGCAGATCGCGAAGGGCGCCGCAGGCGCGCGCGTCGTCAAGGCGCTCAACCACATCTACGCCGAGGCGCTGGACGCGCTGCGCCGGGACGGTGCGGCGCCGCGACCCGTGGCGTTCTACTGCGGCGACGAAGACGCCTCGAAGGAGGTCGTCGCGAGCCTCCTGGACGGAGTCGGCCTCCGGCCGGTGGACGCCGGGCCGCTCGCGTCGGCGCGTTATCTGGAGCCTCTCGCCGCGCTGATGGTCGAGCTCGTGCGCGGCCGGGGCCGCGCGCCGGTCGAGGCCGCGCGGCTGGTGGACGCTCCCCGTCAGCCCGCCCGGGTCTGACCGGCGCGCGCGTTCCGGGGAATCCCGCCCGCTCCGCCCCGGTTGGGGAGTGCGCGATTCCGGAAGGAGGACAACTCGATGCGACGTTCCGTCACACTCCCGGCGAGTCGGGTCGGGCTCGCGGCGCTCGCCGCCGGCGCCCTCGTCCTGGCGGCCTCGCTTCCCGCCCAGACGATGTCGATCGAGGACTACGAGCCCAAGTCGACGCTCTTGGTGCCGGAGCATCATCCGGAGCACGCGAAGTTCTGGTTCATCGACGTGCACAACCACCAGGACACGGACATCTCCGCGGGCGACGCCGCGAAGCTCGTCGCCGACATGGACCGGCTGCACCTGAAGGTGATGGTCAACCTGAGCGGCGGGCAGGGCGCCGAGCTCGAGACGGGCTTCAGGAATCTCCCGGGCCGCCATCCCGGCCGCTTCATCGTCTTCGCCAACCTCGACTTCGCCGGGATCGACACGCCGGGGTGGGGCGAGCGCGCCGCGGCGCAGCTCGAGAAGGACGTCCAGCACGGCGCGCACGGGCTCAAGATCTTCAAGAACCTCGGCCTGACCGTGAAGGATTCGAAGGGCCAGCGCGTCCCCGTGGACGACCCCAGGCTCGACCCCGTCTGGGAGAAGTGCGCCGCGTTGAACATTCCGGTGCTCATCCACTCGGCGGAGCCTCGGTCCTTCTTCGACCCCTGGGACAAGTACAACGAGCGCTGGCTCGAGCTGAAGCAGATCCCGCAGCGCGCGCGACCGCCCGACAAGTACCCCTCGTGGGAGCAGATCATCGGCGAGCAGCATCGGATGTTCGCGAGGCATCCCCGCACGCGTTACATCGATGCGCACCTGGGGTGGCTCGGCGGAGACCTGGCGCGGCTCGGGAAGCTGTTCGACGAGCTCCCCAACGTCTACACGGAGATCGGCGCGGTGCTCGCGGAGCTCGGTCGCCAGCCCCGGTTCGCGCGCGAGTTCCTCATCAAGTATCAGGACCGCGTCATGATGGGCAAGGACACGTGGGCGGCCGACGAGTACCTCGTGTACTTTCGCGTGCTCGAGACGGCCGACGAGTACTTCGACTACTACCGCAAGCGCCACGCCTTCTGGAAGATGTACGGGCTCGACCTGCCGGACGAGGTCCTGAAGAAGATCTACTACAAGAACGCGCTGCGCGTGATCCCGGCGATCGACCCCTCCGGGTTCCCTCCGTAGATCTGGTGCAGTCGGTCCTTTCTAGGGAGAGACGACTGCAGAGACTTCCCCTCTCCTGTCGGTTGGGCCGCGAAGCGGCCCGCTCAAAATCCGAGACGTGCGATTGAGCGCCTCGTCGGCCGCGGACAGCGCGAGGCTGCGCGGGATCGTCGCGAGGTCCAGGCCGAAGACGCGCCGGCGCAGCCCGCGGTAAGCATCGGCGTGGTCCAGGCGGACGCGCCCGACGCCGCCGGCCATGGGGTGCTCGCCGCGCCGCGCGGCCCACCGGGCCAGGCCCGCCTGGCCGAGGATCGCGAACAGCGTCTGGCCGAGGCGGAAGTCGGCGTCGCGCGGCCGGCGCACGAGACGGAGAGACTTCCGCGCGATACTCGTCCACCCGTAGAAGTCCCGATAGGCGTCGAGGAGGAGCCTCGCGAGCCGCGACGCGGGGAGCCGCGGGTGCTTCCAGGTCAGCGTCGAGCCGTCGAAGCGGTCCAGGTTTCTCTCGCCGATCCATCCGCGCGAGAGAAAGTCGTCGCACTGCTCCGTGCCCGGGATCGGCGTCAGGATGTAGAACGACGCGACGTCCGGGCCCAGGGCCCGGAGCGCCTGGAGATGTCCGCGGATCGACTCCTCCGTGTCGGAAGGGAAACCCAGGATGTTCGAGAAGTGGCTGCTGATGCGGTGCTCGCGGCAGAGCCGCACGATCTCGGCGTAGCGGGCCGGGCTGTTGTGGAGCTTATGCGCCGCGCGCAGCGCCTCCGTCGAGAACGACTCGGCCCCGACGAAGATCTGGAAGCAGCCGGCGCGGGCAAGCCTGGCGACGAGATCGGGCTGGCGCTCGATCTGGGCGTCGCACTGGACGAAGAAGGGCAGCCGGATGCGCGCGTCGATCAGCGCATCGAGGAGCTCCTCGGCCTCGGGGTACTTGTTGAAGTTGTCCGAGGTGAACAGCGCGACCCTCACGCCCGCCGCGCGCGCGCGGCGCATCGTCTCGAGGGTCGTCGCGACGGGCTGGCTGCGGATCCGGTGGCCCGCGATCTTGATGACCGAGCAGAAATTGCAGGAGTAGGGACAGCCCCGCGCCGGATAGATCCCGAGCATCGGGACCACGTAGCGCTCGAGGTCCCGCTTCGGCGGCGGCTCGAGCACCGGCGGATCCAGGCGCTCCTGCCAGCGGCGGCCGCCGCCGTAGGAGGGGGCGAGCTCGCCGCGCGCGGCGTCCGACAGGATGTGCCGCCAGACGAGCTCCGCCTCCGACTGCGCGAAGGCGACGCCGCGGCCCTGCAGCTCCGCGGTGTCGCAGGTCATCGCGTGCGGTCCGCCGATCACCGCGAGGCAGCCCCGCGCCGTCGCGAGGGCGGCGAGGTCGAGGGCCCGGTGGAGCTGATGGCTCTGGACGCCGGTCAGCGCGACGAGCGTGGGCCCGGAGGCGCGCGAGTCTTCCTCCGCCCGGAGCGCGTCGAGGTAGCCGAGGTCGGTCTCGACGTACTCGTCGATCACGCGGAGATCGCAGCGGACCCCGTCGACCTCGGCCGGCGTCAGGGCGGCGAGGTGGCGGATCGTCGTGTTGGGCATGAACCCGCGGCGGAACCGTTCCACCCAGCCCTCGGGATCGTACTTGCTGGGCTTGACGACGACGACCCGGAGAGCGCCCATGGCGTGACGCTATCGCGAGCCGGCGGCGTCCGGCGGCGGGGATGAGGAAACCTTCATTTGTTGCCGAGGTCTCGCACCGCGCGAAGGGGCTCCGCGAGGGACTGCCGCTTCGCGAAGAAGCCCGCCCAGGGATCCCTGGAGCGGAGCCGCTTTTCGTAGTTCGCGAGGGTGAAGTCCTCGACGCGGAGCGAGGGCCGTACCTCCGACCAGTCGAGCGGGGCCGAGAAGGGCGCTCCGGGACGGCGCCGCACGGAGTACGGCGCGACGACGGTCTGGGCGAAGCCGTTGCGGAACGGGTCGAGGTAGACGCGTCCCTTGCGGCTCGCGATGCGCGACTCCATGGTCAGCTCCTTCGGATACGCGGCGGCGAGGTGCGCGCCGAGACGCTCCGCGAACTCGAGCACCTCGTCGGTGTCGGGCCCGACGCGGATCGGGACGAAGACGTGGAGGCCCTTTCCGCCCGAGGTCTTCGGGAACGAGACGAGCGAGAGCGCGTCCAGCGCCTCCTTGACCCTCTTCGCCGCCGCGACCGCGTCGACGAGCTTGCCGGAGTCCGGATCGAGGTCGAAGCATACCCAGTCGGGCTTGCGCGGCGCCGAGGCGCGCGATCCCCACACGTGGACGGCGATGCAGCCCAGATTCGCCAGCGCGAGCTGCGTCTGGAGTCGGCCGCCCACGACGTAGTTCGTGACCTTGCGGGCGTGCTGGATCGGCATCGTGGGAGTGTCCGGCGGCATTCCCATCGGCTTCTCCTTCTGGAAGAAGCACTGGCCCTTCATGCCGTCGGGGCACCGCTCGAGCGAGAGCAGCCGATCCTCGACGAAGGGCTTCAGGCCCGGGAACGCCGCGACGTAGAACCGCAGCAGGTCGAGCTTCGTGAAGCCGTCCTCCGGCCAGTAGGCCTTGTCGGGATGGCTGACGCGGACGCCGCGCAGGTCCTCGGCCTCGACCTCGTGCGCCGCCGCCGCCGCGACCGCCGCCGGGGCCCGCCGCTTCGCCGGAGCCTTCGCCGAGGCTTTGGGCTTCGGGGCCTTCGCGGCCGACTTGCCGCGGACGGCCTTCACGCCATTCCCCGCGCGCCGCCGCGGGGACGGTTCGAATGCCAGACCTTCTTCTTCCCGCGCGTCTTCGCGGGCGCGATGCTCTTGGGGTCCGCGATCATCCGGCGGAGCAGGGCGGGAGGATCGCCGTCCGCGGCCTTCTGCATGTTGCCGCCCTCGTCCCGCGCGATCTCGACCAGGAGCCGGTTCGACTCGACCGAGCGCGGCTCCTCCTCCGCGACGTCGCGCTTCGACGCGTAGGCGTCCTTGTGCTTGATGAGGAGCCAGGCGGGCTTGGACCCTCCCTGGCTCCCTCTCCCGCGCCCGCTCGTCCGGACGAGCACCCACTCGCCCTCGAGCTTCTCGCCGAGAAGGGCGAATTTGATCTCGCCCTTCTTGAGCGCCGCGTCGACGTCGGGATCGGCCGGCATCCAGTATCCGCGGTCCCAGATCATCACGGTCCCTCCGCCGTACTCGGCCTCGGGGATGATGCCCTCGAACGCGTTGTACTCCATCGGGTGGTCCTCGACCTGCATCGCGAGGCGTTTGATGGAGGGGTCGAGCGACGGTCCCTTGGGGACCGCCCACGACAGCATCACGCCCTTCCATTCGAGGCGGAAGTCGTAATGGAGCGCCGTCGCGCGGTGCTTCTGGATGACGTAGACGAGGTTCTTCGCGCGCTTGCGCTCCGCCGGCTTCCGGCCCTTGGGCTCCGACGTCACGCCGAAGCGGCGTTTCCTGCGGTATTCCTCGAGCGCCATGGCGCGCCTCCTGACTCTTTCCCGGAGGCAAGTCTCGCGCCAGAAGGGACCGAGGCGCAACCGCCATGGGCGGGGACGAGCCCGCCCTACCGGATCTCGAAGGGGCTCGCGCTCTCCGCGGAGGAGTGCGTCGCGGTGTCGGTGACGACGACCTTGAGGGCGTAGCGTCCCGGCGCGAGGCCGGACGGGTGCAGGGAGTAGAGCCGCTTCTGGCCGCCGCCGCGCTCGACGTCGGAGGACTTCTCGGGTCTCGCCGCGGCCGGCGTCTCCTTCCCGTCGGCGCCCACGATCCGGAAGTCCACGGCGAGCGGAGCGGGCTTTCCGGAGGCGCCGAAGTTGTAGGCCACGACGGCGATCCGGGCGTCCGCGTCGTTGGAGAGGCGGGGGAGCGCGGACGGGATGAACGACTCGCCGGCGAGCGCGAACGGATAGTCGGCCGGCCGGGCCGGAGCCTCGGCGCGGGGAGTCGCGCGGATCATCAGCCATCCCGCGGAGGACTCCGAGAAGAACGGCGGCAGGACGCTCGGCGCCCCGCCCGGGATCGCGGGCACCGTCAGCCGCTCCGAGGCGACGCCCGCGCGGCCCGTCGATGCATTGCGGACCAGCACCCGCAGGCCGTAGTCGCCGGGCGGCAGGTAGAGGGTGCCGTAGAACTTGATCCCGCTCGCCTCGAGGGCTGGCCGCACCTTCGCGAGGTCGAGCGAGAGCTCCGAGGCGACGTAATCGACGAGGTTGCCCTTCGGATCGTTGGCGTAGGCGTAGATCTGCACGCCGCTCTTCTCCCCGGTGTCGCCGGCGAGGAGCGAAGGGCCGGGGACCTCGAGGACGACCGGGACCTGCGGGAGATCGCTCGGCGACGCGAACGCGGCCGCCGTGAGCCGCAGGTCGATCGCCCCAGACGCTTCGCCCCCGCTCAGCAGGTCGCCCGCCGAGAGGACCTGCTCGAGCCGCGACAGCGCGCGGTACGGCCTCGGCTCGTAGTAGCCGCTGCGCGCCGCGACCTTCACCCCGGGCGTCTTCACCGTGACCTTCAGCGCGTGGAAGGCTCCCGGCTTCGAGAGCCCCTTCGGGCTGTAGACCAGCAGGTAGACGAGCGAGGTGCGGTCGACGACCTTCTCGAGCTCTCCGGAGAGCTGGTTGGCGTTGCGGACGAAGTCGCCGCCCGTGTCGGCGGCCATCGTGAAGAGCGTGTCCGTTCCGCCCTCGTTCCTGGGCGCCGAATCGCCGTCGGCGCGGAGCCCGCCGATGTCGACGGCGTCGATGACGGAGTCCGACCGCGAGAACTGCGCGAGCGCGGTGGAGAGCAGGTCCCGCGACGCGGTGCTGCCGAATCGCGCGTCGTTGTCGATCTTCCAGATCTCGCCCGAGACCGAGGCGTCTCCGGCGCCGGCGGCCGTCGTCGGATCGAGCGACGAGAGGCCCGTGCTGGATCCGTCGTGCACCTGGGCGAGCGAGGTCCCGTTGAGGAGCCGGGACTCGAAACCCTCCGAGAAGAAGAGGACGTGCTTGCGGCCGCGGACGGAGTCGAGCACCCGCCCGATGCCGGCGAGCGAGGCGACCTGCTTCGCCGCGCGTCCCCGCAGGAGCTCGTCGTTCGACTTGCGGCGCAGCGCCTGCGCATCGCGCATCGCGTCCTGGAACGCCCCGGCGCCGATTCCGCCGGTGTTCGGACTCTCCCCGACGCCGGCCTCCGCCGCGCGCGGATCCGAGAACGCGAACACGAGGGGATCCGGGCTCGGGTGGACGAGCGACGGGATGCCCAGCGTGTCGACCGCCGCGGCGAGCTGGCGGCGGTCCCGGGTGAAGTTGACGAGCAGCCGCCAGCCGGTGTCCACCGAGAGCGTCCCGACGGCGGCCAGGTCGTTCTCCTTCATCGAGCGCGTCACGAAATCCCGCGCGCCCTCGCGGGCGCGGGTCAGCCCGGACGCGCTCGCATAGGAGAGGTCGAAGACGAGGAGCCAGAGGCGCCGCGCGCTGGGAGGAATCGCCGGAGCGGCCGAGACGGTTCCCGCAGCGGCCGGCGCGACAGCCGCGGCGGGCCGCGACAGGTCGATCACGTCGACGCCCGAGAGGCTCTGCTTCTTCCCCTCGTCGAAGAGCTCGAAGTCCGCCGCGGTCAAACCCGTCACCGGCCGGCCGTCCTTGCCGACGACCGTGACGGGGATCTCGACCACGATGGCGGCCGCGGTCTCGCGGACGCCCGACGAGGGCGTCGACTGTCCCCACGCCGGATTGGCGAGCACCGCGAGAGTCGCGGCCGCGAATCCCGCGCGCCTCCGGAGGGTCGCGCCGACGTCGGCGCGCGCCAGGGGGGCAGACGCCAAGATCTCCATGAGAGCCTCCCGATGGGACTATGTGCCCGCGTGCGGAAAACGCGCGCGGCGGCCGGACCGATGCCGGCGCAGCGAGGCCGAGAGCCGGCTCGCGGATGACGAATCCGTGAGGAAGTCCCTTGAATGGGGGCCCCAACGTATGATCCCCGCAAGATGACGATCGCGGCCGGCGCGCGGCTCGGACCCTACGAGCTGATCTCACGCCTCGGGGCGGGGGGCATGGGAGAGGTCTACCGCGCGCGCGACACGCGGCTCGGGCGCGAGGTGGCCGTCAAGGTCCTGCCGGAGCGCGTGGCGAGCGATCCGCAGGCGCTCGCCCGCTTCGAGCGCGAGGCGCGCGCCGTCGCCTCGCTGTCCCATCCGAACATCCTCGCGCTGCACGACTACGGCCGCGAGAACGGGGTCACCTACGCGGTCATGGAGCTCCTGGAGGGCGAGACGCTGCGGGACCGCATCGTCGGCGGCGCGCTCCCGGTCCCGCGGGCGGTCGGAATCGCGCTCCAGATCGCGCAGGGCCTCGCGGCGGCGCACGAGAAGGGCATCGTCCACCGCGACCTGAAGCCCGAGAACGTCATCGTCAGCAACGACGGCCACGTCAAGATCCTCGACTTCGGGCTCGCCAAGAGCTTCGGTCCCTCGCAGGCCGGCCCGGAGATCACCGCGCTCGAGACGCTCGGGACGCAGGCGGGAGTCATCCTCGGCACGGTCGGCTACATGTCGCCCGAACAGCTGCGGGGCGAGGACGCCAGCCCGGCCTCCGACATCTTCTCGACCGGCGTGATCCTCCACGAGATGATCGGCGGGCGGAACCCGTTTCGCCGCGGCACCGTGGCCGAGACGATGGTCGCCCTGCTGCGCGAGGACGCGCCGCCGCTGTCGGACTCGGTGCGCACGATCTCGCCCGAGCTCGAGGAGATCGTCGCGCACTGCCTCGAGAAGCACGCGAGCGCCCGCTTCCAGTCGGCGCGCGATCTCGCGTTCGCCCTGCGCGTGCTGGACCGTTCGGGCGGCCGCTCCGAACGGGAGGACTCGGCGTCGCGGGGGACGTCCGGTCCCCGAATCGGCGGGAGCGGACCGGTGGAGGAAGCCGCGGAGGCGTCGGTCGCCGTGCTGCCGTTCCGCAACATGAGCCCGGACCCCGACGCCGAGTACTTCAGCGACGGGGTCACCGAGGAGATCATCAGCGTCTTGAGCCACATCCCCGCGCTGCGCGTCGCGGCGCGGACGTCCTGCTTCGCGTTCAAGGGCAAGGACACCGACGTCCGGCAGATCGGCCGGGAGCTCGGAGTGCGAACGGTTCTCGAGGGCAGCGTGCGGCAGGCGGGCCGACGCCTCCGCATTCACGCCCAGCTGGTCGACGTCGCGACGGGGTACCACCTGTGGTCCGAGCGCTTCGACCGCGAGCTCGAGGACGTGTTCGCGGTTCAGGACGAGATCGCGCGCTCGATCGCCGAGACGCTCGAGCCGCGCCTGACGGGAGGAAGGGCGGCCGCGCTGCCCGAGCGTCCGACGCGCGACGTCGAGGCGTACGACCTCTATCTGAAGGGGCGCCACTTCTGGAAGCAGCGCCGCATGCGGTCGGCGATCCAGCAGTTCGAGGCGGCCGCCGAGAAGGATCCCGGGTACGCCGACGCGTACACGGCGCTCGCCGACTCCTACAGCATCCTGGGATTCTACGGAGGCATCCCGGCGTGGGAGGCGTATGCGCGGGCGCGCGCGGCGGCGGAGCGGGCGCAGGAGCTGGCGCCCGACAGCGCCGAAGTGCACGTCGCCCTCGGCGTCATCGAGCACTATTACGGCTGGGACACCGCGCGAGAGGAGCGGGAGCTGCGGCTCGCGATCGAGCGCAACCCGAAGCTCGCCGATGCCTACTTCTGGATGGGGCTCTGCCTGTGCGTCAGCGGCCGATTCGAGGAGGCCCTGGAAGTCGCGCGCAAGGGCCTCGCGCTGGAGCCGCACTCGGCCAATGCCCAGGCGTGTCTCGCCTGGGCCTATTTGGGATCGCGCCGCTACGAGGATTCGATCCCGGAGTTTCGCAAGGCCGTGTCCTTCGATCCCGAGGCGGCGTTCCCGCTCTGGTCATTGGGCATGTCCCTCCAGCATGCCGGTCACCTCGAGGAGGCGGTCGCGACGCTCGAGCGAGCCGTCGCCGTCACGCAGCGGGAGCACTGCTATGAGATCGCGCTTCTCGGCGGCGCGCTCGTCGCGGTCGGCCGCACGCGAGAGGCTCGCGCTCTCCTCGACGAGCTGCTCGACCGCGCGCGCCGGGAGTACGTGCCGCCGTTCGATCTCGCGCTGCTGCACAGCGCGCTCGGGGAGAGAGAGCTGGCGCTCGGGGCGCTCGAGAAGGCCTATGACCAACGCAATGCCTTGATGTGGTACCGGCTCCACATCCCCAATCTGGATCCCCTCCGCGACGAGCCCCGCTGGCAGGCGCTCTCCGTCAAGCTCGCCCGGACCGCCCCGCTCGACCCCTCCGTGACCGGGCCGCGGATACCGGAAACCGACGGCCGGTAAGCCCCTCGGACCGCGCGGCGCTAGGCCCCACAGCCCGCTTGGGTTACCCTAGAGGCTTAGACGCAAGTCAAATCGGGAAGGGCATGACGGCGCAACCGCCGAATCCGGAGCTCCAAGAGGCGCTTCTCGAGCTCCAGCAATACCTGTCCGACTCTGTTCCGCCCCTCGTGGTGGCGGACTCGGTGCAGCTCTTGATGAAGTACCCGCCCCAGGCGCTCATCCCCACGATCCGCGCCTGGACGGCGGCGCAGTACCGCGGCGCGGCCGCGAGCAGCGTCCCGCTCTCCGACTATTTGTTCCACGCGCTCAAGAAGATCCACATGATGGGGGAGTTCCGGCTCGTGGCCCGGGAGCCGCTCGAGGCCTACCTCGGCCAGCTCAAGCAGGTGGTCCTCGCCCTCTGTCCCGACGAGGACAAGGCGATGCTCCTCGAGAACCTCGCGCGCCTCGGCGAGACCGTCGGGGCATCGGGGATCTCCCAGGCCCAGAACATCCATCGCCAGGCCGGGACCGAAACTCGGGCCGGTGCGTCCGCCTCGGCCGCCTCCGCCGGTCCGGCGGTGCCGCGCGGAGTCGAGGCGGTCGCCGCGGCGGCGTCCGCGGACGCGCTTCGCAGGTTCTCGGTCCTCCTCGAGCGTCTCGAGGCGCAGGGCGCGATCGGAGCGGCTCTCGCGGGTGGAACGGCCGATCCCGCGGGCGGAGCCGCGGCGACCGCGGTCGCCGGTGCGCCGGGACCCGCTCCCGAGGGCGGTGCGCCCGTTTCCGTCGTCCCCGTACGCATGCCCGCGGTCGTCGGAGTCCAGGCCGAGGCCCTCGCGTTCGCCGCGCGCAGCGCGCATTCGAAGGAGGAGCTGTCGCACTACCTCGCGCGGTTCAGGGAGATGGGTCTCGACGCCGGCACGGACAATCTGTTCCGGGCTCTCGCGCAGAGCCTGCCGGGCTGGGTCCTGCCCGGGGCCGGAGGCGCGGTCAGTCCGCTCGCGGGAATGGAGACGGGCGCGCTCGGCGCGATGCGGCGCATCGTCAGCGACGCCGACGATCCGGTCGAGGCGGCGAAGCGCTTCCAGGAGATGGTGAAGGCCGGTATCGAGCGGTTCAACGAGGGGTCCCTCCCGCAGGCCGTCGCGATGTTCGAGCTCGCCGACAAGCTGATCACCGAGAAGAAGGTCGACCGCGGCAGCGCGGAGATCGTGCGCCGAAAGATGGGCGATGCGCTCGATCCGGATCAACTCAAGAAAGTCGCCGAGCTGCCGGAGCAGCACGCGCTCCTGCGCACCGTCCTGCGCTTCTTCGCGACGCTGACGCCGGAGGGTCTGCTCGAGGAGCTCAAGCGTGAACAGAAGCGGGAGCGGCGGCGGCTCATCCTGCTGCTCGCGGAGGTGCACGGCCTCCCGACCCGAACGGCGTCCTACGAGCACCTGACGAACTCGCCGGGGCCCAACGTCGGCGAGGAGGAGTGGTTCTTCCGCCGCAACCTCCTCTACCTCCTTCGGCGGATCCCGCGCGACGCGAGCTCGCCCCCCGTCGAGGCCGAGGCCGACGTGCTTCTGCAGCACGCGCAGATGGGGCTGCCGCTTCTGGTCGTCAAGGAGGCGATCGCGGCGCTGGGACAGCTCAAGGACGAGAAGACCGAGACGGGTCTCATCCAGCTGCTCGGGGACATCGAGGAGATGCTGTCGAAGCCCGAGGAGGCCCCCTACGAGGCCAAGGACATGCGGATCCTCCTCGATCGGGTCGCCGCCACGATGGCGCGGATGCCGTCGCAGAAGGTGCGGCGCGCGCTCCTCGATCACGCGAGCCGGCGCCAGACGTACCTCGGCGACACCATGTCGCGCCTGGCGGATCTCGGGACGCAGAACCTCTCGGACGACGTCGGCACCGTCGAGATGCTGCTCGCCATCGTCAAGGCGAACCTCCCGTTCCGGCTGCTCGGCATGACGCTGCGTCAGAACGACCAGAACCTGGTGCACGCCGTGGAGGCGCTGGGCGGGACGCCGCTGCCGCCCGTGCGCAAGGCGCTGGAAGACATCGCGTCGCGGTTCGCGGGGCAGGACGCGGGGAAGACCGCGACGCGGGTGCTGTCGGGCTTCGACAAGGCGCCCCCGCCGGCGGCGTCGTCGTCTTCGCCGGACGCGGCCGCGCCGGAGTCGGCCGCCAGCCTGCAGGGGGACCTCGAGGTGTTCGGCCTTCCGTCGCTGCTCCAGAGTCTGTCGGATTCCGCGGCGAGCGGCGTGCTCACGCTGCGCGGCGCCAAGGGCGGCGAGATCTTCGGCATGCTGACGCTGCGCGAGGGGAAGCTTCAGGAATGCTCGCGCGCTCACCTGAAGGCCGAAGACGCGTTCTACCAGCTCCTCGAGAAGCCGATACCGGGCCAGTTCGCGTTCGTGAAGGGCACGGTGGCCGCGAAGCCCGGCATCACGCCGAGGGAGATCCTTCCCCTGACGCTCGAGGCGATGCGGCGCTACGACGAGTTCCAGGAGATGGCGGCGCTCGTCCCCGACACGGTCCAGCTCGACCCCACGTCGACCAAGCCGTCGGCGCATCCCAACGAGAAGGACGGAACGTTCCTGCAGTCTCTCTGGGAGAGAGCGTCGCAGGGCGGCACGCCCGAGCAGATCGAGAAGGCGGTCGCGTCCGACTCCTACCGCATCCGCCGCGTGCTCGCGCACTGGGTCGAGCAGGGAGCGTTGAAGATCCGGGCCTCGGCGTAGTCGGCGCGAAGACCTGATAGCTTCCCGGGATGGACTTCGAGAAGCTCGGGGTCTTCTATCTCGGCAAGCGCTACGACCTCTCCGCCCGCAGGCGCACGGACGATCTCGTCCTCTACGACTCGCGCGACCTCGTGACCCACGCGGTGTGCGTCGGGATGACGGGCAGCGGAAAGACCGGCCTGTGCCTCGCGCTCATCGAGGAGGCCGCGATCGACGGCGTGCCGGCGATCCTGATCGACCCGAAGGGCGACCTCGGCAACCTCCTGCTGACCTTCCCGAGCCTCGCGGCCGCCGACTTCCGGCCGTGGATCAACGAGGAGGACGCCGCGCGCAAGGGCCTCTCGCCGGACGACTACGCGAAGCAGCAGGCGGAGACCTGGAGGAGGGGCCTCGCCGAGTGGGGCGAGGACGGCGACCGCATCCGCCGCCTCCGGGACGCGGCCGACTTCGCCATCTACACGCCCGGCTCGACCGCCGGCCTGCCGGTCTCGATCCTGCGCTCCTTCGCCGCGCCCCCCGAGACGGTCCGCGGCGACGAGGAGCTCCTCGGCGAGCGCGTCGCGTCGACCGCGACCTCGCTCCTGACGCTCCTCGGGGTCGACGCGGATCCGCTGCAGAGCCGCGAGCACATCCTCGTCTCCACGATCCTCGCCGGCGCCTGGTCGAAGGGGGAGGACCTCGACCTCGCCGCGTTGATCGCCCGAATCCAGAACCCCGGGGTCTCGCGCATCGGCGTGGTCGACCTCGAGTCGTTCTTCCCGGCGAAGGACCGGTTCGCGCTCGCGATGCGGCTCAACAACCTCCTCGCGGCGCCGGGCTTCGCCGCCTGGCTGCAGGGCGACGCGCTCGACGCCGGCGCGCTGCTGCGGACGCCGGCCGGCAAGCCGCGCATCGCGATCCTCTCGATCGCGCACCTCTCCGATGCCGAGCGCATGTTCTTCGTGACCCTGCTGCTCAACCAGGTGCTGGCCTGGATGCGGGCGCAGTCGGGCACCACGAGCCTCCGCGCGATCCTCTACATGGACGAGATCGCCGGGTACTTCCCGCCGGTCGCCGCGCCGCCCGCGAAGGCGCCGCTCCTGACGCTCCTGAAGCAGGGCCGCGCGTTCGGGCTCGGCGTCGTCCTCGCGACGCAGAACCCGGTGGACCTCGACTACAAGGGGCTGTCCAACACCGGCACCTGGTTCCTGGGCCGACTGCAGACCGAGCGGGACAAGGCGCGCGTGCTCGAGGGGCTCGAGGGGGTGGCGGCCGGCGCCTCGAAGCCGTTCGAGCGGCGCGCGATGGAGCAGACGCTGGCGGGCCTCGGCAGCCGCGTCTTCCTCCTGAACGACGTGCACGAGGATGCGCCCGTGACCTTCGAGTCGCGCTGGGCGATGTCCTACCTGCGCGGTCCGCTGACGCGCCCGCAGATCAAGACGCTGATGGACCCGCGGCGGGGCCCGGACTCGCAAGCTCTCCCGGCCGCGACCCGGGCGGCCTCGGGAGTCCGCGCGTCCGACGGCCCCACCGGCCCTCGGCCGATGCTGCCGCCGGGTCTGCCGCAGGCGTTCGTTCCCTTCCGCGGAGGAGCCGGCTCGGAGGGTCCGCTCTACCGCGCCGCGGTGCTCGGGCAGGCCGAGGTGCACTTTTCCGACGCGAAGACGGGGATCGCGGCTACCCAGAGGGTCGACCGCCTCGCGGCCGTCGCCGACCCCGTCGACTGGGCCGCCGCCGAGGAGCCCGACTTCGCCGCCGAGGACCTCGAGAGCGAGCCCGCGAAGGGCGCGCGGTTCGCGGATCCCGGTCCGGCCGCCGGCCCGAAGAGCGCGGACGGCTGGCGGAAGGATTTCGCGACGTGGCTCTATCGGGAGCAGGCGCTCGCGATCCTCCGGTCGCCGTCCACGCGTGAGACGTCGCGGCCCGGCGAGACCGAGGCCGACTTCCGCGCACGCCTGCGGCAGGGATCGCGCGAGGCCCGCGACGCGGCGCTCGACGGTCTGCGCCAGAAGTACGCGGCGCGCCAGGCGGCCCTGCAGGAGCGGCTGCGCCGCGCCGAGCAGGCGGTGGCCCGCGAGAAGCAGGACGTCACGGCGGCCGGCATCCAGACCGCGATCTCGGTGGGGGCGACGGTGCTGGGGGCGCTGTTCGGACGGAAAGCGATCTCGTCGTCGACGATCGGGCGCGCGACGACCGCCGCGCGATCGGCGGGGCGCACCGCCAAGCAGGCGGGCGACGTCGGCCGCGCGAACGAGACGGTCGAGGCGGTGCAGCAGCAGGTCCGCGACCTCGACGCGCAGCTCCAGGAGGAGCTGTCGGCCGCTCAGGAGGCGACCGATCCCGCGAGCGAGAAGCTCGAGACCCTCACCCTGCGGCCGAAGAAGAGCGATGTCACGGTGAGGAGGGTGATGCTGGTGTGGGTGCCGGACTAGTCATTAGTCATTAGTCATTAGTTGTTCGTTGGAGAGGTTCGACTAACGACTAACGACTAACAACTAAAAACTAACAACCACCCCCAGCCCCGGCGCCTCAGTGGTTCTCATGACCCCATCGGCGATCACGAATCCTCCCTCCGCGACGTCCCGTGCGAGGTCGAGGCTTCCGTCGAGGTCCAGGTAGCGCGTCGCGGGAGAGGAGAGGGCCGCGTGGAGGCCGGCCGCGATCCCGATCCGGCTCTCGTCCATGCAGCCCCACATCAGCGCGACGCCCGCCGTCTCGGCCACGGCCGCGATGCGCATCGCCGGGGCGATCCCGCCGCACTTCATCAGCTTGATGTTGAAGATGCCGCACGCGGGCTCGGGCGAGGCGAGGCGCAGCGCGTCCGCCTCGTCGTGGAGGCTCTCGTCGGCCGCGACTCGGCGGCGATCCTCCGGGGCCAGCGCGCCCGCGAGCTCCCCGAATCGGGCGCGCGGCACCGGCTGCTCGACGAACTCGATCGCCAGCCGCGAGGTCTCCGCGAAGAAGCGCGCGGTCTCCGCCGCCGTGTAGCCCTGGTTGGCGTCGGCGCGGATCGTGACGCGCGGCCCGCAGCGCTCGCGAAGCCTCGCGAGCCGCTCGACGTCCTCCTCGAGCGCGTCGCCCGTCTTGACCTTGAGCACCCGGAAGCCGCGTCCGAGGTACTCGTCCGCCTCGGCGAGCGTCTCGTCGAGCGGCTTGATGCCGATGGTGATGGAGGTCGGGAGCGCGTCGTGCGCGCGGCCCAGCATCTCGACCAGAGGGACCCCGAGATGCTGCGCGAGGAGGTCGTGGAGCGCCATGTCGACGGCGGCGCGCGCGGCCGGGGTCTTGGGCATCCGCTCGCGCAGCTCGCGGCACAGGGCCGGCAGGGTCCGGACGTCGCGGCCCGCGAGCCACGCGAGCCGATCCGCGGAGAGAGCCTCGCGGCACGCGTCGACGGTCTCGCCGGTGACGTTTTCCGCGGGCGAGGCGGCTCCCCACCCGATCGGGCCGGAGAGGGCCTCCATGCGGACGATGACGTTCTCGACCCGCGTCGTCGGCTCCTGCTGCGCGATCGCGTACGGGCGCGTCAGCGGGAACTCCTCGAGCGCGGCCGAGGCGGCGAGGATCCTCACGGCATCGTCTCCCGCCGATCGTTCAACGCGCTCGTCTCCTCGGCTAGAAACCGGCGCACGACCGGCACGAGCGCGCCGACGCCCTCCTCGAGCGGCCGGATCACCGGGAAACCCAGCCGGGCCGACAGCCGGTCCTGCTCGGCGCGGAGCGCGTCCGCCGAGAGGTTCTCGCCGTTGAGCGTGACGGCGAGGACGCTCGAGCCGAGCGCCCCGATGAGCGCGATCTCGCTCTCGACCGAGGGAATCCTCAGGCCGAGCTCCTCCTCGCCGTCGAAGTAGACGCGCCCCGGCGCATGCTGGAGGATCACCCCGCGGGCGCCGCCCGAGAGGAGGAACTCCGAGCCGCACGGGCCCGACGGGTTGCGCAGCGCGGACTGTCCCTCGAGCAGGATGAGCTCCGGGCGCGCCTGCTCCCAGCACGTCACGATCGCGTGCTCGAGCTCCCCGGACACGAAGTCGTTCGGGATCGAGTCGAAGATGAAGCCGTACGGGGCTCCCTGCATCCAGCCCGTCTGTCCCGTGAAGATCAGCTCGCTCCGGATCCCCGCGGCCCGGCAGGCGTCCCGGAGGAAGCGGGCCGTCGTGCGCTTGCCGACCGCGCAGTCGGTCCCGAGGACGGCGAGACGCGGGGCGCCGACCCTTCGGATCGCGCCGCTCCAGAAGTGCAGCCTCGCGCGTGGGGGAGCCTTGCGGACGTCGGTGATCGTCACGCCCCGCTCCGCCGCCGCGCGGGAGAGGCCGGGGTCCTCCGAGGCGAGCTCGTGGAGGCCGTTCACGATCGAGAGTCCCGCGTCGATCGCCTCGGCGAGCAGCGCGCGGAGCCCCGGCGTGACCCGGCCTCCCGAGGTCGCGACCCCCACGACGCAGAAGTCCGGCCGCCGCCGCAGCGCCGCGAGCGCCTCCGCGATCGACGCGAACACCGGGATGCCGCGCGGCCTGCCGTCGAGGACCTCGCCGGCGTCGCGTCCGGCCGTCGGCGCGTCGATCACGCCGACGATCTCGTAGCGTTCGGTGCCGCGCACGAGGCCGTGGGCCGTCTTGGCGTTGGCGGTCGCGAAGAATCCGTCGCAGACGATGAGGGCGGAGCCGTCCATGGCGGGCGCATTATCCGCCGAATCGCCGGTCCGTCCGTTGACGGCCGGCGGACCGTCTCCGCTCTCGGGGTCACGGTAAACTGCGGCGACGCGGAGGAATGCGTTGGCCTCGAAGGACCGTCCCAACCCGGTCGCGCCCCAGCCCGTGCCCGTTTCCGCGGGCGCGACGCGCCACGACGCGTCGCTCCTCTCGCCGGACGATCTCTTCCTGTTCAACCAGGGCAACCACACGCGGCTCTACGAGAGGCTGGGCTCGCATCCCCGCGTCGTGGACGGGGTGGCCGGCACCTCGTTCGCCGTGTTCGCGCCCAACGCCGAGGCGATTTCGGTCATGGGCGACTTCAACGGGTGGGACAAGGACCGGCATCCCCTGGCCCGGATCGGAGACTCCGGCCTGTGGGAGGCGTTCGTTCCCGGCGTGGCGCGCGGGGCGGTCTACAAGTACCACGTCCGGAGCCGGCTGGCCGGCTACCGCGTCGACAAGGCCGATCCGTTCGCGGTCCGGCAGGAGGTTCCGCCACGGACGGGGTCGGTCGTGTGGGACCTCGAGTATCGCTGGCGG
>Ga0207711_10000810_pt1 | contig 30685 bp, 30 predicted proteins | sample KBSS34metaG_FD_184401 | JGI IMG/M metagenome (GOLD analysis project Ga0207711, IMG submission 184401) | Switchgrass rhizosphere microbial communities from Kellogg Biological Station, Michigan, USA - KBS S3-4 metaG (SPAdes) (version 2) | ecosystem: Host-associated > Plants > Roots > Rhizosphere... | reverse complement strand
GCGTTAGTCATTGGATTGGTCTCCTGGGGCAGGGGCATTGCCCCGTCCCGTTGCCAGTCCCCGGGTGGCCGCGCGTCGGGGAACTGGTGATGGGCTGCGCGGCCGAGTCCATGGTACGCCCCGATTATGGCGGAATTATGGCGTTTTTGTGTTCGATACGTATGTTTGTTCAAGTTTTTACCGAAGTAAGTTTGTGCTCCTCGTGTCGCTCGAAACGAAGAGTTTTTGGTTTAATTAGCATTATCTCTACGGACTCGTAGGGATTTATCCTGTCGCGATAAGCGTCTTTCAAGCTGCGGATGTAACGGTTTAATCGGGCCTGCAGACTTATCGCGTCGTTATAGGATGCACACTTCAATTCGCATGGCATGTTTTCCATAGCATCTTGCAGTAGCTTTCCCTCGTCGTGGATCATAGTGTTGACTCCTGTGATGTCGGGGCCTTGCCCCGGGCGCGACGAGCTTATCATGTGTGGTGGGTGTGTGTCAAGGGACTGGGGGGCGGTGTGTATGCGACATATAGTCGCGCCGTCGTGATGTATGTATGGCTCCCCCACTAGGCAAAATCGAAAACTCGAATGAATAGGGGGTTATAGTATATATATATATGTGATAGTAAAGAAAGAAAATCGAGTTTTTGGAAGGCAAAACTGCGCTTACTGGCGCCCAAAATCTGGGTATGGCGGTATGGTCCGTCTGCGAGGGGGTGGGCATTGGACACCCTGTCCCCCACACACCACACGCACCTCACACGAGAAACCCGCGAGAAACCGCGAGAAATGGGATTTCATGCCCCTGGAAACACTCTAAAAACTACTCAAAAAATAGAGAAAAAAAGGGGGCACTAGGCCCCCCAACTCCACATCCAGATATGCAGCGCTAAAACCAGCAGTGTGGTCAGGATCGACAGGCCGACATAGAGTTCCATTGCCGTGGACTCCCAAGAAAAGGAGGGGGCATTTGCGCCCCCGGGTTTCGTTACGCTGCGCGGCCTTGCGCGGCCTGGGACTCGAGGAAGGCCATCAGGGTCGCGGGATCGACATTGAACCGCTTCGCGAGTTTCTCGGTCATGGCCTTGGGATCGGCGGAGACACGTTCCCCGGGGACGTCGCCCGCGTGGAACCTGTCGCGCGCTTCGGTGCAATACTTGTCGATCTCCTCGGCGAACTCCGCGTCCGTGCCCTCCCAGCCCTTGCGCGTGATCGAGGCATGATAGTTATCGGCATATTCCCGGACTCCGCGGCGCCACGCGTAGGCATCTTGGGGTTCGGTGAACTCGACGGTAGTCGTGTAGAGGTACTCGAGTCCATTCTTTTTGCACTGATAAAGGTATTCCATCGTGACTCTCCTTGTTGGCCCGTCGGACTCCATGTCCATCCGGTATGAACACAGTACCACAACGGGGGATCATGTCAACTCGATATGGTTCGACTGTGATCACAATAACGTGATGAGTCATGCAATAATGCATGACACACTTATGTTGCGTATGAGTGGACTAAAAAGAAATAATAGTGCTGTTATCATACACATCGAGCACTATTGTTACGTATGCATATATGCATGCTGTTTGTTGCGCACCAGGCTCGAATATTGAAACATAAAGAGGCCGGGGGGCTAAAAAAAGAACTTTTATTGCTGGGCGCTTCAGCCCCGCCAGAATACCGAGGGGGAATGGCCATATCGAGTGACCCCGCCATATCAGAATAAAATGTTTCGATACGGCTCGGGGCCTCCGCCCCTTATGTCGGGGAGCCGACGCGGCAAAGAGCCATATGTATGGTCCGACGGCTGGTTCCGAAACAGCCATACCACAATCTACTTGACAACGCCCCGAGAGGGGAGCACCCTACTCGCGCGGGGCCGGACTGCGTCGATTACAGGACCAGCCATATGGATGACTTCATCGACGATCTAGATACCTCGACGGGCCCCCGCCTCATGGGGAACGTGCCCCGCCAGCTGTTCATCGAGCACGCCCGCGACCTAACCGAGGCCGACATCGCGGCCCTGGCCACTAACCGCGGCACGAAGCCCAAGTCCCTCGTCCGCATCCACGCCAGCCACCACTCCCTCGCGAAGTGCCTCGCCACGGGCATGAAACAGTCCCAGGCCGCCCTGGTTACTGGCTATAATCAGAGCCGCATCTCGACCCTACTCAATGACCCCGCTTTCAGCGCGCTAGTAGAAGACTATCGAGCAGAGGCAAAGAGCATCTTCGCCGACCTCGCCGAGCGGATGAACAATATGTCCCTCGACGCGATCGAGCTGTTGCAAGAGCGGTTGCACGACAACCCAGAGACATTCAGCATTCCCCTGCTCATTGATGTGGTAAAGACCTTTGCAGACCGCACAGGGCACGGCCCGGGCCAGGAGGTCACCCTGAAAATGGATCGGGACTTCATTGATCGGCCGCCCCGGGAAAACTTCGACCAGTGGAAAGAGCGGCGAGCCAAGGAACTCGGGGCGGGGTCCCAGGAGGCAAGTGAGGTCGTCCACGATCCAAAGGAGCTGAACTAATGCCCGTGAGACCGCCCCAGGGCCAATCCTGCTCGACGTGCGCCTTTTACATGGGCGGCCTTTGCCGCAAGGGCCCGCCCTACCTCGTGCTCGCGCAACTCACAGCACTGGCCTATCCCGCGACTATGTGGCCAGCGTGTCAGCCCACTGATTGGTGCGGGGGCTGGACGGTGAGCCCCTCATGAGGCCCAAGGTCCGCCCAGAGGAGAGTCCGACCGGGGTCGCATGGAGTCCTCAGCCCGGCCCGCAAACTGACGCGATCACGGCCGACTGGTGCCCGGAGCTGTTCTATGGTGGGGCCGCAGGGGGCGGAAAGTCCGATTTCCTCCTCGGAGATTTTCTACAGGACGTCCCTACCTATGGGCAGTATTGGCAGGGTGTCGTCTTCCGCCGCACTTACAACGAACTCGAGGACCTCCTGCGCCGCGCGCGCGAGATATTTCCAATTTCAGGGGGATCTTGGCATGAGCAAGCTAAAACCTGGTCCTGGGCGAACGGTGCCAGCCTCAGAATGCGGTACATCGAGCGCGACCACGACGCGACCCGATACCAGGGACACGCTTACACATGGATCGGCTGGGACGAACTCACCCAGTGGCCAACCGATTACGGCTACCGTTTCCTACGAGCCCGATTACGGTCGGCTCACAATATCCATACCAAAAGAATTCGAGCAGCTGCAAATCCCGGAGGTGTTGGTCATCACTGGGTTAAGGCGTACTTCGTTGACCCTGCGCCTGGAGGATATGAGCCCATTCTTGACCCCGTCACCAAGCACCGACGACTATTTATCCCGGCGAAACTCCGAGATAACAAAATTCTCCTTGCCTCGGACCCGACCTACGCGGACAGGCTCCGCGGCCTGTCCAGCGACTCCATGGTCCGAGCGTGGCTCGAAGGAGACTGGACAGTAATTGAGGGCGCCTATTTTGATTGCTGGAGATATGACAAGCATGTCACAGACCCCTTCCCCGTCCCCCGCGAGTGGGCCAGATTTAGAAGTATGGACTGGGGCTCCGCCCGTCCATTTTCAGTCGGGTGGTGGGCTATTGTCACGGATGATTATAAGGTCCCTGATGGGAGAGTGCTCCCACGCGGCGCTATTGTGCGGTACAGGGAATGGTATGGTGCGGCCTCGATCAACGTCGGCCTGAAAATGACCGCGGAAGAGGTAGCAGAAGGCATCTCAGAGCGCGAGGACCAGGAGACCTTGCGCTATGGGGTGCTCGACCCGGCCTGTTTCCGAGAGGACGGGGGCCCTTCCATAGCAGAACGCATGAACAAGGTCCTTATCAGGCATAAACGGCGGCCTTTTCATGCCGCCGACAACGCTCGAGTCCCCCAGCGGGGCTCGATGGGGGGCTGGGATCAGATGCGTGCGCGACTCGTTGGCTTCGACGACTCGCCTATGATCTATTGCTTCGCCACGTGCGCGGCAAGCATCCGCACTATCCCAGCCCTCCAACATGACGTAACCAAGATGGAAGACGTGAATACCGAGGGCGAGGATCATGCCGCGGACGAGTGGCGCTACGCGTGCATGTCGAGGCCTTTCTCGCCCGTGAAAAAGGTCGAAACTAAGGCCGTGAGGATTGGGTACACCACCAGAGAACTCGCCGGTCCCGGCGACTGGGTTGTCTATTAACCAAGGAGATCACCGATGGCTCCCGCTCTGTATCCGTTGTGGAAAAAGGCTCTGATGGACGCGAGCGCGGACTCGTCTATCACTGACAGTGCTACTCTGGGTCCGTTTTGCGCGCTCGTGGACACTGGCGTATACACTTATGCGGCAACGCAACAGTTCTACGCCAATACCCTGACGAGTCCAAATGCCATTGTGGGCACTGATCAACGCATAACGCCCACGGCCACGACAGTATCGAGTACTGACGGGGTCTTTGATGGAGGGGATCTCACCTATACCTCGGTCACGGGCAACTCTGTAGAGGCCCTGGTGATCTACCGCAAGAATACGGGCGCGAATACCACCTGGAGATTGATTTCGTACTACGATACCGCAGGCGGCGGCCTGCCAGTGACCCCGAACGGAGGCAATATCACGGTGACGTGGAACGTCTCGGGCATTTTCCAGCTGTCCGACGTGCGCGCGAAGCACGATATCCGAAGGATCGGCGACTACGGCCCCCTGGGCCTCTACGAGTACCGCTACAGGAGGCCAGATGCTCCCCTGGAGGTGGGTCTGATCGCGCAGGAGGTGGCTTGCCACATTCCACTCGCCGTTCGCCGCTTCCAGGGGTTGCTCCACGTCGATTACGGGGCTGTTTTCCATGGCTAAAGACCCTCTCCGCGAGCCCGAGGTCGGCCGCGAGCTGTTTGAGGCCTTTGTTCGGGCCGCGAACGGGCGCTCGATCGAGGAGGTACTGTCCGCGAGTATGAACGTCATCGCGAATTGCCTGAGGCAAAACTACGGGCTCCGATCAGAGGTAGAGGCTAGAATGAAGGAACTCTTCGGAAAGAGCATGGAGGTCCTTCTCGAGCACTACGATCCGACTACGGGTCGTCGGCGCTCAGTCATTCCATTCGACCAGGTGATCCGTCCGACGCTCATTCTCACGGATGAGATGTTCTCCGGCCTGGGTGACAAGCATAAAGGCCATTAAAGGAGACTCCAATGCTGTTTAATGTCGCGAGTGACTTCGCGGGCACGCTACAGGCCCTAAGCACGACCTACAAGAGCCAACTCGCGGGCTGGGCGCAAACCGCCACGCTCCGCCGCGGGACACTGCGAGAGATCGCGATCGGCCCTGTGAGTAACCCGGCCACGCAGGACTGTAACATCATCTATACTATCCAACGGCAGACAGCGGACGGGACCGGTACCTCGGTGACTCCGGTGTTTGTACCGCCGATAGAGGCCGGAACTCCGCCCGCCCCGGGCTCGGCGTGGAAGGCCAACTACACCGCCGAGGGCACCTACGCCAATCGGCTGTGGACCAAGGCCCTGAACCAGCACTCTGGCTTTATCTGGTACGCTCCCGACGAGATCGGGTTGCCCTGGCCTGCGGTCAACCTCAACGGCGTAGCCTGCATGGCCAAGGGCGCGACCACTGACTACACGGGCACGGTGCTCTGGGAAGTCAAGTTCGACGAGTAGGGGCAAGCCCCGATGCTCATAACGAGGCACTCTCGACAGCGGTCGTATGGCGTCGAGATTAGGGCTAGTGGCTCTAATCTCGAGCAGGACGGGATTATTTGTGCGCACTGCGGCGGGGAAGAGACTGGCGGGGACTCCATCCCGCACTGTAACTGCTGTGACAGCTTTATTTGTTGGCAGTGTGTGGGCAAGGGCTGTATGCCACTCGAGATGCGGCTCGACGCGTGGGAGCGATATAACAACGGCGGAAAATATCTGCGGAAAGATCGACTCTTCGAGATCTTCGGGGCCACGGGAGTGCTACTGAAGTGAGCCTGGTCAAGCGACGGATCATAGGATCGTCATTTCCCTATAGTGCGGGAAATGTCTATAATGAGCTTGCGCCCGTGGCGGACTGGTTCACCGTGTTCGAGCGCTCGCTGAATGTTGGTGCTATTGATGGCTCTGGGTGGACCGGAGCTACAGACAGGCAGGTTATACTTCCTTATTCTGGGGGAGGCTTTGATAGGATTAACAACGGCACACAACTCAGGATAACGCTACAGGCCCCCGCAGTCGGAACACTGAGTTGGGATAAACTCTATATCGGGAAGGGCGCGACGAGCGGAGATATTTACGACTTTGATGGTACTCAAGTGCAGGTGCTGTTCTCCGGGAGTACGAGTGGAAGTGTTTCGTCAGGGGGACTTATAACAAGTGATGCCATAGCCTATTCTCATGACGGAAGCAGATCATTGGTTGTTTCTATGCATCATACTAGTAGCGAGCTTAGACTAAGAACTAGTGTTACTGGCTTTAGGCGCTTTTATACTTATCCCGTCACCGATACAGCTTCGGTAACGGACGATACTATGAATAACGATGACGGCTCGAACCTTTCTTCAATTACAAAGATAGAGGCTTTTGGTTATGGTTCTGTAGAAACATACGCGGTTAAACAGTTCTTTGATCGTATCCCGACGCCGACCTCGGGGCGGGCAACGCTCTATCGCAATTTGATTAACGGACTGGTACAGGACGGGTGGTGGTCCACCCTCGACGGGCTGTATATAATAGCTGCGGCCGACAGCACGGCCTACGTAACTAACCTCAAACAGACGAGTTTTGGTCTTGTAGAGTCCTTTCCTAGCTCCCCGGGAACATTTGTTCCCGATCAGGGCTATACGGGGAGTGCCTTCTCCAATCTTAGCACTCAGTTTAATCCTAACGTCAATACAGGCTTTAACTTTGCCGCCAGTGGCATTGTGATACTCGGATGCTATGTTACTACTAATGATCCAACAGGAACCGGTAGGACTGCGATAAGTATTCAAGGAACTACTACTGATACTTCGATACTGCCACTCTTTAGTGGTCTCTTGTACGCTTCAGTTCTAGCTAATGATACTGGAGCCGCTAACACTAATGTACGAGGGAACTACATGGTATCGCGGTCGAATAGCAGCAGTTATACTAGATGGAAGAATGGTACCACTATGGGATCTGATGGCGGGGCAGTAAGTGGGGCGTTTGCTGCTACTGCACCTATACTGATTGGATCTGCTGATTTTCAGGTGGCAGCGGCTTGGTTCGGTGGGAGAAGGTTTGGCCCCCAGGCCCAGGATATAATGGCCAGGGTAAATGCGTACATGACCGCGCTCGGGATAAACGTGTACTGATGGCACTGCTTCGCCGCAGAAAGACTATCGGACCTGCGTTCGGCTACGCGGTCACGCGTCAGCCTCCGGCCCCGGCCGGGAGCGCGCTGGCCTTTGCGGTGACCGCGACTCCAACAGTGCTGACCTCGGCATTTGCTAACTCGGTGTTCACGTTCAGTGGATGTAGTATCGGTGCTGCCGCGTCGGATCGGATCGTAGTGGTGTGTGCGTCCGCGTCGGGCTTTCGTAATACAACCGGGGTTACTATAGATGGCAGTGCTATGACGCTTGCCGTCAGCAACGGCGCGTCAAATGCTAATGCTATTTGGTATAAGCCGTGGCCAACTGGAACGACCGCGACCATAGTAATCACACTTGATGTAGTCGGAGACTATGCTGGGTGCATGGTAGGTCGACTCGTTGGGTGTTCGGGCGCGCCCACGGCAACACAGGCCTTTAACGAGTCTGTGGGTTGGGACCCTCATGCTTTCCCGAGCCCAATTACAGTGCCAACTGGTGGCGCACTTATAGTGTTTGCTGTACTTCATCCAGACTCGTCCTTGCCGCAGGACTGGTCCGCTGTACCAGCGTTAATAGATGATGGAATTGATCCGGGCGGGGCCTGGCGTGCGTCTTCTGGCACGTTCTTGAACGTAGTTCACACGCTAACTGCTGGAAGTATAACACCCTCGGTATCGTCACTGAGTCCCGCTAATGACTTTGGCTACGGCGGGAGTGTCATGTTAGAAGCAGCGTGGGGACCATAGAGTGCCTATTAGTGTTCGAGAAGTCACGATGGCCGCACCTGATATGGTGTGCGTGGAGGTGCGCGACGCACCTATTACCTATGGACAAGTTTTCAGTATTGGAAGTTCTATTGCACTGACTAGTCCCAATGCAATCACTATAACAAACGTGAGTGCAAGTCCTATCGACGGATCGATTAGAATTACTTGTCCTGGAGCTTTTGTAGAGAGTCAATACTTTGGATATCTAGCCTCTGGTAGTATTGGTATCGCGGGGGTTGTTGGAGTCCCAAACTGTAATGGATCGTGGAACTCGACACGGATCGATGATAACTCTATTGACCTCTGTGCAACCAGATTTACAGGAACTTGGACTCCGGGTACGGGCAAAGCCTGGCGTTATGATGTATGGACAACTTATGCTCCGGCGGGCCGAAGGGGCTGGGTATTTGGGGCAAATCAGGAGTATTTTCGGGCGTGCGATCTCGCGCCTGATGCATTTGTTAACAGGGCTGCGGTAAAGGTGCCAGGGAACTGGGCCTCTTTTGGTGGTCGCTCGGTAGTAGCTGTCTATGTAAAATCGAAGAACTACGGCGATGGTTACAATGACTCAGCGGATGGTGGTCAGTTTGGTAGAACGTCCACACTAAAACACTATGTTTTCTTGAAGCTTGATGGACCTTTGACCCAGGGCGGTCCGTATGCTATTGTTAACTCTACGGCGGGCATTAGTACCAATCTTACATGGAATGATCGCTCGACGCGGACAATAGCTATCTGCGTTAACCAGATAGGATACAAGACTAGTGACGTTGGAAAAACTGCGTACTTGGCACTGTGGGTGCCCGGGGCGCCTAATGAAGGAGCTATGGACTACTCGGCGTTTACGCAGTTCGATGTAATTAATGGAGCCGGGACCACTGTAGCTGGGCCGTTCTCGATAACTCAGAGAATATTAGCGACAGAGGCTGAGACGAGGATCGGCCTCCAGATTGATAATATCGCGAGCGGTTACTCGAGTACGGACGGAAGAAGTGCGTATAATAGTACGGACCCGGCCAAGAGACATGCTGTTACTGCGTGGAGTGCTACAGATCCGGCGGTATTTACTGTTTCAACTCCTCATGGATTTGCGGTAGGTAAAAGACTTCGATTTGAAGATATTATGAACTCGGGTACCTATCGAAGTGGCGCTGGTTACTATGTAAATCATACTGTTCGTGTCGCTAGTATTGTCTCGCCAACACAATTTACTTTAACTGATTTCCTTGAGGATGGCGCCCCTGTTAGAGGGGCTCTGAGTCCAACATATGCTGACTGGTTGGCTGCTGGAAATCCACAAGGTTATCTTGTGGAGCAATATGAAAGCTCAAGAGCCGGGACCAACACCTACGAGATGCAGTTTGGGTCGTATAATACGGCTACGGACGGTACCTATCGCTTAAGAGTTGCTGGATTGGGGACTTCTGATCCATTTCCGATCCGAACTAGCGCTTGGGGTGATTTGGCTAAGATCATGGCCGGGGGCGAGTACAATCACCGTCACGGCCTAGCACACGACGGCCGCTTCGGACAGACCCGCGGCGCGAGCTACATTGATGGAGTGGTTAACGCGGGAAACTATGGAAAGATCTATCAGAGCAAGTTGCCGTATGGATGGGGCTGGGGTGGTAACGTTGCTGGTGGTGCTCCGGTAGTCCAAGAACAAACCGCGGCGCGCCCAGATTGGTTCTTTCCTACTGGCACGCCGGGGCAGTGGTATCAGTCTAATTATGGGTTGGGTGGGGGCTCTTGGGCCGACGCGGGTGACTGGTGCACTCGGTTGAATGGTGTCTCTGGAGCTTGCTATGCTTTCGTGGAGCTTGCTCTACTTCGTCCCGCGCACGCGGCAGCGACGAACTATGGATTGCCAAAGCTGCTGGAGATGTTTCCGTCAGTTCCGGAGTACGCTGGGACTAACGGCCTACCAGAGATGTTTACTCAGGCCGTTTTCGGTATGGAGTGCTATCGGAGATGCCAGCACGGGCCGGGGAGTTATCTGCCCGAGGGCGCGGTTCCTGGCGGCCTGATGATGGATACGGGTACGGGAACTACAGCTTCGTCTTGTGATCGTACTCATGGTATTGGCTTCGCCAACCTCCCAGAGCAGTTCTCTAATTTTCATTATGCTTTTGCTGCGGCCAAGATCGCACAGGGATTTTATGCTTATGGGTTTACGGCTGCTGGAAATATGTGGAGGGATAGTGCGGTTAAGGCGTGGGACTGGGCTCAGCTGATTTATACTGACAGTACCGCGCGTTTCGCCTATTTTGATGGGTTGGGTGTCGAGGCGCTTTTAGCTACAGGCAAATACTCTAATGGGGCCTGGACCCATTCTATGTATGTGGCCTCTGTGGAGGAGATTAATCAGACCTATATTAGTGGAGTCGCTCGAACTAATGCTGCTGCAACACTCTATAGACTTACCGGGGGCGCGAACTATAAGACAGTTATAGAGACGGATCTAGGATATGGTGGAGGCAATCCTAACGGTATCTGGTTTGATACTAATGGAGGCATACAGCTAGCCGCTTGGGAGTACTATCGGACTCCAGGGATTAATGCTCAAGCAAAACAGGTTCTCGGGGATACTTTCCAGGGCTGTTGGACCCGGAATGTGGCTGGGCTCGAGTTGTTCTCGACGCCGCCGCCGAAGCAGCCCTATAGGACGATGTTTGTTGCTGATAATGGTGTTATCTTCTTCGGGATACACGGTATTGATCTCTCCGCAGTCCATTGGGCTTTCATAGCTTCTCATGTGATCACTGGAGACTCTCGGTTCTTGCAGGTTCTTCAGGACGGCATGGGCTTTATTATGGGGGCCAACCAGACTGGGTTCTCGTCAGTTTCTGGGACAGGAACTCGCGCGCACGAGGCTATATTTAACGCTGATGATATCTACACGGGACATCACTGCGCGCCGGGTATCGGCTGTTATATGTTCACTGGTGTTGGCGCATGGTTCTATGATTTTGGCCAGTGGCATGGATCGTTTAATGCGGCCTCGATAGAGGGGCCAGAGATAACTTTTGAAGCTGCAGATAAGGTATTCGAGCGTCATGTTGTTCCGGGGAGATATGCTACTCCAGTCTACGACGCAGCCTGGGAGGTTGTATTCCATCTGAGTCTTACAGAGCGCTCGATCCAACAGGATGTGTTCCCGCTACAGAACGTCGCGTTCTATTTGGATAGCTGGGACGAGGTCCCGAAGACTACCGCGGCGGTTACGGTTAGCTCGAACAACAACCCGAGTGATGTGGGGGAGTCTGTTACCTTTACTGCGACTGTCACGGGGACTGGAGGCCCGCCCACGGGCACAGTCACATTCAGGGATAATGGAAGCCCTATCGGGTCTGGGATATTGGCAGGGGGCTTTGCTACGTTCACGCTTACGGGCCTGCTCGTGGGTGATCACAGTATAACGGCGTTCTATTCTGGGGACGTGACATTCGCTCCGGCGGGCTCAGGAGTGCTTACACAGCAGGTCGCGGGTATCCCTCCGCCTCCCGGACCTAATCCGTATCAGTTCTCTGTGTTTGCGATGTGATATGACTGAAGGGCCGCTTTATAAGTATCGTTACCAGCCTGTCGCGGAGGTGATTGGTGCCCCGCGTCAACAGGCGGCGCCTCCGAGTACCCAGAACATCGCGCCCGCGCGGATAGCGGACTCGGACGTAGGATTTGCTCCTACGACGACCCGTGTCGTCCAGCCTCCGTACGCCGCGGCGAGTCATTTCTATCGACGAAGGCGGATACCGCATTCTGAAGTTATAATGACCTTTACTATTCCAAACGCTGGAATAGTAACGCCACAGAAACTAGTAGATAACGATACGTTCTCTGCTCCTACGCTCTCGACCAGTAGTGTCATTCTGGGTCAGAACTCATTTAATGATGCTGATGTATTCTTTGCTCCGAAGACTACATCAACGTCGCTGCCAGTACGGTTTGTTGACAGTGATACAATCTTTGTGCCGATTGTAGGCGGGGGCTTTACAACTACGTTATTCGTAGATGCAGACGCGTTCTTTAGTCCACTTATCGGGCCGCGCCCGAACCTGTTAGTTGATAGTGATACCCTCTTTGCTCCGAGCTTTGTTGGGGGCGTGAGTGTTGGTCCTGCTCGGATCACTGATAATGACGTATTCTTTGCTCCCGTACTCGCGACGCTTAAGCAGACAGCTCCATCGTTCTTTATCGATAGTGACGTTTTATACGTTCCAGGGCTCGCCGCGACCAAACAGCTGACTCCAACGTTATTGGTCGATACTGACGCATTTTCTAGTGTCTCGGTCGTATATAATCTTGGTATTTTCTTCTTTGGAGATAGTGACAGTTTCCGGGCCCCGACCTTAGCCGGGGGTACGATAAGCCTGTTGCCCGGACAAATTAGCGATCAAGATACGTTCTTTACTCCAGGACTTATTAACTTTGATGAGGATATTGAGCCAATTACTGCTTATGCAGCGGCCTCGGCGTGGATGGATATCAGGCGGTTTATACCGCCTATGTCAGTGACGGTTGTTATCGCTCGACCCATTGCAGGTGATATCAGGCCAAACAAGTTTATGGATATAGACACTATATTCACCCCAGGTTTTGGCGGGGGCCAGTTTATGGTCCATCCCGGGGTCTATGTAGAGAGCGATACTCACCATCCCCCCACTGTCATTGGTGGGGTCCTGAAGCGGATCTACAACGAGGCCGATAGTTCGACTCAGGTGCGGAATTACCGCTATGTGCCCCCGCCGATGTCGGTCACTGTGGTTATCCGGGGCCCGGCTGCGGGGCAGCCAGTCACTCCGAACCTGTTCGCTGATAATGATACGTTCTTCTCACCCGCGCTGACCGTTGGAGCGGTCAATATCACGCCCGTACTGTTCGTTGATCCAGACTCGCCGCGGATGGCGCTGGTCACTGGTGGCGGTGCACAGCCCACGATGGCTGGCAGGATTAATGATGCGGATAACTTCTTTGCGCCCGCATTGGCTGTTGGTGGGGTTAACGTAGCTCCTGTTCTATTCAGCGACGCGGATCTGCTCTTTGCTCCAGTAACGGTACTGTTTATTAATCCTGTGAAGTTTACTGACTCGGATACAATATTTAACCCAGCTATATCTATTGAGTCGTTTATAGTACCTGTATTGTTCACTGACGCAGATGCGTTCTTTGCGCCTGCGGTAGTAGCTGGTATTGCCAACATACGCCCTGCGACGTTCATCGACGCAGACTTTGATGAAACTGCGGATGGAGATCACTTCTTCTTACCGAGTGTCGGGTCGAAGGTTAATCCAGTCTTCTTTGCTGACTCAGACACTTTCTTCTCGGCGATAGTCGTTCAGCGAAATGATCTATTCCCTGACAAGATTATCGACACTGATCGACTGTTCGCGCCCCAGCTGGTATATGATCAGTTCATAAGCGCCTCGAAGATGAACGACGCGGATACGCTGTTCGATCCGTTCTTCCCGCACGACCCGCGCTATACTTATCCTATTGGACACGGAATACAGTCTGACTACTCGATCAGAAGGCCGCGTCAGGGCCGAGTCATCATAGGACGACACTGATGGCCAACGCAGCATATAAAGATGACTATGTGGTCAATGATAGTGACATTGACGACGAGGGTTATTGGGAGCTGCGTCGTTGCAAGCAGTCCTATCTGGACTACGTTGCATCTAAGCACGATGAGATCCTGGAGCAGAAGAACGCTCGAGGGTACCGGCACGGGGCTCAGTGGACCGCGGATCAGGTGGAGGTCTTCAACCGCCGCAAACAACCAGTTGTGACGTATAACAGGATCGGGCGGAAGATTGACTCGATCATTGGGCTAATGGAGAAGATCAAGCAGGACCCCAAGGCCTTCCCAAAGACCCCGCGAGATCAGGATGAGATGGGTGCCGAGCTGGCAACAGCTGTTGTGCGTTATGTGGTGGAGAGTGACCTCCGGGAGGCGCTCTTCCCCTTCGCGACGGAAAATGCCGCAGTAGACGGTATTGGCGGCGTCGAGATGATGCTCATCAAAGGGGACAAGGACGATAAGGATATCGGGTTTGCTCTGGTCAAAACGGATAGTTTTTTCTACGATGTGCGCTCTTATGACCACGACTTCGCCGACGCGCGCTTCATGGGCCAGGGCAAGTGGCTCGACATTGAAGATGCGATGCTGCTCGCGCCCGACGAGGAGACCGCCAATCAGATGAAGACCCTGATGGAGGGTGACGGCGCGGACCTGACCTCGAACCCGGAACGGGAGAGGCGCTGGTTTGACGTGGACTCTCGGCATAAGCGCCTGCGGGTAGTGGATATCTGGTATAAGAGCGGCAAGGGGTGGAAGTGGTGCCTGTTCACGGGCTCGATGAAGATCGATGAGGGCAAGGGCTACTTCTACAATGAGAAGGGAGATATGATATGCAAGTATATCATGTTCTCCAGCTTCGTGGATCATGACGGTGATCGCTATGGCTTCGTCCGTAATCTACGTTCATCCCAGGATGAGATCAACCAGCGCCGCTCGAAGGGCCTACATGAGCTGGTTTCGCGTAGGATCAAGGCGGAAGATGGAGCATTTGCTGATATTGAGGTTACTCGACGGGAGGCCATTCGACCGGACGGTGTGGTTATCTACAACAAGGGCTTCGAGATGGAGTTCGATGATGCAGCGCGCATCACTAACATCGAAGGCCAAATCAAGTTCCTAGAGGACGCGAAGAATGAGATCGAGAACTTCGGCCCCAGCCCGGCCCTAATAGGTCAGGGCCTCGAGTACAAGTCCGGACGCGCGATCAACCTGCTCCAACAAGCAGGTATCGCCGAGCTGGGGCCGTTCGTTATAGGCATTAAGAACTGGAAACTACGACTTTATCGGGCTATTTGGAACGCTGTGCAGCGATATTGGACCGCAGAGCGCTATATCCGGGTCACAGACGACGCGGGACTGGCCCAACTGGTGCAGGTCAACGGTGTAGGGGTGGATGAATACGGGCTTCCGCGGCTCGTGAACTCGATTGGGACGCTAGATGTCAACTTCTCCCTGGATGAGGGCCCAGATGAGGTCAACATGATGGGAGATGCCTATGATACGCTGGTCGCCCTCACCGCTCAAGGGGCTAATATACCTCCACAGATCCTACTTGAGCTTGCTCCGCTACAGGGTCAGCTCAAGCGGAAGCTTCTGGCTCTTCTGGAGCAGAAAGATCCTGTGGCTGAGCAGGCTAAGGCGATTACCATTGCTGGCGAAGCTGCGAAAGTTGATGAAACGAAGTCCAAGACCGCCCTTAACATAGCCAAGGCCCAGGAGGCCGCTGCGAGTAACGATCCTCGCGAAAAACAGCAAGAAATGGTTATGAAGCAGCAAGAGCACGGAATGAAGATGCAGGAAAGCGTCATGAAGGTCCAATCCGCGCAGAAACTCGCGCAGATCAAGGCCTCGACCGAGTTCAGCAAGCTTCAGTCCAATCAGGCCATGCAACAGCAAGACATCCAGCTGAACGCCATGAAGGGCCAACAAGATCTAAGGCACAATGAACTGAAGGGCCATCAGGCCCTGGTCCAGGGCGAGCAGAAGCACCAGATGATGCTGAAGCAAGCCGCCCAGAAGCCCAAGCCAGCGGGAGGTGCCGGTGGCAGATGATCTTGGCCGGAGACGCTTCGCGGAAGAGCTTCAGGACCCCCGTGTGCGGGATAAGCTCTTGGCCTATACCAAGGCCGAGGTCGGTGGGCAAGGGCCACAAGCGTGGCAGGCCTTCATCGAGACCACACTCAATCGGGCTGTGGCTCGGCGAAAGTCGCTGGCCGATGTGTTGTCTGGGGAGTACTTCCCGGGGGTGACTCATCAGCGTGCCGCGCGCGGGGTAGATCAGAACACTCGCGCGGCGTATGATCCAGTGGTACAGAGCGTCCTTGGAGGCTCGAACATAACCAACTATGCTACAGGCAACGCCTCGGGTACAGTGGGCTTCGCGGGTGGCCCGCAGACCTACGCTGCCGGAGGGGAGCGCTTCGGGATCGAGGGACCTGACAAGGGCTGGTGGACGCGGATCGGAGCACCGGGCCCGGGAGCAGCTGGGAGTGTGCCCTATACGTCGGCACAGCCCCAGACGCTCGCAGGGCTTCAGTCCCAGATGGTCCCGCCCCCGGCAAAGCCAGGGTTCACGTATAAGGACTTCTTCGAGAACGGGATACTAGGAGGATAACATGAGTGGGTTCATCGGGACGCTAGTTGGTATCATAGTTGTCCTAATCATAATGGGGGTGATCTGGTGGGCTGTTCAGCAGCTGCTGCCGTTGATCCCGCTGCCAGAGCCGTTCAGACGGATCATTAACATACTTATGATGGTGATCCTGATACTGGTTGTTGTCTGGGTGATATTGGTGCTGTTGGGAGCTGCGGGCATTCATGTCCCTGGGCCCTTTCGGTTCGGCTGAGAGGATTGATCCCGCCCCGGCAACGCTACAGCCGGTGCCAGATATCTGTGTAGGGTGCTGACATGCCACTGATCAAAGGGAAAGATCCCAAAATTATCTCGCAGAACATACGTACCGAGATAAGCGCGGGAAAGCCACAGAAACAGGCGGTTGCCATTGCGCTGAATACAGCTGGCAAGGCAAAGCCCGCGGTTGCGGGCCCTGTCCGCCGTGGAGGAATTGATCACTTGAAAGTGGGGGATTATCGGAGGCGATGAGACCCTTTACACCCGATGACAACTGGTGGCGACGGTTACTCTGTCGAGTGATAGTCGCATATGGTCTGTGGAAACGCAAATGTCGGACAGTGACTTCAGCCGGTTCATCCGGCACCTGATGCGGAGAATGCGTCGCAGGAAGCTGCATCGCGGGATGCGCTATGCGCTCCGAGACACTTTGATGGAATTGCGTCTGCACCACGAAACGGTGCCTCGCCGCCGGGGACGATAGCCCCGGATACGTAAACGCTACGAAACAGCGGAAGGATGGAAGATGGCAGACGATGATAAGAGCCCCGAACAGCTCCAGCAAGAGATGTTCGATCTAGCGCAAGTGACTCCCCCAGCGGAGCCCCCGGCAGAGCCGGAACCTGCCCCGCCCCCGGCACCGGAGCCTCCACCTCCGGCCGCTGTGGAACCTCCCGAGCCGGGCGTTCCGACTTGGCGGTTGAGGGAGGAGGCTGAAGGTCGAAGAGCGGCTGAAGATCGAGCGAGGGCGCTAGAGTCGCGCCTGAACGAGATCGCAACTCACCTGCGCCAGCAGGAGAAGAAGCCGGACTTCTTCGAGAACCCTGACAAGGCCACGGAAGAAATCATCCAGCGGTATCTACGGCCTGTTGTTGAACAGCAAAACGCTACTACGATGTACAACAGCAAGCTGATCGCTGAGACCCGGCACGGGCAGGATAAGGTCGCGGAAGCTGAACAGGCGTTCTTGGATGCCAGGGCTCAGCAAACCCTCGACGTGGCCGACTACGAGCGTGTGGTGCAGTCACCGAACCGCTACGACGCGGTCGTGCAGTGGCACAGGAAGCAAGCTACCCTTGCTGCCGTTGGTGACGATCCTAACGCTTGGTTTGAGAAGAAGCTGGCTGAGAAGATGGCTGATCCCACCTTCCAGGCCAGTATGCTAGATAAGGTTCGTGGAAGCGCTGCCAGTCGACCGTCTGAGACACGACTTCCCCCGTCGCTCTCAAAGACCACCGCCTCCGCCGGAAACACGGAGAAGATGGGCGATATGAGCCACGATAGCTTGTTTCGATATGCCATGAGTAATGGCAAGGAGAGATGAGCGTATGAGCCATACCGGAACAAAATGTTTTGATATGGCTCGAGTCAGGAAAGGGTTGCAGCCATGGCTGTGACAGTCATTCAGGACAATAACAAACTCGTCCGGTATACAGAGGAAATCAACCGAGAGTTTGTTAGAGGTAATCAGTTCTCGCCCTACATGAGTGAGGGCCTGAACGCGGTTATTCGTATCCGCAGTGAGCTGAAGGCGGGCGGCGAGGATATGAACATCCCGATCGTCTCGCGTCTTCAGGGAGCTGGCGTGGCGACACAGACGCTGGTCGGAAACGAAGAGAAGATCGACAACTACGGTATGCGAGTCAGGATCGAATGGGCTCGTAACGCCGTGGTGACTACGAAGGCAGAGTCTCATAAGGACTCGGCCGACGTATTCGGAGTGGCAAAGCCGCTCTTGAGCGATTGGGGTAAGGAACTTCAGCGGGACGAGATCATTGCCGCGCTGATGGCCCTGCCGACCGAGACCCTTCCGCCGTCTTCGGGCGGCACGAGGGTCAATGGTATCCAGTTCGATCAAGCTTCGACGGCTCAGAAGGATGCGTGGCGCGCTGCCAATTCGGATCGTATCCTGTTTGGTAACGCAGTGTCCAACAACGCGACTGACTTCGCTACGTCTCTTGGTCAGTGCGACACGACCAATGACAAGTTCACTGCCACGAACCTGTCACTGATGAAGCGGCTCGCGATGAATGCTGATCCCCACATTCGTCCCTATCGGACTGATGATGGGTATGAGTACTACATCGCGTGCGCGGGAACTAATGCGTTCCGTGACCTGAAGATCTCTCTGGAGACCATCAATAAGGACGCAAGGCCCCGCGAACAGTCAGGGCCGTACGGCGCGACTAAGAACCCTATCTTCCAAGATGGCGATCAGATCTACGACGGAGTGATTGTCAGGTGTGTCCCTGAGATCAGCCGCTTCGTGGGCACGACTGCCAACCCTGGTCCTTGGGGTCCAGCAGGCACCGGCAACCTCCTGCTTGGGGGTCAGGGTGGCACTACGCGGGTCGAGCCAGTATTCCTGCTCGGCCAACAGGCTGCAGTCTTCGCGTGGGGCCAGATGGCCAAGCCCACGTTCCGTAAGGAAGACGACTACGGCTTCATCACTGGCGTCGGCATCGAGATGGCCTACGGCATCTCCAAGATGTTCAAGCGACATCCATACACCGCGACCACTCTTAAGCAGTGGGGAGTGGTGAATGGGTTCTTCGCTTGTTCGTCTGATTGAGGAGGACCCTACACATGGTAACGACACTCAACAACAGGGGAGCCGCCCGCGAAGCCGGATATGAGTTCGTGCAGTATATCGCTGCCCGAGCCGCGCCGACTGGTGGTGTCTCTGTCTACAGCATCAAGGTTGGTACACTCCCGGCCGGGGCTATCATCCTTGCTGCCTCTACCAACGTGGAGACGGCTATCACTGGCTCTACTCCAGTGTTTGGTATTGGTACGACACCTACGGGCTCTGAAATTGCTGCCACTATCGCACTGACAGCAGGCAGTCTCAACACAGTACCACTTGCGGCGTTGGTGATGCCGCTCGTGGCTGATACCGATGTCTATGCTAACATCACTGGGACTGCTACTGGTGATGCCTACATCATGATCCAGTTCGTCAAGCCGCTTGCGTAACTGACCTCGTCCAACTGGGAGGGGATAGTCCCCTCCCGCTTTTACGGAGAGTGAAATGGCCCAACATAAAGACGAAGACAACATGAAGTCACCTGACGTTCACGTGCCGCCCTCGCAACAGTCGGCCCAAGGGCCGGTGCCGAAGCCGGGTGAGCCAGTGGCTCCGCCACCGAACCCTATGGCACCTCCTCCGGGTCAGCCAATCCCGGTCCCAGAGGAAAATACAGCCCAGCCTAAAGAGGACGATAAGTCCAAAGCGAAAAAATAGCGCGGAAAGATATGGCTCCAGTTAGATAATGGGAGGGCTTTCGTGGGCACACAACCGAGTCTCCGCGCCCGCATCCTGCCCCGGTTCCCCGCTCAAGTCCTGGCGGGAACCGGGATAACCATCACTAAGAGTGGTGGCACCTACACTTTTGCAGCGCAGGCCTATGCCAATATCCCTATCAACGCGCTGGCTTCGATCCCAGAGGATCGACTACTCGGACGGGACACCCCTGGTGTTGGCTCCGTAGAGGTTATTGGGGTCGCCGGTGGTCTAGGGTTCACCGGCAGCGGGAGCCTTCAGCTAACGGTTAATCATAGGATCAGGGGTATTCCTGCTATCCTGCTTATTGGGGCGACTCCAAGCGCACAGGATACTGTCGTTCCATACTCTTGCACTATTACAAAAGTGACTGTTATCAGTGACGCAACCAGTGGAAATCCTAATATAGCTATTCAAAAGGGCACATTCGCCACATTTCCTGCTGGACTGGTAGATATCACAGGGGGAAATCCTCCAGTACTTTCCAATGGAAAGTACCAGAGTACAACCTTGACTGGGTGGAACCTTAACATTGCTGCGGGAGAGATCCTGCGTATGTCTTCCTCGACTGGTGGGCCGATTACCAGGCTGAACATTACCATAGAGGTTCTGCCGATATGAAAACCACAAAGACCCGCTTTGAGCTTATTCGTGAGGCTGCGGACAAGCTCAACATTGTTGGGACTGGTCAGGGGCTCGAAGCGGAGTACTCGAACAAGATTGACAGTAATGTAGATCCCTTGATAATGCAGCTCGCCTCTGATAATATCTGTGAGGTAGTCAATGATGGATATATCCCGGCTGAATGGTTCGACTCGCTCGCGGGACTATTAGCTAATGTCTGTGCCCCGGTAGCTGGGAAGAACTTTGATCCGCAGATCAAGGAGTACTACGAGAGTCGTCTGCGGCGGTTGACCTCGAGTGGTCCCACTTATGGGACCCAGGAAGCTGAGTACTTCTGATGCCGTCTATTGTATTTCCAACTACGTCAGCCCCGGCTACCAGGCCACAAGAGTCTGGTGGAAGGCTGATTAATGCCTACGTGGAGAAGACACCCTATGGAGCACCGTCGCAGATTATCGTGAGGCGTTCTCCTGGTCTCCAACGAATAGCGACGACTGCGATAAGTGGTCACACCAGGGGCTTTCTCGACGCGGAAGCAGCTGCAGTATGGGTGCTTAATAATAAACTCATGAGGTTTGATAGTGTCTTTACGGTAACAGATCTGGGTACATTGGTAGGGACTGAACCAGTTACCTTTGGACGGAATAATGCTGTTGTTAAACAGAATGTAGTTGTTACTGAGAACGGCTGTTTTAATGTTGACACCAGTACCGGGGCAACACCCTTTGTCTCGGTCAACCTACCCGCCGGGCCAACGAGTGTTTGTGACATCGATGGATACTTTGTCTGGTCATTTGGTGGAGGTCAGATCTATGCTTCCGATCTTAATTCTACTAATGTACAGGCGTTGTCGCTGAATACTGAGCAGGGCCTGTTCGTCAGGCGGGTGCTGCGGTATGCAGGGCGACTTTATGCCTTCGGAGATAAGTGGACGGGGGTCTATCGTGATGCAGGAACAAGTCCATTTCCGTTCGCGCGCGAGGTCACTATCCCTCGGGGTATCGTTGGGACTCATGCTGTCGCTGGTTGGGAGACTGGATGGGCCAACCAGTTGCTCTGGGCCGGAGATGACTTCATCGTTTATAAGTTGGATGGATACACGCCTACACCAGTCTCTACCGATGATGTTAGTAGGGCCATTCAATCAGCGGTACTCGCCGGGGGCCGTAACCTCATCGAGGCCTTTGTCTATATGTACGGTAAGAATGCCTTCTGGGTCTTGTCCTCTCACGATAATTGGACGTGGGAGTATAATCTAGTCACGGGCGAGTGGAACGAACGCAAGTCGTTTAACCAGTCTAACTGGAAGGGTATGAAGAGTATACGGATATTCGATCGATGGATCATTGGAGACGAGTTTACCGGAGATCTGTATCAGGTCAGTGGATCATACTTCCTCGAAGGAACTGATCCCCTTATTTGGCAGGTAGAAAGCGGGGTGATGTCAGGCTTTCCGCGCGGCGTCATGGTGCCTCGAAGCAGCTTCCTGTTGACGACTGCTGTAGGGACGACCTCCACTGTAACAGATCCCAGGGTGGAGATCTCTTGGTCCCTCGACGGGGGATACACCTATGGAGACCCTGTGATGCGTCGCCTTGGAGGTCCCGGGGAGTCGCTCTCGCACCCATATGTTCTGCAGTGCGGGCTGTCCAAGGGCCAGGGCGTTCGGTTCCGTCTGCGGGTCTCCGATCCGGTTCATGTGGGACTGTCGGGGGGTTCGATAGATGATCTTGAAGCGCGGGGGTACTCTGGATGAAGGCCCCACTCGATCCGTTTTCAAGAGTTACTGACGAACAGAGTCACTGGGACCCTGAATGGTATTCATGGCTTCAAGATCTATTCACGACCACGACGCAGCTTCAAGCGAATGTCGTGACGCTGCAAACAGCTCTTGCAACACAGCAGGCAATTAACACGGCACAACAAGCGAATAACACGGCACAACAAGCGGCTATTACCGCGCTACAAAATCCGCCCCCGGGCGTTTCTCCGGGACTGATATTCCTCTCGGTTCAAACGGCAAATAACTCTCCAACACTTGTATTTACAGGGATGAACAGCACCTACGCAGCCTATCAGTTCCATGCCACAGGACTGAGGCCTTCTGTTAACAATCAACCACTGTATATGCAGATGAGTCTGGATGGCGGCGCGACGTGGAAGAATACCTCCAATATATGGACCTGGCTCTATTCTTATATTGGCGGTGGTGCAACTCCACTAGCATACAGCTCGGCCTCAGAAGGCAATACTACATACTTCAGGATCGGTGGAGTTACAAACTCTACATGGGGTAATAGTTCTGAGACAACAGTCTATCCAAACAGTGGCCAAAATCTAAATATGGCTAGTTGGCGTTCGTCTGATTACTACGATGCTGGTAGTGGCACCTATCAAGTGATTGGCTCTGGCCATGAAGTCAGCGATGCTACTCCATGCAATGCTGTGAGGTTCTTCTTTGCCTCTGGCACGATAGTCGGTGGGCGCATAGCGATGTACGGCCTGAAAAAGGCATAGGAGGCTATAATGGGCCTGTTCGATATCTTTACTGGCGATCCCGTTAAGAAAGCTGCAGAGCAACAGCAGCAGTATCTTACGGGGATCTCCAACCAGATCCAGTCCGGCATCGGCGCCGCGCAGACCCGCGGCATAGATGCCCTCCAAAGCGGACAGGGCAGTGCCATCAACGCCCTTCAGGGTGGTCAAGCCACGGCGCGCGGAGATATCCAGAACTACTCGCCCCAGGCAATCGCGGCCCTCTACGGAGGGCAGACTGGCGGAACCAATGCCCTTTTGGCTGGACAGACTGGTGGTCTTGAGTCACTCCGAAGCGGTGTTCAGGGGGCAACAGATGCCTTCAGCGGACTCGCTGGACAAGGGCAAGGCTATGATGCACGGGCTCTCCAGGGCGGTGACATTGCGCAGGGGGCCTTTGGCCTTGGGCCTATGGCGGGACAGGTTCAGGCCGCGTTCCAGTCTAGTCCCGGCTATCAGTTTCAGCTGAACCAAGGGCTCGAGTCCGTTCTTCGCAATGCGAATGCCTCTGGCATGGCCGCAGGCGGAAACCAGCTCCGCGAAGCGCAGACCTACGGACAGGGCCTTGCCAATCAGGACTACGGTGCGTGGCGAGCGGGCGTCTCTGGTCTTGGTCAGGCCCAACAGGGTGCCTACGCCCCACTTGGCGCGAACGCGGCCTCGACTGCGGCCTCGGGCACAGCTAACGCCGCCCTTACGGGAGGCACTGGCGCGGCCAACATTTACACTGGTACCGGCGGCAAGCTGTCCGATCTGTTGTCGGGCACAGGTACTAACGTGGCCAATACCCTGCTCGGAACCGGGACCAGCCTGGCCAATCTGGCTCAGCGCGGCGGCGAGGATCAGAGTGGGGTGTATACTGGGACAGGCAACAGCATTGCCAACCTGCTGTCCACGCTGTCTGGACAGTCCTCTCAGGGCTTCCAGAACATCGCTGGCCAGTACTCGCCGACCTTCCAGACTGCCGCGAACGCGGAGATGGCGGGCTCGAAGAACCTGTGGAACCTGGGCCTCAATTTGGCCGGGGCGGGGGCAGGGACACCGGCTGGCAGTAGCTTCCTAAAGGGCCTTGGACTCGCAGCGTAGGGATTGACTATGGCCGACAACTTTAACGTGGACTTCAGTCTGCTTGGACAGCTTCCTGCGATAGCAGGAGCGGCCCAAGATAGGGCTGTACTGAGGGAAACGCTTGCGGATCTCAAGAGCACTGATCCAGACTCGCTGGAGCGGAAGGCATCGCAGTTGCTCGCCGCGGGTCATATGGAGGCCGGGTTGAAGCTCCAGGCAGCCGCGCTCGCGCGTCGACAACTGACGCAGAAGGGCGAGTCGGATAGGATACAGGCCGATTACCTCAAGAACTTTCGCTGGCCTGGGATGCCTGGCGGGCAAGCCGCTCCAGCGGAGCAAGCACCCAACATACCACTGACTCCAGGGCCAGCTCAGGCCCCGCCTGCGCCAGATCCATTTCAGGGCGCGCCCGGGGCTATTCCAGGAGTAGGACCACGAAGTGCCCTTCCCCCTCAGGCGGGGCCACAACAGGCTGCGGCCGAGCCCAGCCCAAGTGATGCCATCATAGCTGCCGCACAGCAGGGTACGGCACAGCCTCAGCCACAGCAGCTGGCGGGGCCTCCACCCACGCCTAATACACTGCCTGGACAGACCCCGGTAATGAGTGCGGAAACACTCAATGCTGCAGCCGCCCCGGCCGTCGGAGCACCACCACCTCAAGCGGCTCCTGCCACGGCACCAGAGAGCGGCCCGCTAAAGGTGCCTGCATATCAGGCCGATGCCCAGGCTGAGGCCGCTGCGGTGGGACAGGCCCTGTCTGGGATGCCACGACAGTTAATGACTAGCGGCCCGGGACGGGCTCTTATGGAGCGCTTCCGGGATGCTATGGGCAAGCTCAAACTGACCCCTGATCAACAGGCCTGGCAGGAAGAACGGATCGCTCGACGACAAGCGGGTCAGCCCGATGTCAGCTTTGGTGATTACAAGCTAGAGCTGCAACAGGCCCCGGACAAGATCAAGTCCGCAGAAAAGATCTACCTCGACACCGAAAAGAAAGCTGGCCAGTCACAGCAGCTCATTGCCACGCTCGATCGAATGAGTACTCTTACTCAGGACAAGGACTTCATAGCAGGTACATCAGCTAATAAATATGCTGAAGGGGTCAATCAAGTACTATCTTTGATGAAAATAGTTGGAGTTGATCCGACTGCATTCAAGAACAGGCTAGGGCAACTTGCTACATCCGCGGAACGCTCGGCTGCGATCAATCAAGAGTTTACCTCTCTTTCCAATCAGGCTCTTATGGCCCATGTCGGGAGCTTCAGTAAGTCCTTCTCCGACGCTGATAGGGCGTTCGTCGAGAAGATATTCCCGCAGATCCTGCAAACTCCAGGTGGCATCAAGGCTATCATAGGTAACCTCCGCCAGATGGCTGAGTACGATCGAGGAGTCTCTAAAGAAGCCAGAAGCTTTATGAAGAATAATCCGCTGCGGGCTACTTCCTGGGGAGTGAATGAGGTTATCGACAAGTATGCTGATGAGCATCCACTCTTCGTAAACAAGGATGGTAGTCTTACAACGGAGGGGCAGAAGGTTGTAGCTTCGGCTCAAGGTGGGGGCACGCCCACGGCGCAGCCAACAGCTCAACCCATAACTAAATTCGGACCCGAGCATGAGGGTAAGACTGGTACTGATGAACAAGGTAATAGGTACATTATCAAGAACGGTAGAGCGGAGCCGTATACCTAATGGCCAGAGAGTTTGACTATCTGCAGCCAAACGAGCCTCGGTGGGGCAGGTTAAATCCTGTTGATCCCTCTGTGGACACCTTCCGTCAGCGCTGGGCTCCATTCAGTTCTGATCCAGTTGGTGACTACATCGAGGAGCAGCAGCGAATGCCGCCCCCAAGGATAGCCCCGCCCGGGACACGGGAGCGCTACGGCGATCCGACCAAGGTCTTGTCGATGGCAGGGGGCGGTACTCCAAAAAGTGACACGGAACAACCATATGCAGTTCCGAAAGGATTTAAGTTTGACGAGGCGCCGCCAAGTGCCGTACCAAAGGGTTTCGTCTTTGATGAACCAGTGGAAACAGCAAAGCCAGTCCCAACCAAGCCTTCGCCTCTCGAGGGAACGACACTGTCTCAGGACCCAGCCGAGCAGGCCCGAGAAGTCGCGGCCATTGCCACCTCGCGCGGCACCAGAGGACGCCAGGAGGGGCCAGTAACAGATGCTATCAGCCGGTTCCTGCCAGAGGTCGGGGCAGGCATAAAGGCAGGATTTAATCGGTTCCTTGGTGATGCCGGTGGGAAGCTCCAGGAGCCCCAGAATGCCCTTCCTGCGGCCTTGGGTGGGCCAGTGGCCCCGGGCATTGCCGCTATGCGAGGCGGGGCGGCGCTGAGCAAGGCCATCTCTAAAGGCGGGATCGAGCCTGGCGCGGAAGTTGGGGCTACCGGCGAGATGCTCCAGGGGCGGATCGCGGGCTCTACTGGTCCAGTGCCGCCCCGGCTGACCACTGTGACGGACAAGCCAGCTGAGGACGCCGTAGCCCAAATGGCCAATATGGCCCGAACTGGCACGCCAGAGGACCTTGCCGCGCTCGCGCGGATGCGCCAGCTAACCCCCGCCAAGAAGCAGGGCGAGGTCCAGGCCCAGCTGGTTCAGCACTTGGGCAAGAACGAGGTCGGAGAGTTCGGTGCAGGCGACTTTGTCCGTCGCTACAGCGAACTGCCAGAGGCCTCAAAGAATATCCTCTTTGGTCAGGGCGGCTCAGGCTCGCTGAGGCACCACCTTGACAGCATAGCAGAGGTCACCGAGCGTGCGCCGACGTGGCGAGGGCCCTCGACGGGGACCATGGCCAAAGCTGCTGGGGTAGCATCTGTTGCTGGGGCTGTTACAGGGGCCGGAGCTGTAGCTGCTCCGCTTGCGGTGCTCGGCACGATGATCCCTGTGAAGGTCGTGGCCCATGCTCTGACCTCGCCCGCGCTCGCGGCAACAGTGGCCGCGTGGTCCCGGGCCTATGAACGGGTAGTACGCTCTGGCGGAAACGCCGCAATAGTTGGGTTTAACCTCGCGACGAGGAACCTGAACAACAATCTTGGGACTGATGTAGATCCCGCCACTGTCATTGGAGGCGCTCGTGGGCAGCCTGTGGAATAGAAGTGGGATGGTCGAGCGCTATGCTGATGACCTCCGCGCGGACGGAGCTAAGGCGTTCTTCTTCCAGGGCGGGACAACGTCACCGCTGACAGTATATCGCGACGCAGGCGAGTCTAGTGCTCATCCAATCCCTGTAGTCGCGGACGCGAATGGTCGATGGCCTGACGTGTTCGTGCCCTATACGGTAAGCTATGACTTTCAGGTGAAGTCAAAAGACGACGTTCAGATAACCTTCACTCTTGGAGTACCTAATCCTAATCCTGTCGATCTGACTGTGGTTATCCCGCCAGAGGAGCGCGTCTCGACTGGAATGATCCATGGCGAGTTTATTAACGCCAGTAAACCTGGCTATGTCAGGTTGAATGGAAGGACTATCGGCAACGCAGCCTCAGGCGCATCTGAGCGAGCTACTGGTTTGAATAACACTAACAGCGATGTTTTTAACCTGTTTCAGTATTTGTATAACAATGTTCATGAGGCTATAGCTATTGTCTCTGGAGGTCGAACTGTCTCTGGAGCTATAGCTGACTTTAACGCTAACAAGAATATCGTCTTGCCAGACTGTCGCGGGTCGACGTTTGTAGGGCTCGACGACATGGGTAATCCTACCCCGGCTAATGCTTTTGCTGGACTGTTATTTAATATTGGTACTACAACTTTCCCGGCCGCGAGTATAGGAACCAACTCTAATGTCCTTAGTATTACTCAGATGCCCCCGCATCTCCATCAGGGGACGACCGCCAGACACCTGGGGCACCAGCACACTACCAAGTCCAGTGGAGATACCGGCGTCGAGCTACGAACGGACAATCGAAATTTTGCAGCCCACAGTCATGCCTGGGGCACCGCAGGAGGTTCAAGCGGCTTCGTTCAAGGGGTTAATGGGCGGTTCTCGACCTATGCTAACTCTCAGGCGGGTTACGATCTGAACCACGCGCATAACTATGTGGATGATTTCTTTCGCGGAAATAACCAAAGTGCGACAGGCGGAAACAGACTTAACGGCGATAATAGCAGCCAAAATAGAACCACTGATACAGCAATCAACAGTGGCTATAACCTAGACCACGCCCACTTTATCGATGTCGGCGGCACGACTGCCACGCAAGACATAGCCCACTTCCATAACATGGTTAATATAGCTGGCTTCACTGACTTTGTGTCTAATGCTACTGCCTCTGGCGCTCACGACCACGACTTTACTACGGATACTCGAGGCGGCACCAGTGGAGTGGCTCAGCCATTCAATAATATGGGACTGAGCCGACTCGTGACTTGGTTTATCAAACTGTAGAGGTCGAAGATGCTCGATGGATCAATCCCGCCTGCCTCGATCTACAGTACTTGGGTAGAGACGGTAGAAGTGTGGAGTATCGATAACGACACTCTATACGATTTCTCTGGGGTAGTCGATGTCATTCTGAGGCTCCAGGACCAGCTCAGTCGGTTCGATGAGTTGATTATCACTATGCGTCAGGGCAGTATCACCCTGCCCGCGCCCGGGATCGTACAGTGGCGCGTCGAGGCACCAGCTATGTTTGCGTTACGACCCAAGCTTTATAAACTGATTATGGTGTTTGAAACCGACACAGACACTACCTCCCTGATCCTTGGAACAGTCTCGGTAGTCGAATGAGTGAGATCACGCCCCGGGCAATCACTACCTCCACGACAATCCCCAAGTACGGGACCTTCTGGCCTGAGGCCGCGGGCTGGTGGGATATCATGGAGCGCAACAAGTTGACCATGGCTATGACCATGGCCAAGAAAATCCTCGCGAACAAGGCACGATATCAGAATGTCGAAGCGAAGACGGGGGTCCCCTGGTGGTGGATCGGACCTACTCATTTTCGTGAAGCGGATTGTGACTTCTCTACCCAGCTCGCGCAAGGGGACCCGCTCAACAAAGTCTCGACCCACGTCCCGAAAGGGCAAGGGCCCTACTACGGGCAAGACGCCTGGGACAGGGCGGCGATAATCGCGCTCGAGGATCACGGGCTCGACGACGTGGAGGATTGGCGGCTGGAGAAGGCCGCATTTTGGTGGGAGTCCTACAATGGATGGGGTTACAGGCTCCACGGGAGCCCCTCGGCCTACGTCTATGCGGGGACTAATATCTACACGAGCGGGTTCTACGTGGCCGACGGCCAGTGGAGTAGCGGGGCTCGTGACTCACGTGTGGGCTGTATGCCAGTTCTCAAGTGTCTCCTCGAACTCGATAACACCATTTACATTCAGCGCGAGGCCACTGATGACTCACTGCCTCCGGTCTACGTAGGAAATCCCCCTCATATCGAGCCTCCGGGACCGGAGGAACCTCCCCCCGTGGGCCAAGGGCCCACTGAGATTAAGATCGTAATCGAGGACGGAAAGGTTACAGTTTACATCAACGGTACGGCTATCACATGAAGTACCTTGGGCCACTAATAGCCTTCGTAATAGCCCTGGGGATCGCATTCTTCCTGATGCTCGTTGTCAGCGATCAGAGCCCAGGCGAAGGAGTTCCACCTATGCAACCATCTAAGTACGACAAGAAGCTCGATCGACTTGACCGGCGCGGAGTAGAGGCTGCTTATACCGCCCGCGTCGGACTCCTATTCCAGAACTGGATGACTGACACCAATCAGGCAAGTCAAGATCGAGCCCTCCGCGGGCACCGCAACGCTCGTGAGATCTACATCAAGGTCATGAGTGGCATTGACGAGCGTGATCCCGGCGGGGCTACTCTCGAGGATCAGCTCGCCCGGTGAGTCGGGCCTCCCGCGACGCGGGTTTGTAGCCCACTGTACCCTCGTCCGACTGAAGCTCGAACATTCTTCCCCGGACCATCATCTCGATGACCTTCATGATGGAGTGCGCGGGGACGCGCTCGCGCAGAAAGTGGACTATGCGATGCTCCGAGATGGGCTTTTTCTCCTTGCCGTATAGGGTCCACACGTAGTTCCAGGTCTCCTCCATCGCGTTGGAGTCCCCGCCAGATACCATTGATTTGAAGATGTCTGGCATGTATGACTCAGCTTCCATCAACCAATTGAGGGCCTGGGCGTAGTCGTCGAGTTCGATGATCTTATTGCCTCGCCGCGCGATGCTGGAGATCATGCACAGTTTCAGGAGGTGGGCGGTTCTCCGGGAGTTGTAGTACTGGAGCTTGGAGTGTTCGGGCTCGGGTTTGCACCCTCCTCTGATCCAGGCCTTGATTGCAGCTGCGGCGGGAGTGGTGAAGGACATTTGACCGTACTCGAGCGCGATAGTTTTAAGATCATGGAGAAGATCAGCGTGCAGGCGACCTGCGGAGGGGCCAAGTCCCTCATCGAGGAAAGGGTCTCGACTGACTCGCTCACCTGAATATATGAGCAGGGTGCGGGAAATGAACCCTTGATCCCAAGCTCCCGTAGGCATGACTTCATTAAGATATGCAGGAGTACACGCTCCCAAAAGATTAATCTGTGGAGCCTTAATTTTGATCCTAAGATCTTTCCCTCGTCGCTTCTGATCGACTGTAAATCCATCGTAGATATCCGTTAGGTTGTTCATCAGCGAAGTCTCCCAGCCAGGGATAAGCACCCCAAGTTCTCGGGAGACCACT
>Ga0207711_10000800_pt1 | contig 30933 bp, 25 predicted proteins | sample KBSS34metaG_FD_184401 | JGI IMG/M metagenome (GOLD analysis project Ga0207711, IMG submission 184401) | Switchgrass rhizosphere microbial communities from Kellogg Biological Station, Michigan, USA - KBS S3-4 metaG (SPAdes) (version 2) | ecosystem: Host-associated > Plants > Roots > Rhizosphere... | reverse complement strand
GCAACCCTAAGGGGCAAGCTGAGCAAGTAGGGGCGGGGGCAGAAATGCTCCGCCCCTCGGCTATTCAGCGATGCGAGTTGGCGCGCTGGAGCTCCTTGAGAAGGCTCTTGCCGTCGGTGCCGATCACATCAGAGATTCGCCACCCACGCGGCGTCAGTGTGAGCTTGAGCTCGAGATTGCGCATTTCCCTGGGCCCCAGGACGACGTGGACATCGGCTACAGCCGATTGCGGCGTCGGCCGCACCAGCTTTCGAACGTGCGCCGATACCCGGTCATAGTCCTGGCAATCACACAGCGGATCGCCGTCGAGGTAACCGACCTCACCGCCGGAACTGTCCTTGCGGATCGCGGCGGTCAGCTTGGGCGAAAAGAAATTCTCAGGCTTCTCCAGCGGGCTGAAGCCATCATGATGATATTGGGAATAGACATAATCGACGAAGGTGCCGGGCGTGCTTGCGGCCCCCGCAGCGGCCAGAACAAGCGCGGCAATGATCATTTGCCGGCCATTTGGAGGATTTTCCTCCACTCCTCCTCGCGCACCGGGGCGACGGAGAGCCGCGACTGGCGGATGAGCTCCATCTTCGCGAGGGCGGGCTCGGCCTTAATCGCCGCAAGGGTTACAGGCTCGATCGGCCGGATCGGCTCGACTCGAACCGAAACCCAGTCGGCGTCCTTCGGATCGGGCCGCGCTTCCCGTGTAATGCGCATGACACCAACCACGGCCTTGTCCGACATGCTGTGATAGAAGAATGCCTCATCGCCGGCCTTCATCGCCTTCAGATGCAGCCGAGCCGCATTATTGCGAACTCCGTCCCATTCCGTGCCGCCGTCGCGCACCAGATCGCCCCAGCTGTAGCTCTCGGGCTCGGATTTCATCAGCCAGTGCGCCACTCAATTTGTCTCCTTCCGGGATCGCCATAGTTAGCGCTCCGACGAAGCGAGTGAAACCGGCGATGGGTCGTTCGGAACGGCTGTGGAAAAGTCGAAAAAACTGAATGAATTGAAAGAGTTCCTAATTCCATCCCGCGAGTCGAACGGTTCGCCGCCGATCGCTTGGACTCGGCCGGAGCATAACATATCTGGGGTTCAGCGAATGAGAGCGGTGAGCCCGAGGCAGTTTTGACGCCGGGCTCCAGGCAAGACGGGCGATCCCCCGCTGGACAGTTAGAGCGCTAGTAACGCGCCTCCAGCGGGCTCCCCCGCCAGCACAAGGGCAATTACAATAGTGGTAAAGCTTCTCGGCGGACGCGTCGCGTCCGCGGTCATGGGTCTTTTCATGCTAGCGGTCGGCTCCAGCGCGATGGCGCAGGATACGAACGCGCTGAACGTACCCGAGGCCGTCAAGGCAATCGATGTCGACAAGACGGCCGCTACGCTTGGCGCGGTCGCAAATCCTGCCGCCATCCTGGCGCGTCCTGCAGTGGCGGTGACGACGGCCGTGGCCTCCAGCAACGGAGCCATCACGCAGGCCCAGCCGGCGCAGTCGGTTACGGTCCAGCTTGCTCCGTCGATCGCGACTGAAGCTGCATGGCTCTACAAGGCCGGCTGGCCGCTATATGCGCTGGTCGACAAGTTCAGCGCGGGCGCCGCCCTCGATGAGCAGGCCAATTGCCTGGCGACCGCAGTCTATTTCGAAGCGCGTGGCGAAAGCCTTGAAGGCCAGCTTGCCGTCGCTCGGGTCGTGATGAACCGTGCCGCATCGGGCAGATACCCCTCCGATTGGTGCAGTGTCGTGAAGCAACCGGCGCAATTCTCCTTCGTTCGTCACGGCGAATTCCCGTGGATCGACACGGCCTCCACTGCTTGGGCGCACGCACAAGGCGTCACTCGCTTGGCGATCGCCAATGTCGTTCCGAGCGTCGATCCCGATGTGCTGTGGTATCACGCAACCTACGTCGCGCCGTCGTGGGGCCGCCGACTGAACATGGTCGAAAAGATCGGCCTGCACATCTTCTACCGAGCGTAATCCGTTAAATCTGGAGGGGCTGAGGGCGTCCCGGGATCCGCTCCCGGGGCGCCTTTTTCGTTTTGGCGCGGGGCGCGTTCGGCTCGGCGATAACCGTGTTCACGAGGGATTCGCATACCAATCGTTCCGAGCGAGCATGCGGATGGCGGATTGGCGGAGGGGGAGTTCCGGCGATCCGGGGAGGCTCGCGAGGTGCTGAATATCCTCATTGTCGAAGATGACAGCCAGTTGGCGGTTACTCTTAAATATCTGGTCGAAGACAATCCGCGGTATCGCGTGCTGGCGATGGCCCAGGATGCCGACACCGCTATTGCCCTCGCAGAAGCGCACGAACCCGACCTGGTCCTCCTCGATCTTCACCTTGCGCACGGGAGCACCGGCTTTTCCGTTGCCGTGCGGCTCAACGATCTTGGGGTGCCATGCCTGTTCGTAAGCGGCAAGGCGCCCCGTTTCCCGATGCCCGATCTGGCGCTTGGCTGCCTGATGAAGCCCTTCACCGCCGAGGATGTTCATCGCTCGCTCGCTGCCGCTGAGGATTTGCTGCGCGGGCGCGAGACGCATCGGCCGAAAATCCCGCACAACCTGACACTTTACGATCCGAAGGACGACCACGCCCGGGCCGAACCGGGGTTCATTCCGTCAAAACGGTCGCTGAGGACGCGGTTCGAGCATTGGATCTCGGGTCACCAGCATTAGGGTGCCCGGCTAGAGCTGCATCATTCCCCTGCGCGGCTCCCGCATCCCCAGGGTCTTCTCGGTAAGCTGGGCGCCGGCGTCGATCAGCGCCTGGCGGCGGCCCTTGATGTCGGCATTGCGCTGGACGTCCTCCAGCGGAAGGAGTCCGGCGATGCACGGATGGGCCAATGTCCGCTCAACGAAGGCGGCGCTGATCGGCCATTTTTGGGGATCGATGCTGAATCCCGCATATGCCCCGTTGCGGAAGAAGCTCGCGATCGCGATGTCGGCAACGCCGATCTCACCGAAGAGGAAGCCGTCTTGAGGCAACTCGCCTTCGAGATAATCGAGGGCGGCAGGGATTTCTTCGTTCAGGGCTTTATCGATCCGGGCCTGGTCGCCGGGCTTCCCCCAGACGAGCGGGTGCACGACCTTCTGGTAAAAAAGGTTCCAGATGAAGAGGTCCCCAAGGCGGGTATCGGCATATTCTTCCAGCCACCGCGCCCGCGCGCGGTCCTTTGGGTCGGCGGGGAAAAGAGAATGGCCCGGGTAGGTCTCGTCGAGATAGTCGCAGATCACGCTCGAATCGCTGACCGAGAAGTCGCCGTCGACCAGCACCGGGATTCGGCAGAGCGGACTCAACCTTCGAAATTCGTCATTGCCGAAGAAAGGAGTGATCGGATCAACTTCGTAGGCGAGCCCCTTCAGGTTCATGCAGGCCAACACCTTGCGGACATAGGGGCTGACGTAGCTTCCGATCACGGTGAGCGGTGGGGTCATGACGCTCCAATGCAGCCGCTATGCGCCGACATCAAGCAGGGGCTAGACAGGCTGCAAATGTAGCGCTACATATGTAGCGTACTAATCGAAAGGCCGTTCCCATGCAGTCAATTCTGCCCCTATTCGTGGTTGCCCTCGCAGCTTCCGCCCCGGCGCTAGCGGCCGAGGTCGTCCCGGTGCCCCACTTCAACGCCGTCGAGCTGCGTGGCGGGGGCCAGGTCACGCTGCGGGAAGGGCCGGTGCAGAGGGTGACGATTCTGGACGGCTCGACCCAGTTCACCAGCTTCCGCATGGAGCGCGACAGCAAGCTCAGGATCGACGCGTGCAACGAACGTTGTCCGCATCAATATCGCCTGCGCGTCCTGATCGAGAGCCCGAGGATCCCGCGGACGCTTGCCGTCAGCGGTGGAGGAACGATCACGGCGACGTCCGGGAGCGTCGAAAGGGAGCTGACACTTGCGGTTAGCGGTGGCGGAGTGATCGATACGACGGCTGTTTCGTCGGATGTCGTGACCGCGGCCGTGAACGGCGGTGGACGGATCAACGCCCGACCTCGGAACGTTCTTACGGCCGCAGTGAATGGCGGCGGAGAGATTCGCTATTGGGGCAATCCCGTCGTGACGAGCGCGATCCAGGGCGGCGGCAACGTTCGCCCCGGAAGCTGAGCGCTAGGAAAGCGGGACGACCTCAGCTCGCCCGCCGTCAAAACTCAAACCGACCGTCAACAGGGCCCTGAAAGCATTGTAGCCGCCGGTGCCGGGATGAAAGGCGTGAAAGAACAGCTGCGGCCTGCCATCCAGGCCCGAGGCCACCGAGGCGTGCCCGGGAGCCAGCCATTCACGGGTTGACCGCAGCAACGGCTCTCCCTGCTTGCTGTAAGGGCCCAGCGGATGATCGGCGACTGCCACGCCGATGCCGTAGGACGGCGTCGAAAAGTCGTTCCCGGCGTAGAACAGCCAATAACGGCCATCCTGGCGCGTGACGAAGGGCCCTTCGATCAAATGGCCTTCCCAATCCAGATCGTTGGCCAGGACTATCCGGTTCTCGCCGGTCAGCGACCGGCCATCCTTCGAGATCGGCTGTGCACGGATCGGCGTGGTCATCGCCTCCAGGATCGAGGCAGCCAGGCCGAATTCGACCAGCGCCGCGCGAACCTGGGTCCAGTTGGCCAGAGCTGCCTCGATCAAGGGATGCATGACGAAGAAGCGGACCATCGGCCGCTGGGCATTGGCCCAGGAAACGATCGCTGCAGCAAATGCAGCCGTAAGTCGATCGGCTTCGAACAGGAAAAGCCTGTCGATCAGATCGGGATGCTGCCGGAGCAGCATCGCCAGCGGGCGCGGCCAGATGCTGTTCGTATCGTCCTTCCAGAACAGATAGCGGTCGCCGTTCGCATCGATGAACAGATGAGAATCGATCACTCCCCCGCTCATCTGCGGCTGGCCGGGGTCGTACCCAAGGCCGGTCGTGTTGATGGGTTTTCCGGTGACCAGTGGCGCTCCATTGTCGGTCCAGGGTCCAAGCGGCGAAGGGGCACGCGCAAGGCCGATGGCCAGCGCGTTGGTCGCCTGCCTGGCGGTGAAGGCCAGCCAATATTCCTCGCCGACGCGATGCATTTCCGGCGCCCAGAAATCAGCGAGATCGCGCCCGCGCGCGGCCCATTCGGGCTGATGGCCTTCGGGAAAGACGAAGCCGAGGCACTCCCAATGCTGAAGATCGCGCGAATGGAGGATCGGGAAGGCGTCAGGAGCATCGTTCGATGTGGCAACCAGCCAATAGTCTTCGCCGTCCTTGAAGACGGCGGGGTCGCCATATCCGACGAGGATGCGCGGAGCGATATTCTCGGTCAGCAGGGGCCGCCAATCCATGGATGCGTCGGGATGTTCGAGGGCCTCGCCGAAGACCTCGGGCACCCGAGTCCCGAAGTCCTTGCTGAGCTCACGGTAAAAAGACGAGAAATCCTGCTGGGTGCCGCTCGGCACGAAATAACTCTTTGCGATGCAGCTCGACGATTGCACGTCGATGCGGAAGCCTTCTCCATCCGCTCTGGCGTCGACCGTGAAGCTCATGGAGGCGGCGATTAGCAGCGGTGCGCCTGATGAGAACCCCTTCCGGGGCAGGCTGCGCGATCCTATGGTTAGCCCGTGGGGCGGCCGGATCATGTCTTGGCGATCGATCAGGGGACGACGTCGACCCGCGCCATCCTGTTCGAGGGCAATGCCCAGCCGATCAAGGTCACCCAGCGCGAGTTCGAGCAGCACTACCCGGCTCTCGGGTGGGTCGAGCATGATCCCGAGCAGATCTGGCGGGATACACTGTCCGTCGCGCGGGAAGCGACTTCGGCCGTCCCGGTGGGTCGTGTGGCCTCCATCGGAATCACGAATCAACGCGAGACGATCGTCGTCTGGAACCGTTCGACCGGCGACCCAATCCACCGCGCAATCGTCTGGCAGGATCGGCGCACGGCAGGCGAGTGCGCGAGGCTGAAAACCGATGGCGCCGAAGAGATGGTGCGGGAGCGCACCGGGCTGCTGCTCGACCCCTATTTTTCCGCGACCAAGATCGCATGGATCCTCGACAATGTCGCCGGAGCCCGCGCCAGCGCCGAGCGGGGCGAGCTCGCTTGCGGAACGATCGACAGCTTCCTGCTGTGGCGGCTGACGGGCGGGGCAGTCCACGCGACGGATATCACCAACGCAAGCCGGACTTCGCTGTTCGACATTCGCCAGCAATGCTGGGACGCCGAACTGTGCCGCCTCTTCCGGGTGCCGGAGACACTCCTTCCGGCAGTTCGCGACAACAGCGGCATATTCGGAATGACGGCGCCGGGCCTGTTCGGCGCGGAGCTGCCGATAGCGGGCATGGCCGGGGACCAGCAGGCGGCCCTGTTCGGCCAGGCGTGCTTTACACCGGGCATGGTCAAATCGACCTACGGGACGGGCTGCTTCATGCTGGTCAACACAGGGACTGCGGCCGTCATTTCCCGGCATCGGCTCCTGACCACGCCGGCCTATCGGATTGGCGGAGTGACCACCTATGCGCTGGAGGGATCAATCTTCGTCGCCGGAGCCGCGATCCAGTGGCTCCGCGACAGCCTGGGGCTCATTTCCGATGCAGCCGAGACCGAAGGATTGGCGGCCAGCCTACCCGACAGTCACGGAATCACTCTGGTGCCTGCCTTCGTCGGCCTGGGAGCGCCGCATTGGGATCCCGACGCCCGTGGGGCGATCTTCGGGCTCACGCTGAACGCTTCCAGAGCGCATCTCGCGCGCGCGGCGCTCGAGGCGGTCGCGTACCAGACCCACGACCTGATGGACGCCATGAGCGGGGACGGGGCGCGTCTGTCCTCCTTCCGCGTAGACGGCGGGATGGCTGCCAACGCCTGGCTTTGCCAATTCCTTGCCGACATCATGGACATGCCCGTCGAGCGGCCGGAGAACCTCGAAACGACTGCCCTCGGCGCTGCTTTCCTCGCCGGCCTTGCAACCGGAGTATGGCCGGACCTGGAAGCACTGAGCGCCACCTGGAAGCAGCGCGATTGCTTCATGCCATCCATGCCGGCCGACCGGCGCGCGCAACTCATCGAGGGATGGAGAACAGCGGTCGTGAAGACCCTGTCGAAATAATCGAACCACGATCGACTGAGCGGTGGTCGCCGCTCAAGCTGCTCTAGGCCGCCATCAGCTCTTCTTGGCGACGCCAGCGCGAGGGCGGCACTCCGATGATCTTCTTGAAGGCCCTGCTGAACGACGCTTCCGAGCTGTAGCCGACCTCATTGGCGATCGATGCGATATTGACGCTGCAGCAGAGCAGCCTGGCGGCCCTCTCCATGCGCCATTTTGCCAGATATTGCTTGGGCGGAATTCCGACCAGGCTTGTGAACCGCTCTGCGAACCTCGAACGCGAAAGGCCGACCTCTCGCGCCAGTCGATTGATCGACCAGTTCCGGCGCGGATCGCCGTGCATGAGCGCGATGGCGCGGCCGACATAGTCGTCACGCAAGGCCGAGAGCCAGGTCGCGCTGCCTGCGGGCATTCTTCGGACGTGCTGCCGGACGACCTGCATCAGCATCAGCTCGGCGAGACGGCCGAGCACCGTCTGACGGCTGACCTGAACCGTTTCCGATTCCCCCATCGCAATCTGGATCAGCTCCGGGGCTGAGGGGAGGCCAGGCTCTTCGGTCGACTCACCGATTAACATCGGCGGCAGATGCTTGAGCAGCAGATCGAACGGCCCTGAGTCGCAGGCAAAGAGGCCGCACACCAATTTTGCGTTGGGGCGTGTTTCGCCGGCGATCTCGGCGCCAAGGCGCATCTCGGCCGGCGCGAACCGGCGCTCAAGCGAGGGATCGGCCAGCACTGGCTCACTCGAGATCTGGTGGCTTTCCCCGCCGGGGAACATCACGATCTGGCCCGCGTGGAGCTCGATCGAGGCGCTACCGGCCAGAGTTGCGAAGCAGCTGCCTTCCGTCACGACATAATAAATGATCGTGTGCTCCGCGCCGCCCAGGATTGTCGACAGGGCCGCGCTGGATGGCAGTTGGTCGGCGACGGACGGGCCGTCGGCGATCACGCGAAAGAATGCTGCCGACGTCATTCGTACGGTACGGAAGGCGTCGGACAGCGGGTCCACCTGCTTGGGTCCAGCGGGCTCCTCGGCGAGTCGGCTCGGCTTGATGATGGTCAGCGCATTCATGGCACCGACCTCCGCGCCTCGAACCCGGCTGCGCGAAGCGCGAGCCAAGCGCGCATGGGCCAGCTCGAGGCGTTCTTCGAACCCGAATAAAGAATGGCATTCTTCATCGCCGAATCTCCCATTCACTATTAAAACCATAGCGTGCTATGCTTTTTGAAGCAACGCGATTAGGGTAGTGCCCGGATTGCAGTGAGGCGTTCATGGTCGAGATCCCCAAGCCGGGTCAGAAAGTTCGGGGTTCACGTTCCGGCGCGCCGATCATGGCATTGTTCGATTTGCTCGGACGACGTTGGGCGATGGGCGTTTTGTGGACCCTTTGCATGCATGGCCCGTCGACGTTCGGGGAGCTCCAGAACCTTTGCGAGACTATATCTCCCGCTGTCCTGAGCCAGCGCCTCAAGGAGTTGCAGGAAGCCCTCTTCGTCGAGAAAACACCCAGCGGATACGCCCCCACCGAACTTGGCCGGCAGGTCCAAAGCCAGCTCGTTCCGTTGCGCGAGATTGCCCTGATATGGGCGCGCACGCTGGAGAGGGAAGGCGGCTTTCTGGCTGTAAACCAGTAAGGCCGCAGAATTATGGACGGTCCGTTAAGCATTGCGGACGATCGGTCATTCCGGCGGCAAACGCCGTTCCTCTAGAGGGCCCATCCCGGTGCCGTAGTGGCAGGGGCTTGCTCGGAGGATGAATTGGCCCGCAATCAGGCTCTCGTTGTTGCAGCCTTTGCCGCGATCGCCTGCTCGGCAGGAGCGCTTGCCGCGTCCGAAGCCCTCGGCGGCTATGTGAAGGACGAACGCGCAATAAGCGTTTCGCTCAGGACATTCCGGATCGAGCCGCAGGTCCTCCACCTCAAATCAGGCCGGCCAATCGTGCTGCGCGTCTTGAATGACAGCGGGATTGCACACGACCTCACTGCGCCAGAATTCTTCGCCCGTGCGGACATGTCGCCCCCGGACCGTGCCAAGGTGCTCAACGGCCGCATCGCGTTGGGCCCGAACCAAAGCGCCGCAGTGACGATAATTCCGAAGAGCGGGCGCTATCCGGTCAAGTGCAGCCATCCGTTGCACAAGATATTCGGCATGACGGGCACGATCGTGGTCGATCCGTAACCCGGGGGCGCGCGCCGCGCGCTCTCATCCGAAGTCCCGAAAGAATCAATTCCTCCGGCCGCGCCCCCTGCGTCGGCGGAGCTGTACTCGCGCGTACTTTTCACATCCCCAAGGAGAAGACATGTCCCCCAAGTTCAGGATTTGCCTGCTTGCCGCGGCAAGCTCCGCCGCGCTCGCGGCAGGCTCGCCCGCATTTGCCGGGCCGACCGCGACCTGTGTCGTCGGCACAGGCGCAAGCTCGACCGAATGCGGCGTCAATTCGGTCGCGTCCGCAGACAACTCGACCGCCGTCGGCGACAGCGCCAGCGCAACGGGCGTGAGCAGCCTAGCAACAGGCACGGCTGCTTCCGCATCCAATACAAGTGCAACCGCCGTCGGCGAAGTCGCGGAAGCGTCGGGTGTTGAATCGACGGCGGTTGGGCAGGCGGCGACGGCGTCGGCCGACAATGCGCTTGCCGTGGGTGAAGGCGCCTCGGCGACGAACGTCTCATCTACCGCGATCGGTCACGATTCGTCGGCTGTCGCGATCCAGTCCACAGCGGTCGGAGAAAGCGCGGCTGCAAAGGGCGATCAATCGACTGCGGTTGGCCTGAATGCAAATGCCTCCGGCCTGACGTCCGTCGCCGTGGGCGACAACACGGTTGCAAGCAACGAGGACTCAGCCGCGTTCGGCGACCAGGCGCAGGCAACCGCTTTCCACTCCACCGCAATCGGCGGTGAATCGATCGCGTCGGGCGCCGGCTCGCAGGCGTTCGGCTGGAGAGCGGATGCACTCGGCGCGCAGTCGGTTGCAGTCGGCAACCAGACGGTCGCATCAGGCGCCAACGCCTCGGCGCTCGGCAATGGCGCGCAGGCGAGCGGATTGAATGCGACGGCGATCGGCCGGCTCTCGGTTGCGAGCGGGACCCACACGACCGCTCTCGGAGACGGTGCACAGGCGACGGGAAATTCCTCGACAGCGCTCGGCGATACCGCCCTTGCTTCGGCGCTAAACTCGACAGCGGTCGGACAGAGCTCAAACGCCGCTGGAGTCAGTTCCACTGCGGTAGGCATCAGCGCGCTTGCCTCTGGCCAGACGTCGGTCGCGCTCGGAGACAGCACCGTCGCCAGCAACGAGGACTCGGTCGCGGTCGGCGACCAGGCCAATGCGAGCGGCTTCCATTCGACCTCGATTGGCGGTGAGTCCGTGGCAACGGGCGGCGGCGCGCAGGCGTTCGGCTGGAGAGCGAATGCGACCGGCACCCAGTCTGTTGCCGTTGGCAACCAGACCCAGGCGACGGGCAACGCTTCTGTCGGGCTCGGCAACCTTGCGCAGGCAACCGGCTTGAACTCGACTGCGCTCGGCAACAGCTCGGTCGCGAATGCGGTGAACAGCACGGCCGTCGGGCAAAATTCGCATGCCACCGCGGCGGGAGCCACCGCCTTGGGTGCATCGGCGAACGCCACGTTTTTCGGTTCCACCGCCGTCGGCGCGGGCGCGAACACCACCGCCGATAACCAGGTGACGCTGGGCGGTGCCGGAAGCGCGGTTCGCATCGGGGATTTTGCCGCAAGCACTGCGGCTCAGGCCGCCGCATCGACCAATCTGGCCACCATGGATGCCAACGGCGTACTTGGCAGAAGCAACATCAACGTCGCCAGCCTTGGTGCGCTGCAGAACTCCTTTGCAACGGTCCAAGGGCAGGTCGGTCAGCTGTTCGACCTGAACGAGCGCAACCGTCGAAATATCGAGGACGCCAATGAGGGCGTCGCCATGGCGCTGGCGATGGATACCCCGGCCGTACCGGCGGGCGCTCATTTCGCGGTGTCCGGCGGCGTCGGTTACTTCAAGGGCAAGGGGGCGCTCGCCACCGCGATCTCCGCAGCGGTTGGAGAAATGAAATCGGTCTCAGCCGGTGTTTCCTACGGCTTTGGCAGCAAAGAAGTCGGTGCGCGCGCCGGGTTCGAGTTTGCGTTCTAGGAAGCGTGTAAAGGATCCCGCCGGCATAACCCCGGCCGGCGGGATTTCTTCCAGGGCAGCGGCCGCGCACCGTTTCGAACTGATAGACCAGGATCGCGACCAGCCGCGCTGTTGCTTGGAATCGCGGTGACAAAGCAGAAATGGCGGAAATCCGCGCCATCATGAATCGTTGGATGCCCCGCGTGGATTCGAACCACGATTGACGGAGTCAGAGTCCGTAGTCTTACCATTAGACGACGGGGCAGCTTGGAAGCGGCGGGATAGAAAGCGGCCTCCGGCCTGTCAACGGCTGCATCAGAGCCCTCCCGGACTTGCCCAACCCCCTAAAATTGTGATTAAAACACTATCAAGTCAGCCGCCCACACCGGGCGGTGTAGGACAGAAACGAGCGTTTGATGGCGCAGCATGTCGCCAGTGTGCCGGTTCTGCAGCAGGGTTACAAAGCGCAGGACGGGCCGTCGGACCAAAGGCTCCCGCAGAGGCGGGACCCGCAGCGCCGCACATACGGCGCAATCGATCTTGGCACCAACAATTGCCGGCTGCTGGTCGCGCGCCCGAACGAGGGTGGCTTCACGGTGATCGACGCCTTCTCGCGCATCGTGCGCCTCGGTGAAGGGCTTTCCCGCACCGGTGAGCTTTCAACCGAAGCAATGGATCGCGCTGTGGGCGCGCTGTCGGTATGCGCGGAGAAGCTCCGCCGCAGGAACGTATCCCTGTCTCGTTCGGTCGCAACGGAGGCCTGCCGACGGGCAAAGAACGGCCGAGATTTCATCGACCGGGTACACCGGGAGACCGGGATCGTCCTCGACATCATCGAGCCTGCAGAAGAGGCTCGGCTCGCGGTCCTCGGCTGCCACAAGCTGCTCGAGCCCGGCGACGGCCCGGCTTTGATCTTCGACATCGGGGGCGGATCGACGGAGCTGGTTCTGGTCGACCAAGATGAAGGCGTTCCCCGAATTCGTGCCTGGTGGAGCGCGCCCTGGGGCGTCGTATCACTGACTGAAAGCGAGGGCAGGGAGGCGCTCGAAGGTCCCGACCGGATCCTCGCTTACAAGCGCATGCGCGAGCGGGCCCGGCGAGCCTTTGCCAATTTCGCGACCATGCTGCCGGAGGGGCGTGAAGGCATTCGCCTTCTCGGCACGAGCGGCACCGTGACGACGCTCGCCAGCGTTCATCTTGCACTGCCGTCATATGACCGCCGGGCCGTCGACGGTCTCCACGTCCCGATCGAGGCCATGCAAAATATCAGCGCGATGATCTCCAGCATGGATTACGAGGAGCGCTCGGCATTGCCCTGCATCGGCAATGAGCGCGCCGACCTGGTCGTAGCCGGCTGCGCGATCCTCGAAGCGATCATGGAGATCTGGCCGGCCAAGAATCTCGGAATCGCCGACCGCGGCATTCGCGAGGGGATCTTGCGTTCATTGATGGCGCGCGACGGCTGGCAATTGTGAAGCGGCTGAAGACCGCGAAGGGCCGCAAAGTCTCGTCCACCCGCTGGCTCGAACGGCAACTGAACGATCCCTACGTGAAGCGGGCGAAAGCGGAGAACTACCGCAGCCGCGCCGCCTATAAATTGATCGAGCTCGATGAGCGTTTCGGCCTTTTGAAGGGCGTGAAGGCCGTGGTCGACCTCGGCATTGCTCCGGGCGGATGGAGCCAGGTGGTCCGCCGCAAGATCCCGCAGGCCACGGTTGTCGGGATCGACCTGCTGCCGACCGATCCGATCGACGGCGTGGCGATCCTCCAGATGGATTTCATGGACGATGCGGCCCCACAACGGCTGAAGGAGGCGCTTGGCGGTCCGGCGGATCTCGTCCTTTCCGACATGGCCGCGAACACGGTCGGCCATCAGCAGACCGATCATCTTCGAACGATGGCGCTGGTCGAGACGGGGCTGGAGTTCGCGCGCGAGGTACTCCGGCCGGGAGGCGCCTTCGTCGCAAAGGTCCTCGCCGGCGGCGCCGACCACGATCTGGTCGCGGAGCTCAAGCGCAACTTCACGAGCGTGAAGCACGCCAAGCCGCCGGCCAGCCGAAAGGATTCCAGCGAATGGTATGTGATTGCGCAGGGATTCAAGGGACGCGGCGAATAGGATAGTTATGGAGCCGTAACGGCAGGAGGGGTCCCCCGTGGCGCAGAAGAAGTCGTTCCTTGCGAAGCTCGGGCCCGGCCTCGTTACGGGTGCCGCTGACGATGATCCCAGCGGGATCGGAACGCACAGCCAGATCGGCGCGCAGTTCGGCTTCGGGCTCGCCTGGACCTTCACGCTGAGCTTTCCGTTGCTCGCGGTCATACAGATCGTCGCTGCGGAAATCGGGCGTGTTACTGGCCGGGGAATCGCTGCCAATCTTCGCCGGCATTATCCGCGGCCGCTCATGTGGTTTGCGGTCTCGCTGCTGCTTGTTGCCAACGTGATCAATTTAGGCGCCGATCTCAGCGCCATGGGAGATTCGCTCGCTCTACTGACCGGGGTTCACGCAGGATATTACACGCTGGGATTCGGGATCATCTGCGTTGGCCTCGAGGTCTTCCTCAGCTACCAGACCTATGCGTCCGTGCTGAAATGGACGACTCTCTCGCTGCTCGCCTACCTGGGCGTTGTCGCGGTTGCACATGTTCCATGGGGCCATGCGTTGCGTTCGCTAGTGGTTCCGGAATTTCGTTGGAATTCAGCGTACGCGACTGGATTTGTGGCAATCCTGGGGACGACGATCAGCCCCTATCTCTTCTTCTGGCAGGCGTCGCAGGAGGTCGAGGAGGAGCGGCGCCATCATTCCAAGCCGCTGTGCGTTACTCCCAAAAGCGCCGGCCCCGAGCTCAAGGAGATTCGGACCGACACACTCATCGGCATGGCTGTCAGCACCATAATTTCGATCGCTATCGTCTTCGCGACGGCTGCAACGCTCAACGCGCACGGGATCACCGACATCGAATCGTCCGCGCAGGCCGCCGAAGCGCTCCGGCCCTTCGCCGGCAACCTCGCCTTCGCCCTGTTCGCCGCCGGGATCATCGGCACGGGCCTGTTGGCCGTGCCGGTGCTTGCCGGGTCCGTCGCCTACGGCATCACCGAGATGTTTCGTTTCACTGCGAGCCTGGACGCGAAGCCGTGGAAAGCTCGCTTCTTCTACGCGGTGATCGCCGCTGCAACTTTCGCCGGGGCGTCATTCGACCTTTTGGGCATCAACCCGATCAAGGCGCTTTATTGGTCGGCTGTCGTCAACGGCGTTCTGGCTGTGCCGTTAATGGCGCTGATGATGCTGATCGTCCGCAATCCCCGGGCGATGGGAAAACTCATCTTATCGCGGGGCATGACAATGATCGGCTGGGTCGCGACCGCCGTGATGGCCGGCGCAACCTTCATCTTCTTCTGGTCGCTGCTTTGATCAGCTTTTCTCGCGGGCCTTGGCGATCGCGTCCTTGAGCATGTCATAGCCGACTGCGCCGTTCATCACCTTGTCGCCGACGACGAATAGGGGAGTCCCGGTCGCCCCGAGCTCACCGGCCAGCTTCTGGTTCTTGATGAGCTCGCCTTCGATGCTCTGATCAGGCTGCGGAGCGGGAGCAATCCCCGCAGCCTCGGCGGCCTTGGCGTTGGTTTCCGGCGCGGGGCGACCGGCGGCCCACAACGCATCGTGGAACTGCGCGAACCGTCCGAGCTTGCTGGCCTGTAGCGAGAGCCGTGCCGAGGTGAGGCTGTCGGGCCCGAGGATCGGCAACTCGCGATAGACGACACGGAGGCCTTTATCCTCCTTCAGCAGCCGATCGACGGCCGGGTTGCTAGCCTTGCAATAGGGACATGCGTAATCGAAGAATTCGACGAGCGTGACTTCAGGCTTGGCGGCGCCTTTCCACGAGCTGGCGAATGGGGCCTCGATCGCCTCGCGATTTGCGGCCAGCACTGGCGCATATTGGGAGTCGCGGAGCGCATCGACCGCGTCGGACAAGATCTTGGGGTCGGCGAGGAGTCCCTGGCGAACGATCTTGCTGCCAATGAGCGACGGGGCGGCGAAGAAGATCAAAGTTGCGGTCAGGAGCGACCCGATCACCCCGCCGGCGATCGCCGCGCCGAAACTTCCTTGCCGCGGCGGCGCGGCCTCATGTTCATTCACTCGGTGAAGTCTTTCTGGTCTCGGTATTTCTTGTCTTTTTTGGCGAGCTCCGCGCGCGAGACCATCGAAATGTCCTGGGCACGAAGATAATCCGGCGTTCCCGCCGGTATCCCCTTCATCGCCATCTGAGCACTGGCGTATGCAAGCTTGGGATCGTTTTGGAGATTGCTTCGCTCGGCCGTCGCAAGGGCGGCTCGAGCGACATCGCCTTCCTGGTCGTAGATGATGCCGAGCTGATACCAGGCGAACGGATCCTCATTGTCGCGGTTCACCGCTTCCTTGAGCACCGTCTTGGCCTCGATGTAATTCTTGGGGTCTTCGGTGGCGACCAGCGCGTGGCCGAGCATTGCTGCGATCAGCGGCATCTTGCCGGATCGGTCGACGGCTTCACGAAGCGGAACGAGCGCTTCCCTGGGCTTGCCGCCTTCGAGCAGTATCTGGCCCTTCAGCTCCAGGAAGAATGGATCGTGCGGATCCTTTGCAAGAAGGGCGTCCGCTTCGGCATTCGCCTTATCCGGGTAGCCACCCATGTGATAGGCATAGGCCCGCGCATAATGGGCGGGTACGCTCTGGTCGCTCTCCGGATATTTGATCACCGCCTGTTTGGGATCGACGAAGCCCCAGAGCTTGGCCTTGACGCGCTGATAACGAGCCTCGAGCGCGGGATCGCTTGGCTTGCTCCACGAGGGGTCGGACTTGAAGCTGTTCTCGAGCGCGCTGATGCGTTCCGACGATAGTGGGTGGGTGCGGTCGTAGCTGTCCTTGGAGTAGATCGCGAGGCGATATTCCTGGTTTTGCAGCTTCGAGAAAAAGTCGAGCATTCCCTTGCCGCTGATCCCAGCAGTGTGGAGATATTTGACCGCCGACGCATCGGCAGTGGCCTCCTGCGCGCGGGTGAAGGCAAGGAACTCACCCATCGCCGCCTGCTGGCCCGCCATCATCAAACCCATGGCGGCATCGCCGGCTCCCGCTGCCAGAGCGAGCGCCCCAAGCACCATGGTGGCGATGGTGATCCCCGTCGCTTCCTTCGCCCCTTCCTGAATGCGGATGGAGTGGCCTCCCGCGACGTGGCCGAGCTCGTGCGCGATCACGCCCTGGAGCTGGTTCACATTGTCGGCCGACTGGATCAGGCCCGACTGGATGTAGACTGTCTGCCCCCGATCGACAAAGGCGTTGATCTCGGAATCGTTCAGCAAGACGACCTCGACATTATTCGGATCGAGTCCGGCAGCTTTGATCAGCGGGCGCGAGACGTCCTTGAACAGCAGCTCGGTCTCGCTGTCGCGGAGGACAGACGGTCCGGAATCCTGTGCCGAGGCCGGCTGAAGCGCAGCCGTCGAGAGGATCAGCGCCACCATCAGCAGGCGCGTAAAGCGAGCCAACGTTAAGTTCATCGCATGCCCGCTTACCATCTTCACGGCTGAACGAGCCATGAAAAGGCGTTCACCGACGGGTTATCCGAAGGTTCTCTGCCACCAACCTCGCCTCGGCTCACCGTCGTCATCTTCTTCAGCGACGTCATTGTTGGCTGCAGGAACTGGAACGACCTCGCCGCTGGCCGGCTGTTCCGGCTTCCTGGCGGCAGTTTCCGCTTTCTTTGTCCGCCGCTTGCGAGCGGGCTTCTCGGCCGGTGGCGCATCTTCGGCAGTTTCGGCTGCTGCTGGCTCGACAGGCGCCGGCTCCGGCGCGGAGGCTTCGACCTCCGGATCCGCTTTCTTGCGCCGTCCGCGCTTGGGCGCTGCAGCTTGCGGTTCTTCAGCCGGCAGCGTTTCGGCGATCGGCGGTTCCTCGTCGATCGGCCGCTCCACCATCGGCGAGCTGTCGGGTTCGACCGCCTCAACACTGGTTTCGCTCTGAGCGCTTCCTTTGCGGCCACGGCGGCGACGGCGACGACCGCCTTCACGGGGTTCCTCGGCGACCGGCTCGGCGGGCGCTTCACCCTCCGCCGACACAGGCTCCTCAATGGCTTCGACTGTGCCGGATTCGCCGGATTCTTCCGTTTCGCCGCCCTCGCGGCGTCCGCGTCCTCGGCCGCCACGACGACGACGACGACGACGCCGGCCCTGGCGCTCGCCTTCCTGCGCCGCCTCACGGGGCTCGGCTTCTTCTTCCTCGTCCTCTTCCTCGTCGGCTTCTTCTTCGGCGCCGAGGTCTTCGTCCTCCTGGAGCATGGGCGCCTGAGGCCGCGGCACCGCAACCGGCCGCGGACCGGAGCTGTCGACGGTCATGCGCGCGCCTTCGAAGCTCTCATCGATGACGATCTCGATCGAAACGCCGTAGCGATGCTCGATATCGGCAAGCTCCGTGCGCTTTTTGTTGAGCACGTAGATTGCAGCTTCCCTGCCGGCGCGAAGCACAATGCGCTCGCCTCGGCCGCGAGCGGCCTCGTCCTCGAGAATGCGGAGTGCGGACAAGCCCGCGGAAGCGGCTGTGCGCATGAGGCCCGTTCCTTCGCAATGCGGGCACGGCTTGGTCGAAGCTTCCAGCACGCCGGTGCGAAGCCGCTGCCGGCTCATCTCCATCAGGCCGAAGCTGGAGATCCGCCCGACCTGAATGCGGGCGCGATCGTTCTTGAGCGCCTCCTTCATCGCCTTCTCGACCTTTCGGACATGGCTCGACTGTTCCATGTCAATGAAGTCGATGACGATCAGGCCTGCCATGTCGCGCAGCCTCAGCTGGCGCGCGATTTCCTGTGCCGCCTCAAGGTTCGTGTTGAAGGCGGTCTGCTCGATATTATGCTCTCGCGTCGAACGGCCCGAGTTGATGTCGATTGAAACCAGCGCTTCGGTCGGATTGATGACCAGATAGCCGCCGGACTTCAGCTGAACGAGCGGCTGGTACATGGCCGAAAGTTGGTCCTCCACCCCGTGGCGCTGGAACAAGGGTGTCGTTTCGCTGTGGAGCTTCACTCGCTTGACGTGGCTGGGCATCAGTAGCTTCATGAAGCCGCGGGCTTGCTTGAACCCGTCCTCACCCTCGACGACCACTTCCTCGATCTCGCGGTGATAGAGATCGCGGATCGCGCGCTTGATGAGGTCACTGTCGCGATAGATCAGCGCCGGCGCGGTGCTCGACAGCGTTCGTTCGCGGATCTCGTCCCAGAGACGCGCGAGATAGTCGAAATCGCGCTTGATCTCGGTCTTTGTGCGTGAAAGGCCGGCGGTCCGGACGATCAGCCCCATCGTCGTCGGGAGCTTCAGGTCAGTCATGATCGACTTCAATCGCTTGCGATCGGCGCCGTTCGAGATCTTGCGCGAAATGCCGCCACCGTGGCTGGTGTTGGGCATCAGAACGCAATAGCGTCCCGCCAGGCTCAAATAGGTCGTGAGCGCCGCGCCTTTGTTGCCGCGCTCTTCCTTCACTACCTGCACCAGCAGGACCTGCCGGCGCTGGATAACGTCCTGGATCTTGTAGCGCCGGCGGAGCGCCTGGCGCTTCTTGCGTAGCTCGTCCGCGGCGGATTCGTCGACCGGGGACCGGTTGGACCCGGTGCCCGCATCTTCGAGAGCGTCGACCCCTTCGCCATTGCCATTGTCGGCGTCCAGGTCGCCCCCTTCTTCGTCGGCCTCGACGCTGTAGTCATGGTCGTCGGCGTCATATTCGGCCGCGCGGAGCCGCTCTTCCTCGGCGGCATGCTCGGCTTCCTCACGAAGCAGCGCTTCGCGATCGGCCTTGGGGATCTGGTAGTAATCGGGATGGATTTCGCTGAAGGCCAGGAAGCCGTGGCGATTGCCGCCGTAATCGACGAACGCCGCCTGAAGCGACGGTTCGACCCTGGTGACCTTGGCTAGATAGATATTACCCTTGAGCTGCTTGTGCTCGGCGGACTCGAAGTCAAATTCTTCGATCCGGTTTCCCTTGACGACCGCTACCCGGGTCTCTTCCGGGTGGCGCGCATCGATCAGCATGCGCATGGACATTGAAATTTCTCCGGGCGCGCGTGGGCAGCGGATAAGCGCTGCGGCGCGCAATTGTGATGGCCTTCGCCTTGACGAAGGCAGGATTAGGAAAAAGCGCCTCTGCTCGATGGGCCATCCCGCAACCGTGGGCGGGGAACGCGCCGGCCGCACCTTCGGGGAGCGGACCATGGGCGTTCTGTGGATTCATTCGAGCTTCAACCTCGTGGAGCCGCGGTCCATCGCACTGGCCGGGCCAAGAATTCTCCGACGGCTGTCGAAGATCGAATTCCGGTTAGCATCCCCGAGTCCGTGCCGCAACCGCCGTAACGACGTCAGCAACCTTCTTTGGACTGGCGCAAGCAATCTCAATTTCGCATTAACTACATCAGCGTGATACAAGCGTTTGGGCTCAATGACTTGGCTGGGGATGCGTAACAAGCTCGGGAAAAAGGGCGCAATTGCGGGCGTGGCGGCAACATGTGTTGCCGCTGCGGCACTTCTTTTGACGCTCGGGACCCGAAGCAGCGATGCAGCCGCGCAATCCAGCCTGACGGTCAACCTGCCGCCGGCTGCAAACGATCGCATCTTTGGTTCGCCGATCGCCAGAGGGCGGCCGATCGTCGTGATCGATGCCGGTCACGGCGGGCGGGATCCTGGCGCGACCAGCGTTTCCGGACAGGTGCAGGAGAAGGAGTTGACGCTCGCGCTGTCGCAGGCCCTGCGCGACGAGCTCGTGAAACGCGGCCGAGTTCGGGTTGCAATGACGCGCGACGACGATCGCTATCTGACGCTCGAGGACCGAGCCGCCGTCGCAAGGCGCCTGAATGCCGCGATGTTCGTGTCGATCCATGTCGACAGCGCCGCCAATCCGCTCGCCCGCGGCGCCAGCGTCTATTCGCTCTCCGACGTAGCGTCCGATGCCGAAGCGGCTCGTCTCGCCGCCCGCGAGAATGTGGACGCCGACAGAGGTCCTGGATCCGGACCCGTGGACATGATGCTGGCCGACCTTGCGATGCAGTCGCAGATGAGCGCTTCGGCTGGCCTTGCCAACCGCCTGGTCGGGAAAGCGGCGGGGCGAGTCGAGCTCCGGCCGAATCCGCACCGGTTCGCGGCGTTCCACGTTCTACGCCGCGCCGATGCTCCGGCGGTCCTCTTCGAAGCCGGCTATCTCAGCAATGCCGACGATGAACTGCTTCTGCGCAATCCCTCCGAGCGCTCCAAGATGGTGCTGGCGCTTGCTCAGGCGATCGAGGCGGACGTCGCCTCTCATGCTCGGCGCTGAGACGATTTTTCAGAACTTCCGCAAGGCTTTCGAACCGGCTAGACGCCTCATCGAATGAAGTTCGAGCGCCTGAACGTCCCCGATTGGCCGCTGCCCGATCTCGTCGCCTTCAACGAGAGGGTGCACGGGATTGTCGATCCGTGGTGGCAGCGCAAATGGGTCCGCCTCATTACCTGGGCCTTCGCCGGGCTGTTCGGCCTGGTCGCGGCGATGTGGATCTATTTCGCCAGCGGCCTTCCTTCCTCGCAGAGCCTGCTTGCCTACCAGCCGCCATTGCCGACCAACGTTCGCGGCTTCGACGGAACGCCGGTGCAGACTTTTGCGCGCGAACGGCGGGTCGAGCTCGCCTTTGACGAATATCCGCCTTTGGTCGTTCACGCCTTCATCTCGGCCGAAGACAAAGACTTCTTCTCGCACCACGGAATCGACTTCCCGGGCCTCATCGGGGCAGTCGCGGACTTTGCGATCAAGTCAGTAACTCATGGCGGTCGGGCAAAGGGCGGCTCGACCATCACGCAGCAGGTCGCGAAATACCTCCTGAAGGACTCGAGCTACAACGTCGGGCGCAAGGCTCGTGAGGCAATCCTCGCGTTCCGACTCGAATCGACTCTCAGCAAGCAGCAGATTCTCGAACTGTACCTCAATTCGATTTTCCTCGGCCGCAACGCCTATGGCGTCCAGGCGTCCGCCCGCGCCTATTTCGACAAGGACGTCAATGAGCTGACTCTGCCGGAAGCCGCCTATCTGGCAGTGCTTCCCAAGGCCCCAGCCAATTACGATCCGGTACGAGCCACTCAGAAGGCGCTCGATCGCCGCAATTACGTGCTCCGTGAAATGTATCGGAACGGCTACATCACCGAGGATCAGTGGAAATCGGCTGCGGCCACCCCGCTCGGCACCATTCGGTATGGAAGCAACGAGAAGTTTCGCCAGCAGGGCGGCTATTTCATGGAAGAGGTCAGGCGCGAGCTGATCAAGCGTTTCGGCCAGGACGCAAAAGACGGATCGAACAGCCTCTATTCCGGCGGCCTCTGGGTGCGAAGCTCGATGGACCCGACGATGCAGGATGCGGCCGCTCAGGCGCTCCGCGATGGGCTCACCAAGTTCGATGGCGGCAGGGGCTGGCGCGAAACGGGCCTCAGCGTCGACCTCAACAAGGATTGGTCCGGGCAGCTCGATCGGGCGCCGGTGGGCACCGGCTATCCCGACTGGCGCAAGGCGGTGGTCCTCCAGAAGGGCGATGGTCAGGCGACGATTGGCTTCCCGAACGGATCGACCGGCACCTTGTCCGCTTCGGATGCGGCGATGCCCAAGCGCGGTGTCGGGGGCCGAGCCTTCGATTTCCTGAACCCGGGAATGATCATCATCGTCAAGCAGGTTGCGGGCAACAGCTATGCGCTGCGCTCGGTACCGGAAGTGTCCGGCGGAATGCTGGTGGAGGAAGTTCACACCGGCCGGGTGATGGCGATGCAGGGCGGCTTCGACGTTCTCGGTTCAAGCTATAATCGGGCGACGCAGGCGCTTCGCCAGCCGGGTTCGGCGTTCAAGCCGATCGTCTATGTGACGGCGCTACAGAACGGCTTCACTCCGGCGACCATCGAGATGGATGCGCCTTACTGCGTTTGGCAGGGCGCCGGCCTCGGCCAGAAATGCTTCGTCAACTTCGACCGGCGCTCCGCCGGGCCGCACACCCTGCGCTGGGGCGTGGAACAGTCGCGCAACCTGATGACCGTGCGCGCGGCCGCCACAGTCGGAATGCCGAAGATCACGGATACCGCCCGCAAGCTCGGGGTCGGCGACTACGGCAATTATCTGTCCTTCGCCCTTGGCGCCGGCGATACCACCGTTCTTCGACTGACAAACGCCTATGCGATCCTCGCGAACCAGGGCCGGTCGGTTCGCCCGACCACCATCGATTATGTCGAGGACCGGACCGGGAAAGTCATTTACCGAACCGACAATCGCTGCGCGGTCATGGGGAATTGCAACGCGGCCGACTGGGACGGCAAGGCAATGCCTCGGCCGCCTAACCGTACAAAGCAGCTGATCGATGCCATGGCCGCGTTCCAGATGGTTCATATCATGGAAGGCGTGATCCAGCGCGGAACCGCGACCGTCCTTCGAGACCTCAACCGGCCGCTGTTCGGGAAGACCGGCACCACCAATGGGCCGACCAACGTCTGGTTCGTCGGCGGAACTCCGGACATCGTCGCGGGCGTCTATCTCGGATACGATCAGCCGCGTTCGCTCGGCGGTTACGCACAGGGCGGCCGGATCTCGGCGCCGATCTGGAAAGAATGGGCGCTGACGGCGCTTAAGAACCAGCCGAAGGTTCCGTTCGTCGCGCCGCCGGGAATCCGCTGGGTCCGGATTGATCGCGCTAGCGGCAAGCCGGTGTTCGGGATCTTCCCGACCGCGGAAGATCCGAAATCCTCCGTGATCTGGGAGGCTTTCCAGCCGCAGACCGAGCAGCAGCGCAGCTACCGGAGTTCGATCGGCGATCCCTACAATTCCGACGCTCGACAGCAGGCCCTCCTGGCTGCTCAGCAGCAGGCGCTGGAAGCAGCGGAGGAACAACGGAAGGCCGCAAATAGACCCCCGACCGCGACTCCGCAGGCCCAGCCGGCACCGGCTCCGGCCGTCTCGCAGCCGCCTGCCGGCTTGCCAACGGTGAACGCGGTCCAATAGGGCAGATACAGACCCTTTCAGTGAGAGTTTGAACAATGCGCGCCGAAGCGCAGGCCCATATCGACCAGATCAATGCCGCGACTGCGCTGCTCCGCCGCTTCCTTGACTGGGACCGCGCGCTGAAACGCCTCGATGAGCTCAACGCGAAGGTCGAGGACCCCATGCTCTGGGACGATCCCAAGGCGGCGCAGGACGTCATGCGCGAACGCCGCCGGCTAGAAGAGGCAATCAACGCGACGCGCACACTCGAGCGGGAGCTGGCCGAGACTTCGGAGCTGATCGAGCTTGCCGAGAGCGAGGGGGACGGCGATCTCGTCGAGGACGGCATTCGAAGCCTTGCCGAGCTCGCCGAACGCGCCGACCGCGACAAGGTCGCGGCGCTCCTCGCTGGCGAGGCGGACGCCAACAGCGCCTACGTCGAAATCAATGCAGGCGCCGGTGGCACCGAGAGCCAGGACTGGGCCGAGATGTTGCAGCGCATGTATTCACGCTGGGGTGAGCGCAAGGGATTCAAGGTCGAGCTGATCGACCATCACTCGGGCGAACAGGCGGGAATCAAATCCGCGACGTTGCTGATCAAGGGCGAGAATGCTTACGGCAACCTGAAGGTCGAGAGCGGCGTGCACCGTCTGGTGCGGATCAGCCCTTACGATGCGAATGCGCGGCGCCACACGAGCTTTTCAAGCGTCTGGGTCTACCCCGAAGTCGACGACGACATCGATGTCCAGATCAACGATGCGGAACTGCGCATCGACACGTATCGGGCGTCTGGTGCCGGCGGACAACATGTCAACACGACGGACAGCGCCGTTCGGATCACGCACATTCCGACAGGCATCGTCGTTGCCTGCCAGAACGAGCGTTCGCAGCACAAGAATCGCGCTTCTGCGATGAAGCAGCTGAAGGCCCGCCTGTACGAAGCTGAGCTGCAGAAGCGCGAAGCCGAGGCGAATGCCGCCAACGCCGCCAAGACCGACATTGGCTGGGGCCACCAGATCCGATCCTACGTGCTGCAGCCCTACCAGCTCGTGAAGGACCTTCGCACCGGAGTCACTTCGACGAGCCCGGGCGACGTGCTCGACGGCGACCTAGACCGGTTCATGGCGGCGGCGCTGTCCCAGCGCGTGACGGGCGAGACCGTCGAGGTCGAGGATGTGGATTAGGGCGGCCGCGACGGCGGTCATCCTGCTCGTCGCGGGATGCCGAGCGCAGCCTACCGAGCCACAGTTCCCCCAGGCGCATCGCGATGTTGCGCCGATCGTCGGAGTTACATTCTCAACCGAGGACGCCCGGGATCGCGCCGGCGAAGCCGAGGAGGTTATGCAGCTGGCCGGCGTTAAGCCAGGCATGTCGGTTGCCGACGTCGGCGCGGGGGAGGGCTATTATACAGTTCGCCTTGCTCGGGTCGTCGGACCGAAGGGACGCGTACTTGCCGAAGACATCATCCCTGAGGTGCGCGATCAGCTGAGCGACCGTGTGCAGCGCGAGCGGCTGGACAATGTCGCCGTCAAGCTGGGAACTGCCGACAATCCCATGCTTCCGGCCGCTTCATTCGACCGGATTTTCCTGGTGCACATGTATCACGAGGTCCAGTCACCTTACGCATTCCTCTGGCACATGCGCGAAAGCGTGAAGCCCGACGGCCTGGTGATCGTGGTCGATTCCAATCGGCCGGTGAAGCAGCATGGAATGCCTCCCGCAGAGCTCAGGTGCGAGTTTGCGGCCCTAGGGCTAGAGCCGCTCCGGTTCAGTGTCCTCAGCGGCGGCGATGTCTATCTGATGTCCTTCCGCCTGGCCGGTCCCCGGCCGGCCCCTGAGAAGATTCGGCCCTGCAACACTTAGACCGGAATCAAAGGTAGCCCAGCTTCCGAAGGCTCGTGCAGCGACCATCCGCGAAGATCAGATGATCGATTATTGCGCAATCGAGCGCCTCGGCCGCGGCCACTAGCCGGCGCGTCGATCGACAGTCGCTTTCACTAGGGCTAGAATCCCCACTCGGATGATTGTGCGCCAGGACGATCCCGGAGCTGCCGTGCTGCAACGCGTCGGCGATGATTTCCCGAAGGGGAAAGACAGCGCCGGTCTCGTCCCCTTCATGGCAGGAGACGTGCAGGCAGCGAGTAAGATCATCGACATGCGCGACCCACAGGCTTTCGCGGCGGGGGTCGAATTGGGCGAAGCAGCCGGCGAAGAACTCGCTCGCGGAAGCGAGGCCATCAAGCCTCAAGGGGGCTTCGGCACGCTGATAGCGCATGCCCGCAATCTACGGGATGCCCCGCCGTCGGCCCACTTCAACCGCGTCCGAAACGGCCGTCCATTCCGGATGAAAATTTCGACGCTATTGGACGTGCAGCCGGGTCAGTCTAGGCTCCCGCCGATGCGGCAATATCTCGACCTCATGAAATTGATTCTCGATCGGGGAGTCGAACAGCAGGACCGCACCGGTACCGGAACCTTGTCCTGGTTCGGCGCCCAGATGCGCTTCGACCTCGCCGACGGCTTTCCCTTGCTGACCACGAAGAAGCTGCACCTTCGTTCGATCATCGTCGAGCTGCTCTGGTTCCTTCGTGGGGACACGAACGTCCGCTGGCTCAATGAGCGAAAGGTCAGCATCTGGGACGAGTGGGCCGATGAAAGCGGCGACCTCGGCCCGGTCTACGGCAAGCAATGGCGCGATTGGCGAACCGCGGACGGCGGTCACATCGACCAGATCGAGAACCTGGTCCAGTTGATCCGGAGCGATCCCTATTCGAGGCGGCAGATCGTGACCGCGTGGAACCCGGGCGAAATATCGAAAATGGCACTCGCGCCCTGCCACTGCCTCTTCCAGACGCAGGTGGCCGCTGGCCGTCTCAACCTCCAGCTTTATCAGCGGAGCGCCGATGTCTTCCTGGGGGTGCCGTTCAACATCGCTTCCTATGCGCTGCTGACTCACATGCTTGCGCGCGAGTGCGGGTTGGAGCCCGGCGTGTTCGTCTGGACCGGCGGCGACTGCCATCTCTATTCGAACCATCTCGAACAGGCGCGGTTGCAGCTATCGCGCGAGCCGAGATCATTGCCGCGCCTGGTGATCAAGGATCGGGGGCAGGGCCTGTTCGAATACGAATCCGATGACTTCGTTTTCGAACATTACGACCCGCATCCGCACATCTCCGCACCCGTCGCGGTCTGACGCGCTTTTCGCCATTTTTGTCGGGAGCAGATGGAGCCGTTTCGGAAACGCAGCGTTAGTCCGTCATCTCAGGTGAGGAGACGAACATCATGTTACAGAAGGTGACAACGGTCGTCCTGATTGGAACTGCGCTGGCGCTTGCGGCCTGCAACACGGTGCGCGGCGCCGCCCGCGACGTAAATTCCGTGGCGAATTGCACCGACAACACGATGCACGGACAAAACTGCTAATCGGTCAGTGGACATTCAGCCGTTTCAGTGATTCATTGTCGTTCCGGTAGTTCAATGGAGGAGCGATAATGGCTCAGAAGATGGCTGCGATTGTTCTTGTCGCGGCGTTTTTCGCGGTTGCGGCGTGCAACACCGTTCGCGGCGCTGCACAGGACGTGAACTCGGCTGCCACCTGCACCGAAAATGCGATGCACGGTGGCCGCTGCTGAGCAGTTTAGGTCGTTAGGCAAAAAGAAACCCCGCCGGATCGCTCCGGCGGGGTTTTTGTTTGAGCAAACTCGAGGCCTTAGTCCTTGAGATAATCCCCGGCGTCGGCGTCGAGACCATGTCCGCTCGGAACGACCTCGGCCAACGGATCGTCACCGGTTCCGGTATCGTCACGCGGGCTGCGAGCCAGCTCGGCTGCGCGAAGCTCCTCGGCGGAATCCGGCGCAATGAGGGCTTCCTGCATCCTTCGCTGGGCTGCGCGGAGTGCCGTGTCGCGCGACGAAGCGGCAACGCGAAGGCGGTTCATTCCCGCGCCCGTGCCCGCCGGGATCAACCGGCCGACGATTACGTTCTCCTTGAGGCCCTCGAGCGTATCGACCTTGCCCTGGACTGCGGCCTCGGTCAGCACGCGCGTCGTTTCCTGGAACGACGCCGCAGAGATGAAGCTGCGGGTCTGGAGTGACGCCTTGGTGATCCCCAGGAGCACCGGCTTGCCGACGGCAGGCTTCTGCTTCTTCTCGAGCCTGGCGTTGGTCTCGTCCATCTCCTGGCGATCAACCTGCTCGCCTGCGAGCAGGGTGGTGTCGCCGCCATCGGTGATCTCAACCTTCTGCAGCATCTGGCGAACGATCACCTCGATGTGCTTGTCGTTGATCTTCACGCCCTGGAGTCGATAGACTTCCTGGATCTCGCTCACGAGATATTCGGCCAGCGCCTCGACGCCGAGGACTTCCAGGATGTCGTGCGGATCGGGTGAACCGCCGACGAGATTGTCGCCGCGCTTCACATAATCGCCTTCCTGGACCTCGATCATCTTTGACTTGGGCACGAGATACTCGACCGGCTCCGAACCGTCGTCTGGGACGATCGCGATCTTACGCTTGGCCTTGTAGTCGCGCATGAAGGTGACCTTGCCGGACACCTTCGCGATGATCGCATTCTCCTTCGGCTTGCGCGCCTCGAACAGCTCGGCAACGCGCGGCAGACCGCCGGTGATGTCACGCGTACGCGCGGCTTCGCGCGGCATACGGGCGAGCACTTCGCCGGCCTCGACCTGCTGGCCGTCCTCGACTGCGACGATCGCGCCTGAAGCGAGGCGATAGACGCCCGCTTCCTTTGCCTTTTCGCCGGTGAGCGTAAGGCGCGGATGCGGCGTCTCCTTCTTCGACTTCGTCATGTCCTCGGTGACCACCCGCTGGGCTATGCCGGTCGATTCGTCGACCTGCTCCGTCATCGTACGGTTCTCGATTAGGTCCTGGTACTTAACCGTACCGCCCTTCTCGGTGATGACCGGGCTGAACGACGGATCCCATTCGGCGATGCGATCGCCGCGGCTCACGATGTGGCCGCTCTCGCAAAGCAGATGGGCGCCATAAGGCACGCGGTGCGTCGAGAGTTCGCGGCCGTCCATATCGACGATCGCAATCTCGCCCGAACGCGACAGCGACAGGTGCCGCCCGCGCGGATCGACGATCGTCGGCATGTCCCGGAACTCGATGGTTCCGTCGACCGGCGATTCGAGGTTCGACTGCTCGTTGAGCTGCGCCGCACCGCCGATGTGGAAGGTCCGCATCGTCAGCTGGGTGCCGGGCTCACCGATCGACTGGGCGGCGATGACGCCTACAGCCTCGCCGATGTTGACCGGAGTACCGCGCGCGAGGTCGCGGCCGTAGCACTTGCCACAGACGCCCTGCTTGGAGCCGCAGATCAACGGTGACCGGATCTTGACGCCCTGCAGGCCGATTTCCTCGATCTTGGCGACCATCGCCTCGTCGAGAAGCGCACCTTCCTCGATGATCGTCTCACCCGACTTGGGATCGACGATATCCTCGGCGGTTGTGCGGCCGAGAACGCGATCGGCAAGCGACGCGATCGTTGCGCCGCCCTGGACGATGGCGCGCATCTCGAGCGCGCGGTCGGTGCCGCAGTCCTCTTCAATGATCACCGCGTCCTGCGACACGTCGACGAGACGGCGGGTCAGGTAGCCCGAGTTCGCCGTCTTGAGCGCCGTGTCCGCGAGACCCTTGCGGGCGCCGTGGGTCGAGTTGAAGTATTCAAGGACGGTCAGGCCTTCCTTGAAGTTCGAGATGATCGGCGTCTCGATGATCTCGCCCGACGGCTTGGCCATGAGGCCGCGCATGCCGGCAAGCTGCTTGATCTGTGCCTGCGAACCGCGGGCGCCCGAGTGAGCCATCATGTAGATGGAGTTCAGGTCCGCCTGGCGCCCATCCGGACGCTTCGGAGTTGCCGAAATCTCCTTCATCATCGCACTTGCGACCTGGTCGCCGCAACGCGACCAGGCGTCGATCACCTTGTTGTACTTTTCCTGCTGGGTGATCAGGCCGTCCTGATACTGCTGCTCGTAATCCTTCACGAGCGAACGCGTCTCCTCGACCAGATTCTCCTTGGCCTGCGGGATGACCATGTCGTCCTTGCCGAACGAGATGCCGGCGGCGAACGCGTGGCGGAAGCCGAGCTGCATGATCGCATCGGCGAACAGCACGGTCTCCTTCTGACCCGTGTGGCGATAGACGATGTCGATGACATCGCCGATTTCCTTCTTGGTCAGCACCTTGTTGACGGTCTCGAAGGGAACCTTGTGGCTTTTCGGGAGCGTCTCGCCGAGCAGCATTCGACCTGCGGTCGTTTCGAACCGCTTCATGTAGGTCTGGCCCTGCTCGTCCGTCTGCGGGACGCGGCTGATGATCTTCGTATGAAGGGTCACCGCGCCGGCGGCGAGCGCCTGGTGGACCTCCGCCATGTCGGAGAGCATCATTCCCTGGCCCGGCTCATCCTCCTTTTCGAGGCTGAGGTAATAGAGGCCGAGAACCATGTCCTGCGACGGAACGATGATCGGCTTGCCGTTCGCGGGCGAAAGGATGTTGTTGGTCGACATCATCAGCACGCGCGCTTCGAGCTGGGCCTCGAGGCTCAGCGGGACGTGAACGGCCATCTGATCGCCGTCGAAGTCGGCGTTGAAGGCGGCGCAGACCAACGGATGAAGCTGGATCGCCTTGCCTTCGATCAGCACAGGCTCGAATGCCTGGATGCCGAGGCGGTGGAGCGTCGGAGCGCGATTCAGCAGCACCGGATGCTCGCGGATCACTTCGTCGAGGATGTCCCAGACTTCCTTGCGCTCTTTCTCGACCCACTTCTTCGCCTGCTTCAGCGTCATGCTGAGGCCCTTGGCGTCGAGGCGCGAGTAGATGAACGGCTTGAACAGCTCGAGGGCCATCTTCTTGGGAAGACCGCATTGGTGCAGCTTCAGCTCCGGGCCGGTCACGATGACCGAGCGGCCTGAATAGTCGACGCGCTTGCCAAGCAGGTTCTGGCGGAACCGGCCCTGCTTGCCCTTCAGCATGTCGGACAGCGACTTCAGCGGACGCTTGTTGGCGCCGGTGATGGTGCGGCCGCGACGGCCGTTGTCGAACAGGGCATCGACCGCTTCCTGAAGCATGCGCTTTTCGTTGCGGACGATGATGTCAGGCGCGCGAAGCTCCATCAGGCGCTTCAGACGGTTGTTGCGGTTGATGACGCGGCGATAGAGATCGTTGAGGTCAGACGTCGCGAAGCGGCCGCCGTCCAGCGGGACGAGCGGGCGAAGCTCGGGCGGAATGACCGGGACGACGTCCAGGATCATCCACTCGGGTCGGTTGCCGGACTCAAGGAAGCTCTCGACGACCTTGAGGCGCTTGATGATCTTCTTGGGCTTGAGCTCCGACTTGGTCTCGGCGAGCTCCTTGAGGAGCACCTCCTTCTCGCCCGCAAGATCGAGGTCGATCAGCATTTGCTTGACGGCTTCGGCGCCGATTCCGGCCGAGAAGGCATCCTCGCCATATTCGTCCTGCGCCGAGAGGAGTTCGTCCTCGGTCAGCAACTGGTACTTTTCGAGCGCGGTGAGACCCGGCTCAATGACGACGTAGCTCTCGAAATAGAGGATGCGCTCGAGCTGCTTCAGCTGCATGTCGAGCAGAAGGCCGATGCGGCTTGGCAAGCTCTTCAGGAACCAGATGTGAGCGACCGGAGCGGCCAGCTCGATATGGCCCATGCGCTCACGCCGGACCTTCGAGACGGTAACCTCGACGCCGCACTTTTCGCAGACGATTCCCTTGTATTTCATGCGCTTGTACTTGCCGCACAAGCATTCGTAATCCTTGATCG
>Ga0207711_10000796_pt1 | contig 31016 bp, 33 predicted proteins | sample KBSS34metaG_FD_184401 | JGI IMG/M metagenome (GOLD analysis project Ga0207711, IMG submission 184401) | Switchgrass rhizosphere microbial communities from Kellogg Biological Station, Michigan, USA - KBS S3-4 metaG (SPAdes) (version 2) | ecosystem: Host-associated > Plants > Roots > Rhizosphere... | reverse complement strand
ATAACGAGTGCACCGATTATTAATTGATCCGATACCGCGGTAGTGGACTGAGCGCAGCCTGGCTCGTCCTTGGGGGTGCCTGCCAAAAACAATAGCAGATGGTTGCGACCTAGCCATATGTGATCGCCATCACAGCTCGCCGAAGGTCTATCGACGCCGTTTTGCGACCCTGTTCCAATGCCGCGATTTTTCTATTGATGAGCTTCACAAATGCGAGATGCCGCCACGGCACCGCGCCAGCGTTCGACTAACTTTTCTTGCAGATCGCCATCCAGCGACATTGTCCCGGCATTACAAAGTTGCGTTAAAGCGAGAACGAGATGCGCAAATCGGCAGTTATCAGTGTCTGCTTCATCCTTTCGGTGGCAGCGAGTAATCAAGCGCTGGCGGGCAAACGCTCCAGCCTGGCGCTGGCTGTCGCCGGTACCGGCTCCCCGCCGGTATCCTGCGCTGATGTTGATTCCACCTATCTCAGCGATTTGTTGAACTGTCCGACACCGACACCGACACCGACACCGACACCGACACCGACACCGACACCAGCTCCCGCACCAGCCCCGGCTCCTGCTCCGACACCCGCGCCTGTTCCCGCACCAGCCCCGGCTCCTGTTCCAGCACCCGCGCCTGCTCCCGCACCAGCCCCGGCTCCTGCTCCAGCACCCGCGCCTGTTCCCGCACCAGCCCCGGCTCCTGCTCCAGCACCCGCGCCTGTTCCCGCACCAGCCCCGGCTCCTGCTCCAGCACCCGCGCCTGCTCCCGCACCAGCCCCGGCTCCTGCTCCAGCACCCGCGCCTGTTCCCGCACCAGCCCCGGCTCCTGTTCCAGCGCCGGCACCAGCTCCAGCCCCAACGCCGGTGACTTACAGCGCACAGTTGAGCTGGCAAGCGCCGACCACGCGCGCCGATGGCACCCCGTTGCTCGCCAGCGAATTGGCTGGCTACGAGATCTACTACACCACCGATACCGCCGGTGTGAGTGGCACATTTAAAATAACGGGAGGTGCGGTGACGGCCTACATGGCCAGCAATCTCTCCGCTGGCAATTATTACTTTGCGATGTCTGCGATCGACGCCAATGGCCTGAAGAGCCCGCTCTCACCCATGGTCACCGTGCACTTCGGTCCGTAATTGCGCAGGTGATAGATGTAAAAAGGGCTGCCGTGGCAGCCCTTTCTATTGGTGCGACAGGTGCGGTCAGGTATGCAGTCGATTCAAGCCGTTCAGCGTGGCGATGCGATAGGCTTCGGCCATGGTCGGATAATTGAACGTCGTCGAAATGAAATAGCGCACTGTGTTGCCGCCGTTCTTCTGCTGCATGATGGCCTGGCCGATGTGAATGATCTCGGTGGCTTCGGCGCCAAAGCAATGCACGCCGAGAATTTCGAGTGTCTCCGGGTGGAACAAGATTTTCAGCATCCCGACATCTTCGCCGCTGATCTGCGCCCGCGCTGTTTCCTTAAAAAACGCGCGACCCACTTCGTACGGCGTATTCGCTTCGGTCAGCTCGCGTTCGGTTTTACCGACCGAGCTAATTTCCGGAATTGTGTAGATGCCGGTTGGCACGTCCTCGACAAACCGACAGTGCTCCTTGCCGCGCGCCGACGCGGCGGCACCGCGCCCCTGATCGTAGGCGGCGCTGGCGAGACTGGGTGCACCGATCACATCGCCGGCGGCAAAAATATGTTCGACCGACGTCTGATAATGCTGATCGACGTTGATATAGCCCCGATGGTCGGTAGCAAGGCCGATATTTTCGAGCGCCAGCGTGTCGGTATTACCGGTGCGGCCCGCACACCATAGCAGCGCATCGCCATGCAAACGTTTGCCTGAACGCAACAGCAGAGTCACGCCATCATTGGTAGCTTCGACTGCGGCATAATTTTCGCGCGGGCGCATCATCACGCCGTAATCGCGCAGGTGATAACTGAGCGCGTCGGAAATTTCGTCGTCGAGAAATTCGAGCAGGCGCTCGCGTGAGTTGATCAATTCCACCTTGGTGCCAAGGCCGGAAAATATCGATGCGTATTCGCAGCCGATCACACCGGCGCCGTAAATCAGAATTTTGCGCGGCGTGTGTTTCATCTGCAGGATCGTATCGCTGTCGTAGATGCGCGGATGATTGAAATCGATATCCGCCGGTCGATACGGACGCGCGCCGGTGGCGATCACAAAATTGCGCGCGGTGCGACGGTCGATACTGCCATCTTCATTTTTGATTTCGACAGTATGTGCATCGATAAAGCGCGCGTTGCCGTGCAACACATCGATGCGATTGCGCTGATAAAACTTGCTGCGCATTTTCACCTGACGCTTGATCACTTCGTCCGCGCTGATCAGCAAGCGCGGAAACGACAGCGATTGCGGTTCGCCGATATCGCGAAACATCGGATTGGTATTGAAGCGCATTAATTCTTTTACTGCATGCCGCAATACTTTTGAAGGAATGGTGCCACGATGGGTACAGGCACCGCCGACCCAGTGATCGTGTTCGACCACGGCTGCGGAGCGATCATGTTTAGTGGCATTAAGAACAGCGCTTTCGCCAGCGGGGCCGCTGCCGATGGCGATCAAATCGTAATCGTATTGAGTCATGCTGAAATCGATCGGGAAGGAAGTGCCGCAAATTATAGAACAGTTATGCGGCAGTGACGTTAAGGTGCCTCTGCGATCAGAATGGCGCGCTTCGGCGCCGGATAACCTTCGATCGTGCGCGTGGCATCGAGCGGGTCGAGACAGTGTGATAGCGATTGAAATGTCATCCACTCGGTGCTGCGCTGTTCCTCGGTGGTAGTCATCGTTGCATTCAGCAATTGCGGATTTTTAAAACCGACTTTTTTCAACCATTGTGTTAACGCGGCGGTGCTCGGCAGGAACCACACATTATTCATCCGCGCATAGCGGTCATCGGGCACCAGAATTTCACCGACACTGCCATCGATCACCAATGTTTCCAATACCAACTGGCCGCCGGGTCGCAAGGCATCGCGCAATTCCAATAAATGATCGAATGGCGAGCGGCGGTGATACAGCACGCCCATCGAAAATACCGTGTCAAAAAACCGCAATTTTTGCGGCACATGTTCGATACCCAGCGGCAATACCGCGACGTGGTCATCGCGCAAATATTTTTGCAGCGCAGCGAATTGCATGACAAATAACAATGTTGGATCGATGCCGACCACCAGTTCCGCACCCGCGCCGCGCATGCGCCAACAGTGGTAGCCGTTGCCGCAACCGACATCGAGCACCCTGCGTCCCTCCAATGGTGCGATTTGATTTTTCAAACGCTCCCATTTCCAGTCGGAACGCCATTCGGTATCAATCTGCACGCCGAACAAATCGTACGGCCCCTTGCGCCACGGATGCAGTTGTCGCAATGCGCTGTGCAATTGTTCGCGCTGCTCGGCCGATGTGTTATCACCGCGAATGCGCACAATGTTGCGATCGAGATCGATGTTATCCGTCGCCAAGTCCGGCATTGCCGCCAACGCGTCGTACCAGCGTGGCAAATCGCCGTGGCGCTGCGCGCTCAATAATTTCGGCAACACGGTAGTTAATTGCGCGGCCCATTTATCCAATCCGGATTGTTGCAGCCGTGCGAGAAACGATGAGTAATCGATCATTTGATGGCAACCAGCGAAGCAAAATTAAAACATTGAAACCAGACGTCGACGCTGGCGAAACCCACGCGTTGCAATCGCTCCCGGTGCGCAGCGAGCGTTTCTGGCATCAATACGTTTTCGAGCGCACTGCGTTTTTGCGCGATCTCAAGATCGCTGTAGCCATTCGCGCGCTTGAAGGCATGATGCAGATCGGTGTTCAGTTGTTGCAGATGTGGATCATCGAAACGAATTTTTTCCGACAGTACCAGCACGCCGCCTGTGTGCATATTGCCGGCGATGCGGCCGAGCAGCGTCTCGCGTTGTGCGGGTGCAATAAACTGCAGCGTGAAATTCATCACGGCCACCGATGCGTTGTCGATGGTGGCTTCATTGATATCGGCGAGCTGCAGCATTACGGGTGTAGTGTGCGTGTCGGCGCTAATTAATGCCTGACAGCGTTCGAGCATCGCCGGCGAATTATCGATAGCAACGATTTCGCATTCGCGTCGATCGAGCTGCGCGCGCATGGCGAGAGTGCTTGCACCGAGCGAGCAGCCGAGATCGTAACAGCGGGTTTGCGGCTGTGCGTAACGCTCGGCGAGCACGCCCGTCATCGCAATGATCGTGCTATAGCCGGGCACCGACCGCTGAATCATGTCCGGAAATACCTGCACGACGCGCTCATCGAACGCAAAGCCGGCGATGGCGTCGAGCGGAGACGCATAAATGGTGTCTTTGGTTTTCATCGAAGCGGGATACTAAAAAAATTGAAATGACGATCAAGTCGCGGATTCTATCATTGTTGATCGAGGTCGCATCGACGATGGAGCAAGCCTTGCGGTGCACCGCTCGCGTTACGCGTAATAACGATTTTGTCGATAGTGATAAAAGCGTTCATCGCGTATCAGTCTTACTAAAATGTGACACATACCAACATTGTATGGGCGGTCTGCGTGGTGCGTGTTGAGATCTGTTGTACGCTACATATCGGTGAGTCTATTTCTTTAATTGACATGGAGATATGGACATGGCGAATGCAGGCACTTCAGTGCAAGCGAATAAAGCATGGCTGCTGCAGGTGAATAATTTGGCGTTGGTGCGGGAATGCCGCCGCCGCATCATCGACGAGTTCGGTGTGAAGTTGCAGCTGAGCTCGGATGATTTACTCAATCGCATTCAAAATTACGCCGATCGTAGCAACGATCGTGTGCTACAACGCCTCGCGCAGCCCATCGCGCAAATGTTAAAAAGCGGTGATTTGCAGCCGGCGCAACAGCTCGATCTCTCCAACATTCCCGTCGTGGCCCCGCAAAAAATCGCGAGTGGCTGGGCGAAATCCGTCGAATAAGCATTTTTAAGTTTATGAATGGCACGTGCGCAAATTTAATTGCGCACCGCCAGTAGATGGCGCTCGTGATCCGATAATTCGGCTGCACTACCACGCCGCAATAGCAGCTCATCGAGCGTCAATTGATAGCTCGGTGCGAATGTCGACAAAAAGAAATCGACTTCGGGCAGCTGGTAAGCAGTGAGACGCTGCTTGATGTCTTCCGCCGCTTTTTCAAATTCGCGATTGCCGGCTTTCAACTCAGCTTGGCATTTCAAAAAGGCGGAGATCGTGTCGGCTGCTTTGATGATTTGACGATGCGCCAGCGGCAAATTGTCCTCGACCATTAGCGCGGTAAAGTCGGCTTGCAATGCATCCGGTAGCAAACCGACGAGCTCGCGCTCGGCGGCGCGCTCGATTGAGTGATAAGCCTGCTGAATCGCCGGTGAGTGATATTTCACCGGCGATGGCAGATCGCCGGTGATTACTTCTGCACAATCGTGATAGAGCGCTGCCACCGCCACCGCATTCACATCGATAGTGTCGCCAAAATAACGATTGCGAATTAACGCGAGCACATGCGCAAGCGTGGCGACTTCCCAGCTGTGTTCCATCACATTCTCCTGAATCGTATTGCGCTTCAGGCCCCAGCGTGCGATCCAGCGCAGCTTGCTGATATAAGCGAAAAAATGGCTGACCATGATGGCGACTCTCAAAAGGGATGGAGCGAGTCTAAACGTGGACTGTATTTATGTACAGTGTTGATGAGTGTCGGCTCGCGGTTCTCGCGATGGCTCGCTTCTACTGACCCCCAACACCTTACTACCGACAATGGTTGGCGATCCATTACACTGGCACGTCCAATTTATTCTGCCGTAATAAATCACTCATATCATGCATGACGAAGAAACCTTGCCCGGTAAGGAAATTCACCGCACTTACGACGAATACGGACCGATTCAAGTATTTGACGATGGCACCAAGCGCTATTTGTCGTTCGGCGAGGGCGATGAGCAGAGTTGTATTCTGAAAGCCCGCCCCGAACTACTGCAGCACGAATACACGCGAGCGATGCTACTCCCGACGCTGTTTTGCGAGCCACGCAGTGCCGTTTTGATTGGGCTTGGCGGTGGTGCGGTACCGACCTGCCTATTTCATCATTGGCCCGACCTGCGTTTGCATGTCATCGAATTGCGACGTGCAGTGGTTAAAATCGCCCGGCGCTATTTCGATCTGCCGCAGAGCGAGCGCATACAAATCGTCGAGCAGGATGTGGCGGAGTTTTTCGATCAACCGTTGGCGCAGCGCGTCGACATGGTGTTCAGCGATATCTATGGCGCCGAAGGTATGGATATGCAGTATTTCCAGCCGTGGTATATCGAGGCATGCGCGCGCTTACTGAACGACGACGGCTGGCTGATTATGAATTGCTGGGATGAACATCGCGGCGAGCAAGATACCTTGCAGGCGCTCACCGAGGAATTTGCCGAGGTGTATACCTGCACGGTGTCGACCGGCAATTGGATTATTTTTGCGTCGAAGCGTCCGAATACTATCGATCAGGCCAAACTTAAAATGGCAGCGAAAAAACAATCAAAACAATTGGGGTTTTCGGTCACCGAAAATTTATTCAAACTTTTCAAAGTATTCCCGAAGGATTAATTAAAGATTAATCATGCTCGAACTCTCCGATGTCGCGCTGCTACTGGTTTTTTGCTTCGCTGTTTGGATATGGTGGCGCGCGCATGCAGTGAAGGAAACTGCGCTCGCACAAACGCGCAAATATTGCCAATCGTTCGATGTGCAATTTCTTGATGAAAGCGTGGTGCTACGCGGCATTTGGTTGAAGCGCGATAACGGTTCATGGCGTTTTCGGCGTAGTTATTGGTTCGAGTTCACGACCACCGGCGAGCAGCGTTACAACGGTGTGACGATGATGATCGGCGCGCGTGTCGAAACGATTCAGCTTGAGCCGCACCGTCCCAACGAACATGAATGAAACGTAAGAAAACGGCGCGTGACTTTTATCCGTGGCGAACTTACAGTTTCTATTTAAGACAATGGTCTTGTAATGGATGGAAACATCCCCCATAACGCCAGAGGTTCGCCATGCTCAGTCTGCAGGAAATTTCCGATCGACTCGAAATTCAGCAATTGATGGTCGACTATTCCACCGCAATCGACACGCGCCATTTCGACGATCTCGATAATGTGTTTACGCCGGATGCTTATATCGATTATCGCGAGCTCGGCGGCATCGATGGTCGTTTTCCGGAAGTAAAGGCGTGGCTCAAAGAGGTGTTGCCAACCTTCCCGTTGTATTACCACCTGGTCGGTAATTTCTCGATTAAAGTGACTGGCGATACCGCGCAATCGAAAATCATTTGTTTTAATCCGATGGTATGGAACGACGATAAAGGCGGCACGCAGGTAATGTATGTCGGACTTTGGTATCACGATAAATTTGTGCGCACCCCGCAGGGTTGGCGTATGTGCGAACGCGTCGAGGAAAAGTGCTACCACGAAAATCCACCGGCTGGAGTGAGTGCCGGAGCCTAAAGAGAACGGCACGAACTCCGGTGCCACAGGCGCCGAACTGGGATGTTTTTTTTCGGGGCAGAAAGCGCGAGTTATCGAAGCTACTGGCGCAAGATTCCCTCGGAGATCTCGCCGGTTACTCCGAGGGACGAGCGCACCGAGCGGTTACTACATCGCTACGTTGCCCCGAAAGAAAAACATCCCAGTTCGGCGCAGCCAGCTTCAGCAGTGCGCCAGTCTCGGTGGCTCATTCAAGCGGGTTTCTATCTCTTCAAGCAGGTTTGCGATCCAGCGCCCGGTAATGTAGCGCTTCGTGAATATGCTGCTTCTGCACTGCATCGCATTCATCGAGATCGGCAATCGTGCGTGCCACTTTCAGAATTCGATAATACGCACGCGCCGATAAACCCAATTTTAATACTGCCTCCTCCAGCGCCAAACGATTCTCCGCATCGATATTGCCGAGCTGATCGATTTCAGTTCCCGATAATTGTGCATTCACTTTTTGTTGTCGCCGCAATTGTCGTTCGCGTGCGCGCAACACTTGCTCCTGTAACGTAGCAGTCGCTGCGGTATCGCTGCTCGCGCTACTTAACACGCCGCGTGGCAGACGATTTACCGGCACTTGCAAATCGATGCGATCGAGCAGTGGTCCGGATAAGCGATCGCGATAACGACGAATTTGCTCAGCCGTGCAGCGACAGGCGCGCTCGCTGTCGCCGTAATAACCGCACGGACACGGATTCATCGCGGCGATCAACTGAAATTGCGCGGGATAAGTCACTTGCCGGCTTGCGCGCGCAATCACGATTTGGCCCGATTCAAGTGGCTCGCGCAGTACCTCCAATACTTTGCGTTGAAATTCCGGCAGCTCATCAAGAAATAAAACACCATGATGTGCGAGCGAAATCTCACCGGGTCGAGGTTGGCTGCCGCCACCGACCAGCGCAATGGCCGACGCCGTGTGATGCGGCGACCTGAATGGGCGCTGTCGTAACAATGGTGTGCCGTGATTACCGGCGACTGAATGCACGGCCGCAACTTCCAATTGTTCTTGTTCGCCGAGCGGTGGCAATAATCCGGGCAAGCGTAGCGCGAGCATAGTTTTGCCGGTGCCAGGTGGACCAAACAGCAAAACGTTATGCGCACCGGCGGCGGCGATGGCGAGCGCGCGTTTCGCCTGTGCCTGACCGCGAATATCGGCGAGATCCGGATAAATAAATTCTTCACCGCTGAATTGCGTAATCGCGCGTTGCAATTCGAGCCGCCCATGCAGATATGCACATAATTCGGCGAGATTCGCGAGTCCGTACACGTTCGCGCTTTTTACCAGCGCCGCTTCGGCCGCGTTCACTTGCGGAACGATCAGATCGCGCGCGGCGGCACCACACGCCATCGCTGCCGGCAATGTACCGGGCACGCCGCGCAATTCGCCGTTTAAACCGAGTTCGCCGATAAATTCGCGACCTTCGAGTGCGCTGATTGGAATCTGTCCGCTCGCCGCGAGAATGCCGAGCGCAATCGGCAAATCGAATCGTCCGCCTTCTTTCGGTAAATCCGCAGGCGCCAAATTAATCGTGATGCGACGCGCTGGAAATTCGAAATGTGTGTTGATCAGCGCGCTGCGCACGCGATCCTTGCTTTCTTTTACCGCGGCTTCGGGCAGGCCGACGATATTCAGCGCCGGCAAACCATTCGACAGATGCACTTCAACGCTGACTGTAGGTGCGGTGATGCCGGATTTAGCACGCGAATAAACGGTCGCGAGATTCATTGAGCTTCCCTCCATGGAAGAAGATGTGGTGGTGCGTTAATGGGTTTTTTGCGAGTCGAGCTGCTGCGTTAATGTATCGAGTTGTTGTTCGAGTTGATCGAGTTTGGCGCGCGTGTGTTCGAGCACCAGCGTTTGCGCGTCGAATTCCTCGCGCGTGACCACGTCCATTTTCGATAATCCCGATTGAATCAGCGCGCGCAGATTGCGCTGCACATCCTGCGGTAAGGTCGAGCGCCCAAACAGGTCGGCAATTTGCTGCGCGATGCCATCGAGCGATTCGCGATTGATCATGATGTTGACCGTAGACGATTTAAAGCGGGCGGCCAGTTTACCCGATTCATTGTGGAAGGGAATTTGCGGCAATAAAAAAGCCGCCAGGCTTTGCAGCGCTGGCGGCGAGAGGTTTTGCAGAGAGCTAAATCAGAACTTGTAGAGGGCTTCAACCGCGAAGAAGGTGTCTTTGTCGGTGGTGCTGGAACCATCAACAAATGCTTCTTTGTCGGTTTTGTCGCGACGCACTTCACCGCGCAATTCGAAGTTGCTCGATGGCGCATAGCCGACAGTCAAAGTAACTTCTTTGGATTTTTTGCTGAGCTCGCCAGTGCCGAGCGGGTCTAGATCGGTCAAGCCGAGGCGAACGCCATCTTTGTCGTCGAACACTTCACCGCGCAGCGATACGCGCCATTGTTCGTCGAACTGATAATTGACATAGCCAACAATTGCCGACCATTTGCCGTCTTTTGTATCTGTGAACGAGCCATTCGGTATCGCATCTTCTTGCTTGCCGTAGTCATAGTTCAGCACCAGCGACAATGCGTCGGTCGGCTTCACGGTAATTACGGTGTCGAATAAGAAGCGGTTTGAGTCGACCGGATTACCAGTTAACGGATCTGCGATGACTTCCTTGCCGTTATAAACCGATGCCGCCAATGTAAACATGGTAGCCGGAGCCCAGATCGCGCCAAGCTCAGCAGTTTTCGACGTGTTCAGATCTTTTTGCTGATCCCAACCGTTATTCAGTCCCGCGTACAGAGTCAGCGTATCCATTGGCATATAAGCGAGGCGCACACCGGTATGCGTGAACGGCAATGCCCAGAGGAATGCGATCGAACGAGAAATATTGGTGTTGCCGGTCGGTGAAATAACTTCAGCGCCAGCCAGTGTATTGAATTTACCCGCGATCGCAGTGAACGGGCCGGTGGCGTATTGAACATAGGCCTGGGTCAGGTCGAAGTTACTGCTATCGGAGCCGCCGTTCGAATGGATTTTGTCGGCATCGCTACCGAGGGTGACGTTTACCAGCGCGCCAAAACCTTCTTTCGGCAAGCTGGAAATAGTGAGGCCGCCTTGCTTAACGCCGAACGAGTTTTGGTTGTCGTCGAAGTAGTTGAGGGTTGAACCAGGTTGATCTGCTGGATCATTTTTGTAATGCGTGTAAGCGGCATCAACATAACCGGTAACGGAAACACCGGAAGCATCAAAAATTTCTTTCAAGGTCGGGGTATCGGCAAACGCGGCACCGGCCGACATGGCCAGAGCGGTCAATCCAATTGCTTTCGAAAGTTGTTTCATCGCCATCTCATTGGGCTCCTGGGTTGTTGTAGTGCGAGTGAGCCTGTTGCGCCGGCTCCTCGTTTGGTGCGCGGTCAATTTAGCAACGCAGGTGCCAAGGGTGTTTTTATTAAATTAATTCAGTAGGTTAACGGCGTTCATCGATATTTCTGACGAGTTGTCACGCAGGCTTTTGCACTACTTTTTTGCGCGTATGCCCTTATAGGGTGCGCGCTTTGGACGGCAGCCGCTTTTAAGTTCGGATCTCGCTGGCGCGCGTGAAAGCGGTCTCATTAATAAGAGATATCAGGGCAGGGATGGGTTAGACGATTTTGTCAGTTAGGCGTCAGCGCGGTGCGTAAAGACGGTGTTCGCCATTTTTTGGTGCCATTAAAAAAAAATGCACCAGTGCGGCTCATATTTTTTGACCGATCAATTCCCAATTTTGCCCAAAGGAGCCTTAACCAGTTGTCTGGCGCGTGCTTTTTTTGTTGTGGCACGGCCTGTGCTTTTTCGAAGTCGGCTGCAACGTATCCGCAACATTTTTGCCTGTGCGGCTGCAACTGGTCCGGATGGCGTGACGGAGCGATCCCAATCGTTGCCTGATCGTATTCAAATCTTGGCGATTGCGCACCGTAAGTCACCACTGGTGATGATGGGCGCGAACAAAACAGCGCACTGCGCACTGTATGAGGGAGAAACCATTCCATGAAACTCGTAACGGCCATTGTGAAGCCATTTAAGCTGGACGATGTGCGGGAGGCGCTTTCGGATATCGGTGTGCAGGGTATCACCGTCACCGAAGTGAAAGGGTTCGGACGCCAGAAAGGTCACACCGAGTTGTATCGCGGGGCCGAGTATGTCGTCGATTTCCTGCCGAAAGTCAAAATCGAAGTAGCAGTTTCGGATGCGGTAGTTGATCAGGTGATCGAAGCGATTACCAAATCGGCTAATACCGGAAAAATTGGGGACGGCAAAATTTTCGTTTCGCCGTTGGAACAGGTCATTCGCATCCGCACCGGTGAAACCGGCGAAGACGCTATTTAACCGCACTCACATAACGTTCCAGGAGAACAATTATGAAATTTAAGCCCTTGGCCGGATTGGCGGGTGCGCTGGTATTAGCGCTTGCCTCCGCTTTGTCTGTTGCTGATGACCCTGCTCCTGCTGCGGAGGCGCCTGCTGCTGCGGCACCTGTCGCGGCTGAAACCGCACCCGCCGCGGCCGAACCGGCTGCAGCTGCTGCCGCGGCACCGGCTCCGGTGCCAAATAAAGGCGACACCACTTGGATGATGGTTTCGACTGTTCTCGTCATCATGATGAGTATTCCGGGTCTGGCGCTGTTCTATGGCGGCCTCGTCCGCAGCAAGAACATGCTGTCGGTGTTGATGCAGGTAATGGTGACCTTCTCGCTGATCACCGTGCTGTGGTTCATTTACGGCTACAGCCTAGCGTTCACTGAAGGCAATGCCTTCTTCGGCGGCTTCGATCGCGTATTGATGAAGGGCATTTGGGACAACGTTGCCGGCACCTTCGCTAATGGCGCGACGTTCAGCAAGGGTGTTTATATCCCTGAGCTGGTGTTCGCCGCGTTCCAAGCAACTTTCGCTGCGATCACTTGCTGTCTGATCGTCGGTTCGTTCGCTGAACGTATGAAGTTTTCCGCAGTGCTGTTGTTCATGGTGCTGTGGTTCACCTTCAGCTACGCGCCGATCGCACATATGGTGTGGTTCTGGATGGGTCCAGATGCCTACACCGGTGCCGATGTGGTCGATGCGATGAACGCCAAAGCCGGTCTGATCTGGCAATGGGGTGCACTCGACTTCGCCGGCGGTACTGTCGTTCACATCAACGCCGCTGTCGCTGGTCTGGTTGGCGCCTACATGGTCGGCAAACGCCAAGGCTACGGCAAAGAGGCGTTCACTCCGCACTCGCTGACATTAACAATGGTCGGTTCTGCGCTGTTGTGGGTGGGCTGGTTCGGCTTCAACGCCGGCTCCGCACTCGAAGCCAATGGCTTCGCCGCGCTGGCCTTCATGAACACCTTCATCGCTACCGCCGCTGCCGTACTGGGCTGGTGTGTGGGTGAAGCGCTGTTGCGTGGCAAGGCTTCGATGCTCGGTGCAGCTTCCGGTGCAGTGGCCGGTCTGGTTGCGATCACTCCGGCTGCCGGCAATGTCGGTCTGCTCGGTGCTCTGATTATCGGCGCACTGGCTGGTCTGATCTGCTTGTGGGGTGTCACCGGTCTGAAGAAACTCCTCGGCGCGGACGATACCCTCGACGTGTTCGGTGTACATGGTGTCGGCGGTATCCTCGGTGCGATGTTGACCGGTGTCTTCAACTCGCCGAACCTCGGTGGCCCGAGCGCTGTTGGCGACTGGGTAACTGCAACGGTAATCACTCCGGAAAATTACTCGATCGCTACGCAGCTGATGACGCAAGGCAAGGCTGTATTGGTGACGATCGTGTGGTCCGGTGTGGTATCACTGATCGCTTACAAAATCGTCGATCTGGTGATTGGTCTGCGCGTCTCCGAGGAAGACGAGCGCGAAGGTCTCGATACCACGTCGCACGGCGAGCGCGCTTACAATCTGTAATCGCTGCGCCGTTCCACGGTAGCTACAAAGCAGTATCAGTAGTATCAAAAGCGCCAGGGTCTCCCTGGCGCTTTTTTTATTGGCGCTGCCGCTTGCCAGCTTCCCGTGCTCTGGGCGACACTTGGCCCCACCTGCCGCGACCGGCACTGCATTTATCTTGAAATTTCCGGAGAATACCGATGAAACTCGTGACCGCTATCATCAAACCGTTCAAATTGGATGACGTGCGCGCTTCGCTGTCCGATATCGGTGTGCAGGGTGTGACCGTCACCGAAGTAAAAGGCTTCGGCCGTCAGAAAGGCCACACCGAGCTGTATCGCGGTGCCGAATACGTCGTCGATTTCCTGCCGAAAGTAAAGTTGGAAATTGCCGTAGCAGATGGTGTCGTGGAATCGGTAATCGAAGCGATCACAAAATCGGCGAACACCGGCAAAATTGGCGATGGCAAAATTTTCGTGTCGCCGCTAGAGCAGGTGATTCGCATCCGTACTGGCGAATCTGGCGAAGACGCCATTTAATTCCCGCCTGATCGCATCGATCTAAGCACCAAATAAACTGAGTAATTCCTCTCGATTGATCTGACCGCATTGAAACAGCAGCGCGGTCAGATATGCCCCTTTCGATTTATCGCCGCACAATTGCGTTAATTGTGCGCGCGCGTTTTCTGGAAGGCGCTCGATAAGAAATTGATAGTGACGATGCAATGCCGCTAGCGATTGACCGCAATGCATGATGTCGTACACCAGGCGGCAGCGCAGCACGAAACAATCGATTGCAACCGCCTCGACGAGATGGGTTTCTTCGGCGTAACACAGCCAGGGCAACGCGTTTTGAAACTGGGTAGCCTGAATTCCGCTGCGCAACCCGATTTGATGACCGGACCCATCGAACAGCGGCGTACTGTTTAATCCGCAGCTCGGCGATCGACTCTTCCAGAGATATCCGCACAGCGCATGGGTATTGACGAGTTGATCGAGTGAATCTTCCGCAAATCGTTGCAATGGTGTTGTTACGTCGAGTTTGGGATTTTCGCGGCCCAGCGCGCGTACCGTTGCATTGTGCTCGACCAGTTGCACCGGCGGTCGTGGCACGGACAACCCGGCACCGACCTCGGGGCAAATCGGGATTAATTCGAGCGCGCGACTCAACTGCTCGAAAGCGGGTAGCAATTTATCGTCGCCGTCATAGCGTACGCGTTGACCGGCGAGGCAGGCACTTACTGCGACAACCGCGCGCTGCGTCGCGCTACGCGGATCGGCGAAGCGGGCTTTGGCAAATAACGAGGACATTTTGGCAGCCATTATTAAAACGCCGGTAGCCGCGATATTGATCTATTTTTACGCGAGTTAATAAGCACCGAAAAATTAGAAAGAAAAAATCTATGCAAAAACATTTTCCAGCGGTTGCGGAAAAATGAAATTGATCTATATATTTCGCTCATTTCCAACTTCACCACTTTTGAGCAGTAGCATACAGGGGCTGTAACAATGGGCAAATTCGACGACCAGGACGAGATGGACGATTTCGACGGCGAGGAGGAGCAGGAAGCCGAAGACGGCGATGGCGTCGAAGCTGCGAGCGAGACACCCGCGGAGCCTGCTGGCCCGGCAGTGAATCATGAAGAGGTGCCTGAAGAACGCACGGTCGCTTCGCGACAAAAGCTGCGCGATGAAATGGAACGCGAAATCGAGGCCTTTCTGGCGCGTGGTGGCAAGATCGCGCAAATCGAGCCGAACGTCACCGCCGATCCGCCGCGTAAACCTGATAGCGATTACGGCAGCCGGCCTATTTAATTTTCGCTGCTTAATACGTTAGCAATCGCCGATACGGCATCTGGCAACTCCCGCAGATGCCGTATTTGTTTTGTGGGCGGCAAATTGTCCGGCCACGGCTGCGCCGTCGCATTGACCCAGATCGTATACATGCCGACGCGCTGCGCACCGCGCATATCGCTGTCGATGTCGTCGCCGATGTGGATGCTTTGCTGCGGCGTGCAGCCAGCGCGAGCGAGCGCGGTGAGAAATGGCTCGGGATGCGGTTTTGCACGCGGTAGATGCTCGGCGTTGATCGCGAAGCTGAAATAGCGATCGAGGCCGATCCGCCGAATATCGAAATTACCATTGGTGATCGCCGCCAGCACGTACTGCGTTTGCAGCTGCGCCAGCGTCTGCTCCGCCTGCTCGAACAGTTCTACTTCATGCCGCGCGTGTAAAAAAATTTCGAAGGCTTCACGGGCGATTTGCTCGGCGCGTGCGTTATCGAAACCGGCCTCATACAGCGCATGTCGCATTCCGCGTAAACGTAATTCACTGATGCGATGCGCGAGCTGCGGCTCGTCGCGTGCCAGCTCGAATCGAATCGTGCGTAAGGTGTCGATCGAATGACGCGCGCACAACTCCGGCACGCGCTGCTGTAACCAGCGATAGGTGACATCTTCGGCGCGCAGTAATACCGGCGCAAAATCCCATAACGTATCGTCGAGATCGAAGGTGAGCAGGCGAATAGCGCGATCGGTCACGATTCGGAATTATCCGCAGTGGGTGTGGCGGGTGGAATCCCTTTGCGCGTCGCACGCGGATGCGCGGCGTCGTATACCTTCGCCAGATGTTGAAAGTCGAGATGCGTATAAATTTGTGTGGTCGATAAATTAGCGTGGCCGAGCAATTCCTGCACGGCGCGCAAATCGCCGCTCGATTCCAGTAAATGACTGGCAAACGAATGCCGTAGCATATGCGGGTGTACGTGTTGCGTTACACCTCGCTGCAGTGATTGTTTGGCGAGGCGATCCTGCACGCTGCGTGCGCTGATGCGATTGCCGCGCGTGCTGACAAACAATGCCCGCTCCTCACTAACGATAGTTGCACGCAACGGTAACCATTGTTTAACCGCTTGCAGCGCGATATTGCCGACCGGAACGATGCGCGATTTATTGCCTTTGCCGGTGACCATCACTTCGCCGTTGGCGAAATCGATCGTGTCGACATCGAGTGAGATCAACTCGGCGAGTCGCAATCCTGACGAGTACAACAACTCCATCATCGCCTGATCGCGCGTGTTGAGAAAATCATCGGCATCGCTTTGCAACAATTGTTGCATCTGGTCGATATCGAGTGCTTTCGGTAAATGCCGCGGTGTTTTTGGCGCGCTGATGCCGACTACCGGATTGTGCGCGATGTGATGTGTTCGCTGCGCGTATTTATAAAATGTGCGCAGCGCCGACAGCGCACGCTGCACGCTGCGACCGCTCAAATGATGACGCATGTGGGCAATCCACATCCGCACATCGGCGTTATGAATATCGAGTGCAGAGCCGAGATCGCGTTCGGTGCAGAATGCCAAGAAGCTTTCGAGATCGCGGCGATAATTGCTGATGGTGTGCGGCGAGGCGCGACGAATCTGCTCGAGATCGCGCAAAAATTCAGCGCACAATTGCGGCAGCGGGGGCAGTGCAGCCGGCCCCGCCATCGTTAAAACCCTTTCAAGTGCTTAGGCAGCAGCCGATTCAATACTTCGGCGATATAGCCGAGGAATAGCGTGCCCATGCTGGAGCGAAAATAATTGGCATCGGTGCTGGCGATCGCGAGCACGCCGAGTGGATTGCCAAACGCCAGTGGCACCACGGCCGCAGAGCCGATCTGCCGCACATGATCCGGAAACAGAAATTGCACTTCTTCTGGCCGCAATACACCGCAGACGGCTTTGCTGCTTTTGAGCAGGCCATCGATCTGCGCGCGCGCTTCCGGCAGCGAGACAACGCGTGCGCGTACACCGCGATGCGCGAGCGGATTGCCGATCAATACGATATTGGCGAAATCGATTTGAAAATCGTTTTGCAAACTATTGATGAAAGTATCGACGATTTGATCGAGCGTCTGTGCTTCGAGTAAGTGCAATACCAACTGCTTGGTCTGTTCAAATAGGCGATCGTTAGTGCGCGCATTTTCCAGCAGGCTGTTCAGTCGATGCCGCATATCCATATTACGATCGCGCAGAATCGCGACCTGACGTTCGAGCAGCGACACTGCGCCGCCGGCCGGATGTGCGACTTCGATGTCAGTCAGCAAATCGGGGCGTTTCGAAAAGAAATCGGGATGAAGACGCAAATAAGCAGCGACTTGTTCGGGAGTTAGATCTACGGAGTTCTTGTCGTACGCTTCCACACCACGCTCTCGTTATCGTTGTTTCGTTACAGTCGCTTTCATGGTTGCTGCTTTCGTTACAGCAGCTTTTATCACAGTTGAATGTGCCCTTCGTAGACCGTGGTCGCGGGCCCGGTCATCATAACGGGCTCACCCTCGCCACGCCACTCGATACTCAGACTGCCGCCCGGCAAATTGACTTGTACGGTTTCGGCGAGCAAACCGCGCAAATGACCGCTGACAACCGCAGCACAAGCGCCAGTGCCGCAGGCGAGCGTTTCGCCGGCGCCGCGTTCGAATACGCGCAAATTGATTTCGCTCGGTGAGACGATTTGCATGAAGCCAACATTGACGCGTTGCGGAAAGCGCGGGTGGTGTTCGAGCTGTGGACCGAGTGTGGCGACCGGCGCAGTGCGCACGTCATCGACCAATAACACCGCATGCGGATTGCCCATCGATACGGCACCAATGTCGAAGGTCTGTCCGGCGTTATCGATAGGGTAGGTAATTGCGCGCTCCGGCGCTGCGAACGGAATTGCGCTTGGTATCAGGATCGGCACGCCCATGTTGACGCGCACTTGTTTGTTCGCAGTGATTTGCAATTCGATCACGCCGGCTTTGGTTTCGACGCGAATCGCATCTTTGCCGGTCAGACGTTTTTCGCGCACATAGCGCGCGAAGCAGCGCGCGCCATTGCCGCATTGCTCCACTTCACCGCCATCGGCGTTGTAAATGCGATAACGAAAATCGACATCGGGACGGCCCGGCGCTTCCACCACCAATACTTGATCGCAACCGATGCCGAAATGGCGATCGGCAAGTTTGCGCACGTGGCGTTCTTTCAGCAGGAAGCGCTGACTGATCAGGTCGAGCACGACAAAATCGTTGCCGCACCCGTGCATTTTGGTAAAGCGTAATAACATCGCGCGGGTTCCGTGTTGCGCTTCGCCGTGAGCGCTGAGGTGCGCGGGATCAGGGTAGCAACGATTCCCCACGCATTAGGTCGGCGATGGTTTCGCGCGAGCGTACCAGATGAAAACGATCGTGATCGACCATTACTTCGGCGGCACGCGCCCGGCTATTGTAATTGGAACTCATGCCAAATCCATACGCGCCGGCGGAAAACACCGCGAGTAAATCCCCTGGTTCCACCGCGAGTTCACGCTGCTTGCCGAGGAAATCAGCGGTCTCGCAGACCGGTCCGACGACGTCGTAGTTGCGTGCCACCGCCTGCGCGTTCGCGCGCACCGGCTGAATATTCATCCATGCCTGATACAGCGCGGGTCGGATCAGATCGTTCATCGCCGCATCGACGACGCAGAAATTCTTGTGCTCGTTCAATTTCAGAAATTCGACCTGCGTGATCAGCACGCCCGCATTCGCAACAATCGAACGGCCCGGCTCGAATACCAATTGCAACCGCCGCTCGCCGAGCGCTGCCACAACCTGCTGCATATATGTCGCAGGTTCCGGCGGCTGCTCATCGCGATAGCTCACGCCGAGGCCGCCGCCAAGATCGAGGTGTTCGATGGTAATGCCATCGGCAGCGAGCTCATCGATCAATGCCAATATGCGCTGCAACGCGTCGAGCAACGGCGTGGTGTCGGTCAGTTGCGAACCGATATGACAGTCGACGCCGATAATTTTTAAATTCGGCAATTGTTGCGCGCAGCGATACACCGCCTGCGCCTGTTCGATCGGAATGCCAAATTTATTGTCTTTCAAACCTGTCGAGATATACGGATGCGTATTCGCATCGACATTCGGATTTACGCGCAGTGAAATCGCCGCAACGGTCTTCATCGCTGCGGCAACCTGCTGCAGCAATTCGAGTTCCGGCGCACTTTCGACATTGAAGCAATGAATGCCGATGGCGAGTGCGCGCTGCATTTCGGCAGCAGTTTTCCCCACGCCGGAAAATACGATTTTGTCCGGATCGCCACCCGCCGCGAGCACGCGTTCGAGTTCACCTCCCGAGACAATATCGAAACCGGCGCCGATACGCGCGAGCACATTCAATACCGCGATATTCGAATTGGCTTTGACCGAATAGCAAATCAAATGCGGTCGGTTGCCGAGCGCAGCATCGTACGAGCGAAAGCGCTGCTCGATGTGGGCGCGTGAATAGATGTAGGTGGGCGTGCCGTGCGCGGCAACAATTTCTCGTATGGATACGGCTTCGGCAAATAATTCGCCATCGCGAAACTGAAACGGATTACTCATCAACGGTCTCGTTTAATTATTGAGGCTGCGAGGGTGGGGGTGTGTCTTCGCTCGGAATGAACAGCGGGCCTTTTTGACCGCAGGCACACAATAGCGAGCAGAGCAGAGCGGTGATCAATGCGAAGCGCATGGCGAGCCTCCGAAAATCGAAAGCGGCGATTATAGCCTTATTGACTATACTGCCGCGATTGCGTTTAGCGTGGCTTGTGAGGGCAACATGTATCGATTTATCGCTCATCTAATGGTGATGTCCGCCGTGCTTGGCGCCAGTAATATTGCGCTGGCGGACATATTGTTGGACGAACCGCTCGCGCTGGCGAACGAGCAACCTTTCGCTCAGCTCGCCAATATTCCCACTGCGCGCAGTGGTGCAATTCTGGCTGCCGGGCAAACGCTGTGGCGCGCCGATGTCGATATCGCCAACAACTTCGTGCGCGATAGTGACGGCACTGAAACTCTAGTGCTCGATGGTGAATCGCAGCGTTATCAACTCGGCATGCGGCACGGCCTTAGCGAAACCTGGGAAGTCGGGGTGCAAATTCCATGGCTCAGCTACAACGGCGGCGTCACCGATAATTTCATTGAGGGCTGGCATAAATTCTGGGGATTGCCGGATGGTGGTCGCCCTGCGTATCCGAATCGCCGCTTGAATTTTTTCTACCAGCGCAACGGTGTCACGGAGGTCGATTTGCATCGCGCCGAATCCGGCATCGGCGATGTGCAGTTCAGTGCGGCGTATCAATGGCTGCGCAATGATCGCAGCGCGCTCGCGTGGTCATTCACCGCGACGGCGCCGACCGGCTCGGCGCATAAATTCACTGGCAATGGCGACGGCAACCTCGGCATCGCGCTCGCCGCCACGCGTTATCAATTATTCGATCTGCCGCTAACGGCAACGGCCAATATCGGCGCAATGTGGTTGCCGGAGGGCGATGTACTCGCCGCGCAGCAAAAACATGCGGCGTGGTTTGCCAACGGCGAATTGGGTTGGGCCGCGACGCAAAATCTGCGCTTGAAAATTCAACTCGATGCGAACAGTGCGCTCTATGACAGCGATCTCATTACGCTTGGTGGCGATGCCGTGCAATTGCTACTCGGCGGTAGTCTGCGTTTGTCGCCGCAGTGGATACTCGATGCTGCGATTGGTGAAGACATTCGTGTCGATACCGCGCCCGATGTGACATTTCATCTGGCGTTAAAAGCGCACTTCTAAATCGCGAATTTTTTTAGTGATTTTTATGTACCGGATTTTCCAGCTTTAAATGGCCCTGATTTGTGGGAGCTTCATTGGCATGTCAGCTATTACAGCGAATTAAGCCCACGTACGCAGACCTATAAAGCCGTAATGGGCCAAAAACAGCACGAACAATACATGGCTGATCAAACTGATGGATATCTGCCAGCGTAGCCAGCTGCTGCTAACCGCGGTGCGGTATTTCAGGTTACCAAAGGCTCCTGCAATCACACTCACGGGGTAAAGAATGCTTATTACGAAAATTGCCAACGTAAATGGGGAGATGATTCCGAGACGTAAATCGAGCAGCTGCGAAAGGGCTATCAGCATCAAATAAAGCAACAACATAATGCTGGGTAAAAGCTCCGACCACCGCAGCCAAACGCTGGCATCACGCGGGATTTTTTTCATGCGACGGTGCAGCGCCCACACCGGCCACATTAGAATTACCAATAAGCTAAAAAGTGGCGTTGCCGCCATCACGGCAAACTGAGCAACAACACGCAGCAAAGAGATCCGCTTATAAAGATCCCCGCCAAGTTCCCCGCTAATTTGCAGGGCATCACCCGCTAAGGGATCATGCACTTTTGCAAAACCGGGCAACCCCAGCCCTGGCTCGGCTAAAACCTGATCATTTACCGCATAGAATGTTGTTGAATCTTTCCCACCCAGCAGCGTTTTTATATGCACCGCATTTTTATCAACCCGAACCCTTAACAAGCCAAAAATGTCGTAATAGATTTGCGCCGACTGTTGACGAGGGTTGATGAGAATGTAGTAACCATCGATATCTTTAAATGAGCTGGGTAAATCAATGTGAGGAATGGGATTGACGGTTGATGGCTGGTTACGCGACAAGTAAGCGCGTATAGCATCGGAGATGCGGTCAAGCGCTGCCCCATCGCCGTCATTCATCATGAAAATATAACCAACCCCCAGCTCCCTACTGTAACGGAACTCGGCACGCGCATTGTTTTTTAAGCCCCCGCTGTGGCCATGAAAAACAACCGCCGCCTGTTTAAAGCCACTGACGTAATTGGCTAAGCCGTAACCGGCTGTAATGCCTTTTGCTGCACCCAAACTGGTTGTCGGTGTCTCCATGCGATCGATAGAGGTCGTAGCAACTAAATTCCGTGAATTGAATGAGCCACGCTGAAGCATAAGCTGAATAAAATTAGCCATATCTCGGGGAGATGAGTTGATCGCACCAGCAGGGCGATACAGAAGATGCCGATAAGGCTCGGCTTTAACAGGGCGATACGGTACATACCAAGTGTCGGTGTAAAGCGTTGCGCTTTTTTGTTGATACAACGATGTTTGGAAATAGCTGGTGGACGACATATTCAGCGGCGCAAAAAAATGCTCGGCGACATAGTCTTCATATCTCTGCCCTGTGATTTTTTCCACAATATAGGCGGCCACTGCACTGCCTGAATTGCAGTACGCCAAGCGAGTTCCCGGAACCCAGCGCGAGGTGCGTGAATCGGGATGGTAGGCCAATGCCTGTTTGAGACCCATCGTATCGGGAGCGGAAAAATCTTCCTCAACCGCATGCCACTCATCCCACCCGGTAGTGTGTTCCAGCAGATGTGCAATACGGATCGGGTTCGTGGCTTCCCAAGGATTATTAAATTCCACGTCGGGAACCCAATCATGCACCTTATCATTCAGCGATAATTTTCCTGCCTCTTGCAATTGCAAAATGGACAGCGCCACAAACATTTTTGATACGGAGGCGATACGAAAAAGCGTATCCGCATCAGCCGGTATTTTTTTATCTTTATCCGCCAACCCTAAACCAGCCACCCAGAGCGGGCCGGATTTATCGACAATGGCGATACCGATCGCGGGCACGTGCGTTTCGACGCGAATTTTTTCGATGGCGGCTTTTAGCTCGTCGAGCGTTTTAGGTGAAGGCTCATCCGCATGAACAAACAGTGAAAACAAGACGAAGGCAAAACTCATTAAGCAACGCATATAAAAATCCCTTTAATTGTCCGGAATTCCCGAGACTATTTATCTGGAATAAAATAAAAACGAAGGACGACAAATTTATTTTTAGCGATTTATTTTCGCGGACTTCCATGCCCGGCTTTCCATTCCACGAATTTCTACGCGATCCGAAAAAAACTTAAAAAATAAAAAGAACACAAAAAGATGGCGGAGAAATTATTTATTAGGCAACCGTCAATTAAAAATCTCTGAAAAAATTACGGCGATAATGTCCCGCCTGTTGAAAGAGAAATTTTTCCCCTGGTCGGATTACCAACCGCGTACACGGCGCCACCTGTCGATGCATCGGCATTGAGCAGTTCTGTGACGTGAATATGCGTTTGCGCGCCCGTTGAAACATCGGAGTTACCGATCTTGCAGGCGAGCGATGTGGCGTCGATTTGGGCTCCAGCGGAGGCATCTGTATTCAATGCATCGCACAAGCCGTTGACCTGAATGCGCGCACCAGCCGATGCCTCCAGCGCCAACGTTGCGCTATGGATGCCAATGGCACTCACTTCAGCGCCCGCCGATGAATCTATGCTGTCGATCGCTGGCATGCTGACTTTCACGCGGGGGAGTGAATTCCATCGCCACCAACTGCGATTCCCCTGAGGTCTTATCACCAAGTTTGAGCCGCGCACTTCCGTCTGTACGGTTTGAGGATTCTTGCCTATGACCTCGACGTTGAAGTCAGGCCCGACCGCCACATCCACTTTCAATCCAGCGCCTGCGTCAACACCTGTAAACCCGTTGAGATCGCGAGACTGGGTAATTACCGGGCCGTCGCTTTCGAAATCTTGGTCGATCCAGGTGAATTCTTTCCATAACTCCGATTTGGGAAACTTTGGTCCGGTGATGGCAATGCCACCCGCGAAACACAACACGGCGATGGCGAAACTGATAGCTGCGATGCTAGCTAAGGTGCGAAACATGGTGCGGCTCCTCGGATTAGTTGGCCAGCTTGAGTACGCGGTAATGCAACCGCGCATACCAGACGAGAGCGTTCACAAAGCCGATAACAATCAGCGTGAGAATTGCAATGGCGCAAACAGCAGCAGAGATCATTCCCAAGCCAAACAGGATGGCGGCGAATGGGCCGCCAAAAGAATTCGCGAAAGGGCCGAACGCCAGTGTCGAGGCGCCGCCAATGAAAACTCCGGCGCTTGCAAAATAAAGCGTTCCGAGAATCGCGGCCCATGTCAGCAACAAGGGGAGAAGGAAAACGACATCAATGGCTCCCATGCCTATCAGAGCAACAATCGCCGTCACCGCGTTAGCGGGTGTCCTGCGCTTTTCCCAGCGCTGCAGCCCACGCTCGACACGTAACTCCTTTGCAAGCCGGACGGGATCGCCAAGCGCTGCCGAAATTTCCTCTTCGCTTCTGCCGGCCGCAACACCTTCAGAAAAATGCGTCGCGTAATCCTCAATTATTTCATCGACCGTCTCGGCAGGAATGCCGCTGAGGTTTTCGCGCAACGTACTGCAAAATCTAGCTCGGTTCATTTCGCATCTCCAAGAAGACGATTGACCGCATTGGTGAACGATATCCAATCTGTTTTTTGTGTATTGAATGTACGGCGGCCTGCAGCCGTGAGCCGGTAATATTTGCGCGAAGGGCCGCTCTCGGATTCCTGCAAATACGTGGCGACGAGACCATCGGCCTGCAGCCGCCGCATGAGTGGATAAATAGTTCCCTCGCCCATGTCGATCGCTTCCGCTAGCTGACTGGCAATGTCATAGGCATAGCCATCGCCGCGTGTGAGCAACGCCAATACGCATAGCTCGAGGACCCCTTTTTTTAGTTGAACCTCAACTCTCTCGGCCATCAGTTAAACCTTTGATGCATTGCATGGTAGCTTGCTATGCAAGATAGCATAGCGAACAGGACGCAGCAAGAGATGACCAAAGCCGTATGCATCGAGCGCGCGACACACCAACCGAGGATTCACCGCGCAAATACATCGATGACGAAGGCGACATACACGAACCCCTGCCACGTCGCTACGTACGTTAAATCGGTTACCGTAATTGATTGGGGCGCAATGAGAAATTGAATAAATATATGTGGCGACGATTTCTCGTTAACGCACAAGGGCAATCATTTGTCTAATAATCACTAGAGCTTTGCCAGCGCTTCGTTCAGCGCACGTTCGAGTCGTTGTTTGTAGCGGAGATAGTGCACCGTCTGCGGGCCGCCCGCTTCAATAACGCAGCGGCTCAGATCGATGTCGGTGATGTAGCAGGGATAGCGCTCTTGATGATTGCGCTGCGACAAAATATAACGCGCGACGGTGTCGTACAGCTCGTCGCCGAGTTCCAGCTCGGTGAATTCCTGATGATCACAATACACATTGAATACTAAATTGCCGCTGAAATCGTAATCGGCGATCGCCTGCACATTAAAGAATTGATTGTTGGTGTGCGGCGCCAATGCGCGTCGCTCGATATGGTTTGGCGCGATTTCAGAAACGACTTCGTAATATTCGATAATGCGCGGCGCGCCGGTTTCAAGCAGTACATCATGCGTGCCGCCAACGAATTGTGCGGTCTCGCTGCTCTGCCGAAACAGCGCTGCCTGCATGAATAAATTTAACGGTTGCAACAGTGTGTGTTCGTCGCGAAACGGCGTTGTGAAATTGTAGAGCGAGCCCATTTCGTCGATGACATATACGTCCGCTTGCGGACCGCGCTGTTGATAAATCACCTTAATCGCTTCGGCGCGCGCGAGTTGGGCGATTGCTTCAAGCAATGATTCCGGCAGACAGTTGCGATCGAACACGATTGGACTAAATGTGCGTTGCACGCGGCCGAGTAATTCGAGCAGCGCGGAATAGTTCGGCGCACGTTGTATCGATGGCTGCGCATCCTGCCATTGCAGCATATAAAACTCGCGCTGCATTTCCAGTACATAACGTGTCGCTGGTGGGCGGGTACCGCTGTAATAGCAGGCGGCAATATCCTGAAATAATTGTTCGACGCGCGTGGCGATAGCGTTGGCTCGCGCGGGACAAAAGCAACGCACATCGAGCTGTGGTAATCCGGGATGCTGTTGCGGCGGCAGTATTTGTAAATAATCGCGCAGACATTGCAGCAGTGCGAACGGACCGCGATAGCTGCGCGTACTGACGTCACCCCAACTGTTCACGGTGATTTGATCGATGGCGAGCACGAGGTTTTCGCGCAACCCGCTATAAACAAGGCTGTCGGTTTGACTGCTGAGGCGTTCGAGTCCGCGTGCACGCATCTGCGCCATCGGATCGACGCCGACATTAATAAACATTTGCATCGCCACCGGGCGGTTCGGGCTCAGAAAACGTTTATGCGTTTCTTCATCCGCCGCCGCTCCGGTATTCGGCAACGCCAAGCGCGCACGTACCGCACGCACGATGCTGAGTAATTCGTATTCGGTGACGCCGTGCTCGCCGGGAATTAAAAACGCACGCGTGTCGATGTCGAGCAAGCCATTGATATGGCTCCAGGCGATCAGTGAAATTAAATCTTTCGCGCGGCGCAGCGGCGGTGTGCGCGGCAATTCGCTGCCATTGACTTGCTCGGCGATTACTGCCCACGCGAGTTGTTGATCGCGTCCGCTCGGCAGTTGGAAAAATGTCAGTGCCGCTTCCGCTAATTTCGGCGCGATGCCTGGATTTACCGCATCGATCTTGCCAGCCTTGCGCTCGAACGCCGCGTACAGTTTGCGGCCGAGAATCGTCATGTCCTGGCCGTCGATCATCGCCGCAGCCTGCGTGCGCCGCGCAAAATCGAGCAGGAAGCGATAACCGTTGGTCAGCTCACGTACCAGCTCGCGTTGCTCGGTGAGCACGCGGCCAATTTTCCATTGCGGACGCGCATCGAGATTAAGTAATTGCGGTTTGCTCCAGCGCCATTGCTGCACCATGCGCTCGAGCAATTCGCGCTGCCAGGATTTCGTGCGCTGCGTCAGCCCTTTGGTAATCGCTTTGCCGACTTTGAAATAAAAACAGCGGCGCACCAGCTCGAGCCGCTTGTGTTCGCCGCGCGCGAGCAAATAGCGTTCGAGTTTGCGATACATCATCACGTACGGATCGAGTTCGTCGATATCGATTTGTTTTTTATAAATCGCGCGTTTGAATTCGCTGCAGAGCGGTTCCACATGCGGATATTCGCTGGCATACACTTCGGTCAGCAGTAGCTTGATCACCGATTTGTACGGCGAATCGATCGCTTTATAAAGCTGCCACACGCCAGCGCCGATAAATTCGCCAGCCGGAATATGCGCGACGCTGCCGAAATCGATCGTATCGCTGTTTCTAACGAAACGTTTATGACGCAGCGTTTCGGCGAGGTAGTTGTATTGCGTTTCCTGTTCCGGCGGAATCAACCACCAAATCGGCACGCGGCCCGCGATCAATAAACTGGTGCGATAAAACTCGTCGAGCAATAAATAGTGTTGCGTGCTGCCACAGTCTTCGCTGCTGACGCCTTCGCGTTCGCCGAGTCGAAATTTTTCCGGTTCCATCAGAAAGAAATGTACTTCGAGCCCGAGCGTTGTCGCCCAGCGCGAAATGTCGTCGCATTTGTGCCGCAGCTGTAACGCTTCCTCGGCGGCGAGATCGCTTTGGTGGCAGACCCAGATATCGAGATCTGAACTATCCGACTGCGCGACAGTGCCGCACGAGCCCATCAGAAACAGGCTGTGAATATACCGGCGCACATTCGGCTCGCGGTGATAAACAAAACTGCGCGCGAGGCGCTGGCCGCGTTCGAGATCGAGCTTGCTGGGGTTGTAGTCGGAAACGCCGCTCGGTGTGTGATGCGACACATAGCCGGGCAGCATCGGGTGATTGACATGAAATAGCAGCGGCAGCAGTTCGATAAAGACCTGCTGGTGAGTGTCGAGCGCGGATTTCGCGCGGGTCAGACGGGCTTCGTTGACCTGTAGAAATCGTTGCTTGATGAGTTTGAGTGCTTTGCGATCGATGCCGTCATCGACCGTTGCGGAGGTTTGCGTATGCATGCGACTGAGTATAGGAGGCATGCGCGGATTTGCCGGTTTTCACCGCGGCATCGCGCCGCCTACAATCAGCCGCTTTGCGCCTTGAGAGATGATCGATTAATGCCCGAATTACCCGAGGTCGAAACCACGCGTCGCGGCATCGAGCCGCATGTCTGTGGGCAGCGCATTGTGCGAGTGACAGTGCGTCAACCGCAGCTGCGCTGGCCGGTTCCGGCAGATCTTGACTCGCTGCTGCAAGGGCAATTGATCGAGCAGGTACAGCGCCGCGCAAAATATCTGCTGCTGCCTTTTACGCACGGCACGCTGATCATGCATCTCGGTATGTCCGGCAGCCTGCGTATTGTCGAAGCGCAGCACCCGCTGGCGAAGCACGATCATGTCGACATCGAGTTAAGCTCCGGTCGGGTATTGCGGCTGCACGATCCGCGGCGATTCGGCGCGATGTTGTGGCATCCCGCCGGCGATGCGATGCATCCGCTGTTGGCTGAACTGGGGCCGGAGCCACTCGACGATGAGTTCGATGGCGCCTATCTGTTTGCTCGCTCGCGTGGACGCAGTGCCCCGGTGAAAGCATTTTTAATGGACGGGCATATCGTGGTCGGCGTCGGCAATATCTATGCGAATGAAGCGCTGTTCAGTGCGGGCATTCGCCCCGATCGCGCCGCCGGCAAGGTGTCGCGCGCGCGTTTCGATGCACTTGCCGATGAGGTGAAGCGTGTGCTGGCGCGTTCGATCGAGCAGGGCGGTACGACGTTGCGCGATTTCGTCGGCGGCGATGGCAACCCGGGGTATTTCAAGCAGCAATTGCTGGTGTACGGTCGCGGCGGCCAGCCGTGTCATCAATGCGGCCGCGTGCTCGACGAGATTCGGCTGGGCCAGCGCAGCACGGTGTTCTGTCGCCACTGTCAGCGTTAATGGCCAGCGCCGACGACGCAAAGCACGCGCTCGATCACAAATCCGCCGGCGAATTGGGCTATGCTAGCCACGGTCTGGTTGACGTCACGGCAGTGTTAACTAGACTTCGTAAACCGTTTCCCAACAAGACTTTTTGTCGCCTGCAGACGCAGCGACAGCGCACACGGAGATCACGCATCATGCGCGCAATCGCAAATCATTATTCCCGGCTGCTGAGCGCGGTCGCTTTGTCCGTCGCATTAGTGGCGCCCCAAATCAGCGTTGCGCAGCAGGTGGACGAAGAGCCGTCAGCACTGGCGATGGCTGGCGATGCAATCATCGCGCGCCCGCTCGGGGTGGTGTTTACCGCCGTTGGCGCGGTGCTCTATGTGGTGACGCTGCCGTTCTCGCTGGCTGGCGGCAACGCTGGTGAGGCGGGTAAGGAACTGGTGGTCGGGCCGGCCGAAGCGACTTTCGTACGCTGCCTCGGCTGCACTAAATCCGGTTACAAGCACAGCGCTGAATAATCCCGCCTGACGCTCCGCCCGCGCTGTGGGCGGAGTCGACCCTTAAATCCTGCTGAAATTGATTGCTCAGCCTTTGCGGGCTATTAACTGCTCATATTTAATCATCAGCTGATCGCGCGTTTCGAAATGCGCGGGATCGAGCGGAATGCAATCGACTGGACACACCTGCTGGCATTGCGGCTCATCAAAATGGCCGACGCATTCGGTGCATTTATTCGGATCGATGACGTAGATTTCCGCGCCCTGCGAAATGGCTTCGTTCGGACATTCGGGTTCGCATACATCACAGTTGATGCAGGCGTCGGTGATGATTAGTGACATAACTTCTGATTACCGCAGAGTCTTCAGGCGCCGAACTTGGCGCGTAGCGCGTGCGCAACCATGTCCGGAACGAATTTGTCGATGTCGCCCTTCATGCTGGCGATTTCACGTACCAGCGTCGAGGAAATGTAAGCGCAGTGCTCATTCGGCGTTAGGAAAATCGTATCGATTTCCGGATACATGGCGCGGTTCATGTTGGCGAGCTGCAACTCATATTCAAAGTCCGCAATAGCACGTACACCGCGCAGTACGAAGCGGCTGCCGTGCTGACGTGCAAAATCGACCAGCAGATTGTTGTAACCGACGATGTCGATATTCGGTACGTGTGCCAGCGCCTGGCGGCTGAGCTCGATGCGTTCGTCGAGGGTGAATAGTGGCTGCTTCTTCTGGCTGAAAGCGATCGCCAGAATCACGCGATCGAACATCTCGGCAGCGCGCTCGACCAGATCGACATGGCCGTTGGTGATCGGATCGAACGTGCCGGGATAAATAATGGTTTTCATCGCCAATGCCGCGGTGACTGTGAGCCGCGAATACTAGCGGGTTGGTCGGGTGTCAGCAAATCGCGGCGGCTTGACGACGAAACAGCCGATAGGCGACTTGGCCGGCCTTTTTGTCGCGGTGCAGCGACCAGTTGGACGGCAATGCTGGCAGCGGTTCATCGGCACCGGCTTCGAGATAAATGAGAGCGTGCGGTGTAAGCCAGTGCTCGCTTTCGAGCAGAGCACAACAATCGCCCAATAAATTTTGGCGAAACGGTGGGTCGAGGAACACGATATTGAAAGGGGCAATTACTGCTGGAGGCGAGCGCAGCCACTGCGATGCGTCGCCGACGTTGACCGTTGCTGCTGCGCATGAGAGCAGCGTCAGGTGCTCCTGAATGCGCCGCGTCGCGGCTGTTGCGCTGTCGATGAACTGGCAGTGGCCGGCACCGCGCGACAGCGCTTCGAGCCCGAGCACGCCGCTACCCGCAAATAGATCGAGACAGCGCGCGCCGGCGATTTCCGGCGCCAGCCAGTTGAACAATGTTTCGCGCACGCGATCGGGGCTGGGGCGCAAACCCGGCAGCGCGGGGAAGCGCAATTTACGGCCACGCCATTGCCCACCGATGATACGGAGCTCGCCGTCGTGAGCGGTTTTTGTTGATGATTTCGGCGCTTTCACTGGGGTGATTTCGGTAATTTCTGCGGTTAACAAAATGCGGGGGTGGAATGGTAGGATACGCGCTCGCTGTGAGGCCATCGCGCCGCACTGTAGCATGATTTTTTGTTTGGGCTCCGATGAAGTTTCTCGATCGCT
>Ga0207711_10000793_pt1 | contig 31078 bp, 41 predicted proteins | sample KBSS34metaG_FD_184401 | JGI IMG/M metagenome (GOLD analysis project Ga0207711, IMG submission 184401) | Switchgrass rhizosphere microbial communities from Kellogg Biological Station, Michigan, USA - KBS S3-4 metaG (SPAdes) (version 2) | ecosystem: Host-associated > Plants > Roots > Rhizosphere... | reverse complement strand
GGCGATCTTCCATGTGCTGCCGCGATTGGTCGCGCCTTCATTGTTGGCCATCACATCGATGATGATGTCGTCGATGGTCTTGCTGAGCACCACGATTTCCAGGTCGAGGTCGGTGTCGGTCATCGCCTCGATTTCTCGCACGTCGTCCAGGAGTTTGGCGCGGCGGGCATCCTCGGTGCGGCGCCGCTCCTCGGACGGCCCGCTGTGGTAGCGAACCTCGCTCATTCGCCGCGTGCCTTCAGCCATTCCAGCGCATCGAACGCGGCGGCCTTGGCTGCTTCCTCGCTCGGCCACGCCACCCGTCCCATGCGCTCGACGCGGGTCTTCGTGTTGAACACGCGAATTTTCCATCCCTCACTCCGCGCGGGCCGCATCACGGTAACGATATGCTTCCCCAGCCGTGTCCAAGGGTTTTGGAGCATGGATACTTTCCACCACCGATACGCCCACGCGGCTTTCCGTTTGAACTTTTGCCGTGCCTTGCTTTCCCGGCTTCGCGCGCCGGTCAGATCCTCTTCCAGGTGGCCGGCGCAGATGCAACCGCACCGGAGCGTCCCCGCGTATTCCGGGTGCGTCATGTGGTGGGCGTAGCGGATTTCCGTGGTCTCGCACATTTCACAGGTCATCGAGGGCGTTTCGAGATCTTCGACCTCGACGCAGGTCCATCCCTTGTGCGGCACGCCGGGCTCTCGCCATTTTCCCGTGCTCATGCGGCCTCCTAGAACGGCAGGACGACGGCGGACGGTTGGGCGACAGTTAGCGGTTCTGACATTGGATAGCCCGAGCGGGCCATGTCGTGCGCCGCCATTTCGTCACCCTGCCGCCCGCTGTGCACTGGCGTGCCCTCCCACTTCGTTCCCCACAATCCGGTTTCCTGGGCGCGCAACAGGCGGACGATTTCCGTCATGGTGATGACGACCAGGGCGCGCCCCTCGTGCTGGTCGCGAACGGTGACGGCGAGGTCTGGCGGCAGCGTTGTCTCGTAGGATAGCCCGTCCGCCGCCCTGGAGGCACGCAGGACGGCTGATGCCTCGGCGTTGGTCCTGACCACCACCAACGTCACGCCGTTGCCCATGTCGGCCTCCCAGGTGTCCGGCGCGAGTGGCTTGTGGCCCGCTGCTGTCGCCTCGCTGTTCATCACGGCGAGGGCCTGGATCATCTTCGGGCCGATGGCTTCGACCGCCGCCGCGTCGCCTTCCTCGATGGCCTGACGATACGCCGACCAGCCGCGCTGATACGCGGCCAGCGTGGTCGGGCTGACGAGGCGTTCGAGGCGGCCGACGCCGTATTTCTGCTCGGAGGCCCACATGGCCTCGTCCACGGGAATCAGCGCCGCCCGGAAGCGGTCGTTATCGTCGGCTGTTCGTAGCTTGCGTGCGGCGCTCATACCCGCCGCCCCGTATCATTGGCATGATACGCCCCCCATCCCAGGACCGCGCCCCGTATCACCCGTATCAAATGCCCCCTAAAGGGGGCATTTTTGATACGGTGAATGATACGTTTGGAGGCGTATCCAATGATACGGCATGATACGCCAATGATACGTGATACGTTTCGTTTTGTCATGTTAACCATACCCATGGGTCGCGCACTCCTACCGCGCCGAGTTGTTGCAATTTTTGAGACGCCCGATAGAACGCCAGCTTTCTTTTTGGCTGCGGTTCTCCCGGCATTTTTTCGTAAAAAGCCCGTCGCCAGATTTCGTGGTTGATGCCGCGCACGTCTCCGTCCGGCATACCCGAGAATGGCGGGAGGATGGCTGACTCGGGGCTGGCGATAAGATTACGCAGTACTTGGAGAGCTAACCCGGTTTGCCCTCCGAACTCGCGCGGGCGCTTGCCCGTATCACCCGTATCATCCGCCGTATCATCGAGCACGGGAACCAAGGAAGTCCGCCCGATTCCGACCGCGACCTCTTCCATGTCGAAACGCAACACCTGCCCGGCCTCGCCCTCTTTCTGGTCGATGACGGTCAGCGTCATGCGCCGGCCAGACGACACGATCTGATAGGCCGCGTCCCAGGCGCCTCGCAGCGCCGACGTGCCCCGGGCGCCGCGTGAGCCGTCTTTCCCCTCGTGGTGAACGAGGGCGACGGTGCAGTAGAGTTCTTCCTTCAGGTAGTCGGCGGCGGCGATCACGGCGCCGGTTTCCTGCGCGCTGTTTTCGTCGGCTCCGGGCATGGCGCGCGCCAACGTGTCGATCACCAGCAGCCGCAACGGCATGTCGCCGATGCGAGCGCGGATGACCTCTTCGAGCGCGTTGACTTCGGCGGGATCGCGGAAGTTGACGGCGCGTCGGACAATGAAGAACGGCACGTCTGGCGCCATGTCGTAGCGGGTCAGCATGGCGCGAATGCGTGTTCCCATGCCGCCAATGCCCTCGCCCATCACGTAGACCACGGCGCCTTGCTGGACGGCGTGGCCGAACCAGTCCCGTCCGGCGGCGATGTGCAACGCCGCGCTCATCATCAGGAACGACTTGCCTGACTTCGGCGGGCCGTAGGGCACGACCAGGGATTGCTCCGGGATCAGTCCGGCCACGAGCCATTGCGGCGGCGGGAGCGCCAGTAGTTCGGCGATCGTGAGGATAGCGGGCGGCGGCCTGACGCGCTTCTTAAAAGGGAGATCGCCGTCCGTTGCCCTCCCCTCGTCGCCCGGCTCGCCCGCTGGCCCCTGCTGGGGCGGGTCGAACGGCGCGACGAACAGCGGCTTATGGCGGCGTGCTTCGTAGTAGAGCGTGCCGAAGCCGATCTTGGTTGGCGGGCTGCTGAACCAGTGTTGCCAGCGTTCCTCGCAGGCCGCCGGGTCGTGACAGGCATTGCGGGCCGACCACGCCATCCAGGCATCCAGCCCCGCTCCCCGGCCTCCGGAGGCGCGCCACGCGGCCATGCCGATGCGGCACCATTCATCCCAGTCCTTAACCGTGTTGGGGATACAGGCCAGGGCGGCGGCGATGGCGGCGGCTGAGCGTTGCGGATCTGGGTTGGGTGCGTGCGTGGTGTGCGTGGCCGCGCCGTTCACCGCGCCCGCCTTCCCGGCGTCCAGACCCGTCAGGTAGTCCGACGTGTCTTCCGCGATAGTCCGGAGCGTGTCGTAACCGGCGATCGTCTCGGCGGTGAATGTGTTATAAAAGCTAACGGGACCGACGAAGATTTCGATCTTGTGGCCGCCGGGGAGCCAGCGGACGTGTTTGCCGCCGGGCAGGGGCAACTCGTGGTCATTCAGCCCGACGATACGGATGCCAGTGTGGGAGGGCGTCACGTAGGCATAGGATTCGAGGCGTTCGACCTCGCGTTGCACTTCGTCGTCGAGCAGCCCTGTCAGCGGGTCGCGGCAGTGGTCGAAGTCGAGCGCGATGATGCCGCCCACGATGGCGAAGCCGATACCGGCCACGTCGTTTTTGCTCGTCAGCAGTGCCGAGGCCGCCTCGAAGGTGAACCATGTTTCGGGCGCGTTGGTTCGCGCGCCCTGGCACGGCGGCTTATCGAGGTTCCCGTCCGGCTTGCGGACAAGGCGATGCGGCAGCCACGCGACAGGCGGCAGCACCGCCAGCAGGGGAGCGGCGGCCTGGGTTAGCATACTGGTGGCCGCCGCCATCGGCTCCCCTAAAACGGCATCGCGTCTTCGAGCACCCGGACTTTCGGCTCGGGCGCCACGCTCGCCTGCGCCATCTGCGCCGTCGCCTGTGGCGTCATCCGCGAGATGGGAGCCGATGCGCGCGGCGCGGGAACGGTGCGCGGCCCCAGCACGTCAGGCCGCTCGACCCAGGCGATGATCTCGAACACCGGCTGATAGTTCGTCGCCTGTCCGGATTTGATCGCGTCCGTCCGGATCATCTTCACGACCGGGATCTTGCCCATCGCCGCCTCCGGCGCCGCCTCGTAAGCCGAGTGCAGTTCATTCAATCCGTTGATCAGGGCGGCGGATTGTCCGGCCAGTTCGCGCACGCCGCCGATGGCGTTACCGGCCACGGGCACACGGAAGCCCTGGCGGTAGTTCAGCGGTTTGCCGGCGATATCGTTGCCGGGGGACGGCGGGCGTTCCGGAATCGGCTTGCCGTAAGGCGCGAGTGCCCAGAGCGGGGCCGCGCCCTTGACGAAGAAAACCCATCCCACATCCAGTTTGCCGAAATCCACGGCGAACGGTGGTTGCGCCATCGTCACGTCGGTTTCTTTCGCTTCCCATTCGCCCGAGACGTTTTGAGTGCGGTCGCGGAGCGACAGCCGCCCGGAGACGGCGTTATAAGAAATGATAGGCACGAACTCGCCGGAGTTGGAGGCGGGGGGTTGCATGAATGCCACGTTGAAGTTCCTTTTCGGTAGGTCGTCAGTCGTTAAGCGGCCACTCGGAGCGGGCCGCGTGCTCTATCGAACGAATGCCTTCGCATCGTTCCATATTCTGATTCCGGGTATGTCGCGGACGCCGGATTTGATCGCGGCTTTGACCACGCTGTCGTTGAGTTGCAGGTAGGCGGCGGGGACTTTGGTGATGTCCACCAGTTCGGCCACCCAGTTATCCTTGAGCGCCGTCAGTGCCCCACCGACGCCGCGCGTGCGGGTCAGTTCGAGGGCCTTCGCGTTCGCCAGTTCGTCGGCGCGTTGAGCTGCTTCCAGGGCATCGACGGCGGTTTCCGCTGTGATCACGCCATCAACTCGCAGCGCCTCGGCGGCGAGACGTTCGGCTTCCGCCTGTAGCCGCGCTGCCTCCGCTTCCGCCGCCGCCCGTGCCTCCGCTTCCTTCGTCCGTAGATATGCGGTCACGCGCGTCTCGACCTCACGCACCGCCGAGGCGACGCGATCGGCCAGCTTCTTCGCTTCGCCGTCGATCATCCTCTGGGCATGAAGCACCGGCTTTTTAATGCGTGTCCGCGTTTCATCGAGCGCGTTGGCGGCCTGTTTCAGTGCGTGCGCGAAATCGGCGGCGTGGCCGCAGGTAAAATCGTCGTGTATTCCATTCACGGTTACGTCGGTGAACGTGACGAACCGCTTTAGTAACAAGTCGATGGCGGTGGCGTTATCCGAGTAATTCCACTCAATCCACCACGCCAACGATGAGGGATCGAGCGCCGCCGTCAGATCGATCATCGGCACGTTAGATCGTGTCATGTCATCCATGTTCGATTTCTCCCTTCAAAACGGTGCGGCGCGGGCGCGGTCGCGCATCAGATCGCGCCACTCGGCCTCGGTGATGATCTCCCCGGATGTCCAGACGCGTTCCACGTCGGTCGGCACGCCCTCGATTTCGCCCGCCAGTTGGCCGAGCCGCTGGTAGATGCGGGCGGGTAGCCACGGGCCGTGGGGCGTGGTGCGAAGCCGCGTGAAGCACGGCTCCGGCGCGTCGATCGCGCGGGGTTGTTGGCGGCGGTTCATGCGGGTTGTCCTTGTTGACTGTGTAACTTCAACATGTGTATATTAACCATCTTGAATGTCAACACGGAAATGGCCAGAATCCCATGAATGAGGCGAAAAATGAGAGAGACACGAACCGAATCGGCACCGGAGATCCCGTGGGAACCCCTGGAAAAGCGGCTGCAACTGGTCGTGTCCGAGGGTTTTCTGAAGCGCCTGAACGAGTGGCGGTCGAAGAAGCCGGACCTACCGAACCAATCGAAGGCGATCCGCGAGAAGATGGAACAGATATTCCGCGAGGAGCGGTAGGCCCTCGCTACGTTTACGTAATGGCGTCGGATGCTGACATTCTGAAGGTCGGTTTCGCGGAAGATCCATACGAACGCCTGAGAAGCGTGGCGCTCAAATGGAAATCCATTCATCGCGTAGCATGCGGATGGGGTATGCCTCGATACGATGCCATGAGACTTGAACGTCTGGCTCATAAGGCACTTTCCCAATATGCGATCGGGAACGAAATATTCCGGGTATCTACTGATATAGCTATTTCCACAATCAACAGGCTGATTGTTGAACAGGCCATACTGTCGATTCCATTGCCCCCACGGGAAGTCCGTAAGAGAGCAGCAAGGCAAGACAAAAAGACGTTTTCTTTGCGGTTGCCCGAGGATTTGCGGATCGAATCGGAGCGTCTGGCTAAGGAGGAAAGCCGCACGCTGACCTCTCTGATCACGTATCTGTTGACCCGTGAGGTCTCGGTTCGGCGTCCCGCGAAGCAGCAGTCCCGCGAGCCCGTCACCGCCGGGTCCCGGTAGAGAGTATCTGGGGGTGGGTTCCCGAGGGCCTGGGCCAGCCCGATCGTCTGGACTGGCCCTTGGCCTACCTGCGGACTATGCTGATCGCGATCTTGACTGAGACCGTGATCCACACAACTATCCGTGGCAGGAGTTTCAGATGCTTCATCATCTGATCGCTCCCTCTGAGAGCCAGCCCAGCCAATCTGGGCTGGTATCTCCCTTCTACCCACTCTCCCGAACAATTCCAGAGACACACTCACGGCCGCCACAATCCGAGACGATGGGCGGCGGCCACGGAGACGCCATCGCTCTTTGGCTTGCGGAACACGGTGCGCTTGCGCTTCGCGGGCAGCCGCGCGTCCTGCTCCGCGATGCGTTGGTGGATCTGGGTGAAACTCGCCCGCAGCGGAATGCCCACGTCGCGGCACGCCTGTTCGACGTCCTCGGGGCATCTGGCGAGCGCCCAGCAATGACCGTTCGCCATGACCTGATCGCGGAACAGCTTCTGATGTTCGGACAGTTGCGTGCCGGCCTTGATTTCGAGCCAGAGCGTCGCGCCGAGATACGCTATCAGAACATCAGCAATTCCAGGCTTCACGCCTCGGGCTTTGCGTAATTGCCCCGCCTGCGCCGAGCCCGCCGAACCGATGTCGATCGCCGTCCAGTAGGCATCGGGCGGCAACGCTTTACTTAAGTACGTAGCTATAGCGCGTTGAAGCTGCCATTCGCGCTGGACGTTGGGAGTGCGTGCGGCGCTCATGCCGCCCTCGCCTGTCGATACGTGTGCCAGACGACCGCGCGACATTCGGCGCACCAACTGCTGCCCAGCGGGGTTTGCTTCGAGCAGTATTCATGGCTGGGCGTCGCCCCGTTGGCCCAGAGCGGGAATGCGCATTTGCCGTTGCCGAGCGGCGGCGGAGGCGGCGACGGCACCACCACGGGCCACGGCGCCAGCGCGCTCGCCAGCGGCGGCAACGTCACGGTGGGCGGCGGAACATTGACCGGGCGCGGTGCCTTGGGTTCCAGCGCCGCCCGTTCGGCGCGGCGCTTGCGTTCCTGCCTCTCGTTGGCCGCCTTTTCGCCCCGGTCGATGCCGAGGATCGTCCTGGCGCGACGGAGCACCATGTTCTTGTTCACGAACACGCCGAACTCGTGACAAATCGCCGCCGCGATCGTTGTGTGCGACAGGCCCTTCGTCTGCTTTAGCGCGATGATCCGCGCATCAATTTCCGGCGATGCCCATGTCGATGCGGCCATTTCATCCCTCGCTTTTCGCCGGCATCAGCGCGGTGATCGCGTTGAGCGCGTCCGCCATCTCCGCCGCCGTGCGAGAGACGCGCCGCAAATTCTCCTCCATCAGCGGGAGGGACGCGGCCAGTTCGGACGGTATCTCGAGCGTCGACCAACGGTGTTCGCACGCGCGGCATTTCCGTCTGCGCCTGACGATGCCGTGCCAGGCCCTTGTGTTGGTCACGCCCGACGTTGATGCGCGGCACACGGGGCACGGCGCGCGGATCATGTCGCCGTTTTCGTCGGAAAGCCCGGCGAGGCGGGCGGCGTGGTTCATCGGTAGGTGGCCGCGATGTGGCGTGACAGCGGCAGTGGGATTCGGGCGATCATCGCCGAGGCGGCTTTGCGGGCGGGTGATTTGGAGTTGCCGCGGCGCATGGGCGAACTGTCCCAACCGAACCCGCCGCCGTAGCCTCCCGCGTCATCTTTTGCGGCTTTGATGCCCTCATTGACGCTCGCCGTCTGAAACGATCGACCACTTCCATCAAAGCGAAAGCCGGGAACCTTGGCCCCGTTGGCGCCGCGGTTCTTGCTGTCGGCTATCGCGAACCACGAGCCGGGCGGGTGCGCCGTGCCATCGGGGTTGAACTTCTGGGCCTTGAACGTGATTGGCATCAGCGCCGGCACGTCGCCCCACAGGTAGAACGAGCCGAAGTTCCACCGCGCCCGTCCGACCCACGGCTGCGCGCCGCGCACGTTCTCGACCACGAGCGGAATGTGATGACCGGCGGCCTCGATTGCCTCGCGCTGAATGCGGAAGCAGGCGTCGAACAGGGCGTTGCACGGCGGCGGGAGCGCCTTGGCGCGTTTCCACGGCATCGCGCGATAGCTGTAGGCCTGACACGGCGGGCTCGCGACGATAAGCGCGGCGTCACGGAACTGCGAGCCGTGCAGCGTGAGCACGTCCTGGATGACCAGTTGCGCGGGGTATTCCACCCAACAGCCGTCGATCGCGGGGCCTTCATCCACGCTGAACGCGTGAAAGTTGGGCGTGTATGACGGTCGTGACCGATCCCAGGAACCGACACCGGGCTGCTTTATCGCGCCGCTCGCGCGGGTGGCTCGTGCCGGATAGCGGTGCCGCTCGATGTCGAACCCCACCACGTCGTAGCCCTCGGCGAGTAGCCCCTCCGTCCAGCCTCCGAGGCCGCAGAACAGATCGATGGCGAGCGGCCTCATCTCAGCGCCTCAAAAGCCCCCGGCCCGCATGGGGGCGCGAGCCGAGGGAAGTTGGGGGTGGTGACGACGGCGGGTAACGCCCGCCACTCGATCGGCCCCGGTGGGGGACAGGGGCGGATGGGTCATGCGGGGCAGCCCCGCGCGTCTTCTATGGCGACGGACGCCCGTCGAACCTCCTCCAGCGTGATCGGTGGGCGGATGCCTCGCTCGGCACCGAGGGTCACGAGATCGACCCAGCGCCCTTTCGGGAGGCCGCGAGCCTTCCAATTACTGACGGAACTCGGGCCGCAGCCCAGCATCGTGGCGACGGCAGACTCACCGCCTAGCGCATCAAGTATTTCGTCGAGAGATCGGAAACGGGCCATACCCGCGACCATTCACCAAAAGTGAATGTCTGGTCAAGAGGGCGGAATTTCACCGTTGGCATATTGTATGGTTCACTACAGGTGAGATACCATTGGTGGTATGTCCAGCAGTGATACCATTTTCATCGAAAAATTATGCGACCGCTTCGTGCTCGTGCAGGAAGCGACGGGGTTGTCTCAGGCCGCGTTCGCTTCGCGGGTGGGCCTGACCAGCCCGCAGATGACCAACATCAAAAAACACCGGAACCCGCCGTCGCACGAGGCGATCAGAAACGCCTGCCGTGAGTTCGGGTTTTCCCCGGTGTGGTTCTATGAGGGTGTCATATTCGGGACGCGTGATCCAGCAATAGCAGAACGACTGAGGCATCCAGAACTACGCTGACCGGCTCCGGTAGCGTCTTCGTCCGTTTGTGCATCGACGGCCGGCGCGGCGGATCGTTCGCGCCCGGCTTGCGAGGGAATCGGGGTTGTTTGGCGGGGGGATCTTGCCCCAGCGCCCGGAATCTTTTTTCACCATTTTGGAAAAAAAACCGGATCTTTCTGATTGCGCCCATTCACGGTTAGTGAAATAGTGCTCCCACACACCCGGAGCGCGTCATGTCCGTCTCGCATAGTGATACTCCCCTCTCCGAGCTAAACTCGGCAGATAAACGAACCGTTCTGAAGTCGAATGATAGTCGCGGCAAGACAAGCGGCGGCGCTTTACCCGACAATACTGTCGGGAGTTCCGAAAAACCTTACGTACAGAACCGAACATACCTGGCGACGCAACCGGCGCAAGAGAATAATATTTCCTTACACCTGGGAAGCGAACTTCCGGGTTTTGGTTGCACGCGAAACGAATCCCCCGGCCATTCATCGGCGGGGAAAATCAGCGAGGCGTCGGTGTCTGTTATCAGTGCCCCGCCGCTGCTCATCGAGTGCGACGACTGTTCCGGCGCCGGTCAGATCACGCACGACCACCCCAATGATCCATGGGCCAAGGCCTGGACCTGTAGCATGTGCGACGGGACGGGCGAGGTCATCGCGGGCTGCGCGTGCTGCCGGGAGGACGCGACGGAGCGGTTCGACGGGCTGTTGCTCTGCGAACTGTGTGCCGCCGAGCAGCGGGCGGACGCGCTGCTGGATAGCGCCGATGTCTGAGACCCGCGCGCTCCACGGCTACGCATTCTGGCATCCGGACACCGGATGCGAGTGGCACTCCGCGATGATCCGGCTGCCTCAACTGACGATCGGCGAGCGTGCGGAGGGTTGGCGCATCGTTCCGGTCACGATCACGGTGGCGTGCGATGCGCCGCTGCCTGCCGTGATCGAGCAGGGCGAACTAAGGTTAGCGGCGTGATGCCCAGCAACAGCCTCGCATGGCACCGCCATCATCGCCGCCGCCGCACCATGCGGCTGGAGGCATTCCTGGCCGCGCTCCCCGATACGGCGCTGGTCGCGTTGACCACCGCGTCGGTCATCCTCTGGATGTTCGAGGTTCTGACATGAGCAACCACGCCGAACTGATCGTTATCGCCGACGCCATCTCCGAGACCAACCCCGCGATCGCTGTCCACCTGCGTGCCCTTGCCGCGCGTGTGCGGGCGCAGGAGCGGTGCCTGGACGAACTGGTCGAGGATAGCCGCCTCTCAGCGCGGATGGCCGAGAGCGTCGCGGTGGAGCATCTGGCGCGGTATCGGACGAGGGGCAGACGATGAGCGACTTTCCGACCGTGAGGCAGTGGCTACGGGATTGCCGAGACGACCCCGACCAGGCGACACCGCAATGCCCGATTTGCCAATGCAACCTCGGCATCCGCGAAGCGATGTACAACGCGAGCGGAACAGACGAGTGGCTGTGTGACAATGCCTGCTGCGATGGAAGCGGACAGTGAGCCGGCGGCCTCTCGTTATGGAAGTGCGATTAGATGGCGAGGTGATCGCCACGGGAACCTGTTCATCGGAAATACGCGATCTGTCGCGGTCGGTCGGGATGCCGCTGGTGCCGGCGATGCTGCGGAGGATCGCTGATAAATGGGAAGCAACGGACAGGCTCGAGAACGACAGGCGGAAGTCGTGACCCCCGCTGACCGCGCGAAACTGGCGCGCATCCTGGGGATGCTGGGGAGCGATCACGCGGGCGAGCGGGCGTCGGCGGCGCTACAGGCCGAGGCGTTCAGGAAGCGGCACGCGATGACGTGGGAGGAGATGCTGGCGGCGCCGCCGATCGAGGTCGTGGTGGAGCCGATGTGGACGCCGCCTGAACCACCGCGACCGGCATGGACGCCTCCCCCGGCTGCCCCGCCACCATCAGCGCCTCCCGTGACGCAATGGGAGTTCATCGACGTAAGGCAGCCGTCGAAGCCCATCAGCTACAACGTCGGCGTGGCGGTCTGTTGGTTCCTGCTGTTCGGCGCCGCGTTAGGGTCGATCGATTTTCTAAGGTAGCGCGGCTACTCCAGTGGGATATCGGTGTTCAGCAGCTTGTTCCTTGTGGTCTCCATGATGGCGTCCGCTTTCCGTTGCCGCCGCTTTTCGAGGAATGGCTTGCCGACAAACTGATAGACCATGTTTCCAGACCCGAAAGTCGTCTTCGCCAGCACGGAATGGATAACGGCGTCGATGGCCTCGGGAGACAACCCCATGACGGGAGCGCCGAGTCGCGCGGCGGCGGCGGCCTTCTTAACCGTGGGACTGCCATTTGATTTCGCGAGGTCGTCGCGGTGTTTCAACGCGGCGAGTTCATTCCGAATGGCGACCATATCATTCAGTTGATCCTCGGTCAGCGTCTTTGCCCGGCTGTTGCCCGGCTTCTTTTTGTCGATCGCGATCTGTTCGAGCAGCTTCTGCATCCCGCTCCACGTTATGTTGCCGTTCTGTCCGGTGATCTTGCCGGCGCCGAGCGTCTTGCTTTGCAGATACTCTTGCTGATCGATCAACCGCGAGAAGTGTGCCCACTGCGGCAGGTAGACATCCTTGTAGCCGGTTGAACCCTCGCCGATCACCCGATCCAGCACCTCTCCCACCCGCCCGAGTTCGCGCCGCGCGGTCCTCGCTTCGGCGCCTTCCTTTGTCATCGGCCCGCTGTCGCGGATCTCCATCAGATTTCGCCGCGCGCCATAATACTGCGATGGCAACACTTCGAGGTTGCCACTCTTGTCGTAGAGGCTTTTTTCAATCCGGTTGAGCGTGTTGGTCACCGCCTCGCTTTTGCCGGTCGGGCCGTCGCGGATTTCATTGATGAGGTCGATAATTGGCTGCCCGTTAACCGGGCGTTCGTTCTCAAACACGCCAAGCGCATCCGGTGAAACCGCCTTGCGCTGTTCTTTTATCGCCTCTGTCGTGTTTTGGGTGCCCTCCATTTGTTGGTATTTGCTTTTCAGCACGTCGTGGATGTTTTCCTGCTCATACTTGTCCACGGCGGCTTTGTAAGCCGGATCGATGTCCATCAGCGCGTCGTGATTGCCGGCGACTTCCGGATCGAACACGCGGGCTGACTCAAGCCGCTTCACGCCGGGAACGTATGTGTTGTGGTCCTCGATCGTGTCTGGCTTCACGCCTGGGCGTGCGCGATCCCGAACGGTTTGTTGGACCGATGTCGTGAAGTCGGTCCGTTCTTGCGCCGGGGTTTTCGCGGTGAGGACTGACGGGTCTGTCCCCTCTCGCGACGCAGCGGCGCCGACACTGCCAGGAACAGGCGGCTCAACGGGCGGAACGGGCGGCGGCTCCGCTTTGTTGAACCCCTCCATCAGCGGAGCGGCACGCGGCGCCACCTCGGGAATGGGCGGGGGTTGTGACGCGGCACCCTGATTTGGCGCTCCACGATTCGGCGCGGGCGGCGGGTTCTCCGTTATGTCGTGCTGAATGAGCGTTTGGATTGCGTTGCGCGGATCGAGTTCCGATACGTCGGGCGCGAACCGTTCCGGCACGAACCGAGGCGTCGCTGTTTGCTGCTCGAATCCTTTCATGTTCGGATTGATGCGTGGCGCCGCCGTCATTTCGGCGGGCGATGGGATCTTGGCTCGCAACGGCCATAGCGCGCCGAGCACCTGAGCGCCCATGTAAGCGTCTCGGCCCAACTCTGGGGAATACAGATTACCGAGTTCATAGGCACCCTGACCGATGGCGCCTCCCGCGGCGCCAAGGACGCCGCCAGCCAGATTCAGTCCCGGCGAAACGACCCAGGTATTGATCGGATTCCCACGATTGAATTGCTCCCGGCCCGCCACGGCTTCCGGGTCGGTGCGGCCAGCGGCCCCGGTCCTGAACCCCTCGGTCGTCGCGTTGACGATGCGGGTGGCGATACCATCACGGGGTTCGATGTCTGTGTTGTCCGTTCCCGCTTCGTGGTAATCCGACATCAACGGGCCGGGGGTCTTGCTCGATCCGATATAATCCGAGGCCGCCTTGTCGACCACGGCATCCGGTGTCCCTTCGGGGAACTGGAGGACCGTGCCGTCCGCCATCTGTGCCTGGATCATTCCGACACCCGCTTGCCAGTGGCGTCATACTTGATCACCTTCGGCGCGGTCTGGGGCGTGGCCGCTGCCTCTTTCGGTTTGTAAGCCGGCCCGGCCTCACGGATCATTCCGTCGATCGCCGCCTGCCGGAATTGCCGCTTGAGTTCTATTGTCTCAGCATCGTTCCCCGGCTGCGGGAAATACATCTTTCCATAGCGTTCCCACTCGGAAGCACTAACCGCCGCGCCACTCTCTTTGCGAAGTATGCCAACCAGGAATGCTTCCTGGGCTGTCCTGAGTTTTTCGTATTCTTTGGAGTTTACATTGTAGCCGGTGAAGTCCCCGACCCGTTCCAACCCTTTTTGCATTAGAGTGACGGCTGATGATTCGAGGTTACGCATGATCGGTTCCGCCGCGCTCATCCGGTCAGCGTAACTCGCGGCTCCCGCTTGCGTGTCCGTCATCGGCGCCTTTGTCGGAGCCCCCGGTGATGACATCACCAACGGCAGCGCGCCGCCTTCGGGTTCCGGGAAGTTCTTCGGCAACCGTCGCGTGATCATCGCCGGGATTTTCTGTCCCGGGTTGTTCGGGTCGTCCATCGTCGTCGCCGTCGCGCCCTGCTGCTGCAAAGCATAATACGAACCCGCGTAGAGACGCTTTTCCGCTGGTGTGGCGGTGCCGTCCTCGATCTTCGGCGTAAGGTTGTTTAGATTCTCCTCGTGAGCCTTCGCGGCTTCCCTGGCGTTTGCCGCCGCCGACAACTGCGCTGACGTGTCCGCGCGCTTGTTCTCGATTTCGCGTTGCACCCGATCCTCGGCGGCCTTCTGTGCCGCCGCCTGGTCGTTCTCGCGTTGCCGCGTATCCTGCTGAAATTGGCGCCGCCGATCGTAGTCCTGCTGCTGCTGGGCCGCCGCGTCCACCGCGTCCTGATGGCGGGCGGCGACGTTTTCCTGCTTCCATTGCTCGACGTGCGCCTGGACGGTCGCGAGCGGTGTGCCGGCACGAATAGCCCTCCGCGCGGCATCCTGCTGGCTGGCGGTGAGGTTGTTGGAAAGAAGCGGCTCCCTCTGGATGGCCCGAGATGGCGCGGCGGGTGGCGCTTCCGGCGGCGGGCGGGTGGCCGCCCCTGGTTGAGCCTGGGCCGGTGCGGCGGCGGTCTGAACGGGAGACGGCGCCATGCCGTTGGTCGGCATCCCGATCGTCACGCCTGGCAGGCTGGTCCCATACGCCATCCGGTTCGGCTGCACGTCGGGCAGCCCTGGCCCAGCGGCGTCTCCAGCAGCGGCAACCCCGCCCAACCGCATCGCCTGACGGGACGGCTCGACGGCCGCCGCCGACGGATCCCCGCCACCGACGAGCGCCTGTAACGCCTCGTGGCCGGGATATGTGGGCGGCGCGTTCATCGCGAAGCCGCGCGCCTGAAGCTCTCGGACGACTGTCGGATAAGCCGCCGCCGCGTCGGGCTCCGGCATGTTCAGCAGCGCGGTCGCGGCCTGCTTCACCGCCGCCGTGTTGGGGTCGTCCGCCTGTCCGGTAACCGTCGCGGGCGGGATTTGCACCGCCGCGTTCGGATTGACGCCCGGCGCTGTCGCGGGCGCGACGGTTGGCGCGGTTGCCACGGCGGGCGGCGGGGTAAGGCCCACACGCGGCCCCGCGCGGGGATCGACCGAAGCCGTGGCCACCCCCGCCGCGCCGTTCGGATTGGCCAACTGGAAAATCCGCCGCGCGTCCCGCCCGCGTTCGGCGTCAATGATGGCGCGGCGTTTGGAATCGGGACGCTCGAACTCGGTTGCCGCCCGGCCCGCCTCGTCCGGGTCTTTCGAGGCGAAGAGCATCTTCCGCGCCCCATGCTCGACGTTCATCAACTCCCAGTAAGCGCCCTCGCGCTGGGTATTGGCATCGGGCTTGTTCATGTCGATGCCGGCTCTCGCCAGGATCAGCGCCCGCCGGTCCGGATGGTGCTGGTAGAGGCCGAAGGCGTCGCCGCCATCACCTTTGACATGAGGCCGCCCACCAGACTCCGCGACTTCCTGCGCCGCCATTCCGGCCGCCTGATGCGGAGCGAGGCCCTTGCCGAGCCAGAACGCATAGGACGCCTGCCCCGCCGCGTCGCGCGATTGGTCCGGTCCCGCGTCGGGCAGCGGGCCAACCGATGCGCCAGTGCCGGGCGTTCCCGTCGTGCCGGACAACGAGCTGCCGATGTAGCCTTCCCCCTCCGTCACCCCACGGTCGAACTTCGCCTTCTCAAGCCCGAACTTCTGGCGCTCGATATCGAGGTTGCCGAGTTCCGATTGCGTCTTCGCGATCGCCGCGTCCACCGCCGCCGGATTGAACAGCACGTTTGGAAACGGCGACGGAACGTTCCATTGGGTAAACTGGGGCATGGCTCAGACCATATTCGGGGGAAGCGTCATATTAACCTGCGGCTGGTAAATGGATGACGTGCTCGGCACCCCAGCGGCGCGCGCGCCTGGGTTTCCGTAGTTCATCAGCGCATTCGTCCGGTCCTGATACAGCGAGTTGTTCATGTATGTGCCAACCGAGTCGTTGATCCCTTTGCCCAGATTGCCGTAGATCGAGGTCTGCGCGCTGCCTTCGGACAGATCGGTCTGCGCGATGCCGGTCCCGGTGTTCTGGCTTGCCGTCGCCTGTCCTGATGCAGCCGTTTCGCCGAGTTTGCTCAGATCAAAAAGGCGGTTGTAGTAATCTTTGAAGCTCTGATCGGCGAGACCGCTGCCGAACGCCTGTTCCGCTTTCAAAACGGCGCCGCTGCGTCCGAACGAGTTCGCCGCCGCGCCCGCGTCAACCGCGCGTAAACCCTGGTCGAGCTGGAACTTGTATCCGGGCGACGTGTGAAACGCCTGCATCGCGGCGTCGTAACCCTCCTGGCCGTTCATTCCGGCGGCGTTCTGGACCTGCGGAAGCGCCCCCTGGCCAGCCGTGCGCCAGGGTTCAAGGTCAGCGCGCGACTGCGCCAGCATCTCCCGCTGCACCGCGTTGGCCTTGTCGGCGGCCTTCGACGTGGCGTTGCTCTGAAGCAGAGATGTGCCAATCCCGGCGGCGGCTGTTACTCCGGCGGCGATAACAGGAGCGGTGACGAACGGCATTGATCAGTCCTCCATTGCCGGCTGGCGTTCGGCGATAATCACCGGGGCGCCATCGGGGTCGGCGTGATCGGCGTTGTGGATACAGGCGATCGTCACGTCGTCGGTCAGAGCAAGAAAACCGTGCGGCGCGTGAGCATGTATCTTTATCATGGCGGGTGCCTTGAAGTCGCCGAGGCATTCGTCATCTCGCCACACCCGGACCTCACCTTGCACAATGAGGGATATGTGAGAATGCTGGTGAACATGCTGCGGCAGGAGCGCGCCACGCTTCGGCATAACCCAAAGTTTACAGAAGATCCCGGCGTATAACGTGATTTCACCTGTTTCCATCATTCGCACCGCAATGAGACGATGAGCGTGATCCTGTCGGTGTCGCCGTTATTGACGGTCGAATGGACCTTCAGATTGTCGAAAATCCACGCTTCACCTTGGGCCATGATGACCTTCTCGTCCTCGCACGTATTGAAACAATCCGCGTTCGTCATAAGCGGGACATAAATTTTGGTCGAGAAGAATTCGGGGTGCCAACGCCCGCGATCGTCGTGTGGCATCACCTGACATCCCGGACCCACTCGCGTAATCAATACGCCGCCCAACTGCACCGCCTCGCACCGCGCCATCAGCCCGAACACGATGGGGCGCAGATGCGGCAGTGCGGTCCAGGCGGGATAGAACGCGGGAACGAACGGTTCAGCGAACGACTCGGGCGTCGTCAGGTCGGCGTATGCGCGGAACCTAATCCAGATGTCCGAAACTTCGCGATGTGGACTGGCGCCGCGCGTCCGATCGCCGTGTTGGTCCCATAATTCCGGTTGCCGGTTCAGTTCCATCAGGACGCCGAGCGTTTCAATGCCGGACGCGATCTTGAGGAAGTTACGCACTAGCGCGTCCTCCGTGCGTTCAGCACGCCGTAAGCCGCCATCGACGACACGCCGAACCCTGCCAGCACGTTCAGGTGCATTGTCTGGGCCGCGCTGTTGAGCAGCCGCACCCGCCCGACCGCGAGCGCCTGATGCTGCCCCGCCGTGAACGTCGCGCGCAGGCTCACATAGCCCTCGCTCTCCAAAGTCCCCGGCACCGCCCCAGAGACCGAGTTGATCCAGGCCGCGAGGACGTTGACCGTGGTCGTGCCCGCCGGTTGGAACACCACGTTGCCCCAGATCTCCCAGTCACCCGGCGTCAGATCCAGGTGCGTGACGCTCGCCGCCGCGAGGTTGCCCAGGCCAACCGCCGAGCCCGCCAACAGTGAGACCGTCTTATACTCGCCAACCTGTCCCGCCGCCGCCTCGCCGCCGCCGCTCGCCCCGCGGTTCGCGCTCAATAGCGCGATCTGATCGGCGACGGTCTGGTGATAGTTCGTCCAGGCGCGCGAGTGCTGCTGACCCGAATCAGAATCAACAATCGGCGCATCGTGAAACGGCGGCTCGACAATGCGCGGTGCGAACGCCATCAGTGCATCGCTCCGCGTCGCAACGCCGCCTGTCGCCGGATTTCCGCCACGAGGCCAGGACCCGCGTTGTAGTCGTCGCCGTTCGCGACCGCCACGGCGCCAACCCGCCAGCCATCCGGCAATTCGACCAGAAGCCCGATCTGAGCACCCAAGTCCCTTTTGGCGACGTGCATCCTCGCCACCTCATCGCGCAACTTTCCCTCGCAGTAACTACGAATCGCGTCGAACGCTTCGTCCGTGAAAATGACAGCCATCAGGATTCTCCCGGCGCGATATCCGCATCGGCCGCGTAGAGGCGCGTCAATCCGTGCGTCGTCATCCTGAACGTCCGTTGCCGGAACGAACCCAACCGCGTCGTGAATACACGCTTGCGCGTCTCGCCGGTCGCCCCGGTCTGCAAGGTGCGCGCCGGTTTCCATGTCCGCGAGCCATCGTCCGACCAGTCCAGACTGACCGGCCCCGCGACGCTCGTCCCACCGACCTCCATCTCGATCTCAATACGAGAGCAGAACGCCCGGCGCGTCTTCGCCCACAACGGCGGGAGCACGGCCTGCCGGATGACCGTCACGCCCGCGTCGGCGGCCTGCATCGCGATCGTGTAGAGTTGCCCAGAGACGCGATCGCCGAACAGATGCAACGAATTATTGTCGGCCGCCTCCATCCATGCCGCCCATGGCGCGTGCCCGTCCGTGCTGGTCGATCGCTCGTGCCATTTGTCGGTCGCCACGTCGTAGACCAGCGTCCGGTCATCCAGCGTCGTCAAACAGTAAAACCAATGCCCACGGTAAGCGTGCGTCACCGCGTCGAGGCCGACCGCGTTTCCGGCGATGATGGCCTCGATCGCGTGCGTCGAAACCCGCTTTGCCTTGAACCCGTCCGAGCGATAGACGATGCCGTCGAGGCCGACCCACCAGACCGATTGATCAGCGCGGCAGACCGCGAGCGGCGAGCCGGTGCCTTGCGAAATCACGCCACCGGAGGCGCGGCGAAATGGAAAGAAGCTGACGCCTGGTGTTGTTTCCAGTCCGCTCGATCCGGCGTTATAGAAAATCTCAAAGCCACTTTCTCCGACCGTCCATACGTTGCCGCGATGAGAGATCACACGCCGAATGACGTTGGGCATGGCATCGGAAAACACGAAGTCCAGCGCATCGAAACTCAATGGATCGAGCAACCGCGAGATAAACCACCGCGCCGTGTCGCCGAGCGATGAGAACGCGAAGTATCCATCCACATAACAGACCGACGTGGCGCCGGGCCAGTCCGGGTCGGTGATCTCGTTCGGCATTCCCGTGTGGGTGCAGGTATAGGCGCGCGGGGCGACGACAACGACGACCGCCGTTGGTCCCGCCGCGATGGTCACGAAGCTGTTCCACGGGGATGTGCCCGCATCGGCCGTGCCGACGTCGCCGAGCAAGGTCACGATCGGCGTCGCGAACGGCGTGGCCTCCGTCCGCAACGTGCCCGCGCTGAAAGTAATACGGTAAAACTTCGTGCCGCTCACGACGTAAATCACGCCGGGCATCTCGTCATTCATCGCCAGGATGGGTCCGGTTCCCACACTGACGAACGGCACCAGCCCCGGCGTGGAGACCAGCGGCGTCTCCGTGCGCGCGTCTTTCGGCGCCTGCTCGACCATGAGGTTAAGCAATTTCTTCGCGCTCAACGGCAACGACGGGTGCTCATAGATTTCCGTGGGAAACGGAATCCGTTGCATCCCCTTTTTCGGGGCGGTTAGCGCCTTCTGTAACGTTTCGAGTGTGTCGCTCATCAGGCGGCTTCGAGCGCCGCGATGCGATCGGTCAACGTCACGATCAGCGCATGGAGTTCCTGGATCGCGTTGACGCTGATCGCGGAAATGGTGGCCTCTGATATGGCCAGCGTCGGCTCCGATGAGTCCAGGCCGCCGCTACCGTCCCGCAGCGGAATGCCCGCCGTCCACACGGCCTCGGGCAGGATCGGCAGCACGTCCTGGGCGACGAAGCCGATTTCTTCATGCGAACCGGTCATGGGATCGGCGCGGCTGAACGCGACCGGCTGAAGCTGTAGCACCTCGGCGAGACCCTTGGGCGTCGGCGTGATCCCGGTTTTGCCGCGCCGGTCCGAACTGTTGATGTAAGCGCCGACGCCGCCCACGGCCGCCACGGAATTGAAGCATACCGCGTCCGAGGCGCGCATGTTCCACAGCGGCGTGTTGTTGCTGAGCCAGGTCATCTGCCCGGTCGTTGAGTTCCATTCCCAGTAGTAGGACGCGCCGTGGAAGAACTTCGTCCCCTGCCCGCCGGGTGCGAAGCCGAACGAGTTGGCGTGCTGCCAAACGCCCGTCGCGCCCGTCAGGCCGCCGAGCACCGCCAGAGAGCCGCTGCTGTCGAGCGTCATCTGCACCCCGGCGGGCGAGATCCATTCGCGCGCTCCGGTGCCCGGAAGCCACACGTCGTAATAGTTACCGCGATGCACCATGACGTGGTTCTGCGAGCCGCCCTGCACGCCGAACGCCCACTCGAACCCAACCGCCGAGCCGATGTTCATCGTGTCGGTGTAGGTTCCGCCCGCCACGTTCAGGGTGCCGTTGACGCCGAGGCCGCCCTGGATGCCGCCGCCGCTGATTGGCAGCACGGGCGTCCACCCGGCGTTGCCGCGCCCGTAGATGGCGCCACTAAGCGGTGCCTCGGGCGGCACCGTGGTCCATGTGGCATTGAGGCGCGCGTAAGTCGTTCCGTTCGATGGCGCGTCACCCAGAACGGGCGTCCACGCCCCGTTCATCCGGCCATAAGGCGTGTTGTTCGAGGGGGCCTCGGGCAGGGTGGTCGTGGCGCAATAGCTTTTCAGCGCCAACGCCGAAAAGCGCCCGGTGCCGGTCTTGTCCACGACAAAGGATGACGCATCGGTGACGGCGCCCAGGTCAGGCAAATCGATGACGCGGATCGTGCCGGACATATCAGGATGTCTCCAGTTGCAGCAGGGAATCGGAGGCGAGGATTGGCCGTGCCGTGTCGGATGTCACGAGGTCCAACAGCGAGACCGATGGCGGAATAATGATGATCGGCGGCTCGATCGGTGGCACGGCGATGAGCGGCACGCCCCAGACACGCGGCCGCATGATATTCATGATGCCTTGCGCCAGCACCGACGACTTCGCGCCGTTATTCCACAGCAACAGGATGGACCAGCCGCAACGGATGGGGAAATCGCGCCACGTGCCGTTGGTGAATGATCCGGTCGGCAGATGGAACTCCCACGAACCGGCGGCGCTGGCCGGATAGCCGATGACGGATTGCAGCACCGTTCCGTAAAGCGTGCCGGGGCGCTGGTAGTCGTGGCAGGTGTCCCACATGTCGTGATCCTGCCAGATCACCAGTTGCATCGCGGGACCATTGGCGTCGGTGCTTAGGATGATCGCCTGGGCGTTCGGGTGATCGCTCTCAACGACGGTGACGACCAGCGACAGGCTGTCGGAGGCTGACAGCACGAGGTCGCGCCGGGGAATGTGGTTCGGCGATGTGCGGAGATAGGGCAGCGTGATGGCATGTTGAGTCATCGCGGCGCTCCCAGGCATTTATCGAGGATGCGAGCCAACATCGCGTTGCGGGCTTCCATGTTGCTTTGCAGAATCCACAGCGTGGCGCCCAAAAATATCACGTTGAAAACCGCCAGCATCAGCATTCCAGGCGGCAGCGCGCCGACAAGCTGCTTGAGCAACGCGGTAAGACCGGGCGCGCGTCCGCTCTCGTTCATAGGTCGGCGGTCAGAACGAGAGTGAAACTGGCGATCGCCGTCCCCGCCGCGGCCGCCGTGACCTGGGTCGCGGTCGCCTGGTTGCCCGTCACGGTAAAGCCGAGAGCACTACCATTACTGTAACTGACGTTGGCGGCGGAGACCCCGGGTATTCCGCGCATGGGAGGGAACGTGATCATCGTCGTTGTCACGGGAAACGCGCCTGGCGCATAGGCGCTGACCTGACAGCCCGCGATGGCGTTATAGAAGCGGTGGCAGTTGCTCAGTTCATCGCGCGCCGGTTTGGCGAGCCACGATGTGGCCACGGTGCCACTCTCGAACTTCACGCGCGACAATGTTCCGGCACTGAACTCGATCGGGAGGTTCACGCCCGCCGGCCAACCGCCAATGGCGACGGGACTGACGGTGTAACTTCCCGACCCAATCCTCCCCTGCGCGGTGCCGGTCCATGACAGCATGTAATTGCCGCCAGCCACCGAGGCGCCTTCCACGACCTGCTGCAACGTCCCCGCCGTAATGGTGATCGTGGTGGAGGGGGGCGAGGCGGTGAACGTGAGCGTGGCCCCGCCCGCGCCCGCTTTCCAACGATCGAAGCCATAAATCCCGGCGGCGAGGGCGGCGCCGGAGGCGTAGCCACGTTGATTGACGGAAAATCCGCTGTTGTCGCAGTAGTTTACGAATGACGAGACACCGGCGACGGCCACACCGGTCGAACCGTTGACCCATTTGGCGGTATCCCAGGACCACACCACGCCACCGGGGCCAGTGTAGGTCTGGCCGCCGGTTGGGGAGTTGGGGAAATCGAGTGCGCTCATGCCAGCACCATCACTCTGATATCGCCTGACGACACAGGCGCCTCGATCGAGGCCCATTCCTCGACGAGCATCTGACTGACAACGACCTGCCCGCTGACGGTCTGCACCGAGGCCCACATTTCCAGACTGACCTGTGTGGCCCGAACATCGGGGTTCGTGCTCGCCCATTCTTCCACGAGGTGCTGTGTGAGGCGAACGTCCGTCATGACGTCACCTTCGGACCTATTTGCACGTTATTGACCGCCGCCGCCGTCCACGCCGCGCCTGTCGCCGGGTCCGTAACGTCAGTGCGCCACAGCCAGCCAAACGATGAACTCAGCAGCGTCGGCGTGCTGGTCACCGTGGTCGCGCCTGATTTCAGTTGCACCGCCGCGCCGCGTGTTCCGGCGTCGGACTTCTGCACGAACCCGCGCGTGGTGACGGCGACGACGGTCGCGGGTGTGCTGGCGATGGCGGCGATGGTGTAGAAATCGGCGTCGTTGACGGTGGCGTCGTAGACGTAGGACGTGGTGCCGTCCTGGAGGGTTTCAGCGACCATCGGCCAGTTCGCGGTGGAGGCGTAGGTCCATGAGAACTGCGCCGGCTGCGTATTGGATGTTACTACAGGATTAGCCTGAGGAAATGATGCGTAGGCCATATTAGTGTTGGCGCCCACGGATGAACCACTAATGGGCGCTGAGTAGTTATTATTGCCGTCGTGACACGCGGCAACCCAATATTGTGTGCCTTTTACAACTGACACGCCTGGCGAGAATGTAAAAGCGTTGGTTCCCATGACAACCGGCGTGACAGGTGCGGTGGCAGAGGCCAGAACCACACCGGGACCATTGCCGCCATTGTCGGCATGAATGGCACATTTCATATTGACAGCGGTGCCGGTGCTACCGACAGACACGGCAACACCTGTAACGGTTCCGCTGTAAGCAGCAGTAAACGAAGTGAACATTGCCTTACCAGTACCACCGAACGTAGATGGCGCGGATGTCGGCACCGTCTGCGTTATCGAACCCGGCGACCGCGCGAACTGCACCGCCGCGTCGCTCGCGGGCATTCTGGTATAGCAGCGGATATCTCCAACCCACGGCACGCTCGACGCGTCGGAGCGCCAGAGGAGGTCGTCGAATTGCTGACCGCTGGCGAAAGTAGCGTTGTGGCCAACAGAGAGCCGGTTCGCGTAGTTGTTGGCGGTGCCCGCGCGTGTATTCAAGTTCGTCGCGGATGTGAAATCGTTGCTGGTGTTGCCGTTCTTCCTGACGTTCATATAGCCGCCAGTGGATGAAATGAGGATTTCGATCTCGAACGCGAACCACGTATTTTGAGCGGAAACCGCCCCGGTATATGTCGCCTGTATTGTTCCCGCGTTCCCCGAATAAAGCAGCATGGTCCCATCGGAGCGAAACAGGACGGAACATTGGGCGGTGGCCCCATCCGAGAATAAAAGATTGGTGCAGAGGTTCGTCCCGATAAGTCCCGTCGTCTGGCGGAACGCGATGGTGATATGATGAAGCGCATCATTGGCCCCATTCTTCACCAGGAACGTGTTTATGGCGGTGGGTTGCTGAAACGCCTGACCTCCCGCGAAACGCCCCGCCACCAGTGTCAGGCTGGACGCCGCGCCGCCATCCCAATATCCGGCGACCGCATCGGCGGCGGCGGCGTAGCAATCGAATCCGTCGCCAAAGATGTAGGCCACCGCTACGTCCTCGCCGCCAGGATGGTGATGCCTTGCGGCGAAAAGGCGAGATATATACTATGCGGAACTGACGACAGGCGTTCACCCCGTCGCCAGCCCCTGACCTCTCGCTGGAGTAAAGCGAAATGGCTGAACAATCCGTATCCGAAATCGAGGAATGGCGTCCAGTGCCAGGACACCTTGGTTACGAGGCATCGAGCCTTGGAAGGGTCCGAACGTTGGACCGTCTTATTTTTACGAAGCAAGGCAGGCTCATCGCTCACCGGGGCACCATTCTTAGAATGGATGGAAGCACTCCATATTTGACGGTCAGCGTTCCCAAGAAGCAGGTTAAGGCATTCCAGCCGCCGCCGTGGTGTGACGCCGCACTTCCCCTCATCATCTTGCCGGTTCAAATTGACGAACGCGCGACGTTTTTCCGTCAACTCGTTCATGCTCTGGTTTGCACAGCGTTCCACGGACCTAGACCGGCGGCCGGATACGAAGTTGCCCATAATGACGGAAACCGCCGCAATAACCGATCCAATAACCTGCGATGGACCACGATAACCGCCAACAGATTTGACCAAATCAGGCATGGCACGAGGCTTCGCGGTGAGCGGGCGAACGGGGCCAAACTCACCGAAACCGACGTTAGAGAAATCCGAAGACTGTGCGCGGAGGAACCTTATCGAGGTCACATAACGGCTATAGCAAAACGCTTCGGCATCTCGCGCAGTGCCGTTCCGGCCATTCGAGACCACCTTGTATGGAAGCACGTGTCTGGAACCCACGACGTGAACGATGCGCCGAAATGCGTTCCGGGAGAAACCGAAGAATGGCGTCCAATCCCCAAGCATCCGGGCTATGAAGCTTCGAGTTTCGGGCGCGTAAGGTCGGTCGATCGTATCGTCATCACCCGTCTGGGAAGGCGGTATCCCTACAAGGGAACCATAATCAAACCCGTGCCGCAGGGTGGACGATACCATGTTCTCAATCTCGGCCCCGCCAAATGCCGCCGAGTTAGTGTTATCGTTTGCCGGACGTTCCACGGCGAAAAGCCGTCTCCTGTTCATCAGGTTGCCCACTGGAACCGCGACATCTACGACAACCGGGCCGCTAATCTTCGCTGGGCCACGCATGAAGAAAATGAAACGGATAAAACGCGACACGGCAGCCGCCCAAAGGGAACGCGCCACTGGAAGTCGAAACTCTCCAACGCGGACGTTGTGGCAATCCGTTCCAGCGGCCTGATTTTGAGGGACATTAGCGAACGCTATGGCATATCGATTGGACACGCCCACAATGTTGTCAGGGGAAAGAGTTGGAAACATATCCCCTAAACCCTGCTAGTCATGATCGTAAAAGACACGTCTGCCAATGTGGCATCTGGGCTTGCTGGTGCCACGATCTGCAAAGTATCTCCCACTGCTAACGTGGCACCACTGCCCGCCAACGAAACCGACGTATTCGATGCGGAAGTCACGGTCAGAGTCCCGATTTGTGTAATTGTAGACCCGTTGACGATACGGTTCAGCGCGAACGCGGCGTTGGCGGTAGCCTTCGTGCTATCAAAAACAACACTCCCCGCCAGCGAAGCCGGAACGACCAAAGACATTCCCATGGGTGCATTAGCGAGAGCCGATGCCCCGGGTTTTGAAGCGAACGCGAAGGTGATCGGCACCTGCTGAACCGCTGGCGGCAGGAGCGCGTATGTTATCGCCGGCAGCGGCGTCGTGTTGGCGATGACGTATTGTTGCGAATTGCCGTCGTCATAGCCGACGTAAAGCTGACCGCCGATACTGTCGAACCAGGTCTTACCCTGCGCGAATGTCGGCGGCGCGGCGGCGACGACAGCACCAGTTCCGTCAGCTCCTGGCGGTCCCGGTGCGCCAGCGGCCCCTGGCGGGCCCGGGACGGTGCTGTCGGCCCCCGGAGGCCCCGGCGCGCCACTTCCCGGCGGTCCTTGCGGTCCAGGCGGCCCCGGAGGCCCGCGCCAGTTCTCTCCCGTCGGGTCAGGCGGCACCGAAGGCGGCTGTGGGGAGCCGCCAAAGTCCAACCCGTCGTCAGGCTCCTCGAAGGTCGGGGCGCCGAAGCTGAGATCGTCGGCCATCAAAAATACACCGCCCGCATGATCTCGCCGGAGGTCGGCAGCGCGATGATTTGCATCAGCGTTCGCGTCGCCAGCACCTCGTCGTTCGGGTTTGCTTTCATGTCGAACAGCGGCGCGAGGCGGTTCGCGGCCAGCATCTCATACGAAATCTCGCAGGCCACGGGTATGTCGAAAACGCTCCAACGCGCCAACCCGCGCGCCACCAGCACGTCATGCACGGATTGCACGGCGGCCTCCGCTGACTCAGGCGCCGCGAGGATTTGCGCCATGCGCCGCACCCGCTTTTCCATGATCTCGGTCTGCGCCGGGTCGGTCTTCTGCCCGAACGACGACGCCAGCGTCGCCGCGACCAGCGTCGTGTATTCCGTCGCCACGGCGGTCGGAATGCCGTTGTTGTCCCATCCCACGTTCGCCTGCGAAACGAGCGACGCCTGCACCTGAGTGACCGCCGCGAGCGCCTGATTGTAGGCCCGTTTCACCTTGGAGACGGTGCGTATGCGCCCTTCCAGTAGCGGCACCAGAGCGGGATCGGATGCGCGGCCGAACGAGGGGGCGAGATGAGCCGCCGTCAGGCCCGCGTATTCCTCTGACACGGCGGTCGTGATCGCGGCGGTTGTCCAATCGACGCTACCCTGGCCGACGAGAGCGTTGTGAACGGCGGTGACGGCATCGCGCGCCAGAGTGAGGTCGGTGGCGGACGGCGTTTCATCCGAGGCGATGACGCCGAGTTTGATCAACCCGGTGGTGGCAACGGTGTCGAGAGGCACGATGCTCGCCTGCGACGTTGGCACGGTATCGGTCGCGATCACGCCGAGGTCGATCAGCGCGGCGGTCGCGATGTCGCCCGGTGAGACGCGGGTATTGAGCGCGGGGCGGTCGGCGACCGGGACGATGGAGATGCCCAGCCGCCGTAATGAACGCTCCGCGATTGTTGAAACGGGGACGGTCACGGCGGCGCCTCATCGTCGGTCGCGTCGTAGCGTTCCAGTTGGCCGCGCAGGACATGGTTCGCCGATGACAGTTCGAGGATGCGAGCCTCGAGACGTAGGTTCTTCGCGATCACGTCATCGCATTTCGTTTCGAGTTCAGCGATGCGTCCACGTAGGCTCAAGATCAGCAACCCCTGTTCACGCAGCAACGCGGCGAGGTCGTCCTCTTCGGTCATCGGACGACCTCCCGCTATGCCGTTGCTACCGACTTGCCGCCCCGGCCACGCTGCCCGCCGGTGGCGGCGGAACGTCGTCAGGCTCGGCGATGATGCCAGCCGCGAGCGACGACATGCGCGTGGCGTGCCCCGAGACCGAGTGGCGGGTGCTTACCGGAGGCTCGGGCGGAACCCACGGCTCGCCCGTTGGCGGCCCTGACGGTGCGGCGGGATCGAGGCCCACGGCGATCAGATGCGCGTCCCGGATCATCGTGTTTTCTTCAATCGTCGCCCCGGCACCGCCACGAGCGCCCAACGATCCGTCTCCGTTGTAGTCGAGGATGATCTGCGCCCCGATGGAGTTGGACGCCATTAACTCGCGCTGCTCCGGCGTGTGCCCGAACATGTCGGAGCCAGGGGGCGCGGCGGTAGCGCCGACGCGCGTTGTCGCGGTCTCGTGGTCCGCTCCCGCCACTGGGGTCGGCTTTGGCTCCGCCGCCGCTTTCTTGCGGGCGTCGTCCTTGTCGTCGTCGTCGTGTTTCGTTGCCATGTCGGTTTGCTCCTTACGGGGTTAGAGGAGGCGGCCCAGGCGTTGCGCGAACTCGATGGGGTCGGTGGCGTGTTTCCTCACGTTGCAGCCAGAACAACAAAGCTGAATGTTGGAAATCCAGTTCGACCCGCCCTTGCTTAGCGGCTGGATGTGGTCGGCGTGGTAGCCCTTCTTCAGTGGCTCACGGCAGTAAGCGCACTTGCCCTTCTGAACCTTGTGCAGCGCCTTCAGTTCCGCCGCCGTATGGTTCCCTTCGGCACTTGCCAGCAACGCTCGGTATCGCAGTTTTATGGCCCGGTAGACTTCGGGATTTTCCTTGCGATATTCCTTGATCTTCTCGGGATTACGGTCTCGATACGCCTGGACGTAGGCTCGTCTTTTATCCGCGTTCGCCTTGTTCCAAACAACGTCTCTGGCTTTCTTTATCTCCTTGGTCGCCTCGCGATAGGCCGCGAGTTTCTCCGCGTTGGCGGCTTGCCAACGTAGGGTGCGTTGGACACCCGCCGCCGGATTGGCGTGATAGTCGCGCCTCCACTTGGCCTTTATTTTTTCCGGGTCGGTCGCTTTGGTCTGTTCGTATCGCTCACGCGCCACGGCATGTTTCTGCTCGCGGTGTGCATCATCCCACTCCTTCGCCCTGGCCCGCTTCGCTGCGATTTCCTCTGATGTCATCGCCTCCACTCTGGAGCACGCGATGCACTTACCGTCGCCAGTCCTTCGTTCACTGATGTGACCGTGGCGACGGCATGGGCTTTCAGACCCCCAGAAGTAACGCGTCAAACCAGCGGCCTTCGCCTCGGCGCGCGTGACCACGGGTCCGCTATACGGTATGTAGGAAACAGTCATATTCGGGCACTCATCCTGCTCGGTGTGGTCAGAAAGCCAGAGGGTGGCCGCAAGCGCCCACTGGCTTTCGTTATTTACCACACAGTCCTGAGTGTGATACAGCATCTTATTCGTTACGCATCCGGTTCGGCGGCACTGAACACCGAGACCACGCCTGCATCTACTGGCTTTGTCGTATCAACTGTTGGATCAGTGCCAAAGCGTAACTTCCCAATGCCACGCATTTCTTGCAATCCCACCCCGTGGACAAACGAGTAATCCCTTGTATTCGTTGTACTTTTCATGCGTTGCGCCCACGCGACACCTATCGCCTGCGCGCCGCACAGAGCGGACATCGCCACGTCCACGGTGCCGCCCGCGCCCACGTCGGCGAGGACCGGCATTTCTGGCACTTCGCGAATGATGACCCCGTTCCAGAGGATGTCTCCGGCGGTGAACAGCGGATTATCGCGGCCACGATCCCAGGCGTATTGCATCGCGTTGATGATCACCGGGTCTTGCATCAGGTCGCGGAACGGCAGGCTCGGCATGAACATGACGAACCACTCTTCGTCGTCGTTGACGCTGATGGGCCGGATGCGCGGCGAGGCGGTGCGGGCGATGCGTTTGGCGAGCGTGACGGTCGCGGCGGTCATCTTGCCCGTGGTGTTGTTGATGGTCGTAAGTGCTGTCGCCATGACGCCACTGACCGCGTTGGCCTTGGAGTTGCCGAACAGGATGCGATCGGCGTTGTTGACCATCCAGTAGTTGCGCTGGGCGGCGGTGGCGGCGGCGTAGGAAATCTGCACGCTGCCGTCAGCCGTGACGGCTTCGAGCGACGTGATGATGTCGGAGCGCATTTTCTCCAGTTCCCAGTTCATCAGCGCCTCGCGCGCCGCTTCCCGGAGATCGATGACGGATTTTTGCTCATCCCAGTCCGTTACGGCAACGGCATGACGAAACGCGGAGACGGTAAGGCCCAACGAGCGCGCGTTAAGGATTTCCTCATTGCCCTCAAGGACGGTGTTTCCGGTGACACCCGCGCCGATCAGGCGGCGGACGGTCGGGAAAACCACGGTATCGCCCTGTTTTCGGGTCAGGTCTTCGCGCACCTGGATCATGGAACCCATCGTGGTTCCCATGTATCTGGCGAACTGGTTCTTCCTGATATACTCCGAGAAGAAGTCACTGTCCCATATAGTTGGAGTAAGTCCGGCTCTCGCCGGAGTAACGTTCATGTCTGCCAACGGAGTGGCTCCTGTCGCAATTCGGGATTGAGGGGGCGTGGAGGAGCGCCCGGTCAGTCCCCCGGCGACGAGGTCACGCTGCTTAAGGGCCAGCGGTGCCCAGCGCCCGAATCAACCCCGGCGACGGGTTGCCTTCGCTTCCGCGATACGCCCGATTGTGCCCGGCGACGGCGGCGGTTGCTCTGGCGGCTCGGCTTCCAGTAATCGAGACATGGTCAGGCGGAAATCGGCTCCGTCCTCATCCTCGGTCGTGGCTTCCACGATCAGCCTAGCATCCACGACCGATTCCGCGATAGCCCGTTGCTTTTCCCCGCTCGTCTCCGGCACGCGGCGACTCAAACGGGCGGCGTAGAGGATGGCGGTGATGGTCGCGAGGTCGGTCATTGCGACCATCGATCCCCTTTAATTATCCCAAGAACGGTCGTGGAGTTTAACTCGGTGTTCAGCACCGCCAGCGTCTTCGGCATTGTCGCCAGCTTGATATGCGTCGCCGCCCAGACCTTGAAGTCCGCGAGAACATCGGCGTGGTATTGCTCAAGCGGCGGGAGCGTCGGCGTTGGATCAGGCGGTGGCGGTGGCGGCGCTGCTGATCCAAGAAACGCGATGGGCGAGAGATCGAGGACGGGGCGATCGGTGAGTATGGCGCCGCCGCTGGTCAGCCCAAAAACCACGTTATTAGTAACCCCAACAGGAAAACCGCCAGGGTTAAGGAGCAAATAACCGCCAGGATCATCGTTGCAAATCGTATTGTCTCTGATCGACACGGTTCCGGCGCCATTGCTCGCCCCTTCCTCGCCGTAAGCGATGATCGCCGGGTTCTGCGTGTTGGGGCCTTGCTGGATGACGTTGTTGGCGATGGTGGCGTTGCCGCCGTTCGGGATGTCGATGGAATAGCTGGCCGATCCGTTGTTGTCGAAGATGCGGTTTCCGGTGATGACATTGGTGGCGGCGCGGCTTTTGACCTCGTGTCCCACGGCGGTGTCGTGGATGTAGCTGTTGGC